>WNGK01008397.1_pt1 | contig 10714 bp, 7 predicted proteins | sample 5400601 | NCBI WGS metagenome assembly WNGK01 (sample SAMN13153376, study PRJNA577476) | soil metagenome | isolation source: 60 cm soil or saprolite under Garry oak tree replicate 1 | place: USA:California | collected 2016-06-15
AATGCGCTACTACCCATTGGAGCAAATCCCCGATCGGTTCTGGCACACCGAGCGCGGGCATAAGATGCTCGTAGGGGCGCTCATGTGCAAGGTACCAGAAGCTGAACGAGTACTCTCCCGGTTTAAGCGCAGCACGCGCTACCGTATCGAGTTAGAAACTCGACAACTGCTGCTCCGCAAACGAGGGCGTCCCATTGCAGGGGCGTCTCTGCCTGTCTATGAGCATGGAGAGAAAAAGGAACACGCCTAGTCGTGTATGCAATTTACTGTATCGTTGAGCGCCCTTATTGGAGGTGGCTTCATTATACGCAAACATTCAGCAAGGTGCGATCAACAGTTCTCAAGATATATGGAAGTGGAAGCTTATGTGTTCAACGTGAACACTTCGGGAGTAGCGTACCCGGATAGTCGGCTGACCATGCAACCGCAAGCCCCTCATTCGCGGCTCATGGATGTACCAGCAGAGTGACGCCCGCTCTCGGCGCTGCTGGAACGCGAAAGCGAGAAGAGAGGAAGTAGACCGTAGAACCGATGGTCTTTTGCCCGGCTTGGGCCACACACCTCTTATGAGGTGCGGTGTGCTGCAGGGAAGTGTAGGTCGTAAAGCCGCTGAGGCTTATCTACATGGAAGTGCAGAAACGAATATGTTTGAATTCATATTCGGGAGCAGGTCAATCGCTTCTTCACATGAGAAGAAGGGCGTAATCCTCCTGCACGTCAGTTTTCTTTCGCTTGTTGAGAGGCGCTATTTTTTAGCGCTCCTCGCATGTGGTTATCCTTCCGAGCGTAAGATGCCATGCTTGGGCACTGGGGAGAGAAGCTCATCCCGGGTTCGGGGCAGGTATGGGGCATTGCCACTTGTGCCTGCCTGTGGGAGAATATATTCGTCGGAAGACGGGACCCGCAAGGTTTCGCATCTCCCGCAGGGCGAGCGTCCAGTTACGTCTGTGGGAGAAGCATAGAAGAGCAACCACCCGTGCAACGGTGCAGGCCAGGCTTGGAGGAACCAGAAAGATTCCACTTGCGAGAGTGGGAATCCCCGGCCTTTAGGCTGCGGGAGGATGTCAACCGTCAGTAGAATAGAGGTAGACGGTGTATATAAAGCGTGACATAAAATCTACTCTCCGCGCCGGGCAAGTACTACGGGAGCAGTACAGGGTGATCAAACTCCTTGGCCAGGGAGCATCTGGCGCCGTCTACCTCGTCGTAGATGAACAGAAACGGCAAAAACTCTACGCCCTCAAAGAGGTAGTGCATGCCGTTGGCGAAGGACAACGTGATTTCCCCTTCGATGTCGCGGCCCTGAAACAGCTGGATCACCCCGCCCTTCCCCGCGTGTATCGGGTATTCCATGATGACAACCACGACAGGTTCTCCATCCTCATGGACTACATTGAAGGGAACAGCCTGGAAGCGATGCGGCAATTGATGCCGGGGAAGCGTTTTTCGTTGCACACGGCCATGACGTTGATGTCACCCATTATGGACGCTGTAAGCTACTTGCATCGACAGCATCCTCCCCTTATCCACGGCGATATCAAACCGTCCAACATCATCCTGCCAGGTGCTGCTCTGGCTTCTCCTTCGCAGCTCGTCGATTTCGGCGGTGGCAAGAACGTGTACGCAGAGGCCACGGCTCGACAGCATACGTTCAACTTTCGCGCACCCGAACAATATGGCAGGAAAACGAGTCGCCGCACGGATGTCTATGCCCTTGGCGCCATCTTCTACACCCTCTTGACGGGTGCAGTTCCGGCTGCGGCTTCCGAGCGCCAGGGGTGCATAAAGGCGGGAGAACCCGACCCGCTCGTGCCGTTGAGTCGCTTCATGCCATCAGCTCACATACTCTCCGACGCCATCCATTGCGCCCTGTCTCTGAGTAGAAATGACAGGTATACCTCTGTTGAGCTGTTCCGTGAGGCGTTATGGCAGGTGATCCATACCGACCCGCTGATGGTAGCGATGCCGAACCTGCCGATCACGACGCTACACGTGGAAGAACGTGCGGGTCCAGACTCAGGTATCGTATCGACTGAGGCGCCGGAACCGACGGTTATCGTTCTATTTAGGAAACACGCCAGGCCGCATGCCGAGCTGCCCGAGGAAGAACATACGAGTCCAGACGCAGAGAGAGGATCGACTGAGGCGCAGGAATCGACGGTTGTCGTTCCATTGAGGAAACACGTCAGCCTGGGTGCCGAGCTGCCCGAGGTGGAAATTCCTGGCTTGATCGTCAGGGGGACCGAAGTGGCATCTGTCGATGCATCTGAAGTGGCGCCTCCTTCGCCCTTTGTTGCTGGAGAAGGAGCATCCCTGGCGGAGGAATCTCCGCGAGAAGGGTCACCTGTCCTTATCCGTAAGAAACGTCGCCTGCCCGCCCGAAAACGCATAGCGAGGAAGTTTTTCCTGACTGTTCCCGTCCTTTTACTCGTGTGCATACTCGGGTCAGGGGTCGGGATTGCCGGATACCAGACATTCAGCGCGACGTATCGGCACGAAATGTCTCTGGCGCAGTCGGGGCTCAGCCACCTGCAAACGGCTGTGTCCCTCCTAGAGTCATGGTCGAAAAATACGTTCGATGCCTCTCCCGTTCTACGTGCACAGCACGAGTTCGCGACGGCATATACTGACCTTGCTCAGCTCGATGGCGATCTACAAGCGTATGCCGGCGTTGCTCCACTCATTCCCGGCCTCGGTTCTCGTTTCAGCGCGGCATTACATGTCGTGCCGCTGGCTATGGAGCTTTCTCAAGCTGGAATCGCCGGGTGCGACGCGCTCAAGTTGATTGTCACCCGCTTTCACGAACCGTTAAGTATCGGCCGCGGCCTCTCGCCTGCCGATCTCGCTGTGATCGGTAACGACCTCCACCAGGTGAAGGTGAACGTCAACCAGGCCGTCGCGGGGGTCAACGCCTTGCGACCCGGGGATTTGCGCTTCAATGCATACCTCGGCAAGGTGGCTGCGCAGTTCCATCACTATCTCCCATTCCTGCAAACCCTGTTGCAGGAAGCTGATCAACTCCTGCCTGCTCTCCCTACACTGCTCGGCATCAGTGCGCCCGCGTACTATCTCGTCGAGTTACTCGATACCACAGAACTGCGGCCTGGCGGTGGGTTCATTCAGGACTACGGGTTCGCGACGCTGATCGGCGGACGGTTGAGCGCGGCGCACATCTCGGATGCAAATTTGCTCGACGCCACCTTCACTCAAAGCGGTCAAACGCTCTCTTTACCCCCTGGATACAGGTGGTTTAATCAAGTGACAAATAACTGGAGCCTGCACGATTCCAATCTCGATGCGGATTTTCCCACGGCCGCTCGCTTTGCCGAGCAGAACTATAACCTTGAGCATGGCAGGGTCGATCTCCAAGGGGTCTTGGCCATTACCCCGACGCTCATGGCGAATGTGCTTGCCATTACTGGACCCATTGGTATTCCCGAGTTGCACCAGACCGTCACCACGCGCAACCTGGTCGATCGTATCCACTATTACCAGTACGGGCCGGGAAGCCACCGCCAGGGCGGGGGCATCCTATCGCCCGGTGAAAATGCCGGCGGGAGCAGAAACTTCACGGAACTGCTGGCGCAACATTTTCTCGCGCGGCTCCATCAACTCCCTGCTTCCGCTTTCCCCAGATTGTTACAGGCAATCATCACGTCGCTGCAAACAAAGGATCTACAGATCTATTTCAACGCCCCCGCGGCAGAAAACCTGCTCCAGTCCCTCGAGGCAGGTGCGACGATCCAGCCCTCGGCGGGCGATAACTTCTTCGTGGTCGATGCCAACATTTCCGCCAACCATGTCAATCAGCTGCTCACCAAGACAATGAATGACCAGGTGACCATCGACAGGGACGGCAATGCGACTCACCATACCACCATGCGCTACGCATGGCTAACGAATGGCGAAACCTTTGGACCTCCCGCCTATAGCGATTATGTCCGCGTCTATGTCCCGTCTGGCAGTTCCTTGCAGGGACAACAGGGATGGCAGGCGCGCGGCACGAGCCATGCCTTTGGTCGTGAGGTGTGGGCCGGCTCCTTCACCCTCTCTTACGGAGAGACGCTCACCATTACCCTCACCTGGACGGCGAAGGGCCCGGCGAAAAAGGACGCGGCAGGCTGGCATTACCAGTATCTCGTACAACACCAGGCCGGCTCTTCTTGGAGGCTGAATGTGCGGGTCACCCTGCCATCCTGTGCAGGCAGCACGTCCGGGGCGAGGATCAGGGTAGAGAACGGGCAGACGACGGCGCTCAGTCAAGCCCTGGTGAAGGACACGACGATGCACCTTGATTATAGATGTTGACGCACAGTTCGCGCACAGCCTTACGGTCTTACGGGTTCCTTACGCGTAGAGTTGTTCCACATTGCACTTGAGCTTTCTTCATCCTGTGGAAAGGAGTAGCGGTGATACAAGAACAAATGACGCTCCCTCTAGGAGCTACACTGCAAGACGATCACGGTGGCCACTATTGTGTGGAGCAACTGCTCGCCAGGGGCGAATCCAGCGCAGTCTACCTGGTGAGCGAGCGACGCAACAAGCACTGGGTGTTCGCGCTGAAAGAAGTGCTCAACCCGCGCACGCAAGACCGCAAACGGCTGCTCTTTGAGTACGAGTTGCTCAAACGGCTCAATCACCCTGCCTTGCCACGCGTCTATTACGCCTTCGAACAGGCAGAGCTCAAGCGCGTCTACCTGCTGATGGAGTATATCAAGGGGAAAGATCTCGACGTCTTACGCAACGAGCAACAGGGAAAACGTTTCCCGCTGCAGTCGGCGCTGACGCTTTTAGAGCCCATCGTGGATGCCCTCATGTACCTGCATCAGCAGGAGCCACCTGTCTTTCATCGAGACGTCAAACCCGCCAATATCATTGTCCCACAGAGTGGCAGGAGCGCTGCGCTGGTTGATTTCAGGATGGCCAAAGAATATCAAGCCGAGAGCACGACCACCGTCTTCCGACGCGGCACTCCTGGATACGCGGCGATCGAGCAGTTCGGCAACGAAAGCGACACGGACGTGCGTACCGATGTCTATGGTCTTGGAGCCACGCTCTATACGTTGCTCACGGGCGTGAAACCCGTCAATGCTGTCAAACGGCTACTCGCAGAAAAAGGAGATGATCTGCTGAAACCGGCGCATGTCCTGGTGCCAGACATTCCACAGCCGGTATCTCAAGCTATGCAACGCGCCTTGTCTCTTCGTCCTGAGGACCGCTTCGCCACGGTGGAAGACTTCTGGGTTGCCCTGCATGCCGATACCGATACTGGGAAGCAAGAAGAACAGGCGCCGGTATTCCCTCCCTCAGGAACTGGGAAGCAAGGGGACACCCGCTCCGGCAGGCGCAAGCAGATGGCGGTGTTTTCTCTCATTCTCCTGGTTCTCGTTGTTGGGGGACTGGCCTTGCTTCTCTCTTTTACGCATCTTGCACCCCCTCTATCTGTCATTCCGCTGACATCCACTCGAGGAGTGGTGTTGCCCTCAACATCTTCTAACACGAGATCCTTCCCCTATCCTTCCATTGCCTCATCATACGCAGGGACGATCAGCGATACAGGGGTGGCGAATAAGAAGACGACGTTATACCTGGGGCAGATGCGCCAGGATGGGAAAAGTATTGCTGGCAATTTTCAGGGATTGGGCCTGGTCGGCTCCTTGACGGGAACAGCAGTTCCCTTTGGAAGAATGCATTTTATCGTAAAGTATGGTGCAGGGTCATTGATTTTAGACGGAGAGATGAAAGCCGGAGGAGCTATTGAAGGAACTTTCTATGCGTTGGATCAGCAAGGGCAAAACCTGGGGAAGTATGGCCTATGGTCTGTTAGCCCTGCCTCTTCTTAACTCCTGGCCTGCGGGATCGGGAAACTGGGCTGGTCAACGAATCAGGTTTGCTCAACGCTCTCCAGAGACAGTTCCGAACAAGACCGCGCGTGGGTCGTTGACCATTTGCTATCTGGCGGGTACAATATCCCACACGCCAAAAGCAGCCCCGCTGATACACTGGTTGTTTGGATCAATCGTGCAAAATGATCCTTGTATATTGCCGGCCGACTCTACCTTCCCCGTGAAGTAGAGCGGCGCTCCGCCGGTGGGATTCGCCACGGTGAAGAAGATGTGTTTCGATCTGTCGAGGTACCCGGTGTAATCTCCCCTCATCAGCGCTGAAGTGAAGGCGCCGGAAATAAGTCCATTGTCTAGTCGCATGTGTGCGAGGGTCATTGGAGAGGGGACATTCGTTGACAGCTCTTCGAGCGTGCCACTATACGTTGGGAACAGGCGCGTCGAGTTCGAGGCGGTCCCTGTAGCGGCCACGGTCGCACTAGAAATGGGAGTAAGCGTGGGGAGCGCGACGGTTGGTGTGTTTGCTGGATGCTTCTGGATCATGTTCAGCATATTCAATCCCGACAGACCCGCTCCAATTCCAGCAAGCAACAGCAAGGTAAGCAAGACAGGGAGCAGGAAGCGCTTCCTCGAGCGTCTGCCGGCCTGCATCTGCTGCGGCGAAGTGGTGGTTGCACCTACCCGTGCAAAGACCTCGGGAGTTGTGGATGCTTTCCCTCTCTCCGGAGAAACCTCAGGGGTGGAAGGTGAGCCGACGAGTGAGCCGAGCGCTTCAGCGATGGGCTTTTGCCCCGGCTCCTCCTGGAACGTCTGCCAGAATTCTTTGACCGTGGCGTAACGCTGCACCATATTGACCGCCATCGCTCGCTCGATGGTTCTGGAAATAGGCAATGGGATAGAGGGTACAAGCTCGCTGACGGGTTTCAACGGGTCAGGTTTTGAGTTACCGATCCGCATCAACCTCTCAATGGCATCAGGTGGAACTTCACCGGTCAGTAAGGTAAAGATCGTTGCCCCCAGCCCATAGATGTCGGAGAGCGCGCTGGTCCCCCCCGCATAGTGCTCGGGTGCTCCATAACCAGGAGTGGCGTGGCGCGTCGCATTGGTCGTTCCCTGCGAGTCAAACTCTTTGGCGATGCCGAAATCTACCAGGATGGTTTTGCCCCCGACGACGGGAACGATAATGTTTGAGGGTTTGATATCCCGGTGAATGATCGGAGGATCTTGTTGGTGCAGGTACTCAAGGGCATCGGCGATAGGAGCGAGAACGGCTGTGACCACGGGTAACGAAAAGCGCCGCTCGGGTTGAATGCTGAGCAGGGTTTCCAGGTTTGGACCTTCGACATAATCCATGAGCATATACATGCGCGCATGCGCTTCATCGTCAAAGACTTCATGAACCTGAGGAAGTGCCGGATGAACGAGACGCTCGAGCAGGGCGCATTCCATAGCAAAATGCTCCCTTGCCTCTCTGTCCAGGGCGATCCCCTCTTTGAGTGCGAAAAAACGATCGTCGCGCTGGCGATCCTGGACGAGGTACACAGCGCTAAAACCACCCCTGCCAAGTAAATCGATGACAAGGTAGCGGCCCTGTAGGACTGTCCCGGGAGAAAGCGTCTCGTGTACCTGGTGCATTTCAACCTCGCCCCCCATGCTTTTTTGAAAGGCACACATCTCTGTGTACTATCACTTTAATACGTAAGAGTTCATTTGTCAATAGCAAAATATGATATCTGATGTTTTGATAGAAGAGTCGTTAACCTACGTCCGTTGAAGTCTCTGAGCAAGCCCAAAGACCCAACTGGACGGGAGGCTCAACTACGGTGAGCCTGTTGTGCTGCTTCCACTGCTCATGCCGCCAGAGCAGGAGGGCTTTCACCTCGGCCTTGTTCTTGCACGCCGCCAGGTCTGTGTCTCCAAAGCGGCTGGCCAGATTAGCGGCGGCGTTGTGGTCGGCGTGGTCGCGGTGATGACACGCCACACAGGCAAAGGTTGCCTGATCGGGCCGATTGGCCCGATCCACGGAGTGGCAGCGCGAACACTCTTGCGAGGAGTAGGCGGCCTTGACCGCATGAGCTGCGCTGCCATGTTTGGAGGTGGCCCAGGCGATCTGTTCCGGGATGTGTGCCAGGTTCGAGGCGGAAAGATAGGCGTTCATGGCCTTTGCCTTGAAGCGCATCGACACTACCGAAAGGTCCTCGTAGATGATGCGAGCGTCAGGATGATCCGCCAGCATCTGATTCACTGCCTGGTTGATTGACTGTCTCACATGACGCGCCAGGCGTTGCCCAGTCGCACTGCTGATCGAGGGCAGTTTCTCCACCCCCTTGTTCTTGAGGCACGCTCTGAGCTTCGCAAGGCTTTGGCGCTTCTCGCGGCCACGCTTCTGGCGCTCACGCAGTTGGCCGTGAAAGCTGCCGTAGTGCTTGCCAGTCGAGGTCGTCAGAAAGTGCGCCATGCCCACATCCACCCCTACGCAGGGAGCCGATGGCTCCGTTTGTACAGGAACGTCCTCATCAAACGACAGGGTGAGCCACCAGACACCGTTGCGCTTGGAGAGCGTGGTGGAGGTATTGAGGGTGCAACCCTCAAGGGCTTTTTTGTGGTAGGACGAGAGTCTCACAGGGATGCGCAGAGGCTTGCCTTTGTCCAGCGTGGAAATTCTGAGCCAGTAGTCGAACGTCTCTGCCTCTGAGCTCTCCACCACCACCAGCGCCCGCATTGGCCTGGATGCAGGGCACATGCAGTTCTGGGATCTTCCATTCGCGCCACTTTGGTCCCTTCCGTTTGGGGTCAAGTGTCGTGCCCTTCGCCTCCGCTTTGACCTCCGCGTCATCCGCCAGATCTTCTAAATAGGCTTCGATCAAGCGAATAGGCGTTACAGCGCGGGTGATGGTCTGCTTCGTCTTCTTTTTGCGCTTGCGCTTTTTCTTCTCTTGTTCAGTTGTTTTCCCTGGCTTCTGGCTCACGGGCGGGTCCATTCTGCTGCAAAGCAGCCAACACTTGTTCCGTCTTGCGTTTGGCACGTCTGCGGCCATACAACCGGGCACAGAAGCTCGTGAGAATGGCGACGAAATCGCCCATCAGGTCGTCTTGTGCCATGCCGGCCGTGTTGACGACGACCAGTTCCCGCTCTTGCATTGCCAGCAAGGTCTGGATGTAGGCGACCCCGAACCGGGAGGCGCGATCCTTCTGCTCGACCACGATCCGGCCGATCTCTCGGTTCGCAAGCAACGCCAGAAACTTGGGTCGCTGATGGTAGAAAACAGTAACAAAAAAGGAAATCTTTTCTCCATACCGACTCGCTTTGCAAAAACCGCTGGTGTATACATGCTTCCATGAGAACACATATTCGCGTAGAAAAGCAAGAGCTAAATGCTTCCATGTTGAGCTTGCGGAATATCCAGCCGGGAACAGTGTTATCGCCTGAGACTAAATGGCAGAAAGGTGTACTTGTTCCGCAACTTCTCGTTGGAAGCATTTAGAACGCTTCCCAGTAGCGGTGTCCATCCTGGCGGATGATCCGGCCGAAGCCGGGGCTGGGAAAGTGACCCGCCGCCAGAACGATCCGTTCCGCCTCCAGCATATCCAAGAGATGCCTGCGCGTCGCCACGGCTGGTCCATGATCCATATCGAAGACAGAACACCAGCCTGGCTCGCTCACCTGAGCAGGATGAAGAATGGCGTCACCGCCAACGAGGGCTTGCTGATTGTGCGAGGAGATGAGGAGCGACATGTGACCCGGAGAATGCCCCGGCGTGGGGATAGCTACGACTTCCCGTGTAAGAGCCTGCCGATCCTCCAGCAATTCAAGCATGCCAAGCGCTTTGAGCGGGGTGAGCATGTGGTCTACATAGGGCGCGATGCTCATCTTCACCGCCGGGAGCTGATAGAAATCCCATTCGTCCTGGTGCAGCATGTAGCGGGCATTCGGGAATAGCGGCACGCCCTGGGGAGTAAAGTTCCAGCCAACGTGGTCGCTATGCGCATGAGTTAAGAAGACGATGGTGACCTCTTCAGGATCAATCTCATGCTCTCTTAACGCTTGGGGAAGTCTGCCATACACCACACCCATATACGGGCCCGGCCCGACCCCAGTATCGACCATCACTGTCTGTTCGGGGGTCCGCACCACATAGCAGTCATACTGCAAATACCAGCGAGAAGAATCGGCAAACACGCGAGGATAGCGCTGATAATACGGCCCCCACTGTTCTGCCCGTACGGCGGGAAAGGTCTGGTCTAATGGCTGCACAAGACCTGCTCCATCGGCGAGCGCAAGAATCTCAACGTCCCCGATCGTTATCTTTTTCAAGGTGTTCCTCCTGGAGGAAATAGCGAGAGGGTGCCCACGATTTGGGACGGGAGTCCCTCTCTAACCATGCTCCATGCTTCGCCACGTTCAATAGTTGTGTCTGAAAGCTCCTCGGGCTAAAGCCGCGGGGGTTCCGAACCTTCCGTCCACGCTTCCAGCCTCCCTCGTCTGAGGAGGAAGAGCGGCTCTTGTGTGAGTCTGGTCGGACTTTGAGGCCGACGCGCTCCGGCACGAGGGATACCCATGCTTTGAGGCAAGTCTTGCCCCGCATTCGCGCGTTGAAGGGCGCGCTCGTGTGCGGCCCGCAGGCGCGCTTCCGCACCTTCCCAGGGTACAACGTACCGGGCACACGAGGGAATGGGATCTGCTGGATCCAGATAGGCGGGAAGATCCGCTGAATACAGATCGCGCTGGATTGGCCCAATGCCGCATGCGCACGCATGCCAGCGCTGCCAGAGCGGCTTTCTCACCGTTTTGCCGCAGCCATGACAGTATTGGGATAATTTCGTGGAGCGGGTAGGGATCTCGTGCATGGTGCCGCCCGTACTTGCAACGG
>WNGK01013025.1_pt1 | contig 10714 bp, 10 predicted proteins | sample 5400601 | NCBI WGS metagenome assembly WNGK01 (sample SAMN13153376, study PRJNA577476) | soil metagenome | isolation source: 60 cm soil or saprolite under Garry oak tree replicate 1 | place: USA:California | collected 2016-06-15
CGCGCCGGGTGCTCAGACGCGGCGGCAGACTGCTCTTCGCCGAGCACGGCCGCGCACCGGAGGCCGGCGTTGCCCGTTGGCAAGACAGGCTCACACCCGTTTGGCGGCGGCTTGCCGGCGGCTGCCATCTCAATCGCAAGCCCGATGACTTGATCCGATCGGCTGGCTTCAGACTCGACAATCTGGAAACGGGCTATCTCAAAGGACCGCGGCCGATGACGTTCGTCTACATGGGCAGCGCTGGCCCGGCCTGACGAACCGACAGACGAATTTCCTCTGGAGGTGAGAATGATCGGACTCCAGGACGCGGCCATCGAGATATTGATCATCGGGATCGTCGCGACTTTAACGGCCGATACCTGGCAGCGCCTGCTGCACGCGGTTGTCGGCCTTCCGCCGGTGAACTGGGGATTGATCGGGCGCTGGGTTGCCTGGATGCCGCGCGGCGTCTTCGTTCATCGGCCGATCGCAGCGACGCCCATGGTCCATGGCGAGGTCGCAATCGGCTGGGCATTTCACTACGTCGTGGGCATCGCCTACGCAGCTCTCTATCTCGCCATCATCGAATTGGGCCTCGGTTCAGGACCAAGCATCGTCTCGGCCTTGGCCCTCGCGTTGGCATTGCTCGTCGCACCCTGGTTCGTCATGCAACCAGCACTCGGCCTCGGCTTTATCGCTGCGCGCGCCCCGAACCCTGCGGCCACCCGTGCGATCAACGTGTCCGTGCACGCAGTCTTTGGACTGGGCCTATACCTGGGCGCTGTCGCTTGGCTGGCCGGCACCGCGTAGTCGCCCGTTCGGGGAATAAGATGCCAAGGTGCGGGGTCTCTCCGATATCGGCCGAGAATACGAAAGAGACGTCCCTCATGCGCACTCCGCTGCTTTCCGCTCTGCTTCTCGCTTTCGTGTCATCTGCCTGGGCGCATTCGCCGCAATCCGCCCCAGTGTCCTCGGTGGTCATCACCCGCGAGGTTCATACGGCACTCGATGGGCATTTCGCCCTGATGGATCAAAACGGCCGCGCCGTGTCGGATCAGGATTTCCGCGGCGCGCCCCGGCTGATCTATTTCGGCTATACCAACTGTCCGGACACCTGCCCGCTCGATGCTCAGACCATCAGCGCCGTCGTCGATGCCCTGGACGCGCGCGGCGAGCGGGTGACGCCGATCTTCGTCACAGTCGATCCCGAGCGGGACACGCCGGCTCGGCTCAAGGCATTTCTCGGCGTTTTCCATCCGAGGTTTGTCGGCCTCACCGGTGCCGTCGCCGAGGTTCGCCGCGTCACGGCGGCCTATGGAGCGGAGGACGATCGGGTGAACGAGAAATCGTCGGGAGCCTATGACGTTCTGCATCCCGCGATCGCGTACCTTATGGGACCCAAGGGCGAATTTTTGGACCTCGTGCGCCTGAAGGACGACCCTCGGCAAATCGCCGAGATGATCGAGGCCTTGCTGAAGAGCGAACACTGATCGAGCGGACCCGGTGGACTTCTGTATTCACTGAGAATTGATCCTCTGCGAACGGGATGCGGCGAAAGGGCTCATCTGCCGGTGTACAAGATCCCACGCCAACGCTATATCTTCTCCCGCATGCGACTGAGCACCAAGCACCGGCTGATCGCCTTGCTGACACTGATTGGCTTCCTCGTTGGGGCCTTTGGGCCCGCTGTTCCGCGTGCGATGGCCTCTGAGCACTGCGCCATGATGGTGACATCGCCCGCCACGAACGATGGCCAGCCTGCCAAGGGCATGATGCCGATTTGCTCCGAGCGTCTGAGCTGCATTATTGCGGTGGCTCTGCCGATGCCCTTCGAACCGCTCGCGGCGCACTTCGCTTGGGTGCCCGTCCTCTATAAGGCATCCTCCAACGCCCTCAGCGGCCAGGCTGTAGTCCCGGAAGTCTCTCCTCCCATAACCCGCATCTAAGCCGCTAGCGCATCGCCGTTCGGTGATGCGCTCAGTGAGCCTTTCTGCCTGACGCCACGGAGCCTCCTGGTGTGCCGCGCGATGCGGCACAAACTCGACCGGGCGTGTCTGGCAATCGCGGGTCGGTAGGGGAAGCACGCATCGCGGATTCCTCTCAAGCCCAGTGTGTGGACTGCTTCCGCGCGCGCAGGCGGCGGAATACGGATGGGGAGAGAAGAGACATGTCGATCATTTCTATGAGCGTCGCTCGTTGGAGGCGTGTGGTCGCGGTCGCCAGCGTGACACTAACGCCACTGTCATTCTCACAGCACGCGATCGCTGGTGCCCAGGAGTACCGTTTCGAACTCGTGGGTCCACCTGTTGCGTCCGGCAAGGCCACTGCGATCAAGGTGCGCTTGACCCACATTCCCGATGGAAAGCCGGTCTCGGGCGCCCTCATCACCCAGACTAGATTCGACATGGGACCGGAAGGCATGGCCGCCATGGCCGCTCCTGCGAGAGCGACGGCCACACCGGACCCAGGCATTTACCAGATCGACGCCGAGCCTTCGATGCCAGGCAAGTGGGCGCTGACTTTCGCTGCCAAGGTGCAAGGCGAACCGGAAACCGTGCGCGGCACCGTCACCATTACGGTTCCGTAGGACCATGAGCCCCTCAATCAGCGGCGCCAAAGAGCAACGCACAGCGCGCCGGGCGATGGTCGGCATAGCCGTTGCCTTCCTCTTCGCGCCAATGTCACTTCAGGCGGGAACTGCGCCGTCTAGTGTGCCCGGCGCCACAGTCGACGAGCTTCTGGCGCTGGTCCAAAGGTTCAACCCGGACCTCGCGGCGGCGGCTTTGGAGAGCGAAGCGGAGGTCGCAAAAATCGGATCCGCCGGCGCACTCGATGATCCCATGGTGAATCTGACGCGAGACCAGGGCTTCCGTCAGACCGTCCTCTCCGTATCCCAGGATTTTCCGCTATGGGGCAAGCGGGAACTTCGCACCCATGTCGCGGAATCCAACGCGCAGGTTGTGAAGGGTCGCGAGGGCAACGTGGCTCGCGAACTCGAGGAGCGGGTGAAAGTAGCCTTCGCGCAGTATTACCAGGCGCACAACGCTCTTCGCGTCACGCACGACATCCACTTGCTGCTCCATGCGGTGTCCGGTACGGCGCGGGCCCGCTATGCGCAGGGGCTCGCGAGCCAATCCGATGCCATCAGGGCGGAACTCGAGCAAACGCGGCTCGATCCCGAGCTCTCGGTCATCGAGCGCGATGAGCAAATGGCCAAAGCGAAGATCAACGCGTTGATCGCGCATCCGGCGGACGCGTCTCTGGCGGAACCCGTCGTGCTCCGCAAAGTGCCGGCCGCGGCGGCACTGCCTCTGGACGGCTTGATGGCCCGAGCCCGCGATGGCAATTCGGAACTCGCAGCCATGCGCGCCGAAATCGCCACTGCCGAAGGCGAGCGCAAGCTCGTCGACAAAAGCTGGTATCCCGACGTGACGGTCACGCTGGGCGGGAGCGACCTTCCCAACATGTCGCCGCGGGTCGTTGCTGGCATCGGAATCAAGGTGCCGCTGCAATGGGGACTGCGTGATGCCCAAGCTCACGCCGCCAGCGCAAAAAAGGGGGCTGCGCAGGCGCGCCTCGATGGCGCGCTGTTGAAAATCGAAAGTGAGCTCGAATCGGGGCTGGCGACTTTGCGGCAGACGGAGCGAACCGTCGATCTTCTGAAGAACACGCTAAGCCAGCAAAGCGTGGCAGCGTATCGGTCCTCGCTTGCGTCCTATGAGGTCGGCCGCGGGGATCTGACATCGGTCATCGAGGCTGCTCACCAGCAGCTGACAATCCGGATCGACCTACTAAAAACGCAAACCGAGGCGCAGGCGGCGCTCGCCGCGATCGAGCGCCTTGTCGGAGGCGATCTATGAGGCGCGTACCGTTCACCATCCTGCTTCTCGTGATCGCTCTTGGGATTGGCGCAGGCGGCTATTGGCTCGGCAGACGAAACGTCATCGTCTCCCCGCAAATGGCGGCTAGGCACGCGACCGATTCGGCTGTCCCGTCTCCCGCGGGAAAGAAGCCGGAGCGCAAGCTGCTGTACTACAAGCATCCGATGGGCGAGCCGGATTTCTCTCCCTCGCCCAAGAAGGATTCCATGGGGATGGATTACATCCCCGTTTACGAGGGTGACGAGGGGGGCGGCGCCAACTCGGCATCGGCCCCTCCCGCACCAGGGAGCGCGGGCAAGGTTCAGTACTACCGCAATCCGATGGGACTGCCAGACACGTCGCCGGTTCCGAAGAAAGACTCCATGGGGATGGACTATATCCCCGTCTACGAGGGTGACGACAACGATGCCGGGACCGTCAAGATCTCTCTGGCAAAGGTGCAGAGACTTGGTGTGCAGACCGCGTCCGTAGAGCGGCGCGCGCTGACGCACACCGTGCGCGCCGTGGGCACCGTGCAGCCGGACGAGCGGCGCCTCTTTATCGTCAATACGAAGTTCGAGGGCTGGATCGAGAGATTGCTCGTCAACTCGACGGGACAATCCGTGCACCGCGACGAGCCTCTCATGGAAATCTATTCGCCGGAGCTTGTCGCGGTACAGCGCGAGTACCTCCTCGCGTGGCAATCCTTGCAAGCCATGGCGGACGCCAGCCCCGATGTCCGCACCTCCGCCAGGCAGCTTGCCGACGCCGCCCTCCAGCGGCTCAAGAATTGGGACATATCGGACGATCAAGTGAAACGGCTACAGCGCACCGCGAGTATCGCGCGAACTCTGACGCTTCGCGCCCCGGCGAACGGCATCGTCATGGAGAAGATGGCGGTCGAGGGGATGCATTTCATGGCGGGCGATCCGCTCTACCGGATCGCGGACCTTACGCGCGTGTGGTTGACTGCCGAAGTCTTCGAGCAGGATCTCGGCTCGCTGCGCGCGGGCCAGGACGCAGAGATCACGGTCAATGCCTATCCAGGTACCGCATTCACGGGGACCGTGGATTTTGTTTACCCGACCGTGTCCCAGGAGACCAGGACCGGAAAGGTCCGGATCGTCGTGCAAAACGCCGATGGCAGACTGAAGACAGGGATGTACGCCAACGTGGCGCTGGAGGCTTCGTTGGGCGGAACTCCCGTGCTGGCATTGCCGGCTTCCGCCGTGATCGACGGAGGCGCGCAGCAAATCGTGCTGATCGAGCGCGGTAAGGGCGCGTTCGAGCCACGTCCTGTGAAGCTCGGCGCAAAGGCGGACGGATTCTATGAGGTCCGCGAGGGGCTGGCGGGCGACGAGCGCGTCGTCGTCAGTGCCAATTTCCTGATCGATGCCGAAAGCAACCTGAGGGCAGCGCTGAAGGCGTTCGCGCCCGCCGACGGCAACACGCCCCCAACTCCCAGCGGAGGCCAACCATGATCAGCCGTCATCCGAAGGCCAGGCGTCTCAAGGAGTTTCGTTGATGTTGGCCGATATCATCCGTTGGTCCACACGAAACGTGCTGCTCGTCCTCATGGCAACAACATTCGCCGTTGGCGCCGGCGGCTACGCGGTCATGCGCACGCCCCTTGACGCCATTCCCGACCTCTCCGATCCACAAGTGATCGTCTACACCGAATATCCAGGCCAAGCGCCGCAGGTCGTGGAGGATCAGGTTACCTACCCGCTGACCACTGCGCTCTTGGCCGTGCCGCGTTCCAAGGTGGTGCGAGGTTTCTCCTTCTTCGGCGTCTCCTTCGTCTACGTCGTGTTCGAGGACGGTACCGATATCTATTGGGCGCGAAGCCGCGTGCTCGAGTATCTCAACTTCGCTCAGAAGCGACTGCCGACCGGCCTCACGCCCACCCTTGGACCGGATGCCACGGGCGTCGGCTGGGTCTTTGAATACGTGGTCATCGGGGCCAAGCGAACGCTCGCGGAATTGCGCTCCATACAGGATTGGTTCGTCCGCTATCAGCTGACCACCGCGGAGGGCGTAGCCGAAGTCGCCAGCGTCGGTGGCTTCGTCAAGCAGTACCAGGTGGTGGTCGACCCGGTGAAGCTCCGCGCATACGGCATTCCCCTTTCCAAGATTACCGAAGCGATTCGTGCGAGCAACACGGATGTCGGCGGCCGTGTCATCGAGATGAGCGAGCGGGAGTATATGGTCCGCGGGCGCGGATATTTGCGCGGCGGCTCTGACATCGAGCAGATCGTCCTCAGGGTGGACCGCGGCACGCCCGTGCTGTTGCGTGACATAGCCCGCGTCGAGCTCGGACCGGACGAACGCCGGGGCTTGACCGAGCTCAACGGCGAGGGCGAGGTCGTCAGCGGCATTGTGCTTCAGCGCGATGGCGCCAACGCCCTGAGCGTCATCAAGAGCATCAAGGACAAGGTCGCGGCGCTCGCCGGCGGCCTACCTGAGGGCGTGAGCATCCTGCCGGTCTACGATCGCTCCAGTCTGATCTATCGCGCCATCGACACGCTCAAGCACACGCTTCTGGAGGAGAGCGTCATCGTGGCGCTGGTGTGCATTGTCTTTCTCCTGCATGCGCGAAGCGCACTCGTCGCCATCATCATGCTTCCCGTCGGCGTGCTCATCGCCTTCATCGTCATGCGTGCGCTGGGCATCAGCTCCAACATCATGAGCCTCGGCGGGATCGCAATCGCCATTGGCGCGATGGTGGATGCCGCAATTGTGATGATCGAGAATGCGCACAAACGGCTGGAGCGCGCGCCACAGGGAGCGTCACGAGCAGATGTTCTGGTCAAGGCCGCGATAGAGGTCGGTCCGGCGCTGTTCTTCAGTCTGCTGGTGATCACCGTATCGTTTGCTCCGGTGTTCACGTTAGAGGCACAGGAAGGGCGGCTCTTCAAGCCGCTGGTTTACACCTATACCTTCTCTCTGGCCGCTGCGGCGCTGCTCTCAGTCACGCTCGTGCCGGTCTTGATGACGATCTTCGTGCGCGGCCGAATCATGCCGGAACAAAAGAATCCGCTGAATCGAGTCTTGATATGGCTCTACCGGCCGATCATCGAGATTGTGTTGCGCTGGCGGAAGACCACCATCGCGCTCGCTCTCGTGGCGCTCGGCGTCTCCTTTTATCCGATGACGCATATCGGCAGCGAGTTCATGCCGACCCTGAACGAAGGAACTCTTTTTTACATGCCGGTGAGCCTACCGAGCATGTCGATCACCAAAGCGGCGGAGCTTCTGCAGACACAGGACAAGATCATCAAGACCTTCCCCGAGGTCGACTCCGTGTTCGGCAAAGCCGGTCGAGCGAACACGGCGACCGATCCCGCACCCACCGAGATGTTCGAGACGGTGATCAATCTCAAGCCCGAGAGCGAATGGCCACAAGGCATGACGGTTGATCGGCTCATTTCCGATATGAACGGCGCCCTGCAGTTCCCGGGCGTGAGCAATGCTTGGACGATGCCGATCAAGGCGCGCATCGACATGTTGTCGACCGGCATCCGGACTCCGGTGGGTGTCAAGGTCTATGGCAATGATCTCGGTGAGATAGACCGGTTGGCGAAGCAGATCGAGACCGTCGTGCGAAATGTACCGGGTACGACGAGCGCCTTCGCCGAGCGTGTCCTGGGCGGCTACTACGTGAACATAGACCCCGATCGCGCTGCCCTCGCCCGTTACGGCCTCATGATCGATGACATCCAGGGTGTCATCCAGACCGCTCTCGGCGGCGAGATGGTCACCAATACGGTCGAGGGACGAGAGCGGTTTAGCGTCAATGTCCGCTATCCCCGCGGCCTCAGGGATGATCCGCAAGCCGTTGCCAGTCAGGTGCTGGTCAATGGAAGCGACGGCACTCCTATCCCCCTCGGCCAGGTTGCCACGATCAGCATCGCGCAATGTGCTCCGTCGGTCCGCACCGAGAACGCGCAACTCGTCGATTATATCTACGTCGATATGCAGGGCCGCGATCTCGGCGGCTACGTCGCCGACGCCCAGCGGGCGGTACAAGAGCAGGTTAGGCTGCCGGCTGGCTATCACATCGAGTGGAGTGGACAGTTCGAATATCTGGAACGCGCTAAGGCACGCCTTCAAACCGTTGTGCCGGTGACGCTCTTTCTCATCTTTATTCTGCTCTACCTGAACTTCCGGCGTTTCGCCGAGACCCTCATCGTCATGCTCTCCGTGCCCTTCGCGCTGACGGGCGGCCTCTGGCTCATGTACCTTATGGATTTCAACATGAGCGTCGCCGTCGCGGTGGGATTTATTGCGCTGGCTGGGGTCGCGGCTGAAACCGGTGTTGTCATGCTCATTTACCTGGATAACGCCTTCACCGAAATGGTCGCGCGGCGGCGATCCGAGGACCGTCGCCCTACGGCACGAGATCTTCATGAGGCCATCATGGAAGGCGCGGTGGAGCGCGTGCGGCCCAAGATGATGACAGTGTCCGCGATCATGGCTGGCCTGCTGCCGATCCTCTGGAGTACCGGAACGGGCTCCGAAGTCATGCAGCGAATCGCCGTACCTATGGTCGGCGGGATGCTGTCGTCGACGGTGCTCACACTCGTCGTTATTCCTGCGATCTATCGACCCGCCGAATCCGGCTCTCACGAATTCTCTTGCGCGGGTGCCATGCCGCCGAGCGCGCTCACGACAACCACCACCAGCGGCGGCGCGCGCCAGAGCGCCACAAGGTCGGCGTAGGACTGCTCGTCGAGCCAGCGCCGGCGCACCACGAACTCGTCGCGGAAATATCCGATGTGGGCGATCGGCCCGCCGAAGCAGGAAAGCCCGAGCCGCGTATAGACGGCGAGCACCTCGAGCGCGGAGCCGCGCTCCGAGGCGCCGCGGCTCACGCGGCGTGGCTGGCGTGGCGGTCGGTCAGAAGTGCCGTCAGCGCGTCGACGTTGTCGGTGCCGCGCAGCTTCTCGCACATGGTGCGGTCGCGGAACAGGCGCGAGACACGCGCCAGCGCCTTCAGGTGATCGGCGCCGGCGCCCTCGGGCGTCAGGAGCACGAAGATCAGATCGACCGGACGCTCGTCCACGGCCTCGAAGTCGATCGGTTTCTCCAGCCGGGCGAAGAGCCCGACCGGCTTTGCGACGCCGGCGATCTTGCCGTGAGGGATGGCGGTGCCGTTGCCCATGCCTGTGCTGCCCAGCCGCTCGCGCTCCCAGAGCGTGTCGAAGATCGTGCGCTCGCTGAGGCGCAAGAGGCCCGCCGCTCTACGCGACAGCTCCTGCAGCACCTGCTTCTTGCCGCTTCCCTTGAGCGAGGCGATGACGCTTCCGGGTCCGAGCAGTTCAGCGATGTCCATGAACATGTGGCCTTGAGCTTCCCGTCAGGACGATGCGCGCCGGCGCTCGCGCGGCAGGCCAGGGTCGATCCAGCCGATGTTGCCGTCGCGCCGTCGGTAGATGACATTGAGCGTGCCGCGCGCGCTGTTGCGGAACATGAGCGCCGGCAAGTCCGCGAGATCGAGCCGCATCACCGCCTCGCTCACCGAGAGCTGCGGGATCGGCGTCTCCATCTCGGCGATCACGATGGGCTGCGGATGCTCTGCCTCCGGAGGCGGTGCCGCCTCGTCCTCGCCGGGCTGCAGGACATAGGTGCGGCCCAGCGTCTCCGCGCGCTCGCGCTGCTTGTCCTGCGCATGATGATCGCGCAGGCGGCGCTTGTAACGCCTGAGGCGCTTGTCGATCCGCTCGGCCGCGATGTCGAAGGCGGCGTAGGCCTCGTTCGCGTCCGCCTCGCTGCGCACGAGGATGCCGCGGCCGACGTGCACCTGCAGGTCGCATTGGATGAGATGAGCTTCGCGCGAGAACACCACGTGAGCCTCGAGGGCGTTGCCGAAGTATTTTTCCGAGATGTCCTCGACCGCCGTCTGCGTGTGGCGGCGCAATGCGTCACCCACGTCGATCTGCTTGCCAGTCACAGTGATGTGCATACAAGGACCTTAACCGGTTCCAACCACGCGAGGATTCTGGCTTCCACGTCTTGCCGGTTGTCCGAAGCGCCAGACCTTAGGAGCGAGGGTCCAGCGAGTCAAGCCAGCGGTCCCGCGCGTGCGAACGTCGCAGAATCAGATCCGCAGAGTCTTCTCGCGCCGCCGCTGCACCGAGGAGGGAATGCGCATGGCCTCGCGGTATTTCGCCACCGTGCGCCGCGCGATATCGACGCCATCCTTGATCAGGATCTCGACGATCTGATCGTCGGAGAGCACTCGGTCGCTGCGCTCGCCCTCGATGAGCGCCTTGATACGGAAGCGTACGGTCTCGGCGGAAAGCGCGGCGCTACCGTTGGTCGCGGCGATCGACGATGTGAAAAAGTATTTGAGCTCGAACATGCCTCGCGGCGTTGCCATGAATTTGTTGCTGGTCACGCGGCTCACGGTGCTCTCGTGCATACCGATCGCGCCCGCGATGTCGCGCAGGACCAGCGGTCGCAGATGCTGGATGCCGTGCCGGAAGAACCCATCCTGCTGGCGCACGATCTCGCGCGAGACTTTTAGAATCGTGGTCGCGCGCTGGTGTAGCGCCTTCACCAGCCAGTTCGCGGCCTGGAAGCGCTCGCTCAAATATTCGCGGTCGGGCTTGCCGCGGGCTCCCTGGGAGACCTGCGCGTAATACGAATTGTTCACGAGCACGCGCGGGAGCGCGTCGGTGTTGAGCTCGACGATCCAGCCGCCTGCACCATCGCCGCGCATCAGCACGTCGGGGATCACGGGATCGGCGACCGCGGGATCGAACACCAGGCCGGGCTTGGGATCGAGCGAGCGGATCTCCGCCGCCATGTCCTGGATGTCTTCGGCGTCGACGCCGCAGACCCGGACGAGCTCGGCGAGGTTGCGGCTCGCG
>WNGK01028189.1_pt1 | contig 10714 bp, 12 predicted proteins | sample 5400601 | NCBI WGS metagenome assembly WNGK01 (sample SAMN13153376, study PRJNA577476) | soil metagenome | isolation source: 60 cm soil or saprolite under Garry oak tree replicate 1 | place: USA:California | collected 2016-06-15
AGAGCGCCGCCCCTCATGCTCCAGGTCTATACGTACAACCGCAGGCCCAACGCGTTCCGCCGCCGTCATGACCGAACGTGAATAGGCATCGAGCGCCTGCGCATCCTTTTCATTCGTATCTATATTTAGCATAATGCTTCCACTTCTCTCCCAAAGGGAACCGGTGACACGCCTCTGAGGGTGCAGTTGATACAACCTCACGAGAGAACGGCCAGTTTGTTGTTCCCTTGTGCTATCTTCCTCATAACGATATATCGTTATCTATGCATATCAACAATACGAGTGAACGGTATTATTCCAACTTGTGTTGTCATTTATTCAAGTAAATGGCGCTGAGTTTGAATAAATATTTGGCGAAACCTTGCTTATCGTCACGAGTATTTGGCCAAACCATACTCGTTTCTTCCTCTCGGTGCGGTCCTGATATCCTCTTTTTGGGCACGATGTCATCTTTTGATTCTCTGATCAAATTGCTTTCTTACCTTTTTCCCTCCTGCGAGACAAGTCAAGGGACACCCGTCATGTATGAATTGCTCATACTTTCTCTGCTGATGCACTGGTCTCTGCATGCGTACCGCATTGCTAAAATCGGCAACGATATCATTGGTCCGGAGGAGCAGATCAGCACCGGCACCCTCTCCTCCCTGCTCAGCAAACTCGTACAAGCCGGTCTAATTATCCCCGCCGATACGGCAACGACTCCCTTTCCCACCGATCGCCCTTCGCGCGTCTTTGCCATTACACCCGCTGGACGCGAGCGCTTCCTTGAGCTGATGCTCGACACCTCGTCTCATCCGGGCACCTACCGCAGACTCTTTCACCTCAAGTCCCTGCACCTGGAGTTGTTGCCGCTCGAGAGCCAGCTCTTCCTGGTCGAACACTACCTGGTCCACTGCCGCCAGATTCTCCGCTCCAGACAGGCAGAGGAGCAGGATATGGCCAACGACTCCCGCAAACAAGAACACATGCTCCCCGCTTTACGAGAAGCAGCCCGGGAGCTCATACAGCTCAAAACCAGGGAGTGGCAGCTTGAGCTGGCCTGGGGGCAATCCCTGCGGAAGCAGATCATCGCCCGTCTCAAGCGGCAGGAGGAGGAAACACCGCTGAATTCTCCTTCAGTCGAAGCCTAGCTCCATTCCAGCACAAGGAGGAACATCACGATGGCTCTATCTCCCACCTCTCCCACCCGTCAACCGGCTGCATCTGAGCCCGCCTATCGCAGGCTTCACCGCGCTTTCTTCGCCTTTTGCATCATTTTGGCCCCCCTGTTGGTATCGGGATGGTTTGCTCTCTGCCCCCAATATGGTGACCCAACATGCCCGAGTAGCGTCAATCATCTTTCCGTCCTGGTCGCTTACCGAGCGGCGAACCCGCTTCTGCTGAACATATTCTTGTTCCTCAATCTTGTCATTCCCTACGTGTATCCTCTCAGCTACATTGGCTTGGGCCTCGTGTCTATGAAACGTGCTCCCTGGCTTTCAACCATCGGGATAGCATGTGGGTTCATAGGCAGTATTCCCTGGGGCGCCGTCGCAGACCAGAGTTTCTTGCTCAATGCGATGGCGCATCTGGGACATGACACCCTCCTTGCAACGCTGGAGAATAGCTATTTCTCTATCAGCCCTGAGGCATATGTCATGGCTGCCGGTTGGGTCGTTGGTCATTTGTTAGGATATGTGCTCTTGGGGATCGCATTAGCACGAGCACGACTCGTTCCCCAATGGGCCGCATGGCTCCTCGTCGCGAGTGCTCCCTTGATGGGGCCGATCGCCTATGGTACCGGTCTGGGTATACTTCAGGTCCTCGGCTATGTGCTGGTCTTCATCGGCAGCATCCCAGCCGCCTTCGCGATGCTGAAAGGATCAGAGATCCCTTGCATCAGGTCAAATTCTCTGACTATAATCAGAGAATGAGAAGTCACTGCTTGATCACCGAGCCCTCCTGGGCCGCTCACGATTTGAATCACACGATTCAAGCCGAGCGAGCGCTGATGCAACCCTTCATGCTCGGCTGTGGTCCCTGGCGTTCCTTCTTTCGGGATCACGAGGTCGGTGTTCCGGAATAAGCGCCGTTGCTCTCCTCGGGCGACAGACACCGAAGCAATACTGAACCAGAGCCGTTTGTCCCCTTGTTCCTGAAGGAAATGCTCCGGTCGGGGGCAGCAACATGGCAAGATGAGCGTCTCCTAGCAACGACGCCATATCCAAGCAACAGCCCCTTATCGCTTCCCTTGACTGTTGTACAGTTCGATCAGCTCCTGGACCGTTGTCGCATCCTCCGGCTTCTTGTCTCGTTCCCGGAAGGAGACCAGCCGAGGAAAGCGCAGCGCATAACCCGGCTCTCCCCCGACTTTGCCTGCGGTATGAGTCGGCGAGCGCGTGATCTCGTCGGCCAGTACCTCAAGGACGAGTTGCGGCTCGACCCAGACGCTCGGTTCAATGAGCGAGGAGACGCGGGCCGGCCGGTGATCGACTTCCAGCCCTTTGGTGCGCTCGCGGATGCTGCGCCATTGCTCATCGCTGAGCCCTGTGCCGATCTTGGTCACGGTCACGAACTGGTCCTGCTCCGGATCGTATAGTCCCACCAGCAGGGAACCGGCTCCGAGCGCTGCACGCTTGCCCCGACCATACAGGTAGCCCAGCAGGACACAATCGATGGTGTCGTTCAAGGCGCCCGCCGAGTGTCGCTTGAGCTTGACCCAATTGAAATTACGCGCGCCCGCCTCGTAGCGGCTCTCCTGCTTTTTCACCACGAGACCTTCCAATCCCTTGCTGATCGCCTCGTCAAACAGGAGTGTGAGCGTGTGCGCATCGCTCACGGTGTGGCTAGTGGTGCGCATGAGGGTGTCGTCGACTTCAATCGTCTCTGCGAGAATCTTCAGTCGTTCCTGTAGTGTGGTATCCAGCAGTGAGATCCCGTCTTTATAGAGCATGTCAAAGACGAAGGCTTTAAGCGGCAACTGCTCGGCCATGGCCTCAATCCCGTGTTTGCGCCGCCGGCGGGTCGTTTCCTGGAAGGGCAGGAATTCTTCCGAGGTGGCATTGTACGCCAGGGCCTCCGCGTCCAGAATGGCGCTCTCCGCCCGGACCTGCTTGAGCGTTCCTTCAATGAGTTCGGGGAACATGTGCGATTGGTCTTCCAGGTTGCGCGAGAAGATGGTCACGTGCTGACCATCCTTGTGGATCTGCGCGCGCAGGCCATCGTACTTGTACTGCGCCACCACCGTTCCCATTTTGGCGATGATCGCCTCGGCGGTAGGGAGTCGCTCGGCCAGTTGCGAGTGGACCGGTTTGCCGACCTGCACATCAAGCGCTGCCACTGCGCGCTCGGCCTCTTCCTCGTCGGGCTGCTCGAAGATGGTCCTGGCGATGAGCCCCAGGTCCGAGGTCTTGTGGTAGGCTCCCTCTAACAGCTTGCGCTTCTTGGCGTCATTCCACCTGGCCTTCGCCAGGGCATCGAGCACCGTTGCGTCGCCGATGCCCAGCCGCAGATTGCCCAGCAGGATGCGCACCACGTATTTGGCGGACACATTGTCAACCCGCGTGAGTAGGTCAACCAGCCGCGCACTCTTTTGTTCGATTGCTCCTTTGCCGGAGGTCTGTGCGATGGCTCTCAAGCCAAGAAACACTTCGTTGACACTCAGCACCGTGGGGACACTTCCTGCTTCGCTGCTCACCTGCCCGGCCACCAGTCCCAGGTCTCCGAGCGTCGCATAGAGCGCCTCAACGTGTTCTGGCGTGGTGTGAGAGGCTAGAGCGAGAGACCTTATCACGCTTTTCTCGGCCATCCCCATCTCCAGCGCCACAAAAAACGGCGCAACTCTCCCCTGGACCAGGTAGCAGACTTGCTCGATCTCCTCTGGCCGTTCGATCGAGCGAAACAGCTGCGTTAACAGCTCAATCAACGTCAAACGGGAGCTGGTCTGCTCGAGTTCCTCAAAGGTATGCGCAAGGCGAGCAAATTCCACAGGATGTCCTCCTTCTTTCTGATCGAGTTGAGCAAGGGCCTTGTTCGCTCGGCCAGCGTGCCTCTGCTTTCATTCAGGATGCCTCAAATTGGCTTCGACGATTCCCATCGGTACCTGGTGCCATCAGTTCTGTTAGATCTGTCGTAATATTATAGCGTGCGAAAGGCTGTGAGAGTAGCATCACGGAGAGAGCCGGCACAACCTTGATGTGGATCGTCCCGCTTGTGGCTCAGTAGTCCATGAGCGCACCGCAGGAGATGTTGACGGTGGAGGCCGTCATGGTACGAGCTTGATCCGAAGCCACGAAGGCTGCCACGTTGCCGACGTCCGAGAGCTGAGCCGCTCGCTTCAGCAGAGTCGACTGCTCAATCGCAGCGGTGATCTCATCGCGCATGGCGACGCTCGCATCCATGGACTCGGGAACTCCCCCCGTTTTGATGGTGACGACACGGATGCCGTGCTGGCCCAGTTCACACGCCCACTGCCGGCGAAGCCCCTCCAGGGCATCGAGCGCGATTTTGAAGCCCCCTAGTCCGGGGAGCGTGTGGGGACCTGATCCGCCGAAGGCCAGGATCACTCCCGAACCGCGCCTGATCATGTGCCGGGCGGCGGCCCTGGTCGTCAAGAAGTGGGTTCGCATCGCAGTCGTGATTGGCCGAAGGAAATCCTCCACCGAGAGCATCGTAAGTGGCTGCTGGACATCTCCGTAGGAGATAAGGTTGAACGAGATATCGAGGGAGCCGACCTGCTCAACCACCGCATCGACACAGGAGTCCACCGCCTGCTCGTCCGTGGCATCAACGACGATGGTGGAAGCAGTGCCGCCCGTGGAGCGGATCTCGTTGGCAACCGTGTCAAGCTTGGCCAGCGTGCGACCGGCGAGGAATACCCGGGCCCCCTCGCGGGCAAAAGCACGGGCCACGGCACCACCGATCGGACCACCCGCGCCATAGATGACAGCCACCTCGTTTTCTAGCAACATGTTTCTTTCCTCCTCTCATAGAACGTATTCGTTGTACTCGAGAAAACCAGGCGAGAGGCTTCATCACCGTAAATACGAAAGATCACCCTGGCATCTTCTGGTCGCATCTGACGGAGAATCAAGCGTTTCGTCTCCAACAAAGGAAACTCTTCCTGGTTGGTCATCCCGTCTTAATCGTCATCCCGTCTTAATCGTCATCCCGTCTTAATTGTCATCCTGAGCGCAGCGAAGGATCTGTATGGATTACCAACATCGTAACCCAGGGAGGGTCAGGACATCGTAGCCCGAACCCTAGTCAAAGGCAAAGAAAGACGGTACACTGCTCAGTAGAGTAAACTTATCTATTGCTGAAAGGAGTGCCCGTCATGATCCTATCATACTATGCAGCGCGAGCCAACTTGTACCATCTGTGGCAATTGCATCCCGAGTGGGAACACGCGGCCTTGGCGGCGGCCATTGGTCGTGCCCGCAAGCATCCCCCTGTCAAGACAGCGGCCTTGGTCGTCGAGCAGGTGCTCGCCATCCGCGATCAGCCACCCGAAGGCTTACGGCGTGTACCAGGCCAACAGGCCATTCGCTACTACCTCGAGCGTGACGGTGCCTTGCTGTTCTTCCAGCTCCCCATACCCTCCGCCAAGACCATGTATCGTATTCTCAAAGCCCATGATCGCATCCCCGAGCCCAAACAACGGCTGCATCAGCCCATGGAGCGCCCGGCGCCCATGACGTGCTGGCAACTGGATTTCAAAGATGTCTCCACTGTGCCGGCTGATCCCCATGGCAAGCGACCACATGTGGTCGAGACGCTCAACATCATTGACATGGGCACCTCGGTGCTGCTCGATGCCCATGTGCGTGCCGACTTTACGGCCGAAACGGCCCTGCAGGCCGTGGCCCTGACCCTAGCCACGTATGGCTGCCCCCAGCAGATCACTCTGGATCGCGATACCCGCTGGGTGGGCAGTCCGGCCGGCAGCGATTTTCCCGCGGCCCTCATCCGCTTCTGTGCCTGCCTGGGCATCGCGGTACAGGTCTGTGCCCCTGAGCACCCACAGGAGAATGGCTTCGTCGAACGCTACCATCGCACGAATCCGCGAAGAATGCCTGGCTGTGGATCAGCCGCGTGACTTATCGCAGGCGCAAGCGGCCACCGAAGCGTTTGTCGAGCACTACAATGTGGAGCGACCCCATCAAGGTCTGGCCTGTGGCAATCGTCCGCCACGCACCGCCTTTCCCACCTTGCCCACCTTACCTCCGCTGCCCAGCACCATCGATCCCGATGGCTGGCTCCAGTCGCTGGATGGCGTGCATCTGGAGCGCAAAATCGACCCCAATGGGATGCTCAGCATTGATCTCAAGCGCTATTACGTCTCGCGCACACTGGCGGGCCATCGGGTCAGTGTGCAGCTGGATGCTCAGGACTGTTGCCTGCACGTCTTTCTCCAGGAGCGCCGCGTGAAATCGCTGCCGTTGCGCGGTCTGCTGGGGCAGGTGCTCTCCTTTGAGCAGTTTCTCGCCCATATGCTCCAGCAGGCCCGCGCCCAACATCGCTTGCGTTCCTGGCAAGAGCGCCGTTTCCGCTCTGCCCCTTTCACTACCCCATAGGGAGGGCTACGATGTCCTGACTCTGCTCGGGTTACGATGTTGGTAATCCATACAGATCTCCCAGGCCTACGGCTACGACTTCCCCCCGGTCAGTACACGGGTCGAGGAAATCACCAAGTCGTTACAGATACAGTTTTCCTGGCTCATCAAGTCATCCGCTCAGAAAACACAGGGCTTTGAGCAGCTCAAACGTTGGAGGTAGGAGAAGTGAGTGCTTCTCCCCTAGCGATTGGCAAACCACACGGCGTAATCCTCCACGAGCTGCCGCGTCTCGACAGCCGCTTCCGTAGCCTTCAGATCGCACAAAGGAAGTTCATTGACTCCATTTTTATGCTTTACCGCCACGATGGTGCCATAGGTCTCATCGAGGAAGGTGACTGCCAGAACAGTGACCTGAGCACCCTGACGCACCGGCCCACGCTGATATTCTTCCACCCTGGCCGCAAACGGGAAGACCATTGCTACAAATTTCTTTTATCCAGTTCTTCTTTCAAAGCTCGCAGGCTCTTGTTACTGTTGCGCAGATTGGTGATATACGCATCCCACTCTGATTCGCGCCCCTGCTTCTGGTACAACCGCCTGACCCGGATCAGGTAGCCTGTCGCCTGCTGGTAATTCTCGCGTCCGCGCCCTTCAATGAGTCTTTGGACAACGCTCTTGTACAGGCGAATCGCTTCCTTCGGATAAGACTCCTCCGCGGCTTGTGCTACTTGCGCTTGATAGCTACTCGACGCGGCTTCAGCGCGGTAGCCATACCCATAGAGCGATGTCCTCGGCATGCGATCCATCTCTGCCAGAGCAGCTAACGCCTGACCAACCTCTCCCTCGTCCAGGTAGATAGTGACGAGCGCTTCCCAAAGGCTCTGCTGCTCTAATGTCTGGATTAACTTTGGCCTGGTCTGCGGCCACGCCTCTTCTGGCTCTCCGGGTGCCTGCGCTGCCGATCGCACAGAGCGATAGGTGGCATCACCCGGGTTAGCCTGGAAGCGAGCAAGCTCCATTTCCAGGGCTTGCTTTGCCTTGCCGTACAGGAGGTACTTTTCGCTCAACCAGCGCCGGTAGCTGTCAACAGTAAATGCCCTTGTGAAGTCCTGTGACTTGCCCTGCGGAGCAGCTTCGACCTCGTTGAGCCTTGTTTCCACAAATACCTGGGCCTGCTCTCGCCATGCTTCTCCCAATTTCAGCAGTTGCTCCGCGAACCAGGTTACATCCCTGGACTCAATCAGGTTGGCCTGAGCGACACCCAGTGCTTCGTTTTCACGGCCAAGCTGTAGGAATTTCTCTGCCAAATCCTTGTACAGACCGGCATGGCGATACTCCTCGAGCACGTCCTCGTCGCTAGAGTGTTCTGCTTGTTTCAGCTTCACCAGGAAATCGACAATGCCGCGGTTGCGCCATGTGCTTGAAGGATCTTGCTCCGGCCTCATCTCCTCACGCAGCCAGCCCTCAACCCTCTTCCGTTCCTGCGCCGTTCCGTTCTCCGCCACGGCTTCAGCAATATCCACTCCGATCCCGCCGTAGTTGTTTCCAAATTTCCAGAGGTCGAACAGCGTGGTCAGCAGTTCTTCGCGATCTTCAGCATCGAGTTGTTCCCGTTTTGGAAGGGTCGACTGAACAGTCAGGCACCCTACCAGGCCAGCGGCGCACTGCCCCATAACCCAGCTGACCTGACCCTCGTCGTGTAACTCCTCGTATTGCATGATGGTTTCCTCGGCAAGTGTGGCATACACGACCTGCGCATTGGCCCACTCGCCCGCCTCGGCAAAGCTCTTGCCGATGTCACACAAGTCCTCTAAATCACTAGAAACGCGACTGGCAGCGCCCCATCCTTCTCCCGCGTTATAGAACGCCAGGTCCACCTGGCTGCTAATCGTGGCGGGATCAACCGTGCGTTCTTTCCCTCTCCCTGGCCTGTTCTTCTCCTGCGCCGGGGTGGTCAGAGGCAGTTCTACCAGCAGTTCAATCATGGGTTCTATATCAGGCTGCCGCTGCACCAGTTGTTCCAGCAGAGCCAGTAACTCCTCGCGGCTCTTCTCGTCCAATCGTCCCATGAGCCGTGAACGTACCACAAAGCGTTCCGGCTGATGCAGCCAGGTAAGCAGCAAAGCCACCAGGTGCTCACAAAAACCTCCCCTCGGGCAACTACAACCGGTAGAAGCGAGCTTGCCAGCACTCTTATCACCCGCTGGCAGCAAGGTCGCCTCCACCCGGTACGTGTTCCCACTCGAACCCTGACAGAACGCCCGGAGCACCGACTCATTGAGTGTTGGCTCAACGATCGCGTGCTCAAGATAGGAGTCATACCCCTTCCGAAAGCTCGCATCATCGCTATAGGCTTGAATATCAGCTTCCGACAGCGGCTTGAACTGACCTTTCACATCCGCTCCAGTTAGCACTTTTGCCATAGTTGTTCCCTCCGTTCCATCTCTCTGTAATCCTCTCAACATCAAAGTACGTTCATCTGTTGGGTATCCCGGCCACCCTTTACTATCGCTTGCCTGGCATGCCTTTTTTCTGCTATGCGAGGGTCTCGATCAAGTTATACATCAAGGCACAATAAATAACCAGGCAATAGCTTACCAATCAGTGAAGATCATCTCTTCCTCGTCCCTTGCTTTGGAGTGTATCTGGGGTTTAGAATGCTAGAAGAAACATGTTAATTCGGGCGATCAGCCGTGGGTAAGGCAGTAGATCAGCATGTTTACCAGTATTCACCCGTAACAGGAGGCGATTCACTCATGGCTCGTCCCTCAACCGATGTTGTCTATCAACTGCATATTCAGCTTGCCTCCATTGAACCACCGATCTGGCGACGCATTGTGGTTTCGGGCCAGATAACGCTCTTTGGCCTGCATCAGATGCTCCAGGTCGTCATGGGGTGGGAGAACTCTCACCTTCATCAGTTTATCGTCGGCAAAACATATTATGGAGAGCCAGATCCAGAGTATGGCGACACGATGAAGGATGATCGACGTGTCCGACTCCGCGCGATTGCCCGTGAGGAAGGGGCTAGCTTTATCTACGAGTATGATTTTGGGGATGGTTGGCGGCACGTAATTACAGTGGAAGACTTTCAACCCTTGAATGAGTATATGATTGTTCCACGCTGCCTGGATGGTGCACGTGCCTGCCCCCCCGAAGATTGCGGTGGCATTGGGGGATATACTCATCTGCTGGAAGCGCTGCGGGATCGGCGTCATCCCGAGCACAAGGAGCTACGTGCGTGGGTGGGAAAGCATTATGATCCAGAGCTCTTTTCGGTGCAGCAGGTCAATTCGGCCCTGGCTCTCCTGTCAACCTCGAGCAGCAGATGATCGGCTCGCTTTACTCAATAAAGCTTCAAGAAAACTGATTGTCGCGCTTTATGTCGTATTTCCTCGTCTCCCCTGCTTGGAAACTGACTTTTTGCGACACAGAACAAGTGAGCAAGTCCGACTCCGAATCAATCAAACGGAGATCTGGTGAGCATCCTTATCCGCCATGTGTTTTCCCGACTCGGGGGTTTGGCGACGCAAGAGCGGCGACCGCGGATTCTGGCCTGTGACCAGACTCACGGCGACCCAGATGCATCCGAGAGCAACCAGGAGGCCGTGAGCCACTCGAATTGGTTGTGTCCCAAAGAACTGTGGCAGGTAGAGCACAAACCCAAGGGCGAACGGAATGCCATTCCAACGGGATAGCGTACCGGAACGCCACACCGCAATCGCCACCAGGACGGCACCAACTGCCAGCAACAGGAGTCCCAGGACGAAGACGATGGCTCCTGGCCCAAGACGGATGGTATCGACCAGGCTCAGGAGCGCAGAGCTGTGCTGCGGATGTCACCGGAAGTCGCCGCCGATGTCAGAGTGTATCTCCTGCCCACCGCCTGTCACCTCAGCTACCAGTTCTTCCAGCTTTTGCTCCACCAGCTGTGCGACCGGTGCAATTTCAGGGTTTGGATACTGGGTGTGAACGCTAATCGGAGTGTGAGCCATTCGCTGATCCATATCACAGGTCACTTGCTTACTCCTCCAGCCTATTGCAGAAGCCGTTCGACGAGTGATGCAAGCGACTTGTGTAATCCGATAGCAAGTGGCTCAATCTTCCGGTAGCGATCACAGAAGCCAACGACCGTGATCTCTCTCCCTCCTATGCCTCATGCGCTAGAGGGGTAGAGA
>WNGK01012923.1_pt1 | contig 10712 bp, 7 predicted proteins | sample 5400601 | NCBI WGS metagenome assembly WNGK01 (sample SAMN13153376, study PRJNA577476) | soil metagenome | isolation source: 60 cm soil or saprolite under Garry oak tree replicate 1 | place: USA:California | collected 2016-06-15
TGCGCCCGCAGGGTGCACTTCGATCGCGGCGAACATGCCGTAACCGCGCACGTCGGCGACCGCGGGCAGGTCCTTGAGTGACCAGATGCCGTCGAGGAAATAGGGCGAGAGCGCGGCGCCGCGCTCGAAGAGCCCTTCCTTGCGGTAGATGTCGAGCGTTGCCAGACCCGCCGCGCAGGGCGCCGGGTGGCCCGAATAGGTATAACCGTGGAAGAACTCGATCGCGCCGTCCTGGGCCGCGGCGACGATCGTGTCATGAATACGCTCGCTGATCGCCACCGCGCCCATCGGTTGCGCGCCGTTGGTGAGGCCCTTGGCCATGGTGATGATGTCGGGCGTGACGCTGAAGCTCTGCGCGGCGAACGCCTTGCCGGTCCGGCCGAAGCCGCAGATCACTTCGTCGAACACCAGCAGGATGCCGTGCTGGTCGCAGATCTCGCGCACGCGCTTGAGGTACCCCTTCGGCGGCACGAGGACGCCTGTCGATCCGGCGATCGGCTCGATGAAGCAGGCGGCGATATTCTCTGCGCCATACAGCGCGACGAATCGCTGCAGATCTTCGGCCAGCTCCGCGCCGTTCGCGCCTTCGCCGCGCACGAAGTAGTTCTCCTTGAGATGGGTATGGCGCATGTGCGCGATGCCGGGCAGCGTGGGACCGAACTTGCGCCGGTTGTTGACGATGCCGGAAAGCGCTACGCCGCCGAAGTTGACGCCGTGATACGCACGCTCGCGTGACACGAACATGTTGCGCCCGCCCTGGCCGCGTGCCTGGTGGTACGCCAGAGCCACTTTCATCGCCGTGTCGACCGCTTCCGACCCGGAGTTGACGAAAAAGATGCGGTTCAGGTCACCCGGCGTCAACTCCGCGACGCGCTGTGCCAGTTCGAACTGCTTCGGATGCCCGCGCAGGAACGGCGCGATGAAGTCGAGCTCGGAGAGCTGGCGATGCACGGCGTCCGCGATCTCTTTGCGGCCGTGGCCGGCGTTGACGCAGAACATCCCCGACGAGGCGTCGACGAGCTTTTCGCCGCGGTCGTTCCAGTAGTACATCCCCTCCGCGCGCACGACCATCTTCGGGTCGGCCTTGAAGTCGCGATTGGGTGTGAACGGCATCCAGTACTCGTCGAGCGAGATCTGACGCGGTTCGGGTTGGTCGCGGAGCGTAAGTTCGGCGTGGTCCATCGGGGTCTCCTGGCTTGGGCGGCAGGCGCGGCGGCGCTTAACCGTAATCCACAAGTCTACTTCTAATCCCAACGAGCCGCTGCGGCCAGAGCCAGTTGGCCTGGCAGGACTGGGCCAGGGTGATTTGCCGGTGCAGGTGCCGATGCGGCATTATGCGTTCACGACTTCCCCGCGCGTCCGCTTCCGGCGCACCGTCCATCCGCTTTCCCCGTATGCGCTCAGGCAGCCCGCTCTGGAACCAGCTGATCCAGCTCACTTTCAAGAGCCAGATCAGCCTGCAGGCGCAGATCCGTGAGATGCTGGTGGCGGCGATCCTCGACGGGCAGATTCCGGTCGGCGTCGCTCTGCCGTCTACGCGCGTGCTCGCGCGGCAGCTCGGCGTGGCGCGGAACACGGTAGCGCTGGCCTACGAGCTACTGGTCAACGAAGGCTATCTGCAGACCCGGAGCCGCAGCGGCCATTACGTCAACCCGGAGATCCTCGCCGGAGGTGCCGTGGCGCGGCCGCGCGTTGTAGCGCCGGGGGATGTGCCGTTACCGGTTCGCTGGTCACCGCGCCTGCGTTCCTCGGTCTCGCTCCAGCGCAACATCGTCAAGCCGCGCGACTGGCAGAAATATCCGTATCCGTTCCTCTACGGCCAGTTCGATCCCGGAGAGACCCCGATCGCAGGCTGGCGCGAATGCGGCGTCCAGGCGCTCTCCAGCATCGAGGTGCGCGCCTGGGCGGGTGACCTGATCGACGCCGACGATGCTTTGCTGATCGAGCAGATCCAGACGCGGCTCCTGCCACGCCGCGGGGTGTGGGCGGCACCGGACGAAATTCTTGTCACCGTCGGCGCGCAGCACGCACTGTTCCTGCTCGCAACGCTCCTCGTTGGCACGTCGACGACGGTCGGCGTCGAAGACCCCGGCTACCCCGACGCGCGCAACATCTTCGCCTCGCGCACGCCCGGCCTCGTGGTCCTGCCACTCGACGGCGACGGTGTGGCGCTTTCCGCCGCGCTCGACGCCTGCGAATACATCTACGTTACACCGTCGCATCAGTGCCCCACCAACGTCACCATGCCGCTGGCGCGGCGCGACGCGCTGCTCGAGTGGGCAGAGCGTCGCGATCGGGTGCTGATCGAGGACGATTACGAGATCGAGCTGGGCTTCGAGGGGCGCGTGCAGCCGGCGTTGAAGAGCCTCGATCGCAGCGGGCGCGTGATCTACGTGAGCAGCCTGTCGAAAACGCTCGCGCCCGGCATCCGCCTGGGCTACATCGTCGCCAGTCGCGACCTCATCAAGGAATTGCGCGCGCTGCGGCGATTGATGCTGCGCCACCCGGCCGCGAACAACGAGCGATCGGTCGGGTTATTCCTCGCCATGGGCTATCACGACGCACTGCTGGGCCGCCTCAAACGCACGTACGCCGAACGCGCACCGGCCGTAGCAGCGGCGCTGGAACAACACCTGCCTGACGTCGCGTTTCGTACGGTGGCCGGCGCGTCGTCGTTTTGGCTGCAGTTTCCCGACGGTGTGGATACCCGTGCGCTGGCAGCGGAGGCGGAGCGCCACGGTGTACTGATCGAACCTGGAGACGTGTTCTTTGCCGCGGATCGGCCCCCGACAAGCTATGCGCGGTTGGGCTTTGCGTCGATCGCGACCGATCGCATCGAACCGGGCATCGCCGCGCTGGCTGCGGCATACGCGCAGGTCACCGCGATGCACGCCGCAGCGCGGTGAGTATCAAGCGGTCGCGGTTGCGTCGACCTGCTCCACCGCGAGCACGTGCGCTACAGCGTTGACGACCGCCGCGATCCGACCCACGTCGCGCAGCTGCTGCGTGGTGAAGCCATTCTCGCGCAGCAGTCGATAGTGCGACTGGACGCAGAACTCGCACTTACCGATGATCGACGCTGCGAGCGCGTAGAGCTCGAAGCTCGTCCGGTCGACGCCGCCGTGGCTGGCGTAGGCGTTCATGCGCAGCTCGGGCCGCACCGTCTTCAGCTCCGGATCGGCGGCCATTTCGACGAACGGATACCACACGTTGTTCATGCCCATCAGGGCGGCCGCGGTCAGCGCGGCGTCCCGATGCGTCGGCTCGAGGGTGCTATCGTCTTGAAGCGCTGAGATGAGCGCCGGTGACTTTGCGGCGAACGCTGCCGCCAACGCGGCACCGGCGGCATGGGCCGGCGTGAGGCTCGAGCGGTTGATCACCGCGTCGAGGTTGAGCCGCAGGTCCTTGGCGTAATCCGGGATGCGGTCCTTAATCGTTTGCAGTTCCATGGCTTGTGTTCCTTCGTAGATTCACTGTCGAGGGTTGCCCGTTCGGCTAATCGCGCGGACGCGCAAGGTTGTCGTCCCCGCGCAAGCGGGGACCCAGTGTCGTATTGCCCAACGACGCTGGATGCCCGCTTTCGCGGGAATGCCGATTTGGTGACCGCGCAGCAGCTTTACAACGTGCCGCCGCCTACTGCCCGATTGCACGGGCACAGCTCGTCGGTCTGCAGTCCGTCGAGGATGCGGAGCACTTCTTCGGGGCTGCGGCCGACGTTGAGGTTGTTGACCGAAACGTGCTGGATGACGTTGTCCGGGTCGACGATGAACGTCGCGCGAAGCGCCACGCCTGCGCTCGGGTCGCGCACGCCGAGTTGATCAACCAGCGAGCCCGTGACGTCGGCGAACTGCCACTGGTTGAGGCTCTTCAGCTCCGCGTGATCGCGGCGCCAGCCGAGCTTCGCGAATTCATTGTCGGTCGAGCCGCCCAGGACGACCGCGTCACGATCCTCGAAATCCTTCGCGAGCTTGGCGAAGCCGACGATCTCGGTCGGACAGACGAACGTGAAGTCCTTGGGATAGAAATAGATGACCTTCCATTTGCCCGGGAATGACTTTTCGTCGATCGGCGCGAACGCCGACTGGCCGTTTTCCTCGTGGCGGTTGAATCCGGGCTTGACGCCCACAACGTTGAACGGTTCCACTTTCTGACCTACGGTTTTCATGCCTTGCTCCTTGATGCGCGGGCGAACGCTTGGCCCGCTGGGTTTGACGTCAATCGTGTAAATGCGAACGGTTCCTATGTTAGGGCGAGGCATCCATTAATACAATTTATATAAACTTATAGCTTCGTTAGACGTGGCTTATGGCTCTTTCGTATCGAAATACGTCGTCGAACTTGGTGAATTCTGTGGCTTCGGGTTACCTTGTCGGCGATAGAGGAAGCAGGAGAGGAGGGCGATATGCGCATCGGCGTGCCGAAGGAAATCAAGGTTCTCGAAAATCGCGTCGGGTTGACCCCGGGCAGCGTGCGCGAGGTGACGCAACGCGGCCACGAGGTGGTCGTCGAGCGCAACGCGGGTCAGGGTATCGGCATGGACGACGACGCCTATCGGCGCGCCGGAGCGAGCATCCTGAACACCGCCGCGGAAGTCTTCGCCGTGGCGGACATGGTCATCAAGGTCAAGGAGCCGCAGGCCGTCGAGCGCAGGATGCTGCGCGAAGGACAGGTGCTGTTCACCTATCTGCATCTGGCGCCGGATCCGGAACAGGCGAAGGACCTCATCGCCAGCGGCGCGGTCTGCATCGCTTACGAGACGGTCACGTCGTCGTCGGGCGGGTTGCCCTTGCTCGCCCCGATGTCGGAGGTCGCCGGCCGCATGGCGGTTCAGGCGGGCGCGTATTACCTGGAGAAGCCGCACGGCGGGCCGGGCGTGCTGTTAGGCGGTGTTCCCGGTGTCGATCCGGCGAAGGTCGTGATTCTTGGCGGCGGCGTCGTCGGCTCGCACGCCTGCCACATCGCGCTCGGGATGGGCGCCGAAGTGTGGGTGCTCGATCGCAACGTCGACATCCTCCGTGCGCTGTGGAGGCAATTCGGCCGGCCGCTCAATACGGTGTACTCGACGCAGGATACGGTGGAGGCGCACGTCGCCACGGCTGACCTCGTCATCGGCGGAGTGCTGATTCCCGGCGCGTCGGCGCCCAAGCTCGTTTCCCGCGCGCTCATCGCCCGGATGAAGCCGGGCTCGGTCGTCGTCGACGTCGCCATCGACCAGGGCGGCTGCTTCGAGACGTCACGCCCGACCACTCACGCCGATCCGGTGTACGTCGTCGACGGCGTCACTCACTATTGCGTCGCGAACATGCCCGGAGGCGTGCCTCGCACATCGACGCTCGCGCTCAACAATGCCACCTTGCCGTTCGTGCTCGCGCTTGCCGACAAGGGCTGGAAGAAGGCGCTTGTCGACGACCGCCATCTCGAGAACGGCCTCAACATTGCGCACGGCAAGGTGACCTGCAAGCCCGTTGCCGATGCGCTCGGGTACAAGTACGTCGCGCCGGAAGCAGTGATGTAGATATTCAGGTCATCCCGGCGAAGGCCGGGATCCAAGTTGCTTGTGGGAAGCCGACCGGGCGCAAATTGGGCCCCGGCTCAGTTGCCAAATAAGCCGGGGCGACGAATACGCTGGCCCAACGATGCCGATTGCGCTGGCTCTAGCCCCTGCGGGAAATTAGGGTCAGACTGGGTCAGACTCGACTTTTCGCCACATGACCCTATTTTCCGGACCTCACCATGAACACCATGACTGAAACACGAAATCTCCCTGTCGTCGGCAAGCAGAAAATGACGCCGTCGGAGGCTTTCGTCGAGACGCTCGTCGCGCAGGACGTGAAGGACGTGTTCGGGATCGTGGGCTCGGCGTACATGGACGCGCTCGACCTGTTCCCGCTCGCCGGCATCCGCTTCATCTCCGTGGCTCACGAGCAGGGCGGCGGTCACATGGCCGATGGTTATGCCCGCGCGTCGGGGCGTCACGGTGTGTGCATCGCGCAGAACGGGCCCGGCGTCACCAACTTCGTCACGTCGACCGCCGCGGCGTACTGGGCGCACTCGCCGGTGGTCGTTGTCACGCCGGAGACGGGCTCGATGACCCTGGGCCTCGGCGGATTCCAGGAAACCGAGCAGCTGCCGATCTTCTCCCGCATCACCAAGTACCAGGCGCACGTGAACAACAAGGCGCGCATGGCCGAGCTGACCGCGCGTGCGTTCGACCGCGCGCTGCTGCAGATGGGCCCCACACAGCTCAACATTCCGCGGGATTTCTTCTACGGCGACATCGAGTGCGAGATTCCGCGCCCGGTCACGATCGAGCGCGGCGCGGGCGGCGAACAGGCGCTCAACGACGCAGCGGAGCTGCTCGCCGCGGCGCAATTCCCGGTCATCCTCTGCGGCGGCGGCGTGATCATGGCGGACGGCCAGTCCGAAGCCATCCGAATGGCGGAGCTCTTGCAGGCGCCGGTCTGCAACTCGTACCTGCACAACGATTCGTTCCCCGCGTCGCACGCGCTGTGGTGCGGGGCGCTTGGCTATCAGGGCTCGAAGGCGGCGATGAAGCTCATTGCCAAGGCCGACGTCGTTCTGGCGTTGGGCACGCGCCTGGGCCCGTTCGGCACGCTGCCGCAACACGGGCTCGACTACTGGCCGACGAACGCGAAGATCGTGCAGATCGACGCCGACCCGACGATGCTGGGGCTCGTGAAGCCGATCTCGGTCGGGATTTGTGGCGATGCGAAAGCGGCGACGCTCGCACTGATCGCCCGGCTCACGGGTAAAAAGCTCGCTTGTCACGCCAACAGGGAGGCGCGGCTGGCGTCGATTGCGAGCGAGAAGCGCGCCTGGGAGGGCGAGCTCGACGGCTGGAAGCACGAGACCGACCCATGGTCGCTCGAAGTCGCCGAGAGCTCGAGCCACATGCATCCGCGCCAGATGCTGCGCGAGCTCGAGCGCGCGATGCCATCCGGAGCGATGGTTTCGACCGACATCGGAAATATCTGCTCGGTCGCCAATTCCTATCTCCGCTTCGACCGGACGCGATCGATGTTCGCCGCGATGAGCTTCGGCAACTGCGGCTACGCGTTTCCGACCATCGTCGGCGCGAAGGTCGCGGCTCCTGATCGACCCGCGATCGCTTACGTCGGGGACGGCGCCTGGGGCATGAGCTTCGGTGAGCTGCAGACCTGCGTGCGCGAGGGCATTGCCGTCACCGCCGTGGTGTTCAACAACGGCCAGTGGGGCGCCGAGAAGAAGAATCACGTCGACTTCTACGCCCGCCGCTTCGTCGGCGTGAACCTCGACCACCAGCCGTCATGGGCGGCAGTGGCCAAGGCGATGGGCGCCGAGGGCCAGCGCGTCGACAAGCTCTCCGACGTCGGGCCCGCGCTGCGCGCCGCGACGAAGGCGCAGGACGAAGGCCGGACCACGGTGCTGGAAATGATGGTCACGCGCGAGCTCGGCGACCCGTTCCGGCGCGACGCGCTCGCGCCGCCGACGCGCCATCTCGCGAAGTACAAGTCGACGAGGGCGTAGCGACGCTGCCAGCTTGCTCGGCTGCGTGAGGGGTTGGGCCCGGGCGTGGCACAATGCACTCGATGAACTTCGAAATCGTGAAGGTTCGCCTGACGGCCGCCGCCCGGTTCGTTGCATGGTCGTTCCTGTGCGCGCTGCTGTGCGGCGTTCCGGCGCTCGCGCAGGACGCGAAGGACTATCCCACCAGGCCGATCCGGTTCATCGTGCCCTATCCGCCGGCGGGCGGCACCGACGTGGTCGCGCGCATTCTTAGCGAGCCTCTCGCGGCAGCGTTGGGACAGCCGATCATCATCGACAACCGCGGCGGCGCCGCGGGGAACCTCGGCACCGACATCGCGGCGAAGTCCGCACCCGACGGCTACACGGTGCTGTTCACGCTCTCGTCGCACACCATCAATCCCAAGCTCTACGACAAGCTGCCGTTCGACATCGAGCGCGATTTCGTCCCGATCAGCCTGGCGGCGCTGTCGCCGCAGATTCTCGTCGCGCACCCTTCCGTGCCGGCCAACAACATCCGCGAGCTGATCGCGCTTGCCAAGAGCCAACCGGGCAAGCTCAACTTCGCGTCGGTCGGAACAGGCTCACCGGCTCATATTGCCGGAGAGCTGTTCAAGCTCAAGACCGGCGTGGATATGGTGCACGTGCCTTACAAAGGCGGCGGTCCCGCCATCGCCGACACGCTCGGCGGACAAGTGCAGCTCGCCATCGTGTCGCTCCCCGCGGCGATACAGTACGTCAAGGCGGGCAGGCTCAAGGCGTTGGCGATCGCGAGCGACAAGCGCAGTGCTGCGGCGCCCGACATTCCTACTATCGCCGAAACCGTTCCCGACTGCGTCGTGAATTCCTGGTACGGCGCGCTCGCACCGGCGAAGACGCCGCCGGCGATCGTCGCGAAGGTCCAGGCCGCCTTGGTCAAGGTACTCGCCATGCCCGAAGTGAAGGAGAAGCCTGCTAAATGGGTGGCAAGGATCAACTTCCGGTGATGAGCGACGCTACGGCGATCGTCGGCGCGCTGGTTGCGCGGGCGCGTGTCGCGCAGGCCGCGTTCGATGCCGCCACCCAGGAGGAAGTCGACGAAGTCGTCACCGCCGTCGGCTGGGCGATCGTCGATCCTGAGCACAATCGCGCGCTCGCGGAAGCTTCCGTCCGCGACACGGGGCTTGGCAACGTTGCCGACAAGATCGCCAAGAATCGGCGCAAGACCATGGGACTGTTGCGCGATCTCGCCGGAGCCCGATCGGTGGGCGTGATCTCGAAGCAGCCGGAATCGGGACTCGTAGAGATCGCGAGGGCCGTCGGCGTTGTTGGCGCGGTCACGCCCTCGACCAATCCGGCGGCTACACCCGCGAACAACATCATCAACGCGCTCAAGGGCCGCAACGCGATCATCGTCGCGCCGTCGCCCAAGGGCGCATCGACGCTCTCGCTGCTGCTCACCTACATCCATACCGAGATGGATCGCATCGGTGTGCCGCGCGACCTGGTGCAACAGTTGCCCGCGCCCGTGACGCGCGAGGCGACCAACGAGCTGATGCGCCAGGTCGACCTCGTCGTTGCGACGGGCTCGCAGACCAATGTTCGCGCAGCGTATTCGAGCGGCACCCCGGCGATCGGCGTCGGCGTGGGCAACGTCGCGGTGATCGTGGACGAGACGGCCGATCTCGCCGACGCCGCGGACAAGATCGCTCGGTCCAAGATGTTCGACAACGCGACGAGTTGCTCCTCGGAGAACAGCGTGATCGCCGTGGCCGCGATCGCCGAGCCGCTGCTCGCAGCGCTGACTGCAGCCGGCGGCGCGCGGCTCGAGCCGGCCGAGGCGAGCCAGCTCGAGCGCGCGATGTTCGTCGATGGGCGGCCCGGATCGAGCTTCGTCGCGCAGGGTGCGCCGGCGATCGCCTTGCGCGCCGGGCTCTCTCGCGCGTCGCTGCTCGATGCAGGCTTTCTGATCGTCGAGGAAACGGGCGTCGGACCGGAGCATCCCTTTTCAGGCGAGAAGCTCTCGCCCGTGCTGACGTTCTATCGTGTCGCCGATTTCGCCGCCGCCACGGCGCTGGCCGAACGCCTGCTTCGCCATCAGGGCGCGGGTCATTCGGTCGGATTGCACACGCGCGCCGAGGAGCGTGCCGTCGATCTCGGCCTCACGCTCCCGGTGTGCCGCGTAATCGTCAACCAGGCGCACTGCTTCGCTACGGGCGGGAGCTTCGACAACGCCTTGCCATTCTCGCTGTCGATGGGGTGCGGCACCTGGGGCCGCAACAGCATCTCGGACAATCTGAATTATCGGCACTTTCTCAATATCACGCAGGTCGTGCGGCCGCTATCTGCCGAGCGGGTGCACGAGCCGACCGAAGAGGAGCTGTTCGGATCCTACCTGCGGAAATACGTCCGCACCTCAGGGCGCAAACCGCGCTGACTGCCACCGGTCAATGCGCACGTTCCGCGAGGCGATCGACGCTCACGCCGCGGCGCGGCCCGACGCGCCGTGCGTGCTCGCGCCGGAGTCCGATGCCGTGCTGACCTACCGCGATCTCGCGCGGAGCGCCCATGCGCTCGGCGCGTATCTGGCGCAGCAGCGGATTCCCCCAGGGTCGGTCGTGTCGTTCATGCTGCCCAACGGCATCGCGGCCGCCTCGGTGTTTCTGGGGGCGATGTACGCGGGCTATGTCGTATCTCCGGTCAATCTTGTCGCCCAGGACACCCAGCTCGCGTACACGCTGGCGCACTCGGGGACGCGGATCGTCTTCGCCGCGCCGGAATTCATCGATCGCCTCCAGGCGCTGCGACCGCGCGATCGGGGCGACGTCGTACTGCGCGGCACCGATCCGGATTGGCTCGACCTCGCGGACGCACCCGCGACCGCGCTGGCTGTACTGACGGAGGAAACCCCGGCGATGCTGATGTACACGTCGGGGACGACCGGCGAGCCGAAAGGCGTGTTGCTGACGCATCGGAACATGATCCATGCGGGGAGAGTCGTGGCGACAGCGCAGCGATTGGACGATACCGATCGGGTCCTTTCATCGTTGCCGCTGTATCACATCAATGGTCAATGCATCGCCACCGTGGCTCCCGTCGTTGCTGGCGGCAGCATCGTCATGCCGCATCGCTTCAGCGCCTCGCAATGGTGGCCGCTGGTCGAGCACTACCGACCGACGTGGCTCAACGTGGTGCCGACCATCATCGCC
>WNGK01011257.1_pt1 | contig 10711 bp, 11 predicted proteins | sample 5400601 | NCBI WGS metagenome assembly WNGK01 (sample SAMN13153376, study PRJNA577476) | soil metagenome | isolation source: 60 cm soil or saprolite under Garry oak tree replicate 1 | place: USA:California | collected 2016-06-15
GAAAGCCGTTTTTAGCGAGTGCGATCAGAGAAATAATGACGGCGAATGCCAGCAGGCTATAGGTGGTGATGTCCTGAAGGAGACCCGCTATCTTAATGCCGCGCAGATTCGCTCCCGTAGCCAGTCCGAGCAGAGCCAGTATCCAGATGAGCGAGGCCCAGTTCGGCAAATTAAATGCGTAGGTGATGGCGCTGCCAACGATGTAGCTATCGGCGGCAATGACCGTGATGATGGTAAGCATGTAGCCAAAGGTGATGATGAGCGAGAAGTTCTCGTTGAACGACTCTTTCATATACTGCCTAACCCCCGCGGCAGTTGGATAGAGGGCATTCAATTCCGAAAAACACAGCGCCGCCAGTACCGCGAGTAGACCGGCAATGACGATGGCAATCCAGCCGGAATCCCCGCCCACGAGCGAGGCCAGTTGCACACAGCCAAGAAAACTGATAGCGGCATAGGCCAATCCGGTACTGGTGGAGACGACGGTGCGGAATTTCAGGACACGGCGCAGGGTAACGGGAGCATTCATAACTTCCTCCTGAGGGTTATTCCATCTGAAGAGTTATTGGAAGAGTACCGGAAAATTGGGTGCTTGTCAATGTGTATCAAGGACCAGGGACCAGGGCGGGGGCAAGCCCAGCCCGTACCCTAGACGATTGAGCACACTGCTACCAGGGCGGGGGCAAGCCCAGCCCGTACCCTAGACGAAGCAGGGCTAAGGACCAGGGCGGGGGCAAGCCCGGCCCGTACCCTAGACGAAGCACGATAATGATTCCTGACAAGACCAGGGCGGGGGCAAGCCCAGCCCGTACCCTATACGAAGCACGACCTCGACCCTATAGGATACCGGCTGGGCTTGCCCCCGCCCTTGAAGTCATGCCGAGCAAAAATCCTGCGCCACTGCCGCCAGTATTTCCGCGCAGCGTTCCACCTGCACAATATCAGACCACTCGACGACAGCATGCGCCCCCTCGCCGCCAGGACCAAAGATGACGGTCGGAATACCGGCAGCAGAGAGCAGCGCGGAATCCATCCAGCCCGTTCCTCCAACTTCGCGAATCTCGCGTCCGAGAATGTTGGCCGCGTGGCGCAATACCGTTTGTACGATTGGCTCATCTATCGAGACTTCAAAGGGCTCGCGTACCAGGCCGGTTTTTACTGTTGCCTGGAAGTTCGGGTCGGATGCTGCTATGCGCGCGAATATGGCCGGGAGTTCTGCTTCGACCTGTTGCAACGTTTCGCCGGGAATCGTTCTTCTTTCCACGCTCAGAGCGCAATATTTGGGGTAGCTTGAAAGTTCCTGTCCCCCTTCGATCAGGGAAGCGTGGACCGAGCCGCTGCCGAGCAGTCGATGCGATGGAGCCGAGCGCAATGTGCGGTCAAGGTCTTCCAGGCCTAGCAGGACTTTCCCCATCTTCACAATGGCATCCACGCCGAGATCGGGCCGGGAGCCATGGGCAGCTACCCCTTCAGTTTCTACTTCGAGCCAGGCAAAGCCCTTATGCGCGGTGCAGATTTCCAATTCCGTTGGTTCAGTGACGATGGCCGCGTCCGCGCGCCAGCGTTTGACAATGGACGCGGTACCAATGCTGGCGTATTCCTCATCTACGACGGCGGTGACGATCACATCACCGCGCAATCTTCGCTGTTTTGCTGCCGCGCCCGCCGCCATAATAGCCGCCAGGCCGCCTTTCATGTCGAATGCTCCCCGTCCATACAGGCGGCTATTCACGATATAGGGGTCATGAGGCCGCTCCATACCAACCACTCCGACAGTATCCATGTGCGCATTGAGCAGCAGTGAGCCACGAAACGGGCAATGTTTCCCTCGCCCGCGCCTCCCGGCACCAGGTCGGGATTGATGGAATCGATGGAGACTAGTTGTAGTAGGAGTTCGATGATCTCGCTCATGTTGGTTGCTCCCTCCAATTTCTTCGCATCCGAGGAGATATGCACATAGTGAAAGACTAACCGCAATTGGTATGGAATTGTAGGGATAAAAGGGATATGTTTTTGAGGGTTTGATGGACAATAATGTGCTAGACTACTGTAGTGTTCGTTTCCCGCCCCGCCCAAATCGCCTGCGGCCTCTTCCCACCGCGCTTTACCGCTTTGCCTCATTGAAGCAAGCGGGTGCTGACAGTCGATCTGACAGTCAAGCGTTGAAAATGAGCATCGTAAGTGTCATTCGTCCAATAACAATAACCCGGCGCGTATCTATCAGATGCCGCTCCTGGAGCGGCATCATCCTTTGCCACATACAATGGGTAACCATAGGACAGTAGACATCGGCATATTTCTCTACTATACTGGTTTTGACACTCATTCCTGCTGAAAGTGCACGTTACCCATGGCAGAAGGATCGTGTTTTGTGAAAGGTGGAATACGGATGAAGCAACCTGATCGTGCAAGGACCTTTCTGCGGAAGATACACCTGTTTCCGCTCTCTTTGCTGGCTCTTTCGTTATCGAGGCATGCTCATCAGTCTGGTGCTCAATGGGGTCGCCTTCCAGCTGACCTACTCCTTCCTGTTGCGGGGAATGTTGCCTGATCAGGCCTTTGTGGAAGGAGGAGTTCTTGGGTTTGGCACCTCGCTCGGGCTTGGTCTGGTGGTCTGCTGGTTACGGACGGCGGTCGACCTCGTGCACGTGGCTCGTCAGCAGGCTCTTGCTGCAGAGGAAGAGCGCTTGCGGGCCTTACAAGCAGAACGCCACATCACGCTTGTCTATGAGCAGCAGCGCCAGGTCAATGAGCTCAAAGATCAATTTCTGCTGCATGTGAGTCATGAGTTGCGTACTCCACTCACCGTGTCGGGTGGCTGCCTCGAATTGCTCAAGCAGTACTTTGAAGAGCTGGACTCGGCGGAGCGGATCCAGCTGCTGAGCCGGGCACTGGCGAGCTATGAAAAACTCGTCAGTCTGGTCAATGGGGTGTTGGATGCCGTCACGGTCACCGGAGCGTTTCCCCCCGCCCGCTGTGAGAGTGTTCCTGTGCGCCGGGTCGTGCAGGAGGTGTTGGCGCATCTTGATCCCCGGGATGTAGAGGCCTATACGATCCGCCTGCAGGTGGACGAGCAGGTCCTGGTGTGGGCGGACCCGCAGTCCCTGTATCACGTGCTGCAGAATCTGCTCAGCAATGTCTTCAAGTATGTGCCCACACAGACGGTGGTCAGTATTGAGTCCGCCCAATCGGCTCCTTTTTCACCCGCGTGTCTCAGTGTGCAAGATGCAGGTCCTGGAATTCCCCCCGAGGAGCTTCCTCTGCTCTTTGAGAAGTTTGTGCGTCTCAAGCGTGACCTGGCCGGGCCAATGCGTGGGACGGGCCTGGGACTCTACATCTGCAAGCGCTTAGTCGAAGCCATGGAAGGGCACATCTGGGTCGAGAGTTCAGGTCGCATGGGGGAGGGCAGTCACTTTTGTATGACCCTGCCTTCCATCCCTCCATCCTCTCTTCCTTTGTTGGACTGACTTGTTCCTCTGTCACATAAAATGGCAGATGTACCCGTTGCTACTATGGATAATGACGGTTCAATCCAGATCATCTCAAATCGATTGACGCCGACCGGCGCTCGCGAGTTGATCGCCTGGCTCCTTGCCTACGAGCGATATTTTCCAGATGGACAGACAGGACCCGGGGCGACTACACGAGATTAGGGAAACGCGCGTTTGCGCAAAATGGATATTACCATTTTGTGGGTCATCTGTTAGAATAGGCAGGTGTATTGCAACTAACAGACATTAGTCGAAATGGAAAATGGAGGGTAACTCACATGAAGGCGTTTCAGTTTCGAGTAGGAGATGAAGTAAAGTTTACCCTCTTTGAGCAAGAAATGTCTGGACGCGTACTGCTGGTACTTAGAGACATACTGCTCGTGCAATTGTTGGAAGATCCCGCGGTGGAACACCAGATATTCACTTCGAGGGTGAAAGAGGTAAGACGGGGAGGAACTATTTACTTCTTAGACAATCAGGAGTAGCACGCACGATGAACGATGAGACCGCAATCATGCTTTACCTGGGCATCGACCAGGCGGTTGATGCTCCGATAGAGACGCCGTATCAGGAGGTGATTCCATCGCTCGACCAGGCGGTTGAAGACTGGATCACCGAAAGCGCAAAGTCAAAGAGCAAGCGAACAGATGCGATTTACCACGATATCATCCGACAGTTTCGCGCCCGGTTGCACAAACAACACCTGGAGCTTGATAGCTCGCCGGTCGCCGTCGCTCACATTGCGCGCCAGTGGTTGAATGAACGCCAGGTCTCCTGGGCGACGTTCAATCAGCGCCGCTCGATTCTCTCTTCTTTCTACCGGTACGCTATCCGAAACGAGATAGGCGCGATCACCACCAACCCGATCGACCGTTCCACTCCGGAGGGCCTGCGCGATTATGACCTCTTGAGTATCGCTCTCACCACTGGACACCGCGCAAGCGAGCTGGCCGGCCCGCGCTTGAAGCATCTCACACGCCAGGATAACGCCTGCACCGTCGCATGGGAGCGATGCAAGGGCAATGAGGAAATGACCAGCGTGTTAAAGCGCGGCGCGACGACTGCCTTCTATACCTATCTCACAGATGACCGGGTGTATGGCAATCGGTTACTGACCATGCCGGGCGATTCCCCGGTCTGGCTCTCGTTTAGCGACCGCAATCACAAGCAGGCCGTCGGGACCCGGACCATTAGCAATATCTGCGAACGGTACCTGGGAACCGGCAAAGTTCACGCGACCAGGCACACCGCCGCGGTCAATATGGCCCATCAGGGCGCAACGCTGGTGCAGGTGCAGAAGTTCTTAGGGCATAAGAACGCGAAAACCACGAGCGACTATCTTGAAGAGCAGCTGGGCTATGAAAACCCGTTTGCCGATGAAATGGAAGCCGCATTTGGCATTGAATGAGAGGAGCAACCCACATGGCGACCTTTGCACGAATCGACCCGGACGGCGCTATTTTTAGATGCAGCGCTGCGACGACCTGGCTGTCTTGGGCGATACGTTGGGGCATGCTGATTTCGCCATGCCAAGCAGGTACACACATGCCAGGCCGAAAGAATCGTCAAGCTTGAAATTGGCCTTATTAGGAGAGGAGCAGGAGTAAGCACGATGAGTAAACAAGCCCTGTATGCACCAAAGGCCGATGATAACCCTTGGCGAGTCGATACCTATATGAATGTGGCCGAGTGGAAAGAGGTATCACGCTGGTATCCGTTCTCGCTGCGCTCCCTGATGCCTGATGGTCGCTGGCTGGAAAGTCGAAAAGAGAAAGCGAGTAACCTACTATGGCAGAACAACGACCGTGGACCCATGAAGAACTCAAGGGTCTCTTACAGGCCGTCTATGAAGTTGACCAGGCGAAAGAGGCCGCTATCAAGGGCTCAGGTGCGCGAGGACGATGGAATGGTACGCCTGCCTCAGAATGGCGATGGATGCCCTACAACACATCAGGCGGGCACAAGTGAGCAATGCCCCTTGAACCCGAACAGGGGAGAGCAGAGGAAGACCGTAAGCAACGGGTATGCTACACTCTAGTGGCACACGCAACGCGCGGTCCTGCTTCTCATCACACGTCTAGAACAGCTGGTGCTTTCAGCAGAGACGACGCTTGCACTGCTTGAAATGCTCTCTCAGCACAGAGACGAGATGAGAGAGGCTGCACATGCGCGGTAAGACGCAGGAAGTAGACAGGACATGAAAGAACACATACTCTCAGGGACCGCAAAGGGACACACGCTCACCTTGAATGTCAATGCGCAAAGAGGTATCACGCTTGCAGAAATAACCTCACTTGAATTGAGCGACCATGATGTCCTTACGCTGATTGCGTTTTTACGTGGGGTGAGTGCAAGGCATGAGCATCCTGCACGCCACGAAAAAGAGGATGACCGCTTACAGCTGTCCTACGCGGTTGAAAACGGTCTCAACCAGGTGACAATGAGTCGCGGTGGACCACTCAAGATTGAGTTAGCGCTCGCTACGGCATTGCGCTTGCTACACACACTTGAGGAAGAGTACAAGGATGAAATCAGGTAGCAGGGCCAGAGCGTCTACCGCGTAGCAACGTCGCCACCATGACCGAAAGCAGAGCAGGCCGGGCGCTTTGTTCCCATCTATCGGGTATGAACGCGGGGCTGCCTGGCCGTTTGCTGTTGCGCGCCTGGTCGCTGTCTGTAACAACTACATCGTCAGGGAATGCCACGTCGATGAAGCCAGTCGGCTCATCCGGGGCAACGACGTAATGCAGCGCCATATGCCGATCACCCACCATACCGGCTGCGCACACCCATATGATCGTACCTGATGTGATGCCTTGCCCGTTGGCAGTGCGATAGGTGATCGACTCGCCGCGCTTGTGCTCGCTGAATTGCGCTGCAGGGCCATATGTCAATTCTAACTCTTCATCTTTGCTGGTCATGACTGTTTCACTCCTTCATCAGTAGGTGAGACCAATCGTCCAGCCGCTATGATCTGCGACAAACATAGCCATATCTGGATGAACAACCAGTGCATCGTCAAATTTCCCGTGCGTCTCACAGAAAAACCAGTCAACCACATCACGCGACAAAGACACATGTTCCCCATGTAGGGACTTGAGGTAGGCTCCAAGCAGTGTATGAGCATAGATTACCCGGTCTTCAAACGTGTAGGTTCGTTGCATGATCTTTCCCGCTTCACCTCCTTATGCAACTAATGGACGCCCGGCGCGGTTCTGCATACATCGCCTCATCCGTGCCAGGGAGCGGTATCGTGTAGTACGTGGCAGCTTCTCTAACTGCTGGAATCCCGATTCGACGCCGCTTCATTATTGCCCTAAGCATACCATATGCCCGCGCCGGTTTTCAGGTGCATACCAGTGAGGCAGCTCGCTGGCCTCGTATAAGTAGGGGTCCCGACATTTTTTCCCCGCAAATCCCCGCTCAGGTCCCCAAGCCCTGACCGTGGCCAGCATCCTCCCCGCTCCGTGTTGATCGTGTAGCCTTCCTTTCCCATCTGCCGCGGTTGCTCTTGCGTGGAGAGCTCGCTTGGTCTATACTTGCGGGGAAGCCACATGGTCAGAGGGAACGATCCGACCGCGCACCCATGCCAACTCTCTGCGCATCCCAGTTCATGCTGCACCGTCCCTCCAGGCAAGCCTGTCTTGCGCGAGGTGGGTAGACCAGAGCGCTTCCCTCGCTCGTGGCTCTCCGTCTGGGGAGTGACCAGCAGACTCGTCGCATCAGGAGCAGGTGGCCATGCCCACAGCAGCACTGACCCGACCTCGCGTGGTGATGGGTCTCATGTTCTTCCCGCGTGGTGGCTCTGCGCGGGTGGTACGCGGGTTGGCCCAGGTGCTGGCTGGGCAGCGGTGGGAGGTGAGCATCGTCTCTGGTTCCCTCCGGCTGCCCGGTCGCCCGGGTGATGCACACCTGTTCTTCAGCGGGCTTGACATCTCTCCCGTCGACTACACCGCGGCGCTCTCGGCCGCCGATCCGTTGCGCGCTGACTCCCCACTGCACCCGTCCTACGAGGACCGCCCCGGCGCACCCGACCGGGTCTTCGCCACCGTCGACGACCCGACCTACGAGCACCTGGTCGCCTCCTGGGCGCGGGTCCTGCGTCAGGCGGGTGCCGCCACCGCCGACATCCTGCACCTGCATCACCTCACTCCGCTCAACGAAGCGGCTGCACGTGTCGCCCCCCATGTGCCCGTGGTCGGGCACCTCCACGGCACCGAACTCCTGCTGCTCGAGGCGATCGCGTCCAGGCCTCCGGGGCACTGGGTCCACGCCGAGATGTGGGCCCAACGCATGCGTCGCTGGGCGAGTGCCTGCCAGCGGCTGGTGGTGCCATCGGCGACGCAACTCACGCGGGCGCAGGAGCTGCTGCAGCTCGACCCTGACCGCTATGTTCAACTGTCCAATGGCTTCGATCCGGAGTGCTTCGATCGGCGTCCGATCGATCGTCTCACCTTGTGGCGGCAGCTCCTCGTCGAGCGCCCCCGCGGGTGGGGTCCCGGCGGCGAGCCGGGGTCGGTAGCCTACGCGCCCCACCTGCTGCGCTCCTTCGCCCAGGGGCCCGTGCTGCTGTACGTGGGGCGCTTCACCGCGGTGAAGCGCCTTGGCCTGCTGATCAGCGCCTACCGCCGTGCGCAGGCATCCTTCGCGCTCCCTGCCCCCCTCGTCCTGCTCGGTGGCTTCCCCGGCGAGTGGGAGGGCGAGCATCCGCTCGACACCATCCGGCGCCTAGGAGCCCGCGACGTGTTCCTGGCTGGCTGGCACGACCACGACGAGCTGCCGGACATCTTTGCCGCCTCCGATGTCGTGGTGCTGCCCTCGGTGCGAGAGCAGTTCGGGCAGGTCCTCGTCGAGGGCATGGCCTGTGGACTGCCAGCCATCGCCGTCGCCGCTCATGGACCCGGCGAGATCGTCGCAGACGGACACACGGGCTGGCTCGTGCCACCTGACGACGAGGAGGCGCTGGCGGCGGCACTGGTGATGGCGGTCAACGACGCCCCCGAGCGCCGCCGACGTGGCACGGCCGCGTATGCCGCCGTGCGCGCGCGCTACGGTTGGCCCATCGTGGGAGCGCAGCTGGCCGACATCTACGAAGCGCTGCTCGGTCGGTCTCCCGTCACCTGAGCGAGAGCTCCCCAGCAGGGGTTCCCTGCACTCCAGCAGCACAGTGGGAAGTGATGTGCTTTGCCAGAAAGGTTTGCCGAATTGAATCAAAGATAAGGAAGTGGCAAAGCTATTGATTCAATCATCCTATTGAAAATAAAGTCAGCTTCTTCTGGCAGAGCTACCTATCACTTTCAGAACTTTTTCTCTTTATCGTACTTTCTTCAGCATCCGATGGCGTTGAATGTCTCCTGCGTTGATGACATCCAGGTGCTTGTAATTAAAGGCTTCCTCATATATGGCGGCGCACAAGAGGTAGGACCAGGATCCTGGCAAAAATCTATCAGAGCGCACATTTGTTCAAATTTCTGGGCTTCAGGGGCCACAAAACCAGCCGATTTCCTTTTTGGGTTTTCCGTAGCGGGTGGACAAACAGCAACGGTAAGGACTGGCTTCGTACTATCAGCAGTCTTCTTGCTCTGTTTTCACTGGTAAAAAAGCGTATTATCAGCAGTCTAGACCGAATAACACTGCTGATAATGCATTGTTTCATCCTAACTTCTCCTCTCTCTTGGCTGTTGTTGTGAGAGAGGAGCGTCCGTCTCTGGTAGGCTGTATGCGTTTGTCCTCCAGTTTACTGAACCCTTCCCGCGTTCAAGTCGAGGCATCGGTAGCACCCGAGAGCCTCAGGTACCTTGCGTACACCTCATCATAGGCCGAGGCTTGTTTGGTGTTCGGGATTGCGACGATATGCGTGCGAGGGGCTACCGATGCAGTTGCTGCAGCATCAGCCCAGATGCCACTGGCAATGCCACCGAGCAAGGCCGCCCCTTGTGCGGAGGCGGTCGATGTCTCGACCGCCAACAGTTCTCGGCTCAGGACATCGGCGAGCATCTGACGCCAGGCGGGATGTACACTCCCTCCCCCAGCCAAACGCAAGGCGCTTGCCTTGCTCGCTCCGGGGAGTGCCTCCAGGGCAACGCGAATGCCCAGGGCCACCCCTTCGAGCGCGGCATGTAGCAGGTGCTCACGCTGATGATCGATACGCATACCGAGGAAGGCTCCACTGCTGTGGGGATTCCGATGGTGTGCACGCTCCCTCGTCAGGTAGGGGAGGAACATCAGGCCTTCGGCACCAGGAGCCACCGCGTCAACGCTCTTGTAGACGTCGTCCCAACTGGCACCAAGTGTCCGGCGTACCCAGTCGAGCGCGAGTCCAGCGTTTTGCACCGCCGCCATTGTATACCAGTTGACTCCGTCGGCAGCACGATAGAGATGAGTACGCCCTGTTGGGTCGGCTCTGGGTTCCGAGCAGAGCTGCACCAGCTGCGCGCCGGTTCCCAGAGACAACTGGATAGAGCCAGGAGCAAGCAAGCCGGTGCCGAGTGCTGCTGCCGCAGTATCTCCTGCACCTGTTGCCACGGGCAACCCTGGTGAGAGGCCGAACGCTTTGGCAGCTCGTGCAGAGAGGATCCCAGCGAGCGCGCCAGATGGGATGAGCGGTGCAAACAGGTCCCGCTTTAAACCAAGAGCAACAATCACGTCGTCGGCCCAATGATCCGCTGGCAGGTCGTAGAGCAGGGTGGCCGAGGCATCGCTGGGGTCCGTCGCGATGGAATCAGTCAGGCACAGCCGCAGCCAGTCCTTTGGTTGCAACGCCCAGCGGGCCCCTTGGTAGGAGGACGCTTCGTGATCCACCAGCCAGCACAAGAGTGGGCCGGCCATACCAGGTACGAGTGGGTTCGCCAGGCGTTGCAGCATAGACGGGGGCAGTTCCTGATATCGTTTAAGCTCCGCCTCTGCTCGGGTGTCAGCCCACAGCAATGCCGCTCGTGTCGGCTGTCCCTCCTCATCGGTCGGGACGACCCCATGCATCTGTCCAGAGAGACCGACCGCGGTGATGCTGGCGTGTGGAGCCTGTGCCACCGCCCCTTGTACGGCGGATATCGTGGCATGCCACCACTCGCTGGGATTACTTTCAGCCCATCCAGGCAGCAGGGACATGACCTCGTAGTCCGCTTTGCTCACGCTCAGGGTCTGTCCCTGTGTGTCCAGGACGATGACCTTGACCGAGCTTGTGCCCAGATCGATGCCCAGGATTGCCATCTGTTTGCCTC
>WNGK01057485.1_pt1 | contig 10711 bp, 13 predicted proteins | sample 5400601 | NCBI WGS metagenome assembly WNGK01 (sample SAMN13153376, study PRJNA577476) | soil metagenome | isolation source: 60 cm soil or saprolite under Garry oak tree replicate 1 | place: USA:California | collected 2016-06-15
GGAAGCGCTGGTAATGCTCGCTACTCGTTTGCTCAAGCGTCTTGGTTACGACGTCACGGGCCACACCGATGCTCAAGCGGCAATCAAGGAATTCCGCTCCCATCCTCAGGATTTTGATGTGGTGGTCACCGACCTGGCCATGCCGCACATGTCAGGATTTGACCTGGCCCAGGAGCTAAGGGCGGTCCGCTCGGATGTCCCCATTATTATGACCTCTGGCTATGTGCGGCAAGAAGACCAGGAAATGGCGAAGATCATGGACATCCGCGATCTGGTGCTGAAACCGCACTCCGTTGAGGAACTCGGCCGCGCACTCGACAAGCTTTTTCAGGCCCAAGTCGCTTCCCGCAAGACACCCTGATACTGCCTGAGTAACTTTCCCGTTCCTTTTCCGTATCTATTACGATCCAGGCTGCGATGATCGATTTCCATAGTCTCTACCAGAGTTATGCCCAGCAGGTGCACCGCTTCGCCTTGTTCCTCTGCGGCAACCCGGCGCTGGCGGACGACCTGACGTCGGAAACGTTCGTGCGCGCCTGGACGGCCCGGGGCAAGATACGGGAAACCACGGTCAAAGCTTATTTATTCACCATCGCGCGCAACCTGCATCGTGATTACCTGCGCCGCAACACTCGTCTCACGGAGTTGGAAGAGTCCATGCCTGATCCTGGCGCCAGCCTGCAAACGCGCACCGAGCATAAAGCCGAACTGGATGCCGTAATGGCGGCGCTGCAAGAACTTTCTGAAGTGGACCGCGCCGCTTTGCTGATGCGCGCACAAGAGGAGATGCCGTATGAAGAAATTGCCCAGGCCCTGGATTTGTCCGTGACCACTGTGAAAGTAAAAGTGCATCGCGCCCGTTTAAAGCTCATGCGGGTAAGGGAAATATTTAAGGAGGTGCGTCCATGATCGTGGACCGTGAAGTCATCATAGATTTGCTGCCGGCATATTTCTCCGGTGAGGCCAGCGTTCCCACACGCGCGCTGGTGGAAGAGTATTTCCACCATGACCCGGAGTTTGAGAAGATGGCCCGCGGAACAGGTTTTTCCTTGGAGAGTTTAAGGGGCGTGTCCGCGGCGCCCGATCCGGAGAAAGAGAAACTCGCCCTGGAGCGCGCCCGCACGATCGTGGAAACGCGAAGCTCTTTTCTCTGGCTGGCGATTACCTATACGGCTCTGCCGCTGCTTTTCCGGGTCCACGACCACAAGATCATGTGGCTCATGTGGAGCAATTCACCTGTGCTTGGCATGATTTTTTCCGCCGTAGCGGTTTTCTTCTGGCTGTTCTTCTTGTATGCGCAACGCACCAAGGAGCCAATTTCTCCGACTACCAAGTCTCTGTGGATGGCGGTCTTTTATACCGCTTTCATCTTCTTTTTCAGGATCAAGGACCACAAGTTTGTCTTGGTTTTTTTCGACGGCGATCCGACCATAGGACTTATCTTTGCCGTTATGGCCGTGGCTTTATGGGTCCGTTATTTTTTTCAGCGCTGGAAAGCAAAGCGATAGGGATGCAAGGAACTCTTGGGAAGCAACTACCGGAAGATATCGCTAAGATTCAGTGTAATCACCGGAGCGCCTCGTCTTTCTCCGGCCAGACGGTTTGGGTTAATGGAATAACCGAGCATAACGTCAATATTGAGCAAACTCAACCGCACCGCCGGGCCCAAGCCATAACTCACTCCCGTCTGTCCTACCCCTTGCTGCGGACCGATGCGCGCAGCGTCAAACAGCAACGCTGGGCTAATGGAATAAATATTGAGCGCATGTAACAACTGATTCAGGACGGAACCAGGGAATTGCATATCTGTTTTTGCCTTGGCCTTGGCGGCGCTTTGGTTCATCGAATTAAACCGGACAAGAAAATCTGCCTGGAGCTTTCGTAACGACGCTTCCCGAGCACTTAGGTCTGTTTGCTCCACTGTCATGCCTGCGGTCGCCAGCAGGCCGACGAGCGCTTTCAAATCATCGGCGACGGTAGTGAGTTGAGGTATCTGCGGCGAACCCACCACCAGAGACAGCATGGGCCCAAGCGGATCAGTCCCAGCGTTGCGGTCTCCCAGGGCTGTCATGGAATCATCCACGTCGTCCATATCGTCAAGCGTATTGTCCGTCTGGCTGGAAATGTCACCAGAAATTCCCAGCTGTTGCTTCAACGCCGTCAATTTTGCGCGCAAATCGGCCATCTCAGGCCGATGGCTGGAGAGACTGCTTTCCATCGCTTTGAATTCGGGTTGATCGGCCACGTAAACATCAGCCAGAGAAGTCTCAAAGGTCTTCATCTGCGCGTGCATGATTGGCTCCACATCCGCAAGAATGCTCGGCGGAACCAATGGCTGTCCCCATATGGCATAAGCAAGGGTGGTGTTCACGGAAAAGAAATTCGTTCCGCCCAACGCTCCTGAAGTTGGAACAGTGGGCACTGGGTTCGCTGAAAGTGGGTTGGCTGAGAGACGGTTCTGGGAGTTGGTGGGGAAGCTGCGAATGAATGGACCGTCCGGAATGCTCCATGCGTCTCCAGGGATGAACACGCGTTCCAAGTTTCCGCCGAAGAATTTTTCCGCAATTGGTACCAGCCCGTCACTCTGGATCCATCCCGCGGCAAACTGAAACTCAAGGCTAAGCGGATGATGGTCCTTGGGTAAAAAACGCATGGAATCATCTACGTGCACGAGATGCTTGAGATAGTCCACATGTGTACCCGGGGTAGACTTCCCCGCTTGAATTCCGTAGCTGGCTTTCAGGCTTTGAAAACCCTTGGCCCACGCAACGCCTTCCAACTTGCGAACGCAGCAACGTGGTCAAGGAAGACGGCACGACGCCATTCGAATGCTGGTTGCCGGCTTCCACGGCGCCCCCAAAATACAGAATGAGGGCCTGATTGAAGAGGGCGCGCGATGACGACGAAAATCGCGCGGTGAATTTGCTTTCCTGGATCTGAAATGCATTTGACGGAAGATCGGATGCGAAATATCCAATCGCCCATCCCGCCTGCTCCAGAGGCCCTTGCTTCCAACTCCGCGAGCCTTTCAGCTCGCCCTGAAAAAGCAGGCTGGTTGAAGAGCCCACGCCTTCCAAGGTCGCGGAATTCAACGCCGCGCCGGAAGCGCGTTGGTACGTGGTGCGGCCGCCGGCATAGAAATGGCGGTTGGCATCGTACGCTCCGGTTAGCTGTGGTGACACCGATCGCAGAAAACTCCCAGGATGCGCGGCTGACAAGTGCTGAGTTGGCGTCGATTGCTGAGAATTGAATGAGTGGGCCAACGCATCCGGTATGCTGAAGCCATACACCCGGTAAACCGCCTCCAACGTATGGGCGGAATCGTCACACGAGCGGAGTGCTGGCAGAATAAGCAAGAACTCAACTCTGAAGTTGGGCCCCATCCGCGCAATGATCTTGTCACGGATAACCGTCTGGGACTTTGCAAAAGCTACGTTGTCGAATTCACCTTTTTCAGCAACAGCGCCGTTCACGACCGTTTGCGCCTTTAAGGGCAACTGGTCGAGTTGGACCGCGGATGCTAAGAAATGAAAAATGTCGAGCGGAGCTTCCAGCCTGATGTCTTTGACAACATAATGATTGGCCAGATAGAAGCCTTCGGTTTGGTTGCAATCAGCAGCGCGAAGGCAACCCGGGGCAGCGGCGAATATAGCGAACGCCAACAGCCCCGCTGGAATCTGCTTACGCATGAAATTCCTTAGGCGTGCTGGTCCACCAGGGCCGTTACCATGTTTGCGAGTTTCGGGTCGGTTGAAGTACCGACGGGAAGTTTCTTGGCGCGGTTTGTGATTGGGCCGCTCAAGAAGGCAATATCCAGGCTGGTTAGCCCTTCATTGGCAAGTTTCGCCGCCGCTGCGCTGTCCTTTACATTGATGGCTACATGCAGTTTGACTCGGTCCTGGAAGTCGCTGTTCTGGTCAGGCCGGTCGCGAAAAATAAAATCGATGACCCAAAAGACGGAATCGTCAGGGTTGCATCCTTTAGTAAGGCCAAACGACACCTGTTTCTTATTGTCCGGCGCAAGTACCGCGAGAGTGATGGATAACGGCTGGCAAGCCATAAGTTCTCCTTGTTTGAAAATCTAAGTCCTAAAATATCGCCGCAAAAAATAATCGGATTCACCAAAAAGCATTCCAGAACCACGCGCTCACGGAGTCTTGGTAATTTCTCCGATGTTGGCGATCGTATCGTCCTTCTTCATCGATGGGACCGCGCATATGTATAAGACAACGCCTGCCTCAGGTGCGCGTGGCTCTTGAATCACGTTGCCGAAAAAGTCGGTCACGTAGCCCAGCTTCATGTCCTTTTCCACATAGGTCCCGCGTTGCACCAGAGGATAGAAGATACCTCTCTGCTCGCTCGCCACCGTATCAACCTTTCCATACCACACCGGATGCTCAACCATGGTTGGCGCGCCGGGCAGCATTTTCAGATAACGCATCAAGCTCAGCGTGCCGTTCACCAGCGCGGCAACATCATCCGGCTGCACCGTTCCGGAATACCCAGCTTCCACGGCGATGGCCGGCTTGCCGCGCGTACCCGCGGTGTTATCGAGATAGCGTGATGCGTTGGGATCTTTCGGCCGGTCACTCCAGACAATAATGTTGTCCAGCCCGAACGCCAGCACCATGTCATGCGTGGTTGCATCTTGCTTCGCGTTGCCGGTCTTGGGCCAGTAGCTGTAAGGGCGCAGGTTTTCGTCCAGATCGCCACCGTGGTAGTCCACCAGGTAGTCGCAACGTTCCACCACCTGCTTGGTGATCATGTAGGACACGCGCTCCGTCTGTGTGCCGTCCGGCTTTCCCGGATAGAAGCGATTCATGCTCTTCCCATCCACGGGATTCACGTGCGGGACCTTCTGCTCAAACGACGGAATGTTCACCAGCGGCAGGATAATCACCGTACCGGATACCTGCGCAGGATCAAGCAACGGGATCACTTTTTCCAGTGCGATGATCGAAGCGTACTCCGTGCCATGCGAACCGGAGACCAGCGCCAGTACCGGTCCAGGCTTGGCCCCGCTAACCACAATCACGGGAATTGAGGTGGCGGCGTCCGAGCCGGCGGGTACTTCAAGATATCCTGTAGCTTTCTGGCCGGGCGCTGCCGTAGCGGTGCCCACGGTAAAACTGCTTTGCGCCAGCATTGCGGCGGAGCAAAAGACGCTCAGGAAGAACAAGCGGACAGGCGTGCGGAATTTCATAGCGGTGAGAAGTATAAGCCAAGCGGGGCTGGGCTGCCGAGGAATGATGCTTGATAAATGATGCCTGAGAATCCTGTGCTAGTATGGCCGCGCTGAACGGGAGGTGGCGCATGAAGAGCTCCATGATGGACTATCCACTGACCCTGCACACAGTTCTGGAGCGGATTCCAAAGTTGTATGCCGGAGTTGAGATCGTTTCGCGGTTGCCGGAAGGCGGCATTCATCGCTATACCTATGGTGATTTCTATCGCCGCGCCAAAGCGCTGGCGGAAGCCATGCAACAGGCTGGCCTCAAACCCGGAGACCGCGTCGCCACGCTTTGCTGGAACCACTACGCGCACATGGAAGCCTACTTCGGTATTCCCGCCGCCGGGGGAGTTGTTCACACGCTCAACCTGCGCCTTCATGCGCAGGAGCTGGCATTTATCGTCAATCACGCAGAAGACCGGTTTCTGATCGTCGATGATGTGCTGCTTCCGCTCTTTGAACAATTTCGTGACAAGGTAAAACTGGAACGCATTTTTGTGGTGAAACACGCAAAAGAAGCGCTTCCTCACGGAAGCGAAGGCTATGAAGAGCTGCTGGCCCAGGCGCGCGGCAACTTCCATTATCCTAAGACCGACGAGAATGACGCAGCCGCTATGTGTTTTACCTCCGGCACCACCGGCAACTCCAAAGGCGTGCTGTACTCGCATCGTGCGCTGATCTTGCATGCATTGGCCTTTGCGCTCCCGGACGCATTCTGCATTTCCCAGCATGACGTGGCCATGGCGCTGGCGCCCATGTTTCACGCTAACTCTCACGGACTGCCGCATGCTGCTGTCCTGCTGGGCTGCAAGCTCGTGCTGCCGGGCCGTCAGGTGGACGCGCAATCGATTCTGGAATTTTTTCATTCCGAACAGGTCACATTCGCAACCGCCGTGCCAACGGTCTGGGCCAGCGTGCTGGAGGCCATGGAAAAAGAAAAAGAACCAGGCCGATGGCGGCTGGCTCCGGGCTTCCGTGGTTTCGTCGGCGGGACCGCCGTGCCTGAATCTCTGGTGCGCAAACTGGACAAGCTTGGCATCCGGCTCATACAAGTCTGGGGTATGACGGAGACAACTCCCGTCGCCGTTTGCTCGACGCTCAAATCGCACATGCGCGAATGGACGGAAGACGAACAGTACCGCGTGCGTGTACGCCAGGGCCGGCCCCAACCTTTCATGGAAGTGCGCGTGGTCAACGACCACGTGGCCGCGCATCCGTCTGTGCGTGAAGCGGGCGTGATTGCTATCGCTCACCCCAAATGGGACGAGCGCCCTGTCGCCCTTGTGGTCCTTCGGTCCGGCATGACCGCGACGGCGGACGAACTGCGGAACTTTCTCTCTGCCAAATTCGCTAAGTGGCAGCTTCCAGATGCGTTCATCTTTCTCGATGAACTGCCGCATACCTCAACCGGTAAACTCTCCAAGTTGGAACTGCGGAAACGCTTTGCGGATTGGCAATGGGACGCCAGTGGAAGAGCGGCCCTTTAGGGCCGCGTAAAAGAGTTAATTCAAAATTTTTGTGCTTCAGCGCTGGTGGCCAGGGCCAAGCCCGTTTCTAAAACTCCTTTGCGCTAAATTTTCTCCAGCCGCAAAGGCACTCCGGGGCTCGGCTGCAACGTAACGGAAGGATCCGCATGCACCGTTGCACTGTCAATCGCCAGATGCAGCCGGAAACGCTGAACTATACCCGCAAGCACTACCAGGACTTCCGTCATGGCAAAATTCAACCCAATGCACGTCCGCGGGCCTTCACCGAAAGGTAGATACGCATAGCGCGGACGGCTCGCCGAGTTCTCCGGCGCAAAACGTTCCGGACGAAACGCTTCCGCGTCCTGCCACCACTTGCACCACCATGCGCGCGTACTTCAGCTTGAAAAGTTCTTCGTATGCGGGAACACGCCCGTTGAGAAAAGCAGCCTCCGCGGCCATGCGCTCCATCGCTTCCGGCCGCGTCGCAATCAGAAAGCATGTCCATGCCAGCACCAGAGTTGTGGTTTCATGTCCGGCGGTGAGCAACGTGATCACTTCATCGCGCAACTGCTTGTCGGACATGGGAGCGCCGTTCTCGTCACGCGCTTCCATCAGCATGGTCAGCAAGTCTGCGATCCGCACCGGCTCGCGGCGTCGCGCGGCAATAATCTGGTCAATAATCCGGTGGACCTTGGCCAGTGCGGCGCGGTACTCGCGGTTGCGGCGCGTGGGAACGCTCAGCGGGAGCGGAAGCACGGACCATGCGCGATCGACCGAATAGTCACGCCCCACGGCCAGTGTTTCGCGGATCGCTTCCGCGTCGGCTTCAAGATTGGTGGTGAAGAGCGCCTGGCTGGCAATGTTCAGGGTCAGCCGCATGAACTCCGGCACCACGTCAAAGACTTCTTTCTCCGCGGCAAATTTCTCCCAGCGTTGCAGCATCGTGTCTGCACTGCGCCCCATCGCCGCCACGAAGGAAGCAACCTGCTGGCCTTGAAATGAGGGCTGCGTCATCTTCCGCTGACGTTGCCAGAGCGCGCCTTCACTCGTCAGCAGCCCTTCTCCCAGGGAAAGCTTCAGGATGTTGTAACCGCGTCCCTTGCGATAGTTGGCCACGTTCGCTTGCAGCACTTGCTGAATGTGATCAGGATGGCTCAACTGATGTGAGACCCACAGACCGCGATAGCGCACCACGTCACCGTAGTTCAAGGTTGACTGAAAAAAGCCGCGCAGCGGGTCGCGGCGAAACTCCCGCAGGCGCAGCAAAAATGACATTGTGGCGGGGCCGGGCGCTATACGCGTCTGTTGCTGGGAAGGAGACTGCACTCCTGATTTTACTGCAAAAACAAGTATGGAGAGCAGCCGCCCGCGGCTGCGTTTTCTTCGTCCACCTGGAAAAATCGCGGCACAAGTAAGAAACGAGACATGTGTCACCTGCATGCCTCGTGCTATGCGCGAACAAACATTTAGACGAGCCTGCAAGCAATTTGTCTGCATAAAATTTGCCGCATATTCATTGATGGTGTTGAACTGTCCGATCTCGAACAGTCGCTTGCCGAAAGCGCACACTGCGGCTTTTTGGCGTTATTTGCTGCTGCAATCTAATACTCCTTTTCTTCAACTACTTAGATGAACCAGCGAGTTTGGCATGGCAGATGCCACTAAGACAGGCATAACCTCTGGTTAGAACCAGAGTCCGGTAATAGTTTCATATTGGGAGATTGACCTATGTTCGATGGCAAAAATAATCGTTTACTTGACAGCTTTTCCTTTCGCTTCATGATGACGGCCGCGGCTTTCGTTGTTTGGTTGGGCGCAGGGTATGTACTGCTTTCCTTGAGATAAAGCGGTCATGCCGAAGGAATCCGCGCTGTCACGCGGGTTCGTAGAATGTTTCTCCTGGGCGCTTCTGTCGCAAGGAAGCGTAGCCGGCAAGCGGCCAGGATAACGGCAGTTGGGGTGCGGGACAGCGTCAAAAGCTTTTTAAGACAGGCCAGCGCAGGTCCGGTCTTGAACAGGCTCTTTCCGGCGATGCTCCTGCACCCACGACTAAAAATAAGTTCGGCCAGCCCTTTCGCTCCAGACAACATAAACTAGCGACCAAACATCCCGATTCAAACACCCAGGAAATCAAGCACTCTCTTCATGTAAGCTGGAATTTGCGCTACCGTTACATTCTTTTCTATAAGCCTTTCGGCGTGCTCAGCCAGTTTTCCGGCGAAGGGCAGAGCCTCAAGAAATACGTTCCGGTCAAGGATGTCTATCCGGTAGGGCGGCTGGACCGTGACAGTGAAGGGCTGCTTTTGCTGACCAATGACGGCGAGCTGCAACACCGTCTTACCGACCCCAAATTTAATCATCCGCGAACCTATTGGGTGCAGGTGGAAGGCCTGCCCAATCCGTCTGCGCTCGATCAACTGGCACAAGGGGTCACGATTCAGGACTATCACACGCGCCCGGCCTATGTGCGCCAGCTGCCCGGCGAACCGGCGTTACCACCGCGCGATCCGCCGATCCGTTTCCGCAAAACGGTCCCCACCGCATGGATCGAACTGACGCTCACGGAAGGCCGCAACCGACAGGTGCGCAGAATGACCGCAGCCGTCGGCTATCCGACGTTGCGGCTGGTGCGTGTGTCGATTGGAGAGTTAACTCTGGCAGGGCTTCAGCCAGGAGAGTGGCGCGAGCTGACCCCAGACGAATTGCAAAAGCTGCATAGGTTATTACTAAGTCGCTAACCAACCAATTGCCATGGCGAATTCCCTCGCAGACTCTGAGTATTCGCTCAGATTGCTTCGCCACACACAATTCTGTGTCCGTCCGGCGTACTCAGACCGAACTCCCTCAAGCCCCATGGCTTGTTCGTTGGCTTCGATGAAACGAGCGCCCCTTTCGCCGCAAATTCCCTATAAAGGTCATCCACGCCCTCAACATTCCAGTACGCAAAGTAGGAGTGATTCCCCAGTTCGCCCGCCGGTCGTTCATCCACGCACTCACCGAGCATCACCCGGAACCTATCACGCGTCAGGAAGCTCCAACCCTCGGCGTTGATCGGGTCCTTTTTGAATCCGAGAACGTCCACGTAATAACGAGTCGATACCGCAAGATCACGGACTGCCAATACGCACCGGGAATTCACAATTTGCGCCATATTTTTATTGTCGCTGACTTGAGAGTGCAACGCAATTACGCGCTCGGTCCACGAGACAATCGCCCTCTGCTGCTTCCCTCGCAGGGTTTCGGAGGCTTTCAAAAGATTGCCGCACTTCCGCCCGTGTGGGCTGCCTGAGCGTAGCGCAATCTTGACAGCGAAGCAATGGCGAATTCGCATATTTGCGTCATAGTGCGGCTGGGGCAAAAGCTTGTGTACAAAGATGATTTAACGTCCCACGCGCGCTTCGATCCACGAACCATAAGCCATGATCAGGGCTTGGCCTAATCGTCGTCCGTTGGGTTTGGCTCGGGCTTGGGAAAGACTGCTGGCACGCAGGCTTCCAGTTCTTTCAAATGCAACATGCCGGTAAGGACATGGCTCAGGTCAGCACGGAGGTCTTCCACGGCGCGCGTCCGGCGTCTGGCATAGTTGGGATGAATCACTTCGTCCTGACGGAACTGCTCCAGAATCTCCGCAACCTGTTCCAGGCATCGGTTTAACTGGAAAAGCCGTTCGTAGAAGACGGATTTCATGCCGGGTTGTTCCCGTTTTTTACGCCTTTGATGTCCATATCCACTTTCGTACTGAGTCATTCTCGTTGCAGTTACTAACGAGTTATTTTGATTTTATACAAAATAATTAGAGATGGTCAATCGCCGATGATGCCAGTGTGGCCCGCCCCATCAGCAATAAGCTCAAACGACAGACCAGGACCCTTGGACAGGCCCTGGGCTTCGTGATTACCAACCTGCGGGTCAAGAAGAAATGGTCTCAGGGAGATTTAGCCAGAAAATCGGGCTTTGAAATTACCACCATCAACCGACTGGAGCAAGGCAAAGCGAATCCGACCATGGCGCT
>WNGK01008403.1_pt1 | contig 10709 bp, 10 predicted proteins | sample 5400601 | NCBI WGS metagenome assembly WNGK01 (sample SAMN13153376, study PRJNA577476) | soil metagenome | isolation source: 60 cm soil or saprolite under Garry oak tree replicate 1 | place: USA:California | collected 2016-06-15
CGCCGAAGCTTCCCATGCCGCCGCGATAGAACTCGTACGCCGCCGCGGCGACGATACAGGCCGCGAGTACCACCGGGATAAGCCAGCGTCCGAAGCTCGAGCGCGGCGATGTGTCGGTCGGCAGCTCGGCGATCATCGCGCCCGTCGAGTGCAGCGCGGGCGAACCCAGCGCGGGCGCGTGCGCCGCATCCGGAAGATGCTCGAGCAGATCCTGTGCGTCGAGGTTGAGCAGCCGCGCGTAATTGCGCACGAAACCCCGGCTGAAGGTGCGTCCCGGAAGCTCGGCAAAGCTCTCGTCCTCGATCGCCTTGACCTGGCGCGGAGCGAGCTTGAGCTGCTGGGCGACCTGGTCGAGCGATAGTCCCGCCGCTTCCCGTGCGGCACGCAGCGTGGCGCCCGGGCCCGACGGCGCTTGCGGTGCACCGTCGTCGGAGGTCGACTCGCGCATCGGTGCGTCGGCGGCGTTCACTCGCAGGCCTCGGTGGTGATTGCCTTGGCTTCCACGGACTCCGGATAGCGATTGCGAAGCTGCGAGATGTACGACAGCTCGGCCTGGCGATCGCCGAGCTTGCGCTCAACGCAGAGACCGAGGTACAGCGCTTCCGGAGCGGGCGCATTGGTCTGCATCGCGCCCTTGATCCAGCCGCGCGCCTCGTCGAAGCGCGCTTCCTTGTAGGCGACGAGCGCGAGCCCGTAATTGGCAAGCGCGTTGCCGGGCTGCGCGGAGAGTGCGCGACGAAAATACGTTTCTGCGCTACGCACGTCACCGAGGGTCATCGCGCAGCGGCCGGCATTGACCAGTGCGATCTCCGGTGTACGATAGAGCGGGTTTCGGACCGCGATTTCGAATTGCGCCAGCGCTTCGCGTTCCCGCTTGTGCTGGCACAGATACCAGCCCCAGTTGTGATGAATGTCGGAATCACTGGGGCTAAGCTGCAGCGCGCGCTCGAAGTTCTGCTCGGCCTTGCGCTCCTCGCCGAGCACCGCGTACACCAGCCCGTAGATGTTGTACGCGGGGGCGTAGCCGGGATCGAGCGACACCGCGACGTTGAGCTCTTCGATCGCGACGTCCATCTGCCCACGCTCGTAGTAACCCACCGCGAGGTTGGTATGCATGCGCGCGCGGTCCTGCGGGCTCGACGGCTGTTGCGGAGGCGGCGCGACCCGGGGAGGAGGCTCGGGAGCGCTAGGCTTGCTGCTGCACGCGACGAGCACGGTCAATCCCACGAGCAGGATAAGAAAACGGAGGCGATGCATCATGTCACTGGACCGAGAGCGGGTGAATCCTGTGCGTCCGACGGCGGGTCTTGTCCTGCACATGCCCGGCGAGCTGGCCGCAAGCGGCGTCGATATCGTCGCCACGAGTCTTGCGTATCGTTGCGACGAGGCCGGCGTCCTGTAGGTGCCTTTGGAAGGTCACGATGCGGTTGCGCGAGCTCGTCCGGAACTCGGTGTTCGGGAATGGATTGAACGGAATCAGGTTGATCTTGCATGGCACGTCGCGCACCACGCTCGCCAGCTCGCGAGCCTGCGCGGGCGTGTCGTTGACGCGATCGAGCATCACATACTCGAAGGTGACGAAGTCGCGCGGCGCGCGCTCGATATAGCGCAGGCACGCGGCAAGCAGGGTGGCGATTGGATACTTGCGGTTGATCGGAACCAGCCGATCGCGCAACGCGTCGTCCGGCGCGTGCAGCGACACCGCGAGCGCCACCGGGCACGCGTCGCGCAGCCGGTCGATGGCAGGCACGAGACCCGAAGTCGACAACGTGACGCGGCGCCGCGACAGGCCATACGCGTGGTCGTCGAGCATGATGCGCATGGCGGCGACGACGTTATCGAAGTTGGCGAGCGGCTCGCCCATGCCCATCATGACCACGTTGGTGATCGGATGGCGTCCCTGCTCGACCCACGGCGACGAGACGCCGTCGGCGAGCAACGCGCGATTGGCGAGCCAGAGCTGGCCGATGATCTCGGCAACGCTCAAGTTGCGGTTGAAGCCCTGCTTGCCCGTCGAACAAAACGAGCAGTCGAGCGCGCACCCCGCCTGAGACGAGGTACATAAAGTGCCCCGGTCGTCCTCGGGGATATAGACCGCCTCGATCGCGTTAGCGCCGCCCACGTCGAGCAGCCACTTCCGAGTTCCGTCGCTCGCGGTCGAGTCGCGCAATACCGCGGGGGCGCGAATCTCCGCGTCGCGTGCGAGTGCCTCGCGCGTCGCTTTTGCAAGGTCGGTCATCGCTTCGATGCGGTCGACAAGCCCGCGATGCACCCATCGCAGCGTCTGCGTCGCGCGAAAGGGCTTTTCCCCGCGCTCGGCAAACCATGCGCTGAGTGCGGTGCGATCGAAGTCGAGGAGGTTGATCATGCGGAAAGCAAATCGGGTCGTTGCATCATCTGCTGTGAATCTCGAGCGTCGGAAAGAAAAACGCTATCTCGGCGCCCGCGGTGTCCGGGCCGTCCGATCCGTGCACCGCGTTCGCATCGATGCTGGCGGCGAAGTCGGCGCGTATGCTGCCCGCCGCGGCTTGCTTGGGATCGGTCGCGCCCATGAGGTCGCGGTTCCTGGCGATGGCATTCTCGCCTTCGAGGACCTGGATCATCACCGGGCCCGAGGTCATGAAATCGACCAGCGGCTTGAAAAACGGCCTTTCGCGATGGACGGCATAAAAACCTTCGGCGTCGGGCCGCGCCAGCCAAGTCATTTTCGCGGCGACGATTTTCAGGCCCGCACGTTCGAAACGAGTATAGATCTCTCCGATGATGTTTTTAGCGACCGCGTCAGGCTTGATGATCGAAAGGGTTCGTTCCACCGCCATACCTTTGGACTCCGGCCGGATAAATGCGAGGAAATTCAAGATTATATCACGAGACCGAGGCCCGCTCGGGGTGCGTGTACCGGCGCGCGCGGACCTGGGCGCTAAGCAAAGGCGGGCTCGAAGCCCGCCTTTGCGTCAAAAAGGATCCGTCCGGTCGGTTTTGTGCGATCAGCTCCAACCGCGCAACGTAGCCGCGATCAGCTTGGCTGCGACCGCCACCGTAAGGATCCGCGGATGGCGCTCGCTCAACGCATCATCCCAAGCGCCTGCGGCAGCCAGATCGAGAGCGCCGGCCAGTAGGTCACGATGACGAGGAAGACCAGCATCGTCAGCAGCCAGGGCCAGACGGCGACAGTGAGCTCGGTGATGCCCATCTTGGTGATGCCGCTCGCCACGTAGAGATTCAATCCGACCGGCGGGTGACACATGCCGACTTCCATGTTGACCACCATCATGATGCCGAAGTGAACCGGATCGATGCCCAGCTTCATCGCCACCGGGAACAGGATCGGCGCCATGATCAGCACGATCGATGAGGGCTCCATCACGTTGCCTGCGAGAAGCAGGAGCACGTTGACGAACAGCAGGAACGCGACCACGCCCAGGCCCTTGTCGAGCATCCATTGCGCCATGACCTGCGGAATCTGCTCGGACGTCATGAGGAAGGAGAACATCACCGCATTGGTGATGATATAGAGCAGCATCGCGCTCATGTTCGCCGAGTCGAGGAGGACCTTCGGGACCTTCCTGAGCGTCATGTCCTTGTAGACGAACACCGCGACAAAGAACGCGTACACCGCGCTCATCGCCGCCGCCTCGGTCGGCGTGAAGATGCCGGTGTAGATGCCGCCGATGACGACGACGATCAGCAGCAGGCCCCAGATGCTCTGGCGGAAGGTGCGCCAGCGCTCGCCCCAGGACGCCTTGGGCAAGCGCGGATAGTTGTTCTTGCGTGCCCGATACCACGTTGTCAGACCGAGCATGGTTGCCAGAACGAGGCCGGGGATAACTCCGGCGATGAACAACTGGCCGACCGAGGTGTTGGTCGCAACCGAGTACATCACCATCACGATCGACGGCGGGATGAGGATGCCCAACGCGCCCGATGTCGTGATCACGCCGGCGCCGAACCTCTTCGGGAAACCCTGCTTGACCATCGCCGGGAGAATGATCGAGCCGATGGCGACGACCGTCGCCGGCGAGGACCCCGAGACCGCGGCGAACAGCGCGCACGCCATCACGCCGGCGAGCGCGAGGCCGCCGTGCCAGTGGCCGACCATCGACGAGGCGAAATTGATCATGCGCCGCGCCACACCGCCGTGTGTCAGGAAGTTCCCTGCGAGGATGAAGAACGGGATCGCCATGATCTCGAACTTCTCGATGCCGGTGAAAAGCTTCAGCGCCACCGACGTGATCGGCACCGTGGTCATGGTGAACAGGAACGTGAGCACGGTAAGACCGAGCGAGATCGAGACCGGCATGCCGGTCAGCATCAGTCCGAACAGCAACAGGAAGATGATCAGCGGCGTGGGAATGTGCAGGCCCGCCGCGAAGCCCAGCAGCGGCAGCACCACCATCGCCGCGGGAAGCGCGGCCGAGACGCGCATCCAGGCGGTCATGATTTGCCTCCACCCTTGACGTCGGCCGGATGAAGATCGTCGCGAAGGCCGTACGGATTGATGTTGATCGGCGCGACGTCTTCGAGGCCTTCGACGTGGCCGTGCTCGTGGTGCGGCAACTCACCGGTCCTGAAGAACGTCCAGGCAACCTGAAGAAAGCGGAAGCACATCAGATACGAGCCGAGCGGAATGCACAGATACACGATCCACAGGGGCAGCTCCATGTCTGCCGAGGTCTGATCGGTGTGCCCGATCTGCCAGACGTAATTCGCGCCCAGCGTACCTACGACGATGGTGAACAGCGCGCCCGAGAGCAGGCCGAAGAGCACGTACTTGCGGCGCAGGTTATCGGGCAGCCGGTTGATCAGCACGTCGACGCCAACGTGAATGCCGGTGCGCACGCCGTATGCGGCGCCGAACTTGGCCATCCAGATGAACATGTAGATGCAAAGCTCCTGCGCCCAGGAGAAATTCAGCGACAGCAGCCAATCCTGCAGCACGGGAACCGGCATGCCCGCGGCGTAGCGGTGCACGACGGCGACGAACACGACGAGCGTGGCCGCCCCGATAAGGAAGGCGATCAGCCATTCCTCGAGGTGATCAAGAAACTTGAGCATGCAATCCTCCCGGAATGCTTCGCTGCCGAGGTTCCCTAATTCCGATGCAAAGACGCCACTGCGGGCCTTGCGTCCGGCAGTGGCGTCCAGTGCATCAGCCTGCTAGGGCTTGAATCCGGTTTCCTTGTAGACGGCCTGGATGATGTCCTTGCCGATCCGGCTTTCCTGTTCGCGGTGCACGACCGCCAGGGCTTTTTTCCATGCCGCCTTGTCCTCGGGTGAAAGGGTGATGATCTGCGTCTTGCCGGACTTCTTCACGCCTTCGAGCGCGTCCTCGTTCTCTTTCTTGGCGATGTCGTTGGCGTACTTGGTCGCGTCCTTCATTGCGCTTTCGAGCGCGCTGCGGACGTCAGGAGGCAGGCCGTCCCAGAATTTCTTGTTGACGATCACCGCGTACTCGATTACTCCGTGGTCGGTCATGGTGAGGTACTTCTGCACCTCGTGCATCTTTTGCGTATAGAAGTTCGACGGCGGGTTCTCGGTTCCGTCGACCACACCGGTCTGCAGCGCCTGGTAGACCTCGGAGAACGCCATCTTTTGCGGTATCCCACCGAGTGCGCGGATCTCTGCTTCGAGCACGTTCGACGACTGGATGCGCAGCTTCAGGCCCTTCACGTCAGCGGGAAGCTTGAGCGCCTTGTTGGCGCTGAAATCCTTGAAGCCGTTGTCCCAGTACGCGAGTCCGACGATGCCCTTGCTTTCGAGCTTCTGGAAAAGCTGCTTACCGACTGCGCCTTCCGTCACTTTGTGCAGGTCGGCATAGCTGTCGAAAATGTAGGGCAGGTCGAAGACCTCGAACTCGCGCACGCCGAGCGGCCCGAACTTGGCCACCGAGGGTGCCAGCATCTGCACCGATCCCAGCTGCAGCGCTTCCATCTCCTCGCCGTCCTTGTACAGCTGGCTGTTTGGATAGATCTCGACTTTGACGCGACCCTTGGCGCGCTCTTCCGCGAGTTTCTTGAATTGCTCGGCGCCCTTGCCCTTCGGCGTATCGAGGGCGACGACGTGGCTGAATTTGATGATGATGGGCTGCTGCGCGAAAGCCGTGCCGAAGGCGAGCGTGGCCGAGATCGCGACAGCAAGCAGTATGCGGAACTTCATTGAGACCTCCGGAAGGAAAACAATCGAAGCGGCGTTATTGTTGCTTATCCGGGCAATTTAGCCTCGCCTTGAAGCGGCTTGTCAATCGAATCCTCCGCCGCGGCGAAGCCTCCGTCGACAGCATGCATCGCGGGCGCCAAAGCGACCTTGATCGCCGTCAAGCATCTTCGGCGAGCCGCATAGCGGCCCGCTCGAATGGCAGCCACGCGAGATTCCACGCAGGCTCGTCACGCTCAGCCTGAAAGGCGAGATCGACACCGATGCCGGGAACCGCAGCGAGCATATCGCCGCACCATACCATCGGCAGTGCCTGCCGCTGCCACTGCGAAAGCCGCGCTTCCTGCAGCAGTTTCTTGACCGATCGCCGCGGCCGATTGTTCGCCAGTCTGATGCGTTCGCCGCCGAGGCGCGAGCGAACCATCACCGGAGCTCCGGCAATTCTCGCCAGCGCGACTCCGCGACCGTCCGCACGTTCGAATGCAAGAACGCCTCCCGGAAGCTTCATTTCGGATTCGCCCTGCCACCGGTGGACGAACGGCAGCGGTGGCGGCGCATGCACGACCACACGCCCGCAATGGATGCCGATTTCCGCGCCGTCGTGCGCGATGCGTACCCTGGCGTCGACGGCCGCACCTGAAAGCTGGCGCAGCAGGTCGGCGAGCCGTGCTTCGCTCGGCGCCCGCAATCCCTCGTGGCGAAGAAACCAGCGCAGCGCGTTGCTCGCCCGTGCCGGCGCAAGGCTTTCGAAAATCGAACGATCGAGCCCGCGGGCATCCAGTGCGGACGCCGCATCGATTGCCGCGAGCTCGTCGAGAAGAGCGCTTGCGTTCGCCTGGTGCTGCGCCGCGCGGGCGATCGTCGCCGGATATCCGCTGAAATGCGCCGCGATCAGCGGCGCGATTTCATTGCGCAACGCGTTTCGCTTGTGCCGCACGTCGGCATTGCTTTCGTCTTCGATCCAGAGCAAGCCGCGCAATCGTGCGTACGCGGCGAGCGAGCTGCGCGGCAGCGAAAGCAGCGGCCTCAGCAGCGCGGGGCGTCCTGCGCAGAACTGCGGCATCGCCGACAGTCCGCGGAGGCCCGCGCCGCGCAGGAGCTGCAGCAGCACGGTTTCCGCCTGGTCGTCGGCGTGGTGTGCGAGCGCGACGACGTCGGAATCGCTTGCGAGCAGGCATTCGTAGCGAGCCTCGCGAGCGGCGGCCTCCAGGCTCTGGCGTGCGCGATCGAGCGCGACCGCCTGCACGACCAAGGCGATCCCGCGCGCCGCGCATTGCTCGGCGCAGAAGCGAGCCCACCGATCGGCGTTTTGCGAAATCCCATGGTGAACGTGAATTGCCGAGACGCGGAGCGAATGCGCCGCGGACGCGTCGGCGAGAGCATCGAGCAGGACCATCGAGTCCATGCCGCCGGAAAGCGCGACGGTGACGTGCGCGCCCGGTGGAACATTCGCGGACAGCGCGCAGCCGACTGCCGCTCGCACCGCGTCGTCCGCAGGTTCCTCAGCCGGCGCTGAGTTCCTTGAATTTGCCATAACCGAGCAGCTTGTCTTCGCGCGCTTCCAGCAGCGCATCGATCGGCTGCTCCCGAGCCTGGCGCAACGCCTCGGTCAGGGCTTTCTTGAGCGTCACCATCATCGCCGCATGATCGCGGTGCGCTCCGCCGACGGGCTCGCTGATCACCTTGTCGATGAGGCCGAGCGTTTTGAGCCGCGCCGCGGTGATTCCCAGCGTCTCCGCGGCTTCCTCGGCGTGTGACGCGGACTTCCAGAGGATCGACGCGCAGCCCTCGGGAGAAATCACCGAATACGTCGCGTACTGAAGCATGAGCGTCGTATCGCCGATCGCGATCGCGAGCGCGCCGCCCGAGCCTCCCTCGCCGATGACGCTGACGAGCACCGGCGTCTTGAGTCCGGCCATTTCGTACAGATTGCGCCCGATCGCCTCGGATTGCCCGCGCTCCTCCGCGCCGATTCCCGGGAACGCGCCCGGCGTGTCGACAAAGGTGAACAGCGGCAGACCGAACTTCTCGGCGAGTTTCATCAGCCGCAGCGACTTGCGGTAGCCTTCGGGTCGGGGCATCCCGAAATTGCGGTAGATCTTCTCCTTGGTGTCGCGTCCCTTCTGGTGTCCGATCACCATGCATGGCCCGCCGTTGAAGCGCGCCAGGCCGCCGACGATGGCGGGGTCGTCGCCATAGCCGCGGTCGCCGTGCAGCTCGTGGAAATCGGTGAAGATTCCCGCGACGTAGTCGAGCGTATACGGCCGCTGCGGGTGACGCGCCACCTGCGCGATCTGCCACGAGGAGAGCTTGCTGTAGATCTCCTTGGTGAGCTGCTGGCTTTTCTTGGAGAGCCGGCCGATCTCATCCGAGATGTCGACCGCCGAGTCCTCGTGCACGAATCGCAACTCGTCGATCTTGGTCTGAAGATCGGCGATCGGCTGCTCGAAGTCGAGGAAGGTCTGCTTCATGGCGCCGGACTCGCGTTGCGAGGGCGGGATCATAACGCAATCCGCAGAGTCAAGGCGAGCAGCGCGCTCATCCGGGGTGCGAGCCGTTGCCGCGGCCCTACAAACGGCGACGTCGGCGTTTGCGGCTCTCTACGGCGCGGCGCCATGCGGACGCAACATTTGCACGTGCTCGATACCATCTTCATCGTACGGCTCCGATGCCACGTGGAAGCCGAGGCTCGAGTAGAAGGGCTCGAGATAGCGCTGCGCGCCGATGCGCACCGGCACGCCGGGAAACGCCGACGCGGCCCGCCGCAGTCCTTCGAGCATCAGCACGCGTCCCAGGCCGATGCCACGATAGGCGCGGGTGGTGAGAACGCGTCCGATCGATGCTTCGAAGTATTTGCGCCCCGGCTCGATCAGGCGCAAATACGCCGCGAGCGCGGCATCGCGTTGCGGGGAGACGCCACCATTCACCCAACCCAGCAGATGCAACGCGTGCAGATCGAGATCGTCCATGTCGAGAAATACGCAACGCTGCTCGACGACGAAGACCTCGCTGCGCGCCTTGAGCGACGCGTAAAGCGCGTTCGGCGCGAGATCGCCAAAGGGCTCGCACTGCCACGCGATCGAAGGCGTCATCTTATCGGTAGCCATTGGAGCTTGAGCGCGGCGGCGAGGAAAACGTGTTCGGCGTCCCTGAAGGAGACGGCGCTCTACGTTACACTATGTCGCAGGCTCGATCGACAGGCTCTCCAGGATGGGTTTCCATGGCGCGGACACATCGCATTGCGGTCATTCCCGGCGACGGCATCGGCAAGGAAGTCGTTCCAGAAGGCTTGCGCGCGCTCGAGGCCGCCGGCCGGAAGTTCGGCATCGAGTTTCAATGGGACGAGCTTCCCTGGAGCTGCGACTACTACGCCAAGCACGGCCGCATGATGCCCGAGGACTGGTTCGATCGCATCCATCGCCACGAGGCGATATTCTTCGGCGCCGTGGGCTGGCCTGCGACCGTTCCCGATCACGTGTCGCTGTGGGGCTCGCTCATCCAATGGCGACGCCATTTCGATCAGTACGTAAACCTCAGGCCGTGCCGGCTCATGCCGGGCATACCTTCGCCGCTCGCGGGTCGCAAGCCGGGCGATATCGATTTCGTGGTCGTGCGCGAAAACACCGAGGGCGAGTACTCTTCGGTCGGCGGCCGGATCTTCGAGGGAACCGAGCGCGAGATGGTGATCCAGGAAACAGTGTTCACGCGCACCGGCGTCGATCGCATTTTGAAATTCGCGTTCGAGCTTGCGCGGACGCGCCCGGCCAAGCACGTCACCTCGGCAACCAAATCGAACGGCATCTCGATCACCATGCCGTATTGGGACGAGCGCTTTCACGCGATGGCGGCGAGCTATCCCGACATTCGCATCGATCAGTTCCACATCGACATTCTTTCGGCGCACTTCGTGAAGCGCCCCGATTATTTCGACGTCGTCGTCGGATCCAATCTGTTCGGCGACATCCTCTCCGATCTCGGTCCGGCAATCTGCGGCACCATCGGCATCGCCCCGGCAGCGAACATCAATCCGGAGCGCATCTTTCCTTCGACCTTCGAGCCGGTGCACGGGTCGGCGCCCGACATCGCCGGCAAAGGCATCGCCAATCCGATCGGGCAGATCTGGTCGGGCGCGTTGATGCTCGAGCACCTCGGCCATCTGGAGGCAGCCGCGTCGGTCGTGAGCGCGATCGAGTGCGTCCTTGCCGATGCGTCGGCTCCCCGCACTCCCGATCTCGGAGGCAAGGCGACAACCGCCGCGCTCGGCAAGGCGATCGCCGAGGCAATCGCCTGATATTTGCGTCGCGTCTTTGTGGCAAGATAACGGCCGATAACAAGACCCACGCTTCGGAGTGATCGCAATGATCATCGGCATTCCACGCGAGACCCGGCCGGGCGAGACGCGCGTCGCGGCGACTCCGGAAACCGTCAAGAAGCTCGCGGCGAGCGGGAAGCACTCGATCGTTGTCGAGGAAGGCGCCGGTGTCCATTCGAGCATTCCGGAAGCCGAGTATCGGGCGGCGGGCGCGCGCATCGGCAGCGCCGCGGAAGCAATGGGC
>WNGK01024103.1_pt1 | contig 10709 bp, 8 predicted proteins | sample 5400601 | NCBI WGS metagenome assembly WNGK01 (sample SAMN13153376, study PRJNA577476) | soil metagenome | isolation source: 60 cm soil or saprolite under Garry oak tree replicate 1 | place: USA:California | collected 2016-06-15
TAACAGGATTTTAATATGCATGCGCTACACTGTGCTTAGAGCAACCCCAGAGAAGAAACAGAGCAACCGGATTCGCCCATCATATGGGTATCTGGTGAAAGTGGATGCAACCTGAGCAGATTTTTCAGCGTCCTCTTTCTATGCTCCTGTTCTCTCTCACATCCGCGGAGGTAGTTGTCATCTCGACTACAGCCGCGCCTCGTTCTAAAAACGACGTGTTGCCTAGAATAGGTGACGCGCTCGTTCAGGGAGCGAGAGGTAGACCTCAAGCCTCTCGCTCGGGGAAAATAATGAGCTTACAACTGACAAACTGCCTGACGAAGCGCTTTTGGCTGTCTATAAAGGACAAGGCAATGTCGAACGCGGGTTTCGCTTCTTGAAATATCCCTTGTTTCTGGCTTCCTCGGTGTTCGTGAAGAAGCCAAGCCGTCTGATCGCGCTCAGTTTCACCTTGGTACTCCATTTATACTCATGTATCGTCTGGCCGAACAGCGCTTGCGCCCGTCCATAGCTCATGATATTGCCTTGCCTAACTTGTCCTCTTGCCATGCATTCCAGGTTGAGGCGAAATACCTGCGAGGCATTTATCTGCTCTGTGAATGAGTTCATATGCACAGCGTATAGATGAATCCTCCTGTTTCAAGCCTTTTAGGACTCCTTTCCACCAGTTAAGGGGTTCTACCATTCCAAGGCATGGATGTGTAATAATAACTAAAAAGATGTAAAAGGAATCCAAAAAGATTTTTGGGCTCCTGAATAAGTCTTATGGTCGTTACGCTTTAGTTAACTTTATTGATGTCAAAACATCGTAGATTTTTCTCGGAACAGCGTCTAGAAGTATTATTCTGGCAGTAACTCAGAGATAAAGGAGAAAGCAATGAAAAGCAAAAGGACAGCAGAAGAAGCTGCAATAGGCCCTGTTATGCTTGATAAGCCTCCGCACATCCTGCCTCAACTTATGGAAATAGTTGAAGGTGATTGGCAACCAACTCCAACTAGGCAGGAGCAGTTACTTGCGCATCTGGTTGAATGCGAATACTGCCAGGTCACCTTACGGGTGCTGGTTGAGGCTCGACTTGATGAAGGTAGCCCAGGCAGTTCTTCTGAAGACCCGGTTCGGGAACTGCTTGCTCGGCTGGGAGGGTTTGCTCAAAAGAAGCAAGCGCATTATGAGCAAATAGCTGCGTATATTGAGACACTCGAAGCGCGTGGTGAAAAGGCAGCGAACAAGAAATATCCTGAGTTGGCGGAACATTTGAAACAGTGCAAAGAGTGCCAAATGCTTGTGAAAAGTACTCGTACGTTGATAGACCTGGTGGAAAAGTCTGAGTTAGATCAAGCGAAAAAAACTGAAAAAAAGTACTGTTAAAAGCCGATGCAGAGGACTAGTAGTTGTTGGCTGTATTGGCTCAAGACGGAGCTACTCTGCACCTTCGGTTGGGGGCCGATGCCTCATCCTGTAACGTAAATGGTTTTGAGCAGCACGAATGACGTAACCCACTATTGGGGCAGAAACGCCTATTTGATTGGCGATTTCTTCGTGGGTAAGCCCATCAATCCAGGCCATTTTCAGTATCCGGCTATCGCGCTCGGAGTTAAAACGGGTCTTAAGATATTTCACAAGTTCCTTGACTACTTCGTGTAATTCTTCGCGTATAAGGCATTCTTCCTCTGTCGTTTTTGGAGCATGAACCTTCACTATACCTGCTTCATTTTCGGTTTCGTCGGGAGAACTGGTTGGAGTAAGTGTCCACTGACTATCCAATGCATGTTTTCTCGCCATGTCGATGATGCGATTAGTCGCGATCGTGTAAAGCCAATAGGTTAATTTACTAGTGAAGTGAAAATTCGGTAAACCGGTAACCACCGATATCATGACATTCTGGACAACATCTTCTTTGAAGTAAGGAGGCAGATTAGCAGTTTGTACTACTTTATGAATGAAATTGTGGCATTCGGTCCAATGATGCGAATCCGGCTTCGCGAGCATTTCTTTGACGACGGCCCTATCATCTTTTCCGAGCCAATGATTGCCAGATTTTTCTGCAGTCATGTGTTGCATTCTCCCTTTCGATGGCTTGTCTTTGACTTCGTTGGCAGTACAAATCATGCAATTTGAGTAAAGCGTCTTTTCCTCACATCTACTAAGCAAGACTTTATCCCAACCATACGAAGCTACAATGTCTTGTCAGAACTTCCTGAGATAATTTGGAAATCTTATCTCTAACTACACGTAATTTGACGGAAAAATCTTGACGAATGCATATCAGACCTATATCATGTGGTATATCATTTCTATTCACTCTCAAAGGATGCACAATACTTCGGGTAGGTCGGTAAAACTCAGGCAGGTTTCTCGTTAAAGGTCAGATTTGTTAGGAATCACACAATGGGTACTGAAGAAATACCTGCTCGCAAGAAGGATTTCAGGACGGCTGCCTCTCGGCTGAAACACGAACGGGAACGACGCGGTTGGACCCAAAGCGAAGTAGCAGAACGAATTGGTACAACCCAGGTCAACATCAGTCGATGGGAAAAAGGTATCACGGCTCCTGGTCCGTATTACCGCCAAAAACTAGGGGTTCTTTTTGGGAAAACCCTTACAGAACTCGGTTTCGTTATGGAAGAAACCGAGCGTAAAGAGGATATCAGTACTCCCCCTATTCCTTCTCCTGCTCCAAACCAGCAACCCCTTTGGAATATCCCTTACCGGCGCAATCCGTTTTTTACGGGTCGCGAGGAGATACTGACTTATCTGCATAACGTTCTAACTGAAAATAAAACAGCGGCAGCATTAACCCAGGCACAAGCCATTAGTGGTTTAGGGGGGATTGGTAAAACGCAGATTGCTGTAGAGTATGCCTATCGCTATCGTGATCACTATCAAGCCATTTTCTGGGTAACAGCCTCCTCACGTAATGCGCTGAGTGCAGACTTTGTGAATCTGGCAGATCTGCTGAATTTAGCAGAGAAACATGAAAAGAAGCAGGATATAGTTGTTGGGGCAGTCAAACGCTGGTTGGTATCTCATAGCGATTGGCTGCTTATTCTAGACAATGTCGATGACCTGGCAATGGTCCTTGACTTCCTGCCCACTCAAGGCGCTGGAAATGTCCTGCTTACTACCAGGCTACAGGCATTAGGATCTCTTGCTCAAAGTATAGATGTAGAGAAGATGGGGGTGGAAGAAGGGGTTCTGTTCCTATTACGTCGTACCAAGCTACTTTCATCAGAGGCCTCTCTTGAGCCGTCAAAGCAGCAAGATCAAGTTCAGGCAGCAGAGATAGTTACGGAGCTGGATGGGCTGCCACTGGCTCTGGATCAAGCAGGCGCTTATATCGAAGAGACAAAATGCGGTTTCGCTGGATACCTCAATCTCTATCGTACTCGCCGCAAGGAACTGCTACTGCGACGAGGCACACTACCAAGTGACCATCCTGAACCTGTGGCTACAACGTGGTCGCTCTCTTTCCAGCAAGTTGAGCGGGATAGCCCTGCTGCTGCTGATCTGTTACGTCTGTTTGCCTTTCTCAATCCCGAAGGTATACCTGAGGAAATTATTACCGAAGGCGCAATCGAACTTGGTCCCATACTTGGCCCGATCGCAATTGATCGTTTGAAAATCGATGCAGCGATTGAAACGTTATTGCGGTACTCACTGATACGGCGAAATTCTGAAGAGAAGACTTTCAGTATACATCGCCTGGTGCAAGCCGTGCTCAAGGATGGAATGGACAAGAACCTGCAAAGTATATGGGCCGAGCGAGCCATACATGCGGTTAACCAGGCTTTTCCAGATGTAGAGGTATCCGCATGGTATCAATGCCAGCGATGTCTTCCACATGCGCAGGTTTGTGCAATACACATTGAAACTTACGGGCTTGCTTTTCCAGAAGTAGCGCACTTGCTCAATAAGGCCGCAATGTACCTGACAGCTCATGCTCAGTATACTCAGGCCGAAACGCTTTTGCAGAAAGCATTGAAGATGCGTGAGCAGATATTGGAACCAACTCATCCTGATACGGCCCTCACGCTGAATCACCTGGGGGCGCTTTATTTGACTCAGGGGAAATATCAACAATCCGAGCCACTCTTGTTGCAATCTCTTTCTCTGCGTGAACAGACCCTTGGTCTAGAACATCCTGATACGGCAACCAGTCTCCATAACCTGGGTGAACTCTACCGCAAGCAGGGCAAATACTCGTTCGCTGAAGAATTGTACCAACGCTCTTTTCAGATTCGCCGACGAATTTTTGAACCAACTCATCCCGATAGAGCGCAGAGTTTGAAACACCTGGCAAAACTTTATCTCTCTCAAGGCAAATATCCCCAGGCGGAAGAATTTTGCCAGCAAGCCCTGAATATTCAGGAGCAAAGACTAGGTGACGAGTATCCAGATATCGCTGACACACTTGGTATAATGGCAAAAATTTACCAGGTGCAGCATAAATACACACATGCTGAAGAGCTGTATCTACGCGCTTTGATGATTCGAGAAAGCACTTCAGGTTCGGATCATTCCCACGTGGCCTACATCATCAATAGTCTAGCTGAAGTCTACCAGGCTCAAGGAAGGTACGAGGAAGCCGAACCGCTGATTAGAAGATCGCTAACGATCAGGAAGCAGTCGCTTGGACACAAACATCCATATGTCGCGTACTGTCTCAGTAGCCTGGCCGAGAACTATTTTTTACAGGAGGACTTTACTCAAGCCAGGTTACATTTCAAAGAGGCTCTAGCCATTCGTGAGCAGGTTCTGGGTTCTGCTCACCCACAAACCGCCTCAACAGTTCATAACCTCGCGAAACTCTATGCCGCTCAAGGACAGTACGAAGAAGCTGAGGCACTGTACAGTAAGGCGTTAGCTATCCGTGAACAAGCGTTGGGGAGAAATCATCCAGATGTAGCTACCAGTCTAGAATATTTGGCAAAGCTGTTGCGTCGAACTGAGAGAGAAGATCTAGCATGTGAGTTGGAGGCACGTGCTAGGACAATAAGAGAGAAAGCAGATCAGGTCTGAGCGGCTTCTTCGGGATTACTTAAGGTCTAGTATTCTTGCACAATTTTCGTATGTCGTTATACTTGTATTATTATCCTTTTTTAGTATGGGAATTGTTTATGGAAAAGATTGTAGTCATCGGTTCAGCAGGAGCAGGCAAATCGACGTTTGCGCAAAAGTTAGGTTCCATACTCAAAATCAATGTTATCCACCTGGATCGCTATTTCTGGCAACCGCAATGGAAGGAAAAACCCAGAGATACTAGAATAGAGATTCAGCAACATCTCGTCCAAAAAGAACGATGGATCATTGAGGGAACCTACCTCAGCTCCTCGGACAGTCGCCTTAACGCGGCTGATACCATTATTTTTCTAGATATGCCTCGCTTACTCTGCCTCTGGCGTGTATTCAGACGACGCATTGAGTATGCGAGAGAACCACGTCCCGATCTAGCAGAGGGATGCCCTGAGCAACTCAGCATTCCCTATATCTTGAAGGTTCTGGTTTTCCCGTATAGAGGTCGTAAAACACTTTTGCAGAAATTTCGCTATTTTGCTCCTGAAAAAATCGTCTGGCTTCACTCAGAAAAGGAAGTATCAGACTTTTTGCAAAAATGTCGAATGCTATGTGAGGGTCAAACTGCACAAGCAATTCAAGTGTCACAAACAAGACAAGAAGCCCTGCGTGATCGGCCATTATCAATGCCCGCATTCGTTGGAGGATGCAGCACTGTAGGATTTGGCCTGTAACCTGATCCTAATCACCTTTTTCTTCTCAACTTGTTATAAGCCGCCATCTCAGGGAGTAGCGGGAATTGGCTGATACACAAGACCAAACAATTTCACCTTGCTCAAAAACGCTATACTATAGACATGCGCACCATCTACACTATTGGACACTCAACCCATACCATTGAAGAATTTATAGCGATGCTTCAGGCGCACAACATCCAGGAGCTGGTTGATGTGCGTACGGTGCCTCGATCCAGGCATAACCCGCAATTTGGGACGGATGAACTGGCGGCATCGTTGCGCTGGCGGAGACAAAAACGGTTGCCATCATGTGTGCCGAAGCGGTGCCCTGGCGTTGTCACCGTTCACTTACTTCTGATGCGCTGACAACCCTGGGTTGGCAGGTTTTGCACATTACGGGTAAAAAAACGGCGAAGCAGCATGAGCTTACGCCGTTTCTCAAAGTGCAGGATGGGAATTTGACCTATCCTGAACCACAAGTATCTACCTGAAATATACATATCTAAAAGTACTATCTATTTGGAGGTTGAGCAGAATGTATCATAATGAATTGAGGAGATTGTAGTTACCTCAAAAGTGAGGAAAGGTGGTAGGGATATATGGATAACGGACAGAAACGATTTGCTCGATGCCTGCTTATGGTTGTTTTATTCACACTCTTCTTACTCAATGGGTGCGGACTGGATACAAACCAGAACAACAGCTCGGAGACACCGGAAAGGCAGTCCTCACAGGCAGCGTTTTCAGCGCAGCAAATACCCTCCACTCCCATCCGTCCTGTAGCGGGGCCAGCCGTGCTTGGAGGACAGATTGGCGCATTTGTGAAAAAATTTGGCGACCCCAACAGTCATAGCGACCCATCGTTCGATTCGTATAGCTTTCGGCGTTATAACGCGTCTAATGTCGATTATCTGAGGGTAGTTGGTGATGCAGGCGATGGCCAGCAGTGGATGCCCTACGTGTATCTAATCGTAGCCAGCGCGCCGCCTCACCAACCCTGGGACTCTACGTCGGCGGAGGCCATCTGTAGCTCGTTCTTGCCAATGGATGCGAAGTATGTAAGCCAGCTTCTGGATATCGGAAAACAGGGTGTGACGCAAGGAGTTAACATTCTCTATTTCAGCGCAACCCTGAAAACAATCTTGCCTGCCACGCAGTTCAACAATGCACAGCATAACCCGGTGCAACCCGGTCTACTCGATATCTATTATTCTTTTGTGAATGGGAGCCAGAATATTATCGATGGCTGTACGCTGACTCCTGGGACGCTGGCAGCCTAATCCAGGAGCCAGTGTATAGCACATCCCTACGTTTGATTATGCTGCTCAAACATATCCCAGAATAACGCCATACGCAGCACGTCATGTGTATGTTCGGCAGTATGCTGGAATGTTTTTGTCACTACCCATTTTAACGTGACATCGCCCCATACTGCCTCGCGAGTTTCATGCCAGAGCGCTTCTTGAAATTTGGGGAGAAGCACAATCTGTTCAGCGCGCACAGTGCGAAAATCGGCCAGCATCTTTCCAATATCTCTGCCATCACCCCAGGCGGCATCCTCGTCATACTCCTCTTCGTTCAGGGTGAATGGTTGGCCTAACCACTGATTCATGCTGGGCAGTGCAATTTTCTGTTCATAATACAGCATATGGAAAACGTGTCTGGCTGCATTCCACTCACCCAGGCCAACGGGAGGAGCGACTAAGCGCCGCTCTACTGGCACTTGATCTACAGCCCAGATGAAGCCCTCCGCGCTGGCATTCAACTGGTTGTTAAACCATTGAGTAAGATCCATGTGTATTCTATCCTTTCGAAAGAACCCCTTTCCATTTCACCATTACTAATACAATAAAAGTTCGCGCCGCTCTAACCAGTAACCAGCAAGCAGTACGAGACCTGCGATGTAGAGGGCAATACCGAGAAAGCCCGTCAGGTTTGTCAGGTCAAGACTGCCATTGACAGCGACATTGTAGCACACGCCTATGGGAGCTAAAGGGATACGCGCGAAGCTCAGGACATTGATAGCCGAGTCGGGCAGGAGAATGGCTGGGTCACGAATGTGATAACTAATCCGTATACCCTCTAGAAAGACTTTTATTTTGAAGGAAGGCAAGCAAGGAGGGCGGCATGGAAGCACCAGTCTACGCGGCTATTGATATTGGAAGTAATACGACGCATGTGGTGGTTGCGCGTTGCACCCCCCATGATCTGGACATTCTTAAGGATGAGGTGACGATGGTGCGGCTTGGTGAAAGTGTCGATGAGAGCGGGGAAATTTCACCTGAGCTACAGGAAAAAGCGCTTGAGGCGTTGCAACACTATAAAGAGTTGGCGGAACAGGAGCAGGCGGAGCAGATGCTGGCGGTTGCAACGGAGGCGATAAGGAAAGCGCGCAATGGTGAGGAGTTTTTGAAACAAATACAAGAGAAGACGGGATTGCAGGTACATATTATCAGTGGTGAGGCCGAGGCTGTCCTGACCTTTTATGGCGCGACCTATGAGATGGCGAAGGAGCCAGGCGCGCCCAAAGAGGTAGCGGTGACGGACGTAGGTGGAGGCAGTACCGAGTTGATCACGGCGAAACAGCAACGCATCACGTGGCGCACTTCTCTGCATATCGGTTCAGGACAATTGCATGATCGCTTCCTGCACTCAAATCCACCGACGTATGACGAGCAAGAAAAGGCGCGAGCATTTTTGCGATTTTCCCTGCAAGATGCCCACATTCCCCCCACCTTGCACTCCCCTCCGCTGTTGATTGCCACAGGTTCGAGTGCTGCATCGCTATTGCAGCTGTCGAAGGAGGCCTTCGGATTAGATACGCATCGAGACCCTTTGACGCGGGAGGATTTATTGCGCTGCGAGGGTTTGTTGAGCGCATTACCTGCGGAGGAGGTGGCGCAGCGTTTTAAGCAAGACCTGGAACGCGCGCGTATCCTGCTGGGGGGCGCGCTGATACTTGAGGAGGTAATGAAGGTGTTCTCGCTGGATGGGCTGCGCGTCACCACGCATGGCGTGCGCGAGGGCCTACTACTGGCCTATGCGCGTGATGGAGAGCGTTGGCTGGAAAAGGTGAATGAGGCCGCGCAACAGCAGGCAGTATCATCGAAAGGGAAGCAAAGCGATAAGGATATCCAGGGACAGACATTTGCGGAGTTTGGCAAAGAGATTTTAGCGGACTATGCTAAAAAGTTTTTGAAATGGCCAGATGAAATCCTGAAACATGAAGATACTGAGCCGGTACACAAAATGCGCGTGGCTTCACGGCGTCTACGAGCTGCGCTTGATGCTTTTGAAAGCTGCTGCAAGCGCAAACGCTTCAAGAAGATCAATAGCCAGGTGAAAAAGCTGGCCGATCTTTTAGGTGCAGTCCGTGATAGTGATGTGATGCTTCAGGGATTGCATGCACGGCTTGAACAGGTGCTAGACGACGAACAGGATGGTATACAGTGGTTGATTGATCGCCTGAATACCTACCATAAAGAGCGGCAGCAGGCGTTGGACGACGCGCTGCACGCACTTGATGCGGATGCATTTAAAAAGCAAATCACATCGTGTATTAAGAAAAGCGCGCTGCGCAATTAGAGCCAGGGCCACTCTCCGCGCTTCATCATGGCTGACGAGCCAACCGGCAACCTGGACTCCATGACGGGCCGCGCCATCGCCAACCTGCTGCGCGATACCGCCCACTATTCGGGCATCGGGCTGCTCGTGGCTACCCATGATGCTACGGTGGTGGAGGCTGCTGATCGTGTGTTGCAGATTCAGGATGGGCGGATTGTGGGGTGAAATAGCCTACCTACACAGCCCTCTGCTTGCGTGATATAATAACCAGGCATTCGTGTAAGGTCGCTTCATACGTCATGAGCATAGTGACCTTGCGAGTGAAGAGTAAACAGACGGCGAGCGAGAGGCCCTGTAGGTATGTTTCGTAAGATATTGATTGCTAATCGCGGCGAGATTGCGCTGCGGATTATACGCGCATGCCGCGAGATGGGGATTCCCAACGTTATTGCTCATTCGGAAGTTGACCGTGATTCCCTGCCTGTACGCCTTGCAGATGAACATATCTGTATCGGACCGGGGGCAAGCAGCAAGAGCTATTTGAACATTCCCAATATTATCAGCGCGGCAATGATTACGAGCGCTGATGCTATTCATCCCGGCTATGGCTTCCTGGCGGAAAATACCAGCTTTGCCGAAATTTGCGCTGATGCGCACCTGACGTTTATCGGGCCTGAAGCTCCGGTGATGGCGCTGATGGGAGACAAGGTATCTGCGCGCGAGACGATGAACGAGTTGGGGCTGCCTATGCTGCCGGGCACCACCGTTTTACGCACACTGGCTGAAGGAGTGGAGGCAGCGCGTGAGATCGGCTTTCCGCTGATGCTCAAAGCTGCCGCGGGCGGAGGCGGACGTGGTATTCGCCTGGTGAAACGGCAGGACGAGTTCGAGCGTGTCTTCACTACCGCGCAGAACGAAGTACGCGAGGCCTTTCGCGATGATGGCCTGTACCTGGAACGTTACCTGGAACACGCGCGACACATCGAGATTCAGGTGCTGGTTGATAATTTTGGACATGGCGTCCACCTGGGCGAACGCAACTGTTCGTGCCAGCGGCGTCATCAGAAGGTGCTGGAAGAATCGCCCAGTCCGCTTCTACCCCAGGAATTGCGCCAGGAAATCGGCACGAAGGCTATTCGCGCGGTACAGCAGATTGGCTATCGCAATGCTGGCACGCTTGAGTTTCTGGTAGATGAGCAGAACCGCTATTATTTTATGGAGATGAATACGCGCCTGCAAGTCGAACATCCGGTGACGGAGATGGTCACCAGCACTGACCTTGTCAAAGAGCAGATTCGTATCGCGGCAGGTTTGCCGCTGCAACTCGAACAAGACAGGATACAGTTTCGCGGACACGCCATCGAGTGTCGCATCACTGCTGAAGATACGGATAA
>WNGK01008406.1_pt1 | contig 10708 bp, 5 predicted proteins | sample 5400601 | NCBI WGS metagenome assembly WNGK01 (sample SAMN13153376, study PRJNA577476) | soil metagenome | isolation source: 60 cm soil or saprolite under Garry oak tree replicate 1 | place: USA:California | collected 2016-06-15
ACGCGCTACGGAACGAGCCTCCGGCCCGATGGCCGCCCCATTCAACGCGGGCTCGGCGAAATTTCCGTGGACCTCGCCCCGCCGTCATTCGACAAGGTCTTCCCGAAAGACCTCAAGGGTTACCGCTTAAAGCATGTGATCGAGCCCGATATTCGCTATCGCCTGGTCCGCTCCACCGACCGCGAGGATTTCCTGGATATCGTCCGGTTCGACGAAATGGACGTGCTGACGGAAACCCACGAAGTCGAATACTCACTGACCAATTCGCTTTTGGCGCGGAAAGATACTTCCGACGGGGACGGCGACCCGCCGCAAGCGCGCGACATTGTCTCCTGGCGCATTTCGCAGAAATACTATTTCGACCCGACATTCGGCGGAGCGATCCAGCCCGGGCAGCTCGGGGTTTTCGAGCCCGCGCTCGGTTTGACGGGATTCGCTTTTGCGCGCGGCCGGAGGCTTTCGCCCATTGATTCGGTGCTGAAGCTCGCCCCCTCCTCCAGCTACGACACCGAATTCCGAGCCGATATCAATCCGAGCGGCGGAGGCGTCTTGAACGCCGGCGTGACGTCTCACATCCACAGGCGGCAGCTCGGGCTGGCCTTGACCGATTTCTTCATCAACAAGACTGCGGCGCTTCCCGAGCCGATTGCCCAGACCACACCGCTTTCCCAGCTCACTTCTTTCAACCTTCTGCGGGCTGTGGCCACCTACGGGACGGCCACCCGGAAGGGTCTGAGCGGCGCTTTCGGCGTGGATTACAATTTCGCCCAGGGAATTACTCACCAACTGGTGAGCCAAGTCAGTTATAATTTTGGTTGCTTTGGCCTGGACTTCGAGTATCGGCGCATCAACGTGGGCATTCTGCGCAATGAGCAGCAATACCGCGTGGCGCTGTCTCTGGCCAACGTCGGGACTTTTGGAAACTTGAAGCCGAGGGAGCGGTTGTATTAAAGGCGGCCGTGGTCCGTAGTCCTTTGAGGGCCAACCCGCCCGCTGTCATTAGGCGAAGGGGAGAGGGAAAGCGCAAAGCGTGAAGCCCCATTTCTTCGGCATTCGACCATTCGAGTTCTCTTTAGCCGACGTCCGACTACGGACAACGGACTAAGGACGAGGGACAAAGAACGATGCCTTTCCCCACCCATCGCCCGCGGCGGCTAAGGCGCACGGAATCCTTGCGCGGCTTGGTGCGTGAAACCACGCTCAGCACGAAGGCGCTGGTCTATCCCCTCTTCGTTTGTCCGGGAACGAATGTCAAAGCAGAGATTCCTTCCATGCCCGGCCACTATCGCTGGTCGGTGGACGGGCTGGTTGAGGAATGTCAGGCGGCGCACGACCTGGGCATTCCTGCCGTCATTCTGTTTGGTATTCCCGAGAAAAAGGATGAAGCCGGATCGGGCGCCTACGACCCGAACGGCATCGTGCAGCGCGCCATCCGGGCGGTAAAGAAGGCCGTGCCCGACCTCCTCGTTATCGGCGATGTGTGTCTTTGCGAGTACACCAGCCACGGCCATTGCGGCGTGATCGCGCGGACGCGGGACGGCGAGGTGGAGAACGACTTGACGCTCGAGCTGCTGGCCAAGACCGCCTTGACCCAAGCCCAGGCCGGCGCGGATATCGTGGCCCCCTCCGATATGATGGACGGGCGCGTGTCGCGCATCCGCCGCGAACTCGACGCCCACGAATTCAGCGGGACGGCCATCCTGGCCTACGCAGCCAAGTACGCTTCGGGGTTCTACGGTCCCTTCCGCGAAGCCGCCGACTCCGCTCCCCAGTTCGGCGACCGCAGGCCCTATCAAATGGACCCGGCGAACCAGCGCGAGGCGCTGAAAGAAATCGCTTCGGACATCGAAGAAGGCGCGGACATCGTCATGGTCAAACCGGCCCTGCCGTTCCTCGATGTGTTGGCCCTCGCGCGCCGCAAGTTTGACGTCCCCTTGGCCGCCTATCAGGTGAGCGGCGAATACTCGATGATCGCCGCCGCCGCGGAAAAGGGCTGGATCGACCGCGAGCGGATCTTGATGGAGTCCTTGATCTCCATCCGCCGTGCCGGAGCGGATTTCGTTTTAACCTACTTTGCCAAAGAAGCCGCCCGCCTTTTGAAATGCTAACAGCAGAAACGCGTCCGCGAAGCCTGTCCGCGCGGGTCTCGAACAAACCCCTGGCGCGCAAGCGCCCGCGCCTCGGCGCGATCCTCCTTCTCGCGTTGCCGCTATTGATCCTGCCGCACCCTGTGGGCGCCGTCGCGCCAGTGCGGGATCACGGCCGCGCGTCCCGCACGCTGCCGCTCGGCCGGCAAATCGAAATCATCCTTAGGAAGGCGGACGCGTACCGCGGCGCGTGGGGTATTGAGGTGGCGCGGCTCTCAGATGGGAAAATCCTTTATCAGCGCGACGCCAACCGGCTGCTGCATCCAGCCTCCAACATGAAGCTCATTACGACGGCGGCGGCCCTGGAGCTGGCGGGTCCTGACTTCATCTTCCGCACCACCCTCGAAACCCAGAACCTCCCCGACGCGGCCGGACGCGTGGCGGATTTGGTTTTGGTGGGCCGCGGCGACGCAAACCTCAGCAACCGCGTGCTCCCTTACCATCTGGAGACGGAAAGGCAAGGCCCGGACGACGCGGTCATTCAGCAATTGGCAGACCAGGTCAAGTCCCGTGGCGTCCGCGAAGTCACCGGAAGCCTGATTGTAGACGACCGCTACTTTACTTATGAGCCTTACGGGGACAACTGGGGCCTCGGCGACGTGATATGGGGCTACGGCGCGCCGGTGACGGCCGTGGCCTTCAACGACAACGAATTCCTTCTTCACGTCTATCCCGCCGAAAAAGTCGGCGCTAACGCAGTGGTCTTACTCGACCCGACGATGGAAGGCCTCCACCTCGTCAACCGTATTCAGACCGTGGAGATGACGGGGAAAAGACGCATCCTCATCGAGCGGCTGCCCGGCTCGGCGGAGTTCAATCTCTGGGGACAGATTCCGGCAGGCCATGGAGTCTACGAAGACACCCTGGCCATCCCCGACCCACCGCTCGTGGTGGGAGAATTGCTTCGCCGCGCGCTCGAAGCGCGGGGAATCACCGTTCGCGGCGGCGTTCGAGTGCTGGAGCTTCACCTGATGGACGCCACCGGCGCGCTGCCTTCTTTTTCCGGCGTCCGTCAGCCGACGGACCGGGTGGTTCTCGCCGAGCACCAATCCCTTCCCCTCCGCGAAGACATCAAGGTCATCAATAAAGTCAGCCAGAACCTGCATTGCGAAATGCTCCTCCGCACGCTCGGTCAGGTGACGGCCGGGGAGGGCAGCACGCGCGCCGGCCTTGACGCGCTCCAGGCGTTTCTTTCCCAGGCGGGCGTAGACCCGGAGGATTTTTATCTCACCGACGGCTCAGGGCTGTCACGCACCACGCTTGTCGCGCCCGAAGCCGTTGTGAAATTGCTCGAATTCATGGCGCGCGCGCCGCATTTCCAAGACTACTTCGATTCCCTTCCCGTCGCGGGCGTGGACGGCCTCCTGGCCGACCGCTTCAGGGGCACGCGTGCGGAAGGCAGGCTGCGCGCCAAAACCGGCACATTGACCCATGTCAACGCGCTCTCCGGCTACATGGATTTGCCCACCGGCACGCGGCTCGTCTTCTCGATCATCGGCAACGACTACCTGCTCCCTCCCGAAGAGGGCGCGAGCGCGATTGACGAAATCGGGCTCGCTATCTTCGATAATTTCGCCGGGCCGCCCGTCCGGAGAAAAAGAAAGTCTTCGAAATAGGTCTCCGATTCCCGGAGGCCCTCGGCCCGTCGGCTGACGGGTGCCGGAGTGAAACCGTGGAGGATCGCCCCTCTCGCGCGCTCGACGCCTTTTCACGCGACACGCTGGAGTTTCCCGCGGTCGTGGCGCTTCTGGGCCGGCGCCTTTCTGGCCCCTTGGCGGCCCCGCTGCTTGCGGCCCTCGGGCCCGGCACCGATCTCGAAGCCATCCGCCTCGAGCTTGAGCTGGCCGGCGAGGCTCTGGAGTTTTTGCGGACCGATTCGCGCCCGAGTTTTGGAGACATCGGGGATCCGCGAGGAATTCTGGCCAGCCTTCAGGTCGAGGGCCAAACGTGCTCATCGGCCGAGATTCTCAGCCTCCTGGCGTTGGTCCGAGCCGCTTCGGATATCCGCGCCCTTTTCTCAAAAACCATACTGCGGCAGATCGGCGAGCACTCGCGAGCGCTGGCGGACTTTCGCGTGATTTCGAAAACCCTCGAAGGGAAAATTCTGCCCGACGGGACCCTGGACTCTTCCGCCAGCCCGGAGCTCAGGCGATTGCGCGAGGCCATCCAGCACACGCGTCGCGAGATTCAGGGATCGCTCGAAAAGCTGGTGCGGCGATGGGACGCGGCAAGCGTGCTTCAGGATGCGGTGGTCACGCTTCGGAACGACCGCTTTGTTCTGCCGGTGAAAGTAGAGGAAAAGCGGCGCGTCGAGGGCATCGTCCACGGCACGAGCGCCTCGGGCGCCACGGTCTTCGTCGAGCCGCTCGAAACTCTGCCGCTCAACAACGAACTGGTCGAGCTCCAGGAGCGCGAGTTCGCGGAAGTCCAGCGCATCCTCGCCGCCTGGAGCCAGATGTTTCGCGAGCACCTGACGGAGCTCTATCAGGCGGTCGAAACGCTCAGCCGTCTGGATCTGGCGTTCGCCAAAGCCGAGTTCGCGCGGGCTTATAACGCCTGCCTGCCGCAGTTTCAGGAACGCGCGGGGGTTTTCCTGCGGGAGGCCCGCCATCCCTTGCTCGAAGCGGCGCTGAGCACGAAAGGACAACGCTCAGTCCCGGTGACGGTCGAGCTCGGCGAACCCAAGACGCTCATGGTGATTAGCGGCCCGAACACCGGTGGAAAGACCGTCACGCTCAAGACCGTCGGCCTTGCCGTGCTGATGGCGCAGTCGGGCCTGCCTGTGCTCGCCTCGGAAGCGCGCTTGCCGCTGTTCGAGCGCGTCCTGGCGGACATCGGCGACCAGCAATCCATTGAAGCGAGCCTCAGCACCTTCTCCGCGCACATCGTCAACATCCAGGACATGGTCGCGGTGGCGGGCTCAAACGACCTGGTGCTCTTGGACGAGCTTGGCGGGAGCACCGAGCCGCACGAAGGCGCAGCGCTCGCGGTCGCCATCCTCGAGCACTTCCGCAGCCTGCGCGCCCTGACCATCGCCACCACGCACCACGGGCGCCTCAAGGCCTATGCCGCCCAGACGCCCGAAGCCCTCAACGCGGCCGTGGAATTCGACGAGTCGACCCTCCGCCCCACTTATCGCCTGCTCATCGGGCTGCCGGGCAAATCGAGCGGACTCGACATCGCCGCGCGGCTGGGGCTTGACCCCGCGATCGTGACCGAGGCGCGTCGCCTGCTCGACCCTGCGGATACCGAAGCCTCCGCGCTCGTCGCTTCGCTCCACGCGCAAAAGGCGGAACTCACGAACCAACTTCTCGAGGCCGGGCGCGAGCGGCAGGCCCTCGCCGAGGAGCGAACGCGACAGGAACAAGATGCCCGCGAGGAGCGGCGCGCGAAGTTGCGCGAACTCGACAAGCGCTTGGAGGAAACCATTCGCGAGCTCGAGAAAAAGTGGGAGCGAATCGTGGAAGAGCTTCGCGCAACGGGCGCCCCCGCGAAGCCCGCCGAGCGAGCCAAGCGCAAGACAGCCTCGCTTGAAACAGCGGCGCGCGAAGACTGGAACGTGGAAGTCCTCGAGGCGCTCCGAGAAGCGCCATCCGAGGAGGCTGCGCCTGCCCGTGCGCTCGTCGCGGGCGACAAGGTCCGCGTGCGCGGCCTCTCGACGCCGGGGACCGTCATCGCGGTGCTCGGCGAAGAAGTGGAAGTCGAAGTCGGACGGCTGCGCATGCGCGTTCCCCCGAGCGAGCTTGGTAGGCTGGTAGCAACGGAAGGGAAGACGGTGCCCCGTACCAGCGGGTTCAGTGCGGCGGGGACGGCCTCATCGCGCTTTGAGAGCCAGGAAGTCGCGCCGCTATCGGAGTCCCTCACCTCGGAAATTAATGTGATCGGCGCGACTGCGGAAGAGGCGCGCGAGCGCGTGGACAAGTTCCTCGACGAAGCATATCTTGCCGGGCGGCTCCGTCTGCGCGTGATTCACGGCCACGGCAAGGGAATCCTGAAGAAGGCTCTGCACGAAATGTTCGCCACGCACCCGCACGTCGAAAAATTCTATCCCGCGCCGCCGCGCGAAGGCGGCGCCGGCGCCACCATCGTTGAATTGAAGGCATAGCTGCATCCGCGAAAATCGTCCGAGGGTTGTCATTCTGAGCGAAGCGAAGAATCTGATTTATTGATTTCAAACCAATGCGAGATGCTTCTCCCGCGACTGCGGGATCAGCATGACATTTCGGCGCGTTTTTGGTAAGCCTGCTAGAAAAATAGCGGCGGCCCTTCCATCCACGCCACATTCCGGTCTGCAAACCCCGGGTCAGTGGTGAAATGCACCGGCCGTGGCTCGACGCTCTCAGTAATGCTATGCTAATCGGCGTTGAGGTTTCTCAGATATGAGCCTTCTGTTAGACAACCCTCCGGTCACCGCGGAGACTCTTGAAGAGGTTGTGCGTCGCATCTTGGCAGTGGGCTCCCCTCTCCGGATCGTTCTGTTCGGGTCGCGGGCCCGTGGAGAGGCCAGGCCAGGGAGTGATCTCGACCTCTTGATTGTCGAGGAATCGAGCTTGCCGCGCTACAAACGGGCGGCCCGCTACTTACGGGCGCTGGTGGGCGCCTTTCCGGCTAAGGACGTGCTGGTGTGGACGCCGCAGGAGATCGAAGCCTGGTCACGAGTGCCCAACGCCTTCGTTACCACCGCGCTGCGCGAGGGAAAAACTCTCTATGCCCGATGAAGCGGCTCTCGCGGGGCTGGCGAAGACCTTTAGCTCCGCGTCTGAGTGGCATGCGCCGGTACGTGCTTGCCGCGAAAACTGCAACTGGCCGGAGCCAAAGTAGCTCGGCGCGTCATGCTTCGCCAATCGCAGACCTAAAGGTCTGCGCCAGCCTAGGGCGATCGTAGATCGCCGCTACAGATTTTCCTAGATACTTGCGCTGTTCAGTTTCCAATAGACCACATACCGCTCATTCGCGATTTGATAGAGTGGGATCAATCGCGTTGTGGTTTCCTGGTCCCGGGTCTCAAATTTTAGCGGCTCGCCTTTTACCGGCTCGACCCAGAGCGAGTGGTGGATTCCCGGCCGCGCGGGAATGACAGTAGGGGCAACAGCGGGCTTGCCGCGCGGGCCGTAGGGCCCGTAAATTTCTTCGCGTGTCAAACCTTCCCCGCCCAATTCGCCGGCGAGGACCAACGGCCCGTAGAGGACGGCCTGGAGCGTCGGGTCGCCAGGAATGGGCTCGGTGTCAAGGTGCATCTTGAAGCCGATTTCCAATTTGTCCCCCGGCTGCCAAGTGCGTTCGATGGTCAGGTAAGTGCTCGGCGCGGAGAACAGGTTCTGCGGCACGCCATTGAGCTTGACGTCCAAATCGTACGCCCACCAGGGCGCGCGAACGTTCAGCGCCATCGCCACGGGACGGTCGCCTGCGAGCGTCAGCGTGGTCGCTTCTTCTTCGGGAAATTTTGTTTCCTGCCGCAGCCGAATCTTTTTCTCCGGCCAATCCAGCTCCGAAGCGATGAACAGATTGACGTAGATGCCGCGGGCGTCTTGATAGTAAATCGAGTCGGCGAATTTCGAGAACTCTTCCATCCCGGTGCCGGTGCAGCACCAGAAGGAGTCGAATGGCGTGCCGTAGGTCTTCCAGTAGCCGGAGGCGAGCGGGGAGTAGTACATCTTCATCCCGTCCGGGTCCTGAGTGCCGAGCCGCGAATTAAAGAGAGTCCGCTCGTAATAATCCATGGCGCGCGCCTCGCCGGTCCAGCCGAAGAGGTGGCGCGTGAGCTTGAGCATGTTGTAGGCACAACAACATTCCGCTGTGTCCGGGCTCAATTGGGTGGCCAGCTCGTCAGGCTCGGAGTTCCAGTGTTCGAAGTTGCTGGTGTTCCCCGTGCAATAAGCGCGCCGGCCTGTTACTTCGTGCCAAAAATAGGCGGCAATATCGCGCGAGCGGCGGTCCCCGGTCAGCTCGTACCGGCGGGCGGCGCCGATGACCTGCGGGATATGCGTGTTGACGTGCAGGCCCTTCAGTTCGTCGCGCCCCTCGGCCAGCGGATCGAAAAACGCCTTGTGATTGAAGCGGTCGCCGAGGGCTAAATATTCTTCCCGGCCCGTGAGTCCGTACAGATTGTAGAGCGTTTCATTCATTCCGCCGTATTCGACGTTGAGAATGCGCTGGAGCTCGGCGTCCGTGAGCGGCTTCGCCCAGCGGCCCGCCCAGCCCGCCATGCCCTCCGCCATCGCCAGCGCCTGCTCGTTCCCCGTGAGCGTCGCCATGTCGAGAAGCCCGGCCATGATCTTGTGGTAGGTGTAAAACGGCGCCCAAACATTTTTCCCGGCGCGCAATCGGTCGAACTCCTCGATGGGAAAAGCGCTCAAATACCCACCGCCGTTTTTCTTTTGGCACTTCGCGAGCTCGACGACCAACTCGTCGGCTTTCTTCTTGAGGTCCGCGTCGCCGGTGTTAGCTGCCGTCAGGGCGCAGGCGGAAAGATAATGGCCGCCCGCCAAGTGCCCTCGCAGCTCGCACTTCGGCTCTTCCCATCCGCCGAGCGGCTGAGCGGAAGAAGGCAATCCGGCGGTGAGGCGAAACGTGTGCAGAAGTCGGTCGTTCGGAAGGAGGTGGAGATAGCGGCTGTTAATATCCATCTGTTGCTTGAAGGGTCCGCCGGAAAGTCGCACTTGTTGTAGCGGGAAAGGTTTGGCCGCATACACGATTCTTTCCCGCTGGAGGGTGCGGTGCGCCACTTGGCTCTCCTGGAGCTCTCGGAACGGCTGCGCGATGGCTGAGCGCGCGAGGACTGTCGCGCCTCCGCCCGCGACTGAAGCAAGAAATTCTCTTCGCGGAATCCGGCCAGTCGCGCTCATAGGTTCTCCCTCCAGGCAGGGGCAGTCGCCCGCCCATCGGTGGCTCAGGATAGCAAATTCGGAGGGAAACGGCCTTGCCACTCTGCCGTCCCGTTTATTTGCTAACAAGGGATTTTCACCACCCCCTACCCCCTCCTCAGAGAGGAGGGGAGTTAACCTGGTTCCCCTCCTTTCGAAGGAGGGGGTCAGGGGGTGGTTGCCGTAAAGAATTACGTGGGACAGCACACTGGCGCTTGGTTGGTAGTGATATCATTTGCGAGACACAGGCTCTCCCAAGAGCGGTCATTCCGGCCCTTCGGTCTTGTCCATGCAGGCGGCGTGACCTCGGCCACATACATAAGTGACTCAAATCACAGCAAGTTTTTCGCCTTCCGAGATACTTTGTTCTAAGAGGCTGAGGAAGAGGCCCGTCCTGATTCGGCGGCCTGGGGGTTTTGGTTATGGAAAAAGAAAAAGACGTTACCCGGCGTGATTTCCTGAAGGCCGCAGCCGCCGTGGCGGCAGCTTCCACCTTGCCGGCCGTAGGCGCTCCCGCCATTTTGGCTGCCCCGGCAGGTGATCCCGTGCGCTACGGGTTTATCGGCACCGGAAGCCGTGCAATGGAACTGATGGCGGCGCTCACTACCATCCCAGCGGGAAAATGCGTCGCCACCTGCGATATCTACCCGGTTAACTTGAAGAAGGGCGTGGAGACCATCGGAGGCAATCCCCGGACCTACGTGAACTACAAAGAGCTGCTCGATCAAAAGGATATCGACGCGGTGCTGATTGCGACTCCGCTCAATCTGCATGCGCAAATGGTCTTGGATTCCCTGCAGGCGGGAAAGCACGTCTTTGTGGAAAAGTGCATGGTCTTCAAGGAAGAAGAGGCCGGAGCAGTTCGTGAGGCGGCGGCCGCCCACCCCAAGCAGGTCCTGCAAGTGGGCTTGCAACGCCGCTCGAGCCAGCTTTACCGCGTCGCGATGGAGATGATCCGCAAAGGCGCACTGGGCAACCTCACGTTCTTCCGCGCCAATTGGCACCGTAACAACAATTGGCGGCGTCCAGTGGCCGACCCGAAGCTCGAACGTCAGATCAACTGGAGGATGTACCGCGAGTATTCCGGAGGTCTGATGGCGGAACTGGGTTCCCATCAGATTGATGTGGTTAACTGGGCCCTGGGCGCCGAACCGATTTCAGTTGTGGGCAACGGGGGAATCAATCACTGGAAAGACGGCCGGGAGACCAATGACAACGTGCAGGCGATCTTTGAGTACCCCCAAGGCCAAAAACTGCTTTACAGCTCCATCCTCTGCAACGCCCATCATGACTTCAACGAACAAATCATGGGAGACCACGGCACGTTGGTAATCACCATTGGCCGAGGGATGTATTACCGGGAGAAAGTCTCAAAAGTCTCCAACGTTGCAGCAAAAGAGAATTGGTGGGCCGGGGCGACGGTCACCAAACAGGCGCTCCAGGAAGGGGTACCGATATTCCCCGATCAGGACAGTCCTGATAACGGATTCATCGATCGTGAGTTGCGCTACGCCAAGCACTGGCTGGCCTCTATGGGCGTCTACAACGACGAAGAGCCGCACAATCCCAATTGGTCTGAGCTGAACAACTTCTTTGCCAGCATTCGTGAAGGAAAACCTGTGGCGGCGCCGGTGGAAGTGGGCCTGTCCGACGCTTTGGCGGTGATTTACTCCAATCGCGCCATTGACACCGGGCAGA
>WNGK01020124.1_pt1 | contig 10706 bp, 11 predicted proteins | sample 5400601 | NCBI WGS metagenome assembly WNGK01 (sample SAMN13153376, study PRJNA577476) | soil metagenome | isolation source: 60 cm soil or saprolite under Garry oak tree replicate 1 | place: USA:California | collected 2016-06-15
ATCTGGAAAGAGTGCGGCTACGCGACGATCATCTACCTCGCGGCGCTGCTCAACATCGATAGCGCGCTGTACGAAGCAGCCGTCGTCGATGGCGCCGGGCCGTGGCAACGCCTGTGGAACATCACGCTGCCAGGCATCCTGGGCGTGACCATCCTGTTGCTGATCCTGCGCCTCGGCCTCGCGCTCACCAGCGATTTCCAGCAGATCCTGCTGCAGCGCAACGCGGTTGGTCCGGCGGCGGGTGAGGTGCTCGACACGTACGTGTACTTCAAGGGCATCGTTGGCGGTCAGTGGGGCGTCACCGCCGCGGCGGGGCTCATCAAAGGCATCATCGGCACGCTGCTGGTCCTCGGCGCGAATAAGTTCGCGCACCGAATGGGCCAGGAGGGCGTGTACTCATGATCGACTCGGCCACAGTCGGCGAGCGGCCAGCCTGGCTCGAACAGGAGACCCGTCTTCAGTCGATCGTCAAGCTCTGCGTTTTCGCGGTCATCATCTTCGTGGTCGTCTATCCGTTCCTGAGCGTCCTGGCGACCAGCCTCGCCAGCGAGCCCGACGTCATCAAAAACGGCGGCCTGGTCATCTGGCCCGAACACCCGACGTTCAATGCCTACCGCACCATCTTCGCCGGCGGCGTCGTCACCCGTGCTATGGAAGTGAGCATCGGCATCACCGTCATTGGCACGCTGCTCAGCCTGGCGGTGACGATTGGCATGGCCTACGGCTTGAGCCGCCGTGTCTGGGGTGGGCGGTTCTTTCTGCTGCTGGCGCTGTTCACGATCTTCTTCACGCCCGGCATCATCCCGAACTACCTGGCGGTGAAGCAGTACGGACTGCTGAACAGCTACGCCTCGCTGATCCTGCCGGTCCTGATGAGCGCCTTCAACCTGGTCATCCTGCGGCAGTTCTTCATGAACATCCCGGGCGAGCTGCTCGACAGCGCCAAGATCGACGGCGCGAACGATTTTCAGATTTTGGTCAAGATCGTCTTGCCCCTCTCCAAAGCCGTGGTGGCGGTGGTGGCGCTGTTTTACGCGGTCGCCTACTGGAACGACTTCTTCACCGCGCTGCTCTATCTCAACGACAGCGCGATGTGGCCGCTCCAGCTGGTGCTGCGGCTGTATGTCGTGCAGGGAGCGCCGTTACCGAGCGCGGGCGACGTCGTTGAAAACGCGCCGCCACTGCAATCGATCCAGATGGCTGTTGTGGTCGTGGCGATGATTCCGATCCTGTTGGTCTACCCATTCCTGCAGCGCTACTTCACGCGCGGGGTCTTGAGCGGAGCCGTCAAGGGGTAGGTTCTAAGGCTTCTTTGGCACCTCCTTCCGCACTGTAGGGCTTTTCGTCTTACGCGGTGAGGGCTGCTTGCCTACTTCCCGCCGGGTCCCACTTCTCGAGCTTCGGGAAGATCTTCTTCGGATTGGTGTTCATGATCGTGATCTTGTCTTCCTGACTCAGGAAGGCGAACGAGTCGAGCACGGGCACCAGGTCGTCGCCGCTGCGGCCCGTCTCGGGGATCACGTGTCGGCCTGAGCCTGGCGCTTCGGTGCCGAAAACGATGCGCTCCACGCCACGCTGCCTGATCGCGCACTCAAGGAAGATCGAGTCGTACGCGCAGGTGTCGAAGTACAGATTCTTCGAGAGGTCCTTCTGCGGCAGATGCGGATCCGTCTTGTGGAAGCGATCCAAGCCACCTCCACAGTGGCAGACGACGACCTTCAGCTCTGGAAAACGCTCGAACACGTCGCCGTGGCCGAGGAACTGTGTTGCCAGGTACTGCTCCGTGTAGAAGCCGAGCTGATAGTTGTGCGGCACCACGCGGAAGCGACGGTCGAGCGCGTTCGTGCCGTGGACGATGATCGGCAGTTCCCATTCCTGGCACTTCTCGTAGAGTGGAAACCAGTAGGCCTCGTGCATGCCGGGCGTGGTGCGGCGGCCACCCGGGTCCGGGCTGGCGTACGTGGCAATGAAGCCGAGGTCCTTGACGCACCGCTCGAGCTCACCCAGTACGTGCGTCGTGTCTGGCGCATTGCTCAGCTGCGGCAGCTGCGCGGCGCCGATGAACCGGTCCGGGAAGTCCTGGACCTGGGTGTGGATGCAGTCATTCACGAAGCGCGCCCAGTTCGGCACCAGGTGCTCCTCCATGAAGCCCATGACGCGGAAGGGCCGCGGTCCGATGATCTGAACGTCGATATTCCGCGCATCCATGTAGTCGATGTGCCGCTGCGAGGCGCGCTTGAAGTCGTCAGCCGACAGCCCAGGGCTCTGCCGCCCGCCGCCGATCGGGCTGGGAAAGGCGGTGTTGGCCGCCATCATGAGCATCAAATAGTTGCTGGTTGCCTCAGGTGACGAGACGTGACCGTGGACGTCCAGGACCTTTACGCCGTTGTACATACGTAAGCGCTCCTCTCCTCGATCGCAAAGCTGAATGGAACCACACCTATCGCGCCAAAAGCGACTACACCCCCACACTTGGTGCAACCCATACCTATCAGGCGTAGCATGAACATATGCTGAGCGCCGAGGACAACGCACTCATCACCCAGACCGGCCAGGGCACGCCTATGGGCGAATTGTTCCGCCGCTTCTGGCTGCCGGTCATGCTCCCCGAGGAGGTCCCGCAGCCCGACTCGCCGCCCATCCGCCTCAAGATCATGGGCGAATACGTGGTTGCTTTCCGCGACTCCAACGGCAACGTTGGCATCCTCGAGGCGTTCTGTCCACATAGAAGAGCGCCCCTCTTTTATGGCCGCAACGAAGAGTGTGGCTTGCGCTGCGCCTACCACGGCTGGAAGTTCAACACCGCCGGCAACTGCGTGGACATGCCCAGCGAGCCGGCCGACTCTGATTTCAGAGAAAAAGTCCAGATCCAGGCCTATCCAACAAAAGAGTGGGGCGGCGTCATCTGGGCCTATATGGGCCCACCGGACAAGATGCCCCCGGACCTGCCGCAGATGGAGTGGGGCCTTGTTCCGACCGAGCAAAGAAGAGTCACCAAGAACTTTCAGGAGTGCAACTATCTGCAGGCGCTCGAGGGCGACATCGATACCGCCCACGTCTCGTATCTGCATTCGACGAAGAAGCCGATCCCGCGGAACCAGGGCGTCGTGCGCCCCGCCGGCAGGACCGACAAAGCACCAAAGCTGATGGTGCTCAACCACGACGCCGGCTTCGCCTACGGCGGTCGACGGACCATGCCCGAAGGCGGCTACTACTGGCGCGTCACCCAGTTCCTGTGGCCGACGTATGCCTTCATCCCTGCTTTTTCGTGGCCGAAGACCTGCACATATACCGTGCCGGTCGACGACCACCACTGCTTCCGCATGAGCTTCGCCTACAACGTCGAAGCGCCAATCGACGCGTCGATCCGCTTCCAACCTGGGCAGGGCATCGGTCCGTGGTCGCGCACGTACGGCCAGTTCTGGTTCGACGATGGCCTGTGCATCGACACCTGGCTGCTCGACCAGAACAAGCGCAACCATTACTTCATGGATCGCGAGAAGCAGCGGGTTGAGAGCTTCACCGGCATCGAGGGCATTCCGACGCAGGACCGCGCCATGACCGAGGGGATGGGTTTCATCTGCGATCGCACCAGGGAGCGCCTGGGCACCACCGACGTCGCCGTCATCGCCGCGCGGCGCGGCTTGATCGACATGGCGCGGAACCTCGAGAAAGGCATCGAGCCGTACTGCGCGACGAACGCCGACGCCTACCGCCTCCGCGCGCTTGACGTAGTGACGCCCGATGGCGATCTGGCGCCAGTGCTCGAGCGCTATCGCGACGAAATCACGGTGACGCTGCCGGCCTGAGCGATGCAGCGACGGGATTTTCTCAGAGCCACCGGCGGCGCGCTGGTCCTCTCAATGGCTGCTGCGTGCGCGCCTGCCCCCTCCAACGCTCCCGCGGCGCCACCAACCGCCACTGGTAACGCGTCAGCCGCACCGCTGCCAACGTACGTTCCGTTCCAGGGACCACCACCCGACTTCCCCGCCTCCGCCGACGGCATCGTACCCGCCGGCTATCTCACTTTCCCCAAGAATCTGGTCAAGTCCACCACGGCGACCAGGTCAGCTTCCTCTCCTACAGCATCAACCCCACTCCAGCGCCCGTCGATCAGAACCCCGCCTGGCAACAGGTCAACAAAGACCTCGGTCTGGACCTCAAATTCACCTACACCGCGCTCCAGGACTACAACGTCAAACTTCAGACCGTCCTGTCCAGTGGCCAGCTGCCGGACACGTTCACCATGAACGTGCTCGGCGTATTGATCCCCAACGAGATCGACTTCTTTCAGACCCAGTGCGCCGATCTGACGCCGTTCGTCAGCGGCGACGCCATCAAGGCATTCCCGAACCTCGCCAATCTGCCGCAGAGCGCCTGGCGCAATTGCCGCTTCAACGGCAAGTTCTACGCCCTGCCGCGGGTGGTGAATGCCGTCGGTTCGACGTTGCTGGTCCAGCAGAACTTGCTCGACGACATCGGTGTTGCGCAGATTCAGAACAAAGACGATTTCGCCAATGCCGTAAAAGCAATGACCAGGAACAACATCTACGGCATTGGCGGCATCCAGGCCAACACGATGCAGTGGGTGCTGGAGATGTTTCGCGCGCCGAACCTGTGGCGCGAGTCAAGCGGCAAGTTCACCAAAGATTGGGAAACGCCTGAATACAAAGAAGCGGTCGCGTTGCTCAAGAGCTTCTGGGACGCCGGCTACGTACACCCGGACACTCCGACGTATTCGCAGCAGCAAGGTGCGCAGCCGTTCTACGCGGGCAAGTTCGCGATGTATCCGACGAACTTCTTCGCGTTCGGTATCGCCTGGGATCGGCTGCTGGGCATCAACAAGAACTTCCGATTGAGTGCGCTGATCCCGCCCGGGTTCGACGGCAGCAAGGGCGTCCAGTTCCAGGACTGGGGCGGCAACCAGATCACCGTGCTCAAGAAAGGCTCTGCGGAGCGTATCAAACAGGTGCTCGGCGTGCTGAACTATCTGGCCGCGCCGTTCGGCAGCCAGGAGTATTTGAACCTCTGGTACGGCCAGCAAGGGACCGACTTCAACTTCGACGAGCACGGCAATCCCGTGTATACCAAGACGGGCCAGAACAACGTCCAGTACATCGCCTGGCAGACAATCATCAGTCCGCCGGCGGTGCTCTTCGACAGTGCGGGCGATGCGAACTTCGTGAAGACCGCCCACCCGACTGAAACGGCGGCGCACGAGCTGGCGGTCACTGACCCAACCGTCGGCCTGTATTCGCCGACCAATGCCACCAGAGGCGCAAGCCTGACCCAGACGGTCTGGGACGGCGTAAACGGCATCCTCTTCGGCCGCACGGACCTCGCTTCGCTAAACCAGCTGGTGGGTGACTGGCGTAAAAACGGCGGCGACCAGATTCGGTCGGAGTACGAAGCGGAGTTCGCGAAGAGCAGCACTTGACGTTTGTGTTGTTTCGCATTCGTTGGCAGCGTCTGAACACGCCTGAGTCACTCCTGATCGATTTCGTATTCGTGAAGCAACGTCGCCGCGTTCGTCCGCTGATCCGATTCAAGATCAGCACGGATGAACTCCGGAAATGGCAGCCCCTGGTGCGAAAACTCCTCGCCCAGCGCTTCCAGAGAGAGCCCGCCCCGTCGGCTACTTGGGCTCAGCTTCGCCAGCTGGATCCCCTCACCGCCGCAGCCCGGACACACTTCTTCGGTGTCCAAAACCTCCCCCGAACCATGGCACTCGCCACACAGGTCCACCGTATTCAGATAAAACCCCTGCTCCGTCGGCTCCCAGCCGAAGAACACCACCCTCGCCGAGTGGCGATACCATCGCCGACTCATCGCAGTACCATTTCCCATCTGGAGGGTACCTGAACGTGCTGAAACAGGAAGACAATGAGCTGATCACCCGCGTCGGACCTGGCACGCCCATGGGCAACTTCATGCGCGAGTACTGGGTGCCCGCCATGCTGTCATCGGAAGTGCCCACCCCCGATTCGGACCCGTTGCGCGTGTTGCTGCTCGGCGAGCAGTTGATCGGTTTCCGCGACACCAACGGCAACGTCGGTCTCATCGCCAACAACTGTCCCCACCGCGGCGCCTCCCTGTTCTTCGCCAGAAACGAGGAACAAGGGCTCCGCTGCGTCTACCACGGCTGGAAATTCGACGTCGAAGGCAACTGCCTCGACATGCCCAATGAGCCAGCCGAGTCCGATTTTCGCACCAAAGTCAAGGCAACGGCTTACCCAACCCGCGAACGAGGTGGCATCGTCTGGGCTTATCTCGGTCCAAGAAAACAGCCGCCACCCCTGCCGGACCTCGAAGGCAACATGCAGCCGGACGCCGATCAATTCGTCCGCGCCACACAGCTCGCCTGCAACTGGCTCCAGATCATGGAAGGCGACATCGACACCACACATGTCGGCTTCCTCCACTACGGCGGACTGAAAGCGGAAGACCAGATTCCGGGGAGCTTCTCCGAGTACCAGCTGCGCGTGAAAACCGCCCATTTCGAGGTCATCGACACCGAGGCCGGCGCCGCCTACGGTGCTCGTCGTCCAGCAGCCAATGACCAGGTGTACTGGCGCATCGCCCAGTGGTGTTTCCCCTTCTACAGCTTCACTCCACCTGGCGTACTTGGCACCAAGAAAGGCGGCAACGCGCGCGTGCCAATGGACGACACGCACACCATGACCTTCAGCATGGTGAGCGGACGCAACCGGCCCGGTGGTGCAAGTCCGCTCGCGATCCGAGTGCCCCAGAAGCCAAACACCACCGACTGGTACGGCCGCTTTCGTCCAGAGCAGGAGCGGTCCAACGATTTCCTCATGGACCGCGAGGTCCAGCGCGCCAACACCGGCCCTTCCGGCTTCACCGGCATCAACGGCATCGGTATGCAGGACGCCGCCATGACCACCAGCATGGGCGACATTTACGATCGCTCGTTGGAGCACCTGGGCACCACCGACGCCATGGTCATCCGCGTCCGCCGTCGCCTGATTGCCGCCGTCCAGGCGCACATGAAGCACGGCGCCGTGCCACCAGGTGTCGAGGATCCGGAGGCCTATCGCGTCCGCTCGGGTGGCGTGTTCCTCCCACCGGATGCCGACTGGGTAGACGCAACGCGCGAGCTCCGTCAGGCATTCGTCGAGCATCCGGAGCTCGATCCAGCGCTCAATGGTCCGCTATGAAACTCGAGGACTACCTGGCCATTCCGTATCGGCTGGTGGCGTACTCCGCCGAAGCCGCGGACGGCACCTGGCGCCGCTACGCCGCGTATCCGGAGATCGGCTGCGTCAGCGAGGCTGACACACCCTGGGAAGCCCAGGAACAACTGGAGGAGCAGCGCGTGCGCTACATCATCGACCACGTCCAGCGCGGCGAGCCAATTCCTGTCCCACGGCCACCGCTCAAGTCGATGACCACCGTGCTGGACCTCGAGCGCCTCGGTTTTGCAAAGTGGCTGGTCGACACCCAGCAGCTGAACGAGGGCCAATGAAAGTCGCAATTGTTACTGGCGGTGGCAGCGGCATCGGCCGCGCCTCTGCACTTGCCCTGGCACGCAACGGATTCAACGTGTTCGTCGCCGGCCGCCGCAAGGAGCCACTGGATGAGACCGCAAAACTCGCCTCCGCGAGCGATACGCGCATCATTCCCGTGGTCGCCGATGTGTCTGACCGAGAGCAGGTGCTGCGCCTGTTCGCGGAGGCAAAGAGCACGTTCGGCCGCCTCGACGTGCTGTTCAACAACGCCGGACGCGGCGCGCCCGGCATCAACCTCGAAGACCTGACTCCGCAACAGTGGCTCGACGTGGTGGGGGTCAACCTGAACGGCACATTCTGGTGCACCCAGGAAGCCATCAAGATGATGAAGGACCAGGACCCGCGGGGCGGCCGCATCATCAACAACGGGTCCATTTCGGCGCACGCGCCGAGGCCGAATTCAGCGCCGTATACCTCCACCAAGCACGCCATCACCGGGCTCACCAAAGCGACCGCGCTGGACGGGCGGAAATACGACATCGCGTGCAGCCAGATCGACATCGGCAACGCGCTCACCGATATGACGCGGGTGTCCAGCGCCGGCCAATTGCAGCCGAATGGCGAGACGGTGCCCGAACCGCGGATGGATGTGGAGCATGTGGCCCAGGCCATTGTGTTCATGGCCAGTCTGCCACTGGAGTCCAATGTCCAGTTCATGACCATCATGGCGACGAAGATGCCGTTCGTCGGGCGCGGCTAAAACGGAGGTTCGCGATGTCTCAATTCAAAATCCAACCCCATAGTCGACTCCAGGAGTGGATTGCCGAGGACAAAGGCTACTTCCGCGACGAGGGCCTGGACTACGTCTTTCACATTCCGGGCAGCCTCGACGCGATGGGCGTCGGGCGCAGCTACCACCTGAGCGGCGACACCGCGAACGGCGGCGCCGTGCAATCCGCTGACGAAGTGAAGCACGGCGCCTTCGAAACCATGGAAGCTGGCCGCACCTGCGACATCAGCGCGGCGTGTCACTGGGCGGTCAACATGGCCGCATCCGGCGATCACGGCAAGATGTGGGGCCACGCTTACTCCGTTACACCCGCCGGCATCTACGTGGCCGCCGATTCGTCGATCCGCAAGCCGGAGGACCTGCGCGAACGCGAAGTGGGTGTGGGTTATCACTCCGGCAGCCACTTCTCCGCGCTTCAGGCGCTGGAGGCGTTCCTCCAGCCGGATGAGATCAGGCTCAAGTTCATTGGTTCGCCGAATGACCGTGTAGCGCAGCTACTGGACCGGCGCATTGAATCAGCCAACGTGTTCGGCCTGCAGTCGTACATCGTCGAGCAGCAGGGTTTTCGCAAAGTGGTCGACACCTCGTTCATGATCGGCTTTTTGATCTCAGGCGAGGACGTGGCCATGTCGGACGTGGAGAGATACTTCCGCGCCCTGCAGCGCGCACAGCGCGACATCGACGTGGAGCACCAGCAGTACACCCACTATTACCTGCGGGAAATGGCCGACGAGTTCAAGCCACTGGTCGACGTGCGCGCGTTCGGTCCAGGCGAGCGAATCGTGTTCGAGCCCTACACCCGTGAGGTGTACGAGCAGACGCACCGCTGGATGAAGAAGCTTGAGCTGTTCTCCGCCGAGCAACTGGGCGAGGCGAACTACCGCACCGCCGTACTGGTGTAAAGGGAGCCTGTCATCGCCTCTTAGATTAGGGAGAACGCCTCCGATGTTGAGTCAGGAAGAGAACGAGCTGATCACGCGGGTCGGACCAGGCACGCCCATGGGCAATCTGTTCCGCGAGTACTGGCTGCCCGCCATGCTCTCGGAAGAGCTGCCCCAGCCGGACAGCGATCCGGTGCGCATCCTGATGCTCGGCGAACAGCTCATCGCCTTCCGCGATACCAACGGCAACGTCGGCTTGCTGGCCAACAATTGCCCCCACCGCGGCGCATCCTTGTTCTTCGCCCGAAACGAGGAACAAGGGCTCCGCTGCGTCTATCACGGCTGGAAATTCGACGTCGCGGGCAACTGCCTCGACATGCCCAACGAGCCAGCCGAGTCCGATTTCCGCACCAGAGTCAAGGCAACGGCTTACCCAACTCACGAACGAGGTGGCATCGTCTGGGCCTATCTCGGTCCAAGAAAACAGCCGCCACCGCTGCCTGACCTCGAAGGCAACATGCTCCCGGGCGCCCAGGCCTGGGCCTACCAGCAGCAAGCCAACTGGTTCCAGATCCTGGAAGGTCACATCGACACCGCCCACGTCAGCTTCCTGCACTACGGCGGCATCCAACCGGAGGACGTCCCAGCCGGCACCTTCTCCGAGTACCAGCTCCGCCAGCGCTCAGCGCACTTCGAAGTCGTCGACACCGAAGGCGGGGCGTCGTATGCCGCGCGCCGCCCGTCCGCGCCGGGCATGGTGTACTGGCGCGTCGCCCAATGGATTTTTCCAAGCTTCTCGATGGCGCCGCCAGGCGTCCTCGGCCTGGGAAAACGCAACGCCTGCGAAGTCCCGCTGGACGACCACCACACCATCACCTACCAGATGTCCGTCAGCCGGGGACGACCAGGCATCGGACCGAACCAGAACATGAATCCGATTCCGATGCAGCCCCGCACGACCGACTGGTACGGCCGCTGGCAGCCCGTCGTCGAGCCGCACAACGACTTTCTCATCGACCGCGAGGTCCAGCGAAAGAACCATGGCCCGAGCGGGTTCACCGGCATCAATGGCATCGCCATGCAGGACGCCGCGGTCACCTCGAGCATGGGACCGATCTATGACCGACGCCAGGAGCACCTCGGCACCAGCGACGCGATGGTCATTCGCGTCCGCCGCCGGCTCATTTCGGCGATCAAAGCGCACACGCAGTACGGCACCGTGCCGCCGGGCGTGGATGATCCCGAGGCGTACCGCGTCCGATCCGGCGGCGTGCTGCTGCCCGAAGGCGCCGACTGGGTCGAAGCTACCCGCGAGCTGCGACGCGCCTTCGTCGAACACCCCGAGTTGGACCCGGCGCTCAACGGCCCACTTTGAGTCCCCGGGGCGCAATACTGTCCTGAGTGACTCACACTGAAAACAAGCCCCTCCTGGCGATCACTGGCGGCGCCGGGCGGGTCGCCACCGCGCTACGGCCGCTGCTGCGAGATCGTTACCGACTCCGCCTGGCGGATATCAAGACTGTCTCTGGCATACAAGACGGCGAGGAAGCCATGCAGACCAATGTC
>WNGK01008408.1_pt1 | contig 10704 bp, 10 predicted proteins | sample 5400601 | NCBI WGS metagenome assembly WNGK01 (sample SAMN13153376, study PRJNA577476) | soil metagenome | isolation source: 60 cm soil or saprolite under Garry oak tree replicate 1 | place: USA:California | collected 2016-06-15
GATGAGCAATGCATCCATATGGAACGTCCCCCTTTCATTCAGGTACACGATGCAACCACCTGAAAAGTAGACAGACCCAAAGAGGTGCATTGACACACACGGACTTCTGGGCAATCACCAGTCCTTCCATGGAAAGCGGCAGGTGACAGAGGTGTGACGCCTGATCCAGACGCAATGCCTCTCGTATCCTGCATCGGTGGGTAGTAACTCTTCCTTCTGCCGCGCAAGTATGCTAGGGTACGTTTATGAAGAGGAGTCAGGATGGGGTAGAGCAGCGCACTCCCGTCAAAGTGGCAGAGAAGAACCTCCACTGTTATAGCTGCGGCGGACTGATCCGCAGGGGGAGCACGTACCTGCGCAAAGACTTTGTGAAGATGCACTATAAACTCTGTCCACTTGGAGAGCGGGTCTTACCGGAGTAACTAAGGGGATGAGCGTTGCCCGGCTTTGAGATCCGGTATGCCTGTATATTTCCTCTTGAGGCCGCCTTTCCGTCCGGCAATTTTTGCTTCCTCGCGGGTGTAGGTATGCGCTCTGCCTTTGGCATGGGCCGCAATTCCGCCCAGGCTTGCAATGGCTCGCCGTTTTTCTTTGGACATAGACGCAAAGCCCTGTGTTCCTCTCGGCATATATAATAGTAGTTTATGTCACAGCCTGTTTGCTGTCAAATGAGCAGGGAAGGGGGAGGAAAGTGGTCGCGTCGCACAAGATAACAGCCTGTTGAAAAAGTCTTTAATAGATGAGCATATCTCACTACAGCACGGTCTTTTCCGCTCAAGTTTTGCGTGCAAAAGACAAAAAGATGAGATCATTTGGACTTTTTCAACAGGCTGATAATTTTTGCGAAGCTAAGCACAACAAGGTACATTGTCCAACGTTGTGGGAAGGTAATTATTTTGATTGGGAAATTAAATCATCCGGAAATTTTTCCAAGCGTTTCCCTGACCTGAACTTGAGTGAGATGGTACCGGTAGTTTTTCTGTTAGTCCAATATTCGCCTTGGAGTGATCGTTCCGGAGTGGAGATTATCCTTAAAATTGCTGCACCGTCATGGATTGGGCTGCGGCCACGAGCGTCTAATACAGGTGTATTTGTATAAACATAACTCAATTTCTTTATGCCGCTCTCCTCTTCTTCGCTCAGTAAAGTGGCGTTACTATAGCTGATGGATTCTTGCGTATGCATCACACAACTAATAGAGTTAAAGGATTGTTTAATAACCAGAATGATTGGGATCGCTGGCGGTTTCTTCTCAGTGTCAGGATATTGCCAGGTAGTTTGGAGAGTTCCTTGCCATGTGCCTTGTAAATCAGGAAACGTTACGAGCCATCCTTGCAAAAATGGTAATCGCCATACCCAGGTGATAAAAATGAGATATAAGATCGTGTAGATTGTTACTACTTCTGGTAGGAGCTTGACCGCATCCCACGTGATTTTAAGCTCTCCCGTTGACAGGAAAATGAGAATAATCCAACTGAGGACAATCGTTACTAAGTTTATCCATATAACCGCTTCTCGCCTAATATTCTTCATACCTATTGAAGCCCAAGATAACGCCATGCTTCCAATAAAAAGCTGTTGGCCTGCTGTCTTGTCCAGGGTTGCGCGGGCCGGAAAAGGTATTTAAGCTCGTTAATTTCTCCCCACTCCTTACATGCATCGTCAGTAGATGTCTTATTATACAGGTGGATTAATGCATACCGGACATCAGCAGTATAAGTATCGTGATTAAATCCTTCGTTGGGGACATTCCAAACCAAGCACTCAATAAGAAATGAGCATACAGCATCAGCTTCAGAATACCCTTCATCAGACATCTTATATCGTAGATGCTTTAAGATACGAACGACAGCCTTGAAACGTTCGCCAGTCTCGCTGTTTTTTGTGACACCATTGTCGTAATTTTGTTGAGGCCAATTGATAATCAATTGGCCTCCATCGGGGATAAATGATGTCCCTGTTATGTAGGTTCCGTTAGCATTGTATCTGCGATACTCGAAACATGCTACAACGTCGGCATCAACCCTGTATGAGTTCTCATGAACATCAAAAGCTTTTTTGCCACGTTTAACAGCATCCTCACCAAGATAAGATACTAGCGCGTGCTCAACATCATTTTTGTACTCAGGGTAGTTATAGCTGGCTGCCACAATGCCAAAATCAGCTTGCGTCATTCCAGCAGGCAGGCTGTAAAAGAAGGTATCCGTGCTCAACACGCAGATGTCTACGTCACTATCCAGCCGGACATTCGTGCGATTGCAATATGACCCCTGGGCAGAAACAGTCACGTTTTTATTGCTGAGAGTAGAGTCCGCTGCGATAGCCTTGCGGATGGCCGTTTCTGCATTTTCACACTTTGTTTGTTCGGTAGTACCTGGGGCTTTTCCCCAACTACGAAATGTATCTTCCCAACTCATATTTATAGCTCCAATTTTTCATTAATATTGCTGACTAATTAGCTAGACACCTGTCTCTCTCTGTCCTTCCGAATAGAAGATATAATATTTTTCCATAGAGTTGAAGAAGTATAGCACTCTAAACAGTGGATTGCTAGCAGCGGGTACTAAATTCCTACATCTTCTGCTAATTTGAGCATGAACTGTGCTTGTTACTCAATCGGCCATCCTCCTCCCATCTCAATTGTCTCATCAATCTTGTCCATCAAATAGATCGTCACTGCCAAGGCCACTACAATCTTTTGATAATGCCGGATATCGTCATAGGATAACGCCCGCCCCTTGCGGTCTTTGAGCCACTTGTGGCAGACTTGGTAGCCGCCAACATGGAAGTTCCATACCTGCGGCGGCACGCCAGCGAAGTACTGTGTTTTGTTGATCCAGACGCGGCATTGTGCTGGATCATCAGCAGGTTGCGTATACTCTACTTTCTCAACGACATTGTTCCCAGGTTCAGGAAAGCTTGTTATGATCTGCCCGCTCGTTTCCATCAGGTGCAGGCCAACCAGCCCGTCTCCGAGCTTGCACAGTTCGCGGAAGAGATCAGTATTCGAGGTGAGCGGCAGACGCGGGAAGTCAATCTTGAGAAACTCGGCGTACCGCTCACGGTAGGTCGGCGAATGAAACACTGCGTATATGTAGTTGAAGATATCTTCTGGCCCGAAGGTGCGCTGTAAGTCGCCCTTACCATCGGGGATGAAAGTCATATTGAGTTTGTTCGAGATGTCTAAGATGAATGCTTGCGCGAGGTTGGGTCGCCGACCACCAGGAGCGTTCGATGGTTCGTTGGTGTCGCTGAATTCTTCTTGATATGAGCCAGGGTAGAGATAAAGAGGAAAAAGTGTGTTGATGTCAAAAGCGGCTAGTGATTTATGCCCCATAATATGATTTGTTGTTAGTACATCCCACTTATCACGTGTTTGGCGTGTTGCTATGAGTCCTACATTTCTACCCGCCAACATATGATGCATGACTTCCAAGCGCTGACGAGTAACTACTTTTTTTGAGTACACGACAAATCGGATATCGAAAGGACGATATAAAATAGGTCTGACTACGTCTGACGGTAGATCGTGCATTTTTGCTAGCTTCTGGGCTTCTGCAAGTGTTGGTGCGATAGTCCTTGCATCCTGTCCTGTAACTATGCCAACTGTATTTTTTGAGAAAATATCTGTTAGCCTCCAACCACGTTCATACTCCCCTCTTAAATCTGAGTCCTGAAGCTTAAATAGATAAAGTGGTCGCTGTGGATTAAGCTTTGTCCATAGTGTGGTAGTTAGATCGTTCTCAGCAAGCCAATAATACTTACCTCCTACAAGCTGCTGGGCCTGTCCCACCTTCTCTACTACCTCACGTGGTCCCCACAGGTCCGCATGATGTACTGTAGCCATAAGAGATGCATCAGCTTTTCCCTGTCGCTTCACGAAAATGCCGATAGCCACACCCTGCTGGATATCAAAAACATTCTCATCTTTTGTGCCATCGGGAGACCGTTCTTTCTTCTTGCTATTGCCGTGTAGATCAAGGACGTAAATCTCATCGAAGCTCTGCATCAGGTTCTGGCGCATGCCCCGAAAGGTAGGGTTATCAAGGTAGCCGTGGTTGGTGATAAAGGCCAATATGCCGTAACCTGTACGCTCGATGCGCCACTGTGCGAAGCGAATAAATTTGACATAGTCATCTTGCAGCCATTTCGGGTTACGCTCACCTAACGATGCGCCATCGACTTTATAGTAGTCTTGAAGGAGTTTCCCGATGAACGTCGGGACCCTCTTACCCTCTTTCGTTTCCCGCCAACTACTATTTGCAGAGTGTCCAGAATAGGGTGGATTGCCAAACACTACCATCACAGGGAAATCGTACTTCACGTTTCCTGCTGCCTCTGCCTCCTCTACAAGCCATTGTGCGAAAGGAAGTGTAGGACCCTCGAACCCTTCCTCCAACGTATTCGTCAGATAGACACCAAGGCGTTCGTTGCTTCCAACGTCATAGCCGGTTTGCTTCAGTTGCAGGCCCAGTTTCATGTGCGCAACAGCATAAGGAGCCATGAGCAACTCGAAACCGAACAAGCGCGGCAGCAAGTGCTGTGAGACATAACTCGACCACATACCCTTGTTGCTCTTGAACATTTCATAGATTTTCCCGATGACGTAGTACAAGAATGTGCCCGTCCCCGTTGCGGGGTCAAGTATCTGAACTCTGTGGCTCTCTAGGCTGTGTTTGCCGTCTGAGCTTGATGCTGTAATTCTGGATGCGTCGGCCAGCCCCTCGGCCAGGCCAAAGTCGTTCTTGAGCAGGTGATCCACGCTGCTCACGATGTATGACACCACCGGCTCCGGTGTGTAGTAGACGCCACGTGCTTCGCGCATTTTCGGATCGTACTCGGCAAGAAAGGTCTCGTAAAAGTGTACTACGGGGTCTTCCTGCCGCGTGCGCTTGCCGAAGTCCAGTAGGATAGTAGCCATATCAGCGCGGTTCAACAGCTCGGCCAGGTCGTCCACGGCCCATACGATACGCTCATCAAGATCGGGTCCGGCGATATGTCCGAACATCTTGCGCAAGAATGGATTAGTTTTAGGAATATCGTAAGCTGCATGCTCGCGGGTAAAATGTGTGTCTGTTGGAGCATTACCACGGGCAGCGAAGAGGCCATAACAGATCGTTTGGGCGTACATATCGGCGAACTGTTCGTAGGTCAAGTCGGGAAGGAGCACGCGGCGGAAGGCTTCCATCTGTGTATGCAGCGACCCGCCTCCTTCTTCGCTCTTAAATGCCAGGTGAATAGCATTTCGGATAAGCTGAGCAAGTGCAGCCATGCGAGTAGCAAGTTCTTTCGGATTTGAAACAGTGGGCGTTTGAGTGGCTATAAAGCCTTGCAAGAGATCGGCAACCCTCTGTACTCCCTCAGATTCGAGGAGCAATTTGTTTTTTGCTCCCACCTTAGCAAGACGTGCAGTCATGCGGTGTTGGCCGGACACATACCAGCGAAACTCAACGTAATCAGTCAGGATCAGATTAGCGAGGCTTCCGAAATATCGTTTCATTTGATCTGTGTGCTCAATGTGATCTAGGGAACTACCAACATCTTTTGTCTCGATGTAGCCAAGGGGGACTTGTTTGTTCGTTATAATGAAGTCCGGTGCGCCGCATTTGATACGCTTCGGCTCATTCGTAGCGGTGATGCCAGAAGCAAACGTCTCTAACAATTCTTGCAAGGTTGAGCGGTAAGTGTGCTCGGTTGCAATGCCGGTCTGATAAATCTTCTCGATCTTCCGCACATAGTTGCGGAGCGCTGTTTCGCTCACGCTTTCCTCTCCCTTTCAACGTGAGTAGATAGTGAGCGTTTTTATGGGCGGTTCTGTAGCTCACTTTGAGGTAACCTGTTCTGTGTCCCACAGTGTATATTACAGAGCAGCTATGCACAAGGTCTGTAGGATAAAAAGCTAGAAGCTCTGCCTCGCAATGTGTGGCTATGTCCGGAAGGGGTGTTGCTGGTGCCGATAGAGCAGGAGTGGACATAAAAATCAAGTGCTACTTTTCAAGAGTCAACGTTTAGTGGGAATTTCTGGAGGCGATGTTGCCGGAGTCGCATCTGCCTTGGCCTTGGGTTGTGGTTGGATACGATATAGGACAAGCGCTGCGAGCACACTCAGCCCAAATATGATATCAAACATCTTTGAGAGCACAGACTCGTGGAGTGAGACGCACTCTACGGCAAGGAGGTAGATGACTGCGATGACGATGGCAGCGGGAAACAGGATTGTGTAGTAGACCCAGGCCCAGTTGAGAAGATGCGGGTACTGTTCCTGATATGCCCGCCCTTCCCTGTGGTACAACTCTGCGTCTCCCAGACCATCCGAGATCCGATCCTCCAGCATATGAAGGTACCTATACTGACGTTCGACAGCTTTGGTGATCTGACAGTACTTGAGTACGAATGCCGCTGTGAACACCCATGATGCGTTCAGCAGGAGAGACAGCGGTAGTCTCTGCAAGTCGATATCGTTTCCAGCTAAGCTCAGATGCCCAAGAACGCCATTGAAATTGGCCGGGTACTGGATTTCAACTGCCAACAACGCAAAGATGACGAGAAGCCAAAGAAATAGCCTGTCTCTCTGCAACTCCCGGTCCCGGATGAGAGAGAACGTCTCTTTATAGTGGTCGTGAAGGAGCGTGAGCTTATCTGCATCCTGTGCCAACTGGGTTCACACCTTCCGAAGAGCCCCGAGGATCGACTCCACCGAATAAGAATATGCCCATGTTGCTCCCGCGTTGAGCAGCGGCTCTGGTGACTCGTTCGAGCGCTCGATCTTGACAGCGACGAGCTTCTTTTTCTCTTCCTTGCTCTTCTCGATTTCCCACCATTGCCAGTTTTGCGTGCCGATCTTCGCTGCATCTCGATGGCGAGTATTTGCATAATCGCCGATGAGAACCAGCGTATGCGTGGCACTGCGGATTTTAGTGGTAAGCACAGCCTTCACACGATCGACAGCGGAGGTGTCGATCGCACCTGGAGTCGAGTCTATGAACTCGATGTCGTTGACCGGGTTCTCGTTGAGCGCAGACAAAAGGTTGCGGTAGTCGCGGTCATGGTGGTAGTCAAAGCTGATGAAAACGCGCTTCTTTGCCACGTGTCCTCCTCCTTGGGGACGGAGATGACCCGACCCCTGCGAAATAGGTATACTGACGATTCGACAAATATAACGGTAGAGGTTTCATTATGTAACATGCCATAGTATTTTACGTCTTCGCTTACCAGCATGATATATGAAACGTCATTTAATTCCAAAACGTATAGGTAATTTGTTCGTAACTCAATACCCAAGAGTGTGACTTATGGTTAGCAAGACTGGTAGTTGTCCTATATGGGTCGTACATTTGATCAGCCCGTTGAAAAATGCCCTTACAAAGCTCATCAGTGAAGACGAACCCATTGCTTCACGACCATTGAGTATTCTGAACCAATCGGGAAGGAAAAAGACCACTGCGCCAAAAAGTAGGTCCAAAAGCACGAGTCAACCAGCCAAAAGCAGCCAAAAAGAGGGCAGAGATGGCCTCTGCTGGGCAAGGACGCCGTCCCCAGCCGCGTTTGTTGAGCAGTCGCTTGAGATTTTGCCCAGCAGCTCGCACGAGCGCCTCACAGTTGACGCGCCACAGGAGCCGCAAGCGGAAGCGTCGCATGCCATGCCACTGTTTGCCCTCGGCAAATAAGGGTTCGACCCACACACTTCGCTTCCGGTAGGCTTTCTTGTAGGCTTCCGTCTTGGAATACGCTCGCACCCGATCTAGAACTTCCTCATCCACACTGCGGCAGAGACTGCGCCCCTGTTGGCTTGTCGTACACTTCGCTTTGAGCGGGCAATGATTACAGTCCCTAGCGCGTGCTCGATAGCGCAGTTGTCGCTCGGTCGAATGAGGCCGATCCAAGCGCAGTTCTTTGCCTGCTGGACACATATAGATATCGCGCTCCGCGTCATAGCGGAAGCGATCCGAGCTAAAAAACTCGGTGCGGTGGTCGTTATCAGGAAGCGGAACATAGGCACGGAGGTGTTGGCTCTCGATGGCGACTAGGTTCTCTTCGGTGCCGTACTTGCTATCACCAGTGGCTTGTCTGGGCCAGAGCTTCCAACGGAAGCGCGCTCGCCAGAGTAAGTCGAGCATCGGCTTGTTTTCAGAGACTTCAGAGGGAGCTACCAAGACCCCAACAATAATGCGGGCTTTGCCCCCATCCACGACGTAGTGGGTTTGGTAGCCCAGATGCGACCCGCCTTTGGTCACCATCATGGAGGCATCCGGATCGGTCGTGCTCATATGCCAATCGGCCATCCGCTGATACCAATGGGTGGTGACGGTGCGATCTTGCGCCCCCAACTGCTCGATCCAGTCATGGCGCTCATTATTCGTCTGGGTGAGATCCTCACGCATCGCCTCTGACAACGCGACGGGAAGCTGCATTGGGGCTTGCGTCTCCTCTGACTGCACCGCATCATTGTGTGCGGACACCTCGTGGCTGCTGGCTTGATCCGTCCCCTCTGCTGCTTCCTCGCCTGCTGTGGCGAACAGAGTGGCCAGATGCGCCTCCACCGCAAAACGCGGCTTGACCGAGGTCATGGCCGCATTGGCCTCCACTTTGGTGGCATCGATGTAGAGTTCCCTTCCCCAGACCAGTCCGGCTTGTTGACACTGTTCCACAATCTGCTCGAAGAAGCGGCGAAAGATGTCGACTCCATAGCGCTCACGGATGCGTGTCAGACTGGAATGATCGGGCAAGGGCTCGTTCAAATCGTAGCCAAGATACCACAACACGCTGAGCCGATCAGCCGCATGCCGCATGAGTTGCCGAGCCGCTCGTATCCCCTCAAAGAACATGACGAGTTGCAGCGGTGCCAGAAGACGATGGGATCAATCGAAGGGCGACCCCCACCTGCGTAGGTTTGCTGGACGAACTCACGCACAAACGAGAGATCAAGCGATTGTTCCAGATGCCGGTAGAAGTGATCTGCGGGCACCAAGTCTTCTAAAGAGGCATTGGTCAGCGGAGCAAAATTGCGTTGTTTGCTTCCCATCATCGGAGTCGCCTTTCATGCTCACAGACGAGAAATGCGCATGAGCCAGGAACCTTTTCCCTTCGTCATCTTCCCTCAGAGGTAACCGGAGAAGTGGCTCTCCAAGGAGTCCGCTGTTTTCCGTCCTGTTCAGGTCGACGCAACCACAACGAAACTTGCGCTGGCTGCATCGTCTCCTGTACCACCGTTATCAGATGCTCCCGCAATTGGTCCAGATCCACCTCCTGCCGCAAGGTGGCGCTGAAAGCGGCCACGGTCTTGGCGGCGTCATACTTGCTGCGATAGAAGCGCCGGTCAATAAGTCGCTGGATGCGCTGGCGGAGCGGCTGGAACAAGGCCCAGATGGCCAGCGTGGAGAGGACGATGGCGACACTGTTGTCCTGGCTGATGATGCCCCGCAGCAGCGCGGAGAGGCCGATGATAAGGCCGACGTAGACCCCCGTCAGGCTGACCGTGGGCGCCCCATAGACCAGCGTGCGATTGATGAACACATCAATGTCCCACAGCCGGGAGCGCAGCATGGCAAACCCAAACGAGAGCGGGATGAGGAGCGGTGTGCAGGTGTTGAGGGCTGACACGGCCAGTTGATAGGGCGCACCAGAGAGCGAATTAGGTTCGTCGAGTACTGGGAAGATCAGAGCAAGCATAGTCCCGCCAACAAAGACAACAATCGGCACAGCGAGACCGAAGACTACCCATTTGGTCTGCTGGCGCTCCAATGGACTGGATACACGCCGATAGCGGTAGAGTTGGACGATCACAAGGATCGCTCCCTCACCGACAAGCATGAAATAGCCAAGCGAAGAAGCGTGGGTATTCAGTGTGAAAAGTGTATGTGGGAAGAAGATGGAAGGGACTTGCCCGACGAGAAACACGACCAGGGTCCAGCGCGTGAAGTTCGGCACAAACCGTCCACTGGGAAATAAGAGGGAGACGAGCACGAACAGGGCAAGGGCGAGGAAGCTCAGACATTCGTTGGGCACCTGCCAGGGGGAGGAACCCGTTGGCACGGTGTTCGTCGCAATGATTGGACCTAACGTGACGAGCATGAACGCGACGAAGAGCGCCATCCGATCATCGGATCTGCGCCAGACGATCAGGGTGCTGACCACCAAACATATCACCACCAGGGCAAGCGTGAGAGCAACGGTATACGCTGCGTAATCGCTTGCAGACAGGCCAAATCCTTTCAGCATCTCTGCTTGTTCAAGGGTGAGTTGCTCGAAAGCGCATGCTGCCCCGGCACAGGGAGTTTGCAGTTGTGCAATGTAGACCGGGAGACTGGCGAAGAAGATAGTCAGGGTGAGAACAACCAGTGTAACCCAGCCGACTCGGGCGAGCAGGAGCCAGCGCCCATGCAAGCGTGCGTAGCTGTACTGCTCACCGCTCTCAGTCATGGCTGTTGGCGCTTGATGAACGTTCATCGGTACGCTCCCTGTTTGCTGCCCTGGTCCTGTTATGGATGATTCTGTCGGTTCTCATGAGACGCCAGGCGCCTTCTTCCGTCTCCCGTTCGAGGAAAGGCATCTTCATCCTCTCCCATCTTACCACAGACACCGTCCTCCATTTGTTACGAAAACCGCTACGAACTTCTGGACCTGCATGACCTGAGGGTGGTTTCCGAAGGAAAGGCGAACCTGCTCAACACAATGCTCCGACAAAGCCTTTTTCAACAGGCTGAT
>WNGK01008412.1_pt1 | contig 10701 bp, 6 predicted proteins | sample 5400601 | NCBI WGS metagenome assembly WNGK01 (sample SAMN13153376, study PRJNA577476) | soil metagenome | isolation source: 60 cm soil or saprolite under Garry oak tree replicate 1 | place: USA:California | collected 2016-06-15
ATACCCGGCTCAAGGCACGGGTGGAATCGGCTCACCGTACTTCGGTGGTCCGTTCCAAGCCAGCCTTCCGACGGGCGGCACCGCCGGCGTTTGTGGAACTGATGGCCCCGCGGCCCGGCAGTGGCCCTGAATGCCGGGTGGAGTTGGAGGGAGCGCGCGGCCGAACCGCTCGATCAAGGAAGTGCTGGGCTATCCGCTGACGCCGCGCTTTCGGGGGTTGCTGGCGGAGGGATAAGCTGGCCCGGAGCGCAGCGAAGGGATGAAGCCGGCCCGCGAGGTGATCGAGGTGAACTTCGAAGAGTTGGAAGGGCTGCTGGAGCGGGCACGCCGGGAGCCGTTGGGGGAGCAAGATTATCAGAAGCTGGAAGGCGCGATTCACGCTCTGAACTATCTGATCGAGTTGATCGGCGAAAAGGACACGACGATCAGCTGCCTGCGGGCGTTGCTGGTGAAACCCAGCACCGAGAAGACGAGCAAAGTTCTGGAGCAGGCCGGACTGAAAACCTCTCCGAAAAGCAGCTGCCCACTTCCAGGTGCCAGCGCCAACCAGGGTGAGAAGCCGAAACCTGGGCATGGACGGAATGGCGCGGCGGCGTATCGGCGCGGAGCGGATCAAAATCCCGCACGCTTCCATGAAGCCTGGGGATCGCTGTCCGGGGTGCTGGAAGGGGAAGGTCTACGAGCAGAAGGAACCGGCCCTGCGCATCCGGGTGGTGGGCTAGGCCGCCGGGGTGGGTGACCTGTTCATGAGCCTCGCCCACACCTGCGAATTAAACGACGCCAATCCCTTCGACTACCTAACCGAACTGCAGCGACACGCGGCGGAGCTGCCAAAGCATCCCGTGGCGTGGATGCCTTGGAACTACCGCCAGACCCTTCAGAAAGCCGGTACGAGCGAGGATTCCGCTTAAGCCCCCGCCGGGAGGCACAATGCCTCCCACCTGGCCGGAAACCGCAGTTTTGGGCCAGTGCGACCGATCTCTGCGAAATAGGCCGAAACCGGGCACTTTCGAGATGCAAATCCCACTAGGCTTTTGGCAAGCGGTAAGACGATGAGCGACAGAACTCGCATCCGGCCAGCTATAGCAGCGGACGGCCATTCCGGATTGTGGTAGCGCTAGTCGCTTGGGCACGAGCCCACCGATAACAGCGAGAGGTACGCCACTCCCAGACAATTAGTCCAATTGAAATCGATTCGTTAGTTGCTTCCCGGTAGCGGAATGGAAACCAAAACTGGCGCCAGTTCGTATGCGATCGTTGCTCCCAAAAGTTCCCGGCAAGATACGAATCACGGTAATGGCGATCTGGACCATCGAGAGAGACCTTGTGTGAATTTCCCTGTCCAGTCGATTTGACGAAACTCGTTGCCGTCGTAATCCGTGGTGGTTATTTGAACGAAGAACAAACGCGCGGACCCCCTCGATACACGTCAACGACTACACTATACCGACACGCTTGACATCCACCGATCTGCAAATTTTCTCGCGTCGTCAGAACGACGTCTTGCCTCATAGTTCGCCGAGCCGGGCCTTTCCTCCCAAGCGTGCATACATGGCCGGAACTACAATCATATTAAGGGCTGTGGAGGAAAAGAGACCGAAAAGGATCACGATCGCCATGGGCGCCTGGATCTCACTGCCTGGCTTGCCCATGCCCAACGCGATCGGGACAAGAGCCAGTCCCGCCGCCAGCGCGGTCATGAGAATCGGAGAAAGCCGCTCCGCCGCACCACGCATTACCGCCTCGCGCAGTTCGCGTTCGCCTTCGACTTCGATCAGGTGCCTGACGTGCGAGATCAGCATGATCCCGTTGCGCGTGGCGACACCAAATAGCGTGATGAACCCAATCACCGACGCAACCGAGAGGACACCGCCCGAAAGAAACACTCCGACCACTCCGCCAACGAGCGCGAGGGGCAGGTTCATCATAATCACCAACGCATCTTTAAAGGATCGAAACGCGCTCGTCAAAATCACCAGGATCCCAGCAACAACGATGATGCCGAGAACAAGCAGCCGCCGCGAAGCTTCCGCCTCGCTCTCAAACTGCCCGCCGTATTCAATCCTATAGCCCTGAGGCAGATTCACCGAGGCGACAACATTCTTCTGAATGTCATTGACGACGCCTCTCAGGTCTCGACCGGCGACATTGCATTGGACCACGATCCTGCGTTGTACCCCTTCACGCATGATGAAGTTCGGACCGCTGTCCTCTCGGGCCTCAGCCACGGCGGAGAGTGGAATCTTGGCTCCCGAGGGTGTGTCGATCAGGGTGTGCTCGACGGCGCTCGGGTCGCCAGGTTGCTGACCTTCGTAACGAACCACCAGGGGGAAGCTGAACTGCCCTTCCAGGACGCGGTTAACCTCCTTGCCCACAAATGCGGTCTCGATCATCTCGGCTGTCTCTCCGCCCTGAAGGCCGTAGCGTGCGGCAGAGGCTTGGTCCACCTTCACGCGGAGGGTTGGGATGTTAGTTTGTTGCTCAATGGACAAGTCCACCACGCCTCGAACCCCGGCCATCACTGCTTGAACTTCCTTGGCGAGGTTGCGGAGTACAGTGAGATCGTCCCCGAAGATCTTTACAGCGATGCTGGCGCGGGTGCCCGACAGCATGTGGTCAATGCGATGCGAGATCGGTTGGCCGATGGAGACGTTCATCCCGGGGAGCAGGGTAACCTTCTGCCGTATCTCTTCCAGGACCTTCTCCTTGGAGCGTTGGCGTATGCGCAGGTCGACATCGATCTCGGCGGATTCCACGCCTTGCACGTGCTCATCGAGTTCAGCGCGCCCGGTGCGGCGCCCTGTTGAGACTACCTCGGGAACACTCAGGAGCACTCGTTCTAAGGCTCGACCCAACTGATCGGACTCCGCCAGGCTTGTACCTGGGAGTGTCACCGCACTGATGGTGAGGCTACCTTCATTGAATTCAGGCAGGAAGGCTCTGCCCATGAAGAGGAAGCTCGCGAGCGCAGCAACAAGCAGTACGCCGGCGCAGCCCGTGACAACGCCTACGTGATCCAAGGACCAACGAAGTAAAGGCCGATATGCCGACTTGAGTCTTGAAACGATCCAAGGCTCGACCCCACTCATCACCGACCGCGCTTTGGGAAGCAATATGGAGCAGAGTGCCGGCGTCACCGTCAGGGCGACGACTAACGATGCTGCCAAGGCCACCACGTAAGCGAATGCCAGCGGCTGGAGCAGGCGACCTTCCACGCTGCTCAATAGGAAAAGAGGCAAGAAGACCAGGGCGACAATCAGTGTGGCGAACACCACCGAGCCGCGTATTTCGGTGCTCGCCCGGTAGATGACTTCCAAGGCTGGAAGCTGTTTACCTTCGGGGCGCTGTGCGTTCTCTCGCAAACGTCGCACCACATTTTCGACGTCGATGATGGCATCATCGACCAGTTCACCGATGGCAATCGCGAGACCGCCCAGGGTCATGCTGTTGATCGAAAAGCCGAACTGTTTCATGCCAACTACTGCCGCCACGAGTGACAAGGGCAGCGCCAGTAGCGTGATGGCAGCGGCACGCACGTTAAGCAGAAAAACGAACACAACCAAGACCACCAGGATCGCGCCGTCGCGCAGTGCCGAGGTGAGATTATCCAACGCCCGTTCGATGAAATCTGCCTGCCGAAAGATGTGGCGGTTGATCTTCATGCCGGCGGGCAGCGTGCGCTGAATGTCATCCAGCGTGGCATCCAGCGTCTTGGTCAGTTCTAGCGTGTTCGCCCCGGGCTGTTTCTGAATCCCGATGATGATGGCTGGATTGCCATCGTGGGACCCTTCGCCGCGTTTGAGCGCCTCGCCGATGCGCACTTGGCCTAGATCGCCGATCAAGATGGGGCGGACGCCCCTGTTTGCTACAACAACTTGCCCTATCTCGTCTTCAGTCGAGACGCGGCCGATGCCTTGAACTAGATACTCCTGGCCACCGGCTACACTGAAGCCAGCCGACGAGTTCCGGTTGGCCTGCTCAAGGGCTACCTCCACCTCGTTGAGGGAAAGGTTGTAGTCCCTCAGGCGGCGGGGTTCGAGCAGCACCTGATATTGCTTTTGTCCCCCGCCCGTGGGAACGACCTGCGACACGCCGGGCACCGCCAGCAGACGACGACGGATGACGGTATCAGCGACGGTACGGAGTTCGAGCGGCGAGTGCCGGTCCGATTCCAAGTCAATGAACATGATTTCGCCCATGATGGAAGACATAGGCGCCAAGTAGGGCTGGCTGACCTTGGGCGGCAACGACGAGCCGACCTGGTTGAGCTTCTCGGTTACAACCTGCCGGGCGCGGTAGATATCCTCTCCCCAATTGAATTCGACCCAAATGACCGCGATTCCCACTGCGGTAGCGGAACGAACGCGCCGCACTCCCGGCGCCCCGTTTAGGGCGGACTCGATCGGTACGGTGACCAAGGGTTCCATTTCGGTTGGGGCCATGCCTCGCCCTTCAACCAGGATGGTTACCGTGGGAGCTGTGAGATCAGGGAGGACGTCCAAGGGGACGGTCGAAATCGCGTACCCGCCCCACGCGAGAAGGGCTGCGGCAAGCGCCATCACAGCCGTACGGTTCCGCAGGGACCAACGAATCAGGGCGTCGATCATGATTTAGGTGTCCTTTTGGCCGTAGCAATCAATGGACGTGGCCGTGTGCCGGAATCTGGTTCGCCATAGCCGCCAGACGAATCAGGTAGGCGCCTCGTGTCACGACGCGCTCGCCGGGCCTGACGCCCTCCAACACCTGCACGTAGCCGGATTCACGGTTTCCAAGCGTGACAGGGCGCCGCGCAAATTTCTCTCCTTCAAGCTGCACGAACACTACGGGACGTCCACCATCATCAACGACGGCTGATTCACGTACTGCGGGAGCCACACTGATCTTGGACGTGAACAAACGCAGGAACACAGCCTGGCCCACTGCCAGTCTGTGGCCTTGATTCGTCACCTGGTAAATGACGCTGACGGTGCGAGAAGCGGGATCGAGAACTCGGCCAACCGATAGGGGGCGGTCCAGGGCTTTTCTCCCGTCGCTCCCTGGGATTTCGAGCTCTGCACCGGTGAGCTGCTGGAGCTTGGATAGGTCAGTTTCAGGCACATTGGCCTCGGCGTAGACCGTGTCAACATCGACGACCTTGAATAAGGTCTCGCCAGCCTCCACATTGGCTCCCGCCGTAGCGTGTGTCTCGGCAATCACCCCTGAGATAGGCGCTCTGAGTCTGAATAGCCGATCATCTTGCCCGTCGCCTTCTGCGTTGCGTGTCGCCTGGTACTGCGCCAAGCGAGCCTCGGCCGCCTTGAGCCGCGCTTCCTGTGTTAGCTCGGCAGTTTGTGCCTCGTCCAGGCGGCGGGCTGGGACAGCGCCGAGCTCCAAGAGACGCTGTGCCCGCCGGAGGTCCCTTCGCGCGAGCTGAAGGGCCGCCTCGGCTTCAGCCCGTGCCATCTCCAATACGGGAAGGTCGGCGGGACTGTTTGTGGGCGGCAGCACTCCCGCCAGCACCTGCCCCCTTTTGACCGAGGTTCCTAGCGCAATGAGATTCGACGCGACCATGCGCCCGTCGAACGGCACGGTAACCTCGGCCTCGCCTCCAGTGCGCGGGCGGACCTCGCCGGGTACGCGCAAACTGGAGCGTTCACGCCGCTCGCTCACCACCTCGGTGGTGAAGTCCAATGACCACTGCTGCTCTTTCAGGAATGCAATAGTCTCTTCTTTCCTGACTTCACTCGGCTGCCCGGATGCCGCCGCTGCGTCCGGATAGACTGGCACAGATCCGAGGTCATGAACATCAACAAGATTGGTCGAAGCCAATTTCAGGCTCATCCGTTGCACCCCAGGCTGCGTCGGTCGGACATCGACGCCGAAAATGCCGGCTTTTGAAGGGGCGTCGGTCACAAACGTCTCAGGTGCGCCGTTCTGATTTCCCAGGCGTATCTCAACACGACCCGAGTCCACAGGCTTGAAATCGTCAAGACGGGTAAGATGCACGGCAAAGCGACTTGTCTGGCCTATGATCAGGCGTGGGTATTCAAGATAGAGCTCCGTCTTCGCGGTCCAGTGAGTCATAGTCTCGGTATGAGGGACGCCCGACGCCGCTTTCGGGAAGGGACCGTTGCTCCTGCAGGCGGTCAGCATCAGCGCGGCGGCAACAAGACACAGCACTTTCATGGCACCACCTCTTCTCCTACAACGCGATCCAGTCCGATTGCAGCTTCCTTGGCGCTCTCCTGCAATTCCAGGAGGCGCAACTGAGACTGACGATTCACCCGGTAAGCATCGAGCAGCTCAAGAATTCCGATCTCTCCCTCTTGATACGCCAGCTGCGCAATCCGGCTGAGCTCCGCCCCCGTTTCTCCGCTCTCGCGCCCGTATTCCTGCACATCTCTTTGGCGTATGAGCAATGTCTGGTAAGCCCCTTCAACTTGTGCTCGGATCTGCTGCGCAACTGCTTCGCGGCGCGCGTCCGCCTGTCGTTGTTGCGCCTCAAAACGCATGACTTCCGTGCGACCGGTATTGAACAGAGGAATCGGCAACGAAAGGCTGACAACCGCACCAGCCTGGTGCGAGCTCATCGGAGTTTCAGCTCGCTTCAGTCCGGCGCTGATGGTCGGCTCCGGTATCAGGAGCCGCTCAGCAGCCCGCTTCTCCAACTGGTAGCGTTCGAACTCTTGCTGGTCGGCACGATAATCGGCTCGGGCGATCAAGGCCCGGCTCACGAGTTCCGCCATCGTGGCCGTCGCTGAACCGAGCGAGAACCGACCGGTGACACGTGTGATCTGAGTTCCGGCAGGCAGGAATGAGAGCAATTCGCGGTGCGCTTGAGCGATCCGAACCTGGGCCGCGCTCCGCTCCGTCCGAGTTTCGATTATCTCGCGCTCGCCCCGCAACCGGTCGTAACGCGATCCTTCTCCTTCTCTCTCACGATCGCGCAGGATTCGGACGACCTCGCGCAGTCTTTCGATACTCGCGTCGACAAGAGCCTCTTCTTGCTGAGCGGCCAGTAGGCGGTAGAAGGCAATCCTTAGGTCGCTTCGCAGTTCCCACAGGAGGGCTGTGCTCTGGGACTCGGTGGCGCTGGCGGCAGCAGTCCCGGCTTGTCGCAAGTATCCCAAGCGACCTGATATCGGAAGGGTCTGTCCGACTTCGAAAAACTCGTTGAATCCGGCACCCTCGCGACTGTAACTGAAGCTGGGGTTGGGGTAGAGCGCGCGGCCACGCGCCTCCGCCTGGGCGATCGCGACGCGTGCACGTAGTTCACGAGGCTGCGGGCTTTGCTGCAGGAACCGTTCGATAACCTGGGCTTCGTTCCATTCTTGCGCGGGCGCTCGCAGGCTTGACACGAGCATAAGTACAGAAAAGGTAGCGATCTGCGACCGCAGGAGCATGCCAGCACCTCGTTGGTGAACTTAAAGATAAAGACACACGGAGAACTACGCGGCGGATCGAGCCGCGAGCGGAGTTATTGGAGGGGGGGAGCGCGAGGTAAGCGAAGCGACGATAGGGGCGGGTCATGCCCTCGCGGCGTTAGCGTCAGCACAACCCACGCGAAAGTTGCGGTGGGCGCCGGGATGGACGCCTGTACTGGAATGGGATGGAACGCGCTAACTCTGCCCCTGGCCTGGTTGAACCAGTCCAGCCTGCCGTCATGAGACGGACTCGGCTCTTCGAGACCTACTCCGTGTGAAGGTGCGGCCTGGAAGTGGGTGTGCCAGAGGCCTCCCGCACGCGCGAAGGAAGAATCGTGATTATGGACGTGTAGGAGCGGTGCCCGCAGGAAGGCCCACGAGAACACGAAGGATAGAAAGACGAGGAGAAGCCTACGCATCCCTTGTACTCTAAGACCGAACGCTACCGGGCGTCAACCTCTCGTATGGCCCGCGTATGGCGGTAGAGTCGCGCTATGTACAGATGCAACCGAGAATCAATCGTGGCGCCTCTGCTCTCGAAACGAATCCCATGATCCTTTCAGGAACAGCCTTGAGCGGGAGGGGTACTTGCTCGTCACACGGCGACTGCTGCTGGCAAAAGAATGTTGGCCACGTAATCGGCACCGAGGGGCTTGGGTGGAGTGAGGTTTCTCGATTGCGGCGGCGACGGCTTCGCGGCTGAATACCGCAAGAGAATCGAGCAGACCGCGGATCCGGCCGGGCGCCGGTCGGAGTGTCAAGCAGGCCGCGCCGATATGCTGCTGCTCGAATCCTTTCCCGACTGCGCCTCCGATCTTGCGCCTCAATAATAATTTGGCTGCAATAATTGGCTGCGCTTTCAGCTTTTCTTCAGGTTGTGTTGTTAAGCTGTTTGGGTGTACAAACTCCCGCGTCATTTCCGCGGGAAGCTGCCCGGGTGCGACTCGAAGGCTGGCTTAAGGGAAACTATCGAGAACTCCAGTGAGCGGAATACATCGCTGTTTCAGGCGGCCCTGTCTTGCCGAACGCTTTCGACCGGAGCGGAAGGCATGAGGCGGCGAATCCTTCCGAAGCGTCGGAAGAGCGCTGGGTTCTACCAGTTTTTCGTTCTGAGCATCATCGCCATGACCATCACGTTGTGTGCGAGCTCACCGACCCACGGACGCACTGACCAGAGCCGCGGTGTCATCGGGACCGGGCCTAAGGTTGCTCAGGCGGTCAGAGTCGAGCGCGCCCCTCGCCTGGATGGAACGCTCAACGACCCACTGTGGCAAGCCGCCGAACCGGTGGGGGATTTCCGCCAGCGTGAGCCGCATGAGGGCCAGAGGCCGACCGAGACCACTGAGGTACGAGTTCTTTACACGCGGCACGAAGTGTATTTCGGAGTTCTCTGTCGCGATTCTGCCCCGAAGGCCATCGTCGCTACCGAGCCGCGGCGCGACTTGCCGCAAGACCTCGATGACAACTTCGAGATTTTGATCGACTCCACGCACGATCGCCGTAACGCTTACGTCTTTCAAATCAATCCGCTGGGCACCCAGAGCGACGGCCTCATCACGGAAGAGCGCCGCTCCGAAGGGCAGGACTATGACCCCGGATGGGACGGTGTTTGGACCTCTCAGGCCCGGATCATAGGCGCTGGCTGGACCGCCACAGTTGGGATTCCCTTCACCACGCTGAATTTCACGCAATCCCAGGACGTGGTCTGGGGTTTGAACTTCAAGCGCTTCATCCGGCGCAAGAATGAGGAAGATCTCTGGTCGGCCTACCGGCGTGTGTTTGGTATCACCAAGGTCTCCGAGGCCGGCGAGCTGCGTGGCATCACGGACATTGGTAGCGGTCGGCTCTTCATTGTGAAGCCTTACGGCCTCTTGGGGGCGGACCGGCTCTCGACCAGCACCGGGACCGACTTTCTCCACACTGGGGGCGTGGATATCAAGTACGGCTTGCGGTCGAGCTTGGTGGCCAACCTGACCATCAATACGGACTTTGGAGACGCCGACGTCGACCAGCAGCAGTTCAACCTGACGCCTTATAGAATCTTCTTCCCCGAGAAGCGGCAGTTCTTCCTGGAGAACGCCGGCGTCTTCGACTTCTCGACCGGATTCCAGGACCTACTCTTTTTCAGTCGTCAAATCGGGATCGATCCGAACACCGGTCAGGTGGTCCCTGTGAACGCAGGGGGAAAGCTGACGGGCACGCTGGGCAATTATCAGATCGGAATCATGGACGTGCAAACGCGCTCGGATGGGCCTAATCCCGCCGTCAACTACGCCGTAGTGCGCGCCAAGCGCTCGCTGTTCGGCAACTCGTACGTAGGCGTCATGGGTATCGATAAGGAATCGGGAAGCGCCCTTGATCCCTTCAACCGGACCGGAGGGGTGGACAGTCGGCTGGTCTTTTGGAAGAACCTGATCGTCCACGGTTACGCCGCGCGTACTGACTCGTCGGGTGGCCATTCAGGAGACTCCAATGTAGGCATCGATGCCAGTTACGAGACCAACTGGCTGCAGTTCCTCGCCAGGCGGAGCAAGATCGGCCCGAACTACAACCCGGAGGTCGGTTTTGTCGATCGGGTGGACTCGAACCAGAGCGAGGTAGACCTGAACCTACGACCGCGTCCCAAGATTCGAGGGGTCCGCGAGCTCAACTTTGAGTCCTTCATCTTCCATGCCCCGGACACTCAAGGGGTGCTACAGACGCAGGAGTGGCAAACGACTTTTCGCGCGGAGTTCAACAACGGCGCTTATACGGATGACGATATCGTTGACGTCTTCACCCAGCGCCTCACCCAGCCGTTCAACATCTACAAGAACATCAACATTCCGCCCGGCCTCTACCGCTTCACGCGCCACCAACTTAACTACGGCTCCGGCCAGGACCGGAGGTTCACGTTCAACCTCTTCAACCGCTTCGGCACATACTATGATGGCCACCTGATCGAGTCGTCGGCTCGTACGAATTACCGGCCCACGGCCCGCTTCTCCCTGGCCACCACAGCGAGGTGGAACAAGTTCTCACTCCCAGAGGGCAAGTTCTCGGTGGTACTGGCGAGTGCGCAAGCCAACTACTCATTCTCACGGTTTCTGACCACGAGCGCCTTGATTCAAATGAACACATCGAACGCGCAGGCGGTGAGCGCCAACCTCCGCCTGCGCTACAACTACCGGCCCGACAGCGACTTCTATGTGATCTACAACGTGGGAACGCGCTTCGCCAGTCTCGCCGCAGCGAATCCCCAACAGCTCCGCGAAACGCGTTTTGAGGTTAAGTTCACTTACTCGTTCTCGCCCTCGCG
>WNGK01013049.1_pt1 | contig 10701 bp, 14 predicted proteins | sample 5400601 | NCBI WGS metagenome assembly WNGK01 (sample SAMN13153376, study PRJNA577476) | soil metagenome | isolation source: 60 cm soil or saprolite under Garry oak tree replicate 1 | place: USA:California | collected 2016-06-15
TTTAAGTCAGATGCTGATGGGTTCAGGCTCTTTTCAACCTCCAGACGTTTGATATGGCGCAAGATTTCATCCTCCAGGGAAGCCGCTGGGCTTGTCTCATCTCGCATGTTGACCTGGGCGTATAGCTCGTGCAGGCTCTTGCGCCAGCCTTCCGCTATTTCCTGGGCGCGCGCCCAGTGTCGCATCTCGATAATCCCATTATTTTCCAGCGACGCCAGTAGCGCGGCCACACGCATGGCGCGAATGGCCAGCCTGGAATAGGACCCTGCCAGGTCCCTGTTCTTCATAGCGCTAATCATCTGCTTGAGCGCGGTTCGATACCTGGACCAGGCTTCCCACACCCCTTCACCGAACTGGCATTCAGTTTCTGGTAGTGGCTCCCGCTCTACATCAAAGGTTCCCGTTTCCCTACCTTTCTCATCGAATTTGACGTCGATGCCGATGTGGGGCATACCTAACCTATAATGCCAGGCGCTGAGTTGGCTCACCAATTCGTAGGGAACGGGTATTTCGCCTATCTCAAACGGGGCATCGATGTAGGTGTCTGGAGGTGGACAGATGAACGAAAAACGCGCCCACAGCCCTGTAGACCAGAATGGCCCGCCCGTCTTGGCTTCCTTCTTAATATCGGGGGGAGTCATACACCCCAGCAGCGCCAGGTATGGCTTATCAACGGTTTCGGTGCCTCTACTCTGCGTGGCATAGGAATATTCGTCCGCGCACTTATCGAGCTTGAGCAACAACCCTTGCAGCTCCGCCATAACGCCGTTTTGCTTGAGCATGCTTCGAATAAGCTGACCAAATTCATCATAGAACCAACCACGTTGGCCAGACATGGCTAGACGACGCCTGATCTTCTCTTGCTTCTCTTCTGACAGACTGGAATAATCTTTCGGAACGGTCCCAACCATATCAGAATGCAACTTCTGAGGCGTTGTCTCATCACTGCCCAACATCCATCTGAGTCCAGCCGCTTGTAGGACGTTGATAGCCACTTCAGCCGTTTCTGATTTGGCATAGAGTGAGGTGGTAGCAACTAACAGGAGCATAAGCGGGGTATATTGTTTTTTGCGTAAAGGTATTTTGACCCGGCGACCGGCGACGGTTGAAAGCACCCACAGTCCACAGGCTTCATGAAAGCCATCGTAGCCTTCTGGTGATGTACGGCGGCTATACTCGATATAGGCATTGAGCCAGGGCGACGCGCCCATACTGGCGTCTTCTGGTAAATGGGCTGCTGCTGGCAGCGGGGGAATCGATGTTTCTTCTTCCCTTGCAGGGGGTGACTCGGGCTGTTCTTTCGGCTGCAGCAAATCGGCAAAGCCTGGCCATCTGGCAGGGCTTTGCAGCATACTGCTGATTGTGGCTTCTACCGCATCCAGGCTTCCTGCTGACTCTCGATAGACACGAGCAAGCTGCATAATGTACTGTGCCCATTTATGGGGATAGAGAATAGAGCCGTAAGGCGGCAAGGGCTTTTCTATGCCTTGCCTGAGTGCTGTTATCCATTCCCGCGCTAGAACATCTTCATCGGGCTTATGTCCGTTCGCACCAGTATAGCCCTTTTCGTATGTGGTCATGCCTTCACCCCCTGCACAGACCACAGCACCAGCTGGTAGGCTTTATTGAGCTTGATAAAAGCCAGGTGATCACCGCCATGATCGGGGTGTTTTACCATGGCAAGCTGCCTGAAGGCTTTCTTGACCTCAATTTCAGTGGGATGGGCAAGAGCCGAAAAGCCAAGCTCTATTAACGCTTCAGAAAGCGTTAAGCCAGTTGAGGTAGGACGAGCTGGGGGCCTGGACTGTTGTTCTCGATCAAATTGTTCCCACTCGCGTTCTCGTTCTTTATAGGTTTCACGTGCTCTATCCCATCTTGCGCGAGATTCTTCCTGTTTTTGCTTCGCTTCTTTTTCTGCCGTATCATCAAATGCCCAGGAAGCTTCCCATGCATATGTATGGTCGTGGAATGATGAGTTCCAGCGTTGTTTTTCTTTTGCTCTGGCTTCTTCCTCAGCCTTTAGCTTGGCTTCCTGTCTTTTCTCTTCATCCTGTTGCTGCTCACGTTCTGACTTCGTTTCGCCCCACAGGTCCTCTTGATGCTCCAGGTTATACGCTACTTCAGCACCACGACGCATCGCAGCATAGTTTTCAAAGTAGTCCTGATACTTGAGCAGGATGCGTTCAGTGATGAACCATCCGCCTTTGCCATTGAAGAACGTAGAATCCCAGCGACAATTGATCTTTGCGCTTTTTCGCTGCTCTTCTTTGAAGCGCTCAAGAGTAGTTTGGAAACCAGTATCTAAGATGCCGGTAAAGCGGATATGCCAGCCGAGGTCGGTTTTTGTGAGAAATTGAATGCGGGCGATACTCATTGCTGCTCATCCTTCACGCGCTCAGCAAACAACGGATAGCAACCTCGACACGTGGGTTTTTCTCGTCTACCTCCTTTTCAACAATCAGCCGTTTGACCGTTCGATCATCCAGGTCCAACCGTTTGAATATCACGTCTTGGGCGATCTTGACGCCACTATCTTCATCCCGTCTATCTGACGCGAAGTAGAATGTCATCCGTACCTCAAGAGGCACGTAGAGCTTGCCCTGTGCCTCTCGTAGCGCATTCACCACATCCCAATCGCATTGTGGATTCGACAGCATGTAGGCCGCTTCCTGTTTGAATAGGGCGGCTTCTTCGGAGAGCGCCATTCTCATGCTGCCCCGCCCATGTTTTACAGGTCGGTAGGTTCTGTTGATACTCGGAGGAAGTGGGAGCCTGGCCGTAAAAAAAGGCTCAAGTTCAATATCTATGGCTGTAGGCATAACAAAAATCCTTTCAAAAGAAAAATTGAGAGATGTCTAGCATATTCCCTTGCAAGGGTGCTTGCTAGAGAGAAACAGTAACGAGCTGGTGTGCTCACAAGCACGATTAAAATTCGTCCCTGCTTTGCACACCTCCCGCATAAAAAGGCCCCACAGGTTGAGAACCGGTTATTGCAGTCCCCTCCCGGCGGGGTGAGTTAGTTGCAACCTTTTTCAACCTGCTCTTTACTAGTATACCAAAGTTTATTAAAGTTTGCAACACTATTGACAAGTTCATAGAAAATAGCTAAAATATAGAACAGTGGAACGCTACTATACAAATACAGAAAGGACCAACACATGACCGAAACCATCGCCACGAACAACTATGAACGTCGTGTACGCATCTCGACCAGGGCAAACACTGATACGGGAGCCATTGAAGAACTGCACGCCCGCATCACCGGCAAACGCATCACACTTACCCGCGTCTCTACTACGCTGAAGCCTCGCAGCTTTATTCTCACTGAAGAGGAAATCAACATGCTGGTCGCTGAGCAGACTGCCTACCTCTACTGGCTCAAACAGCGCGATGCTACGCTGAAAGAAGCCAAAGCGCTCATCAATGAAAAGCTCCAGCCAGGCGATATCAACTTCAGTGAGGAATATGGTGAGAGCCAGGAAACCTACGAAGTCTTTCGCGTAGAAGGCTGGCCTAAAAACGGCGATCCCTATATGCAGCACGAAACCATCTGGGACCATGTTGCACCGGAGAACCTTGTAGAACAGATCAAGGATGCTCAGCAGCGGGTGAAAGAAGCTGATACCATTCAACCCGGCGAAGAAATAGCAGCACTGCAAGAGCTTGCTCAAGCCGTGAAACTGGACATTGTTGACGATCGCGAAAAAGAATTCTTGAAACGCAACGAAGAATTTCTAAAACGCGAAAAAGAATACCTGGAGCGCAACGCCGAATAATCGCCGCGCCCGCTCTCACAATTTGGCCGTACTCCATGCAGGGGGTACGGCTTAGTGTATAATGAGGACAAGAGGTGAGATATGGATGAGTTAACAACTGAGATGAAACTTGAAATAGGGCGAATGCTCCAGGAAGGTGTAAGCGACCTTGGCATAAAAGTAGTGATAGATGCATGGAAAAGACAAAGGGCCATAGACCCATATGCTACCTACGCCGCTTACACCGAATACGGCCTACCGCCCATAAACCCAAACAAGACTGTAGAAGGCTCCCTGGTTGAGACTGATGAAACGAGGTTGATTGATGCAGAAACAGGAAGCACAGAATAAAGCCGTGCTGGAGATGCTCAAAGAACTGGCCCAGGGCGAAGTGATTCGCTATGGCAGTGAGGTTGACGGCGATATTATCTATGATTGCCTCTTCTGCGATCCAGGCAATGAAATGACCAATCCTGAAAAGCAACACGCCCCAACCTGCCTGGTGATACGCGCCCGACAGTTTCTACAGAGCTTGGAGCAACCAGCATTACCCATTTCACCCTATACGGACGAACCATATGACCCGGAATGGGGCATACAACGCCCATGACCACAACAAACGATGAGCAGCGCGCAAAGCTCTTAGAATTCCTGCAATCAGATATTACCCACGCACGCTTTATCAATGCCTGGGTCACTGAGGAGCTTCAACACAAGCTAGAAGATGTCCGCTGGCTTTCTATCCGCAATGAGGTTGAGCGAGATAAAGAAGCTGAAGAAAAAGCCAATGATAGATGGAAATACTGGAAGCAAGGCAAGCACGTCATTTTTACTGTTTACTTTGCTGACACTACTCACTTTGTGAAAGCAGTAGAGAGACAAGAGCTAGAGGCAGCATGACCACAGCCAACTGGACCGCCATTCGACAAGAATATGAGCAGGGCGATAGCTTGCGCGTCCTGGCTGCCCGACATGGCGTTGGTGTCACCACTATTCACGATCGCTCTAAGTCCGAACACTGGGTCCGAACATTGGGCGAACGCAAGACGAACACCGAACGTCCGCCTATCCCTACTGATGATGCATTCTCTCTTGCCCGATTTGCTCTGCACAAATTGATTGAACTGGCCCAGGGCGATCTTGACTTGAAAGATCATAAGCTGCTCAGTGATGCCCTGAGCCAATATAACAAAGTCATAGCAGCAGCTCCCCCACAACCATCGTCCCAAAGCTCCTACATCGCCCCTGAATTGATAGCAGTCATGACTCCGCAGGAACAGGATATCGTGCAAAAGATTTTGAGCGAGGCTGAGCAGCGGCTGAGCGAGAAGGTTACACCGATGAGGAGGACAGGATGAACGAGCGCACAACAGGAGACGAACTGCACGATCAGATACGAGCACTACAACTACCTGAGTATCCCCAGGCGCGCATCCATACCGATATTTTGGGTGCATTCTCAACCGAAACACGCATTGTTCTCTATATGGCAGATAGGCCCCTATTCACGATGGTGATGTCTGATCGAGAAGAATTGAAAGCGATGCTTGAAGATGGGTCGCTCATTGATATGCTGACTCAAAAAACAACATACTTTCTCAAGCGTCAAGAAGACAACTTGCGCCGCGCCTAGTCGATGTGCTAAGATGAGCATGTAAATCCAACACGTTGAAAAACGGATTACGTGAGTGTTGGCTCCATGCTCCGCTGTTGTGGCAGAGCATAGAACGACTTATGCTCTCTTCGTAGTTGCGAGTAACGTTCGGTGCCTGTAACTCAATGGAAGAGCCAGGATTAAGGCGTATCCAACCGACCTGTTCTGAATGTGGGTTCAACTCCCACCAGGTGCTTTCTACCCAGCGTCCAAGACGCAAAACGCCCGGCCTTGAGTCACTTGCTCAAGATAAACCGGGCGTTCGCTGTTTGACAGTGTAAGATGCTGCCTACAGTATAGCACTCCCTGCAAGAGAGACGCACTAACACCCTACTCATTAAAATCACCCACCTGATGTTACTCACTGCTCAATCGTCCGTTGTATAAAATGCATCCAAATACGTTGAAGTACATCCAATTGTGGGGGATTGTCTATGTGGCGTGCTACTTTTTATTTTGCCGCGCTCCCACGTCTTCCTTGTCCACAAATTTCGTAACATTTCGTAACTTTGTGATAACAAAGTATCAGCAAAATCGAGTAAAAAGAGGTGTACACATATGCAACCGCACTATCAACAATATTATGCCCAACAGCCACAGGAGCCAGCAGAGAAACCAAAGAACACAACCATGCAGGCACTATCAATCATCTGCAATGTTGCATTTATGGCGTTCATTGGCCTGGCCGTTCTGCTGAGCGGGAGCCATGCAGAAAATCTCGTCGTTGGGCTCGTCGGTTGCGCGGGCTTCTTCCTGTTCGCAGCCGGTTTTATATTCTTGTGTTTGATTTAAGCTAGAAAGACGCTCACTGTGATGACGATCAACCAAGCATCATTGTTTGATGATTCTGTGTATGCTGTACGCAATGTCTCTGTCTCTGAAGAAGGCCATACTGCTACTATCCAGGAAGACGCGGATGGGGAGATATCCATTCCAGAATGGAAGCTCTGCACAGCAGCCCGGCGCGTGGTATCGAAAGCGCTCTGCTATTGGAAGTATGGGCTGGAAGCCTGTTCATAAAATGAATTATGTAGAGCCTTGCAAGGGGTATGCAGGGGGATTTAATGGTGTGTACAGGCTGCGTACACACCATTTTATTCTGTGTACAGGCTAAAATAGCTTGTAGGCTTACATTATAAGCAACTGCGCACATGTGTACGTGTGTACACATGAAATATATAAAAATATTCATGCTCCAACTGCGTACATATATTTTCCTTGCAAGGGGTGAGAGTGACTAGAACAAATATTCATTTCTTATAGTACAATAAAGTCCTCTATAATATTAGTAGTTAACTAACTAGTTAGATATATATATAACTAAATAGTTATATATATATATATCTGTATTTCCTATAGTACATGTCTTACACCCCTTGCAAGGAATGATGTTGTGTACGGTTTAAGGCTCCTGTACACACGTACACACGTACACACGTACACAAAATAATTTTTCAATGCCGGGTGGAGAGATTCGAACCCTCAACCCTTGCGGGACTTGTTTTTCTATGGTACACTTCGTCTTGTTGCATGTGTTTGCACATTGTTTTTCGTGTTTTGTTGGCACTTTATTGGAAATGTAATGGTGTACATGCGCTTCACGAGCCGGTGTGGCGGAACGGTATACGCGCTTGTCTCAAAAACAAGGAATTCCGCTCAATCCGCTTCTTAGGCCATTCCACCCGTTATCTTTCCAATAAACAAGGTTTGTTTTTGGGAAGATAGAATGGATATAGCTGGCGCCATAGAAGAATATCTTGCCTCTAAGCAGAATAGCATCACTGCTTCCACGTATGAATGGTATGGCATCTTCCTCAGCTTATTTGCAGGTTGGTGTACACAGCACCAACTGACCGACCTTTCAGCACTGACCCCTACTCACATTCAGCAATTTGTTGCAGCTTCCGCGTCTCAGAATACCCACACGCGCCATGCAAGGGCTCAGGTCGTCAAGGGCTTTTTGGCTTGGTGTGCTGAAGATGAAGATACGGGCGTCCATGAAAAGATGCTGAAACGTATCCAGATGCCAAAGATCGAGCAATCCGAGGTGTCCACCTTCAGCGACGAAGAAATCTTCAGGTTATTTCGTGCTTGCGATAAAACAAAGCATCCCCATCGCAATCGCGCCATCCTCCATATATTGCTTGATACTGGCATACGTGCGGCTGAATTAGCTTTTGACGGTTCCAGGCCAGAAGAAGAAACAGGGCTAAGGTTAGAAAACTTGATTCTGGGTCGCGCGTCTGATAGTTTTGTGCGAGTTATGGGCAAGGGTCGGAAAGTCCGAACTGTGGGCATCGGGCAAGAAACGCAGCTCGCTATACGTCGTTATCTGAACAGAGAACGGATGAGATCAGAAAGCCCCTATGTATTCCTTGGACAGAACCGTGAGCCATTTTCTGTACGCATGCTCCAGCAGTTGCTTAGACATCTAGGCGAGCTGGCTGGCGTTGAAGATTGTCATACACATCGTTTTCGGCACACCTTTGCGATCAATCAACTGCTCAATGGCACAAGCTCATTGGTGTTGATGCAACTTATGGGCCATACTACGCTGGAAGCCACAAAGATCTATACACGTGCTATATCACATGTTCAGGCCAGGCATGCAGCTTCGAGCGTGGTAGATCGAATGAAGAAGATGCGGCGACAATCGAAATCTGTACTCGATAATTTGTAAGGAGGCTCTATGACTAGAAGAAGAAAACGGTACGGGATTGTTTGTCCTGAGTGTTACGCGCCATTGCCTGTACGCCTGGCAGAGCAATTTAACATTCTTTGTCCATCCTGTGATGCTTCTATTTCCATCCCGCTCGATTCTGATCTGATAAGTGATTGGAAGCCGCCATTTATGCGGCGCTGGCGCTGTGCGGATTGTAATGGTTTTCCTGCCTTCTATCATTGTAGGCGGTGTGCGTGGCGTCTTTGTAGTGTGTGTGTCCAGTGGCCTTCACCTCGTTTGCATTCACCGGGCAAGGGCTTATGTCCGAGGTGTCGTGAGGAATGTAGTCGAGGAGAGGTAAAGGAGAGGTAAAAGCGTTTTATCATTCACTGATGTTTTAGATAATTTGTAGGGGCTGGCGTCTGCTGCGAAGCTGAAACCAACGCAGCAGACTAAACCAACAACGCGTGGGTTGGACGCATTGCTGATCTACTGTATGTAACGAACAGCAATGCCTAGTGATAGAGGTGTTGCTATATGAATGAACAGCAGCCACATCTGGAAATACTCAGTAGAAATCGGGTAAACCGAAGCACGATCATTGTAGCGGTTATTCCTGTATCTCTCTTCAGCGGAGCGCTCATCTATGCCATATGGCCGTTTCTGACGTGGATCGCTATAGGTGTGCTGACCCTGGCGGTGATTTGCGCTCTGTATCTCGTTGCGCTCCTGGCTATCGATGTTCGGCGGCGCTGGATAAATGCTCATGTCATTCACCTGGGGGAGTATGGGGTAGTCGATGCTATGGGCTGGCGTATGCTGCCCCTGGCGCTGCCTGCACCTGTGGTTACTGAGGTGCTATCCCTTCCAGATGAGCGGCCAGCGCATGTATCCCTGGATCACTGGCGAATTCTTCAGTTAGCCGGGAAGGGCATGGATTTGCGGAGTGTTGCGCTCGCGTGTAACACAACCTACTATCAGGTGCAGAAGATCACCAGTCAGTGGGATGCGCTCATGAAAAAGCAGGTGCAGGTTGATCGATCATCAACTGCAAGCTGATCGATCAACTTGATTGATCAATCGCAAGCTGATCGATCATCAACCGAAAAATGAGCGTGATTGATCGATCAATCCAGTCAATCACTAGTATTCATACATCATATTCAGTAGGGGGATCTATGAACAAGTTTTCACTCAAGCGGTCGGTCGCAGGATTAGAAGATGCCATTATCGTCATTAGTGGCCCAGCTCTTGCAATCTCAGGTATTATCGCTGGCGTTGATCTGGTGACTGGCGGACATTTGCTTACCCAGGTGGGTTGGCTCACCCTTGCATGGGCTATCACGCTGCTGCTCACCCTCGATTTCCAGGTGCTTGCTTTGGGCGTGCGTGGGATGCGCGTCTATCAATCCAACAAACAGACTGCCCGCAAGGTGGTAGAAGTTGTGCTGATCATCCTCATCGCTGCCGCCATATCTTTTGTTTCGATCCAGATGCAAAGCATTATTGCAAGGGTGAACGCCGAAGGAATATCCATTGACCATGCCGCTGTGCAGTTGGGGGTGAATATGGTTGCGCTCACCTGGGAGCGCTCAACGCTGGTGTTGGTGCTTATTTTTCTTAGTGGCTGGTTGCGCGAAGCTGATCAGGGAACGAGAAACATACCTCTTGTAGCGCCCTTGCCAACCGTGTCTATAAGCGAAACGAGTGAGAATTCGACGCCATTGCAAATGTCGCAAGTCGCACAAAGCCGATTTGAAAGCAAAGAACAAGCGATCTGGGCCGCCCTTGCACAGAATCCGCATGCAAGTGACGAAGAGTTGGCAGCACTGGCGAACACAACTGTACGTACTGCAAACAAGTGGGCAACAAAGATAAGGAGTAAGGCATCATGAGATGGCTACGACATTTTAAGGAAGATTTGTATTATTGGTGTGCGCGATGTAAGGGGTGGCGCCACATCAGCCACTTTCCACATTGACCAATAGCCGATGTAGCTCAATTGGCAGAGCAGATTGCTACAAACGATCAGGGCGCAGGCTCGAATCCTGCCATCGGCTCTTTTACACTCTCAATCAATTCTCTTATATCCACCTCCAGGGCCATAGCTAGCTTGTCTAAGGTTTCAATGGTGACAACCGCTGTGGTCGGATTGCGATATATCTTCTTCAGTGTTCTGATGTCGATATCTGCCAGCCTGCATAATTTTCTCTGACTCAGTTTCTTCTCAAAAGCAACGTCCTTTACTTTCAAACGATACATCACTATGCCCTTTTTGCGATAGAGCATAGCAGTGAAGCTGCTTTGTAGGGAGTGTGGCGTTGATGTATCCTGTCAGTTTTAACAGGTAACATGGACATCCGCTCAACAGTATGTTATATTCATAATATGAGTACTCATAAGGTGAATATACTTGCTAGCAACTCAACCATCGCAGTCATTAAGCCTCTCAGAGCAGATTCAGGCAGAGAAGGCTAGGCGCTCGTTTACGTTGTTTGTAAAAGAAGCCTGGCATGTGATAGAGCCAGGAACGCATCTCGTGTGGAACTGGCACATGGATGCTCTATGCATTCATCTTCAGGCTGTCTACAATCGTGAAATCCTCCGTTTGCTCGTCAATATCCAGCCAG
>WNGK01008418.1_pt1 | contig 10700 bp, 7 predicted proteins | sample 5400601 | NCBI WGS metagenome assembly WNGK01 (sample SAMN13153376, study PRJNA577476) | soil metagenome | isolation source: 60 cm soil or saprolite under Garry oak tree replicate 1 | place: USA:California | collected 2016-06-15
CGGCGTGGGCACGTTCGTATTCGAGCAGGCGGACCTCGGCCGCTGGAGCATTCTGGGTGGCGCGCGGGTGGATCTGCGGCGGCTCGACGCCGACAGCAACACCGACCTGGCGTTGTCGGCGCAGACCCACGACTACGACGCCTGGTCGGGCGACGTGGGGCTGGCGTTCCGTCCGGCGGCGGACGTCGCGATCACGGCCAACCTCGGCCGCGCGTGGCGCGCGCCGACGCTGTTCGAGCTGTTCGCCAACGGGCCGCACGTGGGCGAAGGGCGCTTCGAGCTGGGCGACACGACGCTCGTCCCCGAGGCGGGACTGACGGGCGACCTGAGCCTGCGCTGGCGCGGCGCGCGGCTGCAGGGCGAGCTGTCGGCGTACGCGTCGAGTTACACGAACTACATCTATGTCACGCCGACGGGCGGGGTGCAGGACTCGCTGCCCGTGTATGCGTATCAGCAGGGCGACGCGACGCTGGCGGGCGCCGAGGGGCGGATCGAAGCGCTGGTGGTGCGCGACGTGAGCGTGCGGGCGCGCGCCGACTTCGTGAACGGCACCCTCAAGAATGGCGGACCGTTGCCGTTGGTGCCGCCGCTCGCGGGCGATGTGGGGATCGATTGGCGCTTGTCGGAGTTGTCGTGGGCGACGCGGGCGTCGCTGTCGGTCGATGCCGAGCTGGCGGCGCGGCAGCGCCGCATCGCGACGTATGATGTGCCGACGGCGGGCTACGGGCTGCTGCATTTCGGCGCCCAGCTCGAGAAGCCGATCGGCGGGCGGGCGGTGCGCGTCGAGCTGGCGGTGCGCAATGCGCTCAATACGAGCTACAAAAACTTCTTGAGCCGGTACAAGAGATTTGCGCTGGATCAGGGGCGGAGTATTGTGGTGAGAGTGGGTACTGATTTCTAAGTTGGCAGACGCAAGAGGACAGACGTCAGAAGAGTTCCCAGACGCCAAGTTACCAGTGGTTCCCAGAGACAAGAGGCCAGTCAGGTCGCGATCTGACTGGCCTCTTGGTGCTTGTGACCACTGGCAACTTGGCGTCTGGGAACTTCACTGCAAACTGACGACCTGTTAACTTGTGACTTGCCTGGGACATGGTGGCTGTAGCTCAATCGGTTAGAGCGCCGGACTGTGGCTCCGGAGGTTGCGGGTTCAATTCCCGTCAGCCACCCTGACAATTTAGGTCCGTAGCTCAATTGGTAGAGCACCGGTCTCCAAAACCGGGGGTTGCAGGTTCGATTCCTGCCGGGCCTGTAAAAGCCGCGCCAAATCGGCGCGGCTTTTTTACAGGCCGGCGGGAATCGATGCTCCGGCCCTCGCTGCGCTCGGGCCTGCGCGAGCAAGTCCTGCTGGGCCCGCGGCGATTCCTGCTGGCCCTCCCGCGCATCGACCGGTAGCTTGATGTCCATGGTGCATCGCTTCGCCCGCCGCTGGACCGATCCCGTCTCACCCTATGTTGCCCAGGTCGCCATCCTCACGGCGATCTACGTGATCGTCGCGCGACTGAGCCTGCGGCTCGATCCCGTCGGCGGGTTCGCGACGTTCGTGTGGCCGCCCACCGGCCTGGCGCTCGCGGCGCTGTTGCTGTTCGGGCCGAGCTTGTGGCCCGGCATTGCTCTGGGCGCGGCGATTGCCAACGTCTGGCAGGGCGCGTCGCTCCCCGTTGCCTGCGGCATCGCGCTCGGCAACACGTTGGAAGCGGTGCTCGCCGCCTACGCCCTGCGCCGCATCGCGAGGTTCAGCGTGAAGCTGGACCGTCTGCCGGACGTGGTCGGCCTGATCGGGATCGCCGTCGTCGCCAGTACTGCGGTGAGCGCCACGATCGGCGTCACGAGTCTCTATCTCGGCGGCGTCGTGCCCGTGGAGCGATTCCGCGAAACATGGTTCGCCTGGTGGCTGGGCGACGCGATCGGCAATCTGGTGGTCGCCCCCTTCGTCTTGAACTGGGCCACGACGGCGTGGCTGCGGGTCGAGCCGCGCCGTCTGATCGAAGCGCTGGCGTTGAGCGCGGCCTTGCTCGCGCTGAGCCTGCTGGTGTTCGGCGGCGACCAGACCGCCGCCCCGGCGGTCGCGGCCTTGCGACAGCCGACGACGCTGCTGCCCTTGTTGATCTGGGCCGCGCTGCGATTCGGGACGCGCGGCGTCACGGGCGCCACGGTACTCGTGTCCGCCGTCGCGATCTGGAGCACGATCGTGGGGCTGGGCCCGTTCGTGAGCGGCGAGCTGCACGTGCGGCTGGCGCTGGTGCAGGGATTCATGAGCGCCATCGCCGTAGCATGCCTGGTGCTGAGTGCGGGTATGGCCCAGCGCACGCGCGGGCAGCAGGACCGCAACGCGTTGCAGCAGCAGGAGCGGCCCGCGCCGAGCGTGTGAAGCCGAAGCGCCGCCGTCCCGTCGATCCCGCCGCCGCGCTGCTCACGGCCTACGCCGCCAGCGCGCGCATCAATCAGTATCTGGTCGAACGCCTCGCCCCCGCCATCTGGCGCGTGCCGCCGCCGGGCGGCAAGCGCACCATCGCCGGGCTCGTCGCCCACCTTCACAACTGCGGGCTGCGTTACGTCGAGCGCACCGACCCCAAAGGCGTTCCGGCCGAGCTCGACCGCGCGCGCGTCACGGCGGCCCAGGCCGCGCGCGCCCTCGGCGCCAAGGGGCGGGCGGTCGTGCGGATCGTGGGCGCCGCCATGAAGGACGGGCGCTGCATCGTGGGATTCCCGCACGACGCCGCGCATTATCTCGCGTACTATATGGCGCACGACGCGCACCACCGCGGCCAGATCGTGCAGCTCGCGCGGCAGCTCGGCTACCCCATCTCGCAACAGACGATGATCGGCATGTGGCAGTGGCCGCGGCGCGCGGAAGAGCTCGGAGGGCCGGCGTGACACAGCTGCTGTCGGGAATCACGAGCCTCGCGCTCGGCCTCTCCTTCCTTTATGTGTGGTGGTTCCTGCTGCGCCGCCGCTACGTCGTGCTGATCGCGGCGGGACGGCTGGCGCAAGTACCGCAGGTCGCGTTCCTCCTGCTGCTGGCGCAGCACCCCGATGCGCTGGCATTGCAGATCCCGGCTGCGCTATTCGGCGCGTTGCGCACGGTGTGCGTGATCGGCGGCTGCTACGACTTCGTGCGGCGCCGCCTGCCCCTCGCGCCGCTGGTGGCGAGTCTCGCGGCGTTGACGCTGTTGGCGGTCGTGCCGCCCTATGTGACGACCGACATCGCGCTGCAGCAGGCCCCGGCCATCGGGCTGCGCGCGGTGCTGTTCGGGTGGATCGCGTGGGTCCTGTTCTCCGGGCCGCGGCTGCCCGGCCGGCGCGCGCTGGCGGGCGTGTTCGTGCTCAGTCTGCTCAACCAGCTGATCCTCTTCTTCACGGGCAAGGAGGCCCGGGGCGTGGACGCCTTCTCCACGTTCACGGCGACGCTCTTGTCGGTGATCCTGCTGATCGTCGTGCTGGACGAAGCGCGGCGCGAGGCGCAGCAGGCGGAGCGCGGGCGCGCCGACAGTGAGCAGCGGCGCCAGACGATCTTCGAGCGCGCACCGATCGGCATCGCGGTGGTGGACGCCGCCGGTCGCTACATCGAGGTGAATCCCGCGTTCGAGCGGATGCTGGAGTACCCCGCGGGCGACATCGTCGGCCGGCACTTCCGCGAGATCACGCTGGCCGCCGATCTGCCGCTCACCGAACGGCTGTTCGGCGAGATGCTCTCCGGCGGCCGGGAGCAGTTCTTTCTCGAGAAGCGCTACGTCAAGCAGGACGGCGCGGCGGCCTGGGCGCGGCTGTCGGTGTCGGCGGTGCGCGACCCGGCGGGCGCGCTGATTCACACGGTGTCGATGATCGAGGACGTGAGCGAGCGCAAGCAGCTCGAGGAGCAGCTGGTGCACGCGCAGAAGCTCGAGGCGCTGGGCCGCCTCGCCGGGGGCGTCGCGCACGATTTCAACAACCTGCTCGCGGCGATGATGGGCTACACCCAGCTGATTCAACGCACGTTGCCGCCGGAGGACCCGCGGCAGGCCGACTTGGTGGAGATCCGCCGCGCCGGCGAGCGCGCCGCCGCGCTGTCGCGCCAGCTGCTGGCGTTCGCGCGGCGGCAGGTGATCGACCCGCGGATGGTGGACGTCAACGATGCGCTGCGGGCCGCGGAGGCGATGCTGCGCCGCCTCGTCGGCCCCGACGTGACCGTGGTGCTGCAGCTCGCGCCCGCCGTCGCGCCGGTGCGCGTGGACCCGGGCCAGCTCGAGCAGGTGATCCTCAACCTCGCCGTGAACGCGGGCGACGCGATGCCGCACGGCGGCACGCTGGCCATCGAAACCGCTGCGGTGACGCTCGACGAAGCGTATGGGCGGCTGCATCCCGACGCCACGCCCGGCGCGCACGTGCTGATCGCCGTGCGCGATACCGGCATGGGCATGACGCCCGAAGTGCGCGCGCGCATCTTCGAGCCCTTCTTCACCACCAAAGAGCCCGGCAAAGGCACGGGCCTCGGCCTGGCGACGTGCTACGGCATCGTGAAGCAGGCGGGCGGCAGCATCTGGGTGCAATCGGAGCCGGGGCGCGGCGCCACGTTCAAGGTCTATCTGCCCGCGCGCGCCGAAGCCGCGGTGCGGGTGCCGGCGCTCAAGACGGAGCCGCCGCTGCCGGGGGGCAACGAAACCGTGATGGTGGTGGAGGACGAGCCGACGGTGCGGTCGGTCACGGTGCGGATCCTCGCCAGCGCGGGCTATCGCGTGCTCGCCGCCGGCGACGGCCCCGAGGCACTGGCCACGGCGCGCCGCCATACGGGCGAGATCCACGCCCTGGTGACGGACGTGATGATGCCACAGATGAACGGCACCAAACTCGCGGCGCTGCTGCGCCAGGAGCGCCCCGCGGTGCGGACGCTGTTCGTGTCGGGCTTTACGGAAGAAGTCGGAGTGCGTCCCGACCAGCTCAGCAAGGGCATGGGCTACCTCGCGAAGCCGTTCACCGCCGAAGCCCTGACCGAGCGGCTGCGCCAAGTGCTCGATGCCTGAGCAGGGCGGGCGGGCCGGCCGCCTGTTCGCCGCCGCCCTGGTGCTGTACGGCGCCGTCGCAATCGTTCTCGCCACGCACAAGAGCGGCGACTTCTACGCCGACATGCTGCTCGCCGAGCGCTGGCTCCAGGGCCAACCGCTGTACGGGCCCAACGTATCGACCGCGGTCGGCGCGCCGTGGCCGCCGTTCGGGACGTTCGCGCTGGTGCCGTTCGCGTTGCTGGCCCGCGCGAGCGTCGCCCTGGCCAAGGCGGTGTGGGCGGCGCTGGGGATTTTGTGCCTCGGCTGGAGCGCGAGCGTCACGCACCGCTGGACGCGCGACTGGGGCGTCGTGACCGTGGCGCTGCTGGCGATCGCGCTGCCGATCCAGGGGAACGTGGAGCACGGCAACCTGGCGCTGATTCTGCTCGGCGTGCTGATGGCGGCGCTGCTCGATTGGGAGGCGGCGCGCGATACGCGCGCCGGCGTGTGGCTGGGCGTGGCCGCGGCCCTCAAGGCGTATCCGCTCGCATTGATTGCGTATGCGGCCTACCGGCGGCGCTGGCGGGCGGCGGCGGCAGGCGGGGTCACGGTGGTGGTGCTCACGGGCCTGCCGTTGCTGCGCTACGGCTGGACGGGCGGGACCGCCACGTTGGTCGAGTGGGCGCGCCTGGGAAAAGACGCCGGCGCGCAGCTGCGGATGAGCGGGCAGTCGGTGCAGCAACTCGCGGGGCGGATGGGCGGGTCGCCGCTCGTGGCGACGGGCGCGGCGCTGGCGCTGTTGATCGTGACCGCGCTGGCGCTGTCGCGCCTGCGCGAGCCGCTGCCCGTGACGCGCGAGCTGGGCGCCGCGGCACTCGCCGCGACGATGTGCGCGCCGATTTCGTGGCCGCACGGCTACGTGCTGGCGTTCCCCGCGTGGATCGCGCTGCTCACCCGTCCGCCCGCCGTTGCCGATGCGCGCGTGTGGCGCGGCGCGCAGGCGTTCGCGGGAGTGCTCACCTCCGGCGCGCTGACCTACGGCACCTACGCCTGGCGCCAGTCGATCCTGGCGACGTCGTTCTACGCCTGGGCCGGACTGCTCATTCTGGTGCTGCTGTTACTCCCTACGGCGCCCCCAGTACATCCTGAAGCTTCGCCGCCCGCAGCAGCCCGCTGAACGCCGGCAGCTGTTTTTCCATGAAATCCTGGAACTTCGCGGCCGCATCAGTGATGCGCTGCGCGAACAGCTGATTCACCGCCACCTGCTGCGTGGTCGGTGCGAAATCGGCGCTGTTTTCGGAGACGTCCGACTGGAGTGCTGCGAGCCGGCCGTACAGCTGCATCGGACTGCGGAACGCGTCTTCGCGCGCGCCCGTGAGATGCACGTCGAACAGCGCGCCCTCCACGGCCAGGCCTTTGCGATCGAGCGAATCGGCCTGTGACGCGAGGCGGCGCGCGCTCGAGTCGCGCGCCAGCGCGGAGTCGCCGCGCAGCTGGCCGGAGAGATTCTGCAGCTGGGCGCGCACCCATTCCAGCCGGTTGATCATGCGGGTGACGCTATCCTGCTCGCCGCGAATCGTCAGGCCGAGCTGTGCTTGCGCCTGCACGTCGGCGTCCGCGGCCCTCGTGTTGGGATCCTTGAGGATCGTGAGCGGCTGCGTGTAGGTCGAGTCGTCCACGCGCAGGCGCACGGTGTAGGTGCCGGGCAGGACCAGCGGACCGCGCAGCGACAGATCGAGATCCCAGGAGACGAGCGGCCGCGTGCCGTCGGCGCCGGTGCGCACCCACGACTTGCCGGGCGGCGGCGTGCGCAGCCGCGGCACCGCGGGCGCCTGCGAGCGCAGGTCCCACCACACGCGGTTCAAGCCGGGCTGCCGCTCGCCGTTGAGCAGGCGCAGCGTGTCGCCCTGGGGACCGAGGATCGCGATGCGAATGGGCCGCTGGCGCCGCGTGGTGTCGGGCGTCTGGCTGGTGTCGGCGACGGTGGACGACAGGTAGTAGGTGATGTCGGCGCCGTAGGGCGGATTTTCGCCGTTGACGGCACTGTTGGGCGCGTCGGTGATGCCCTGCGTGCCGCGGAAGCGATACGCCGGCCGCGGCGCGAACAGATGCGCGTTGCCGCCGAGCGCCGCGGCGTCCAGCTGCTCGAGCGGCGTGATGTCGTCGAGGATCCAGAAGCCGCGGCCGTACGTCGCCACCACCAGGTCTTTGAATTTGGGCTGCACCACGATCCACGACACCGGCGCATGCGGCAGGTTGGTCTGCAGCGCGGCCCAGTGCGCGCCGTCGTCCAGCGTGACGTACAGGCCGTTCTCCGTGCCCGCGTACAGCATGCCGCGGCGGAAGGGATCTTCCGCCACATCGTGCACGAACGAGAGCCCCGTGCGGGGCAGGGCGGCGGCGATGTTGGTCCACGTCTTGCCGAAGTCCGCCGTCTTATAGATGTAAGGGCCGAGGTCGTCCAATTCGTGCAAGTCCACCGCGAGGTAGGCGGTGCCGGCGTCGAAATGCGACGGCTCGATCGCGGAGATTTTGCCCCAGGGCGGCAGCTTCATCGCCGCTGTGACGTCGGTCCACGTGGCGCCGGCGTCGTTGGTGATGTGCACCAGGCCGTCGTTCGACCCCACCCAGATCACGCCCTTCTGTACGGGCGACTCGGCGATCGCGAACAACGTGGCGCCGTCGAAGGTCATCAGGTTGTCGGTCGACGTGCCGCCCGAGCTTTGCTGGTGCGTCGTGTCGTTGCGGGTCAAATCGGGACTGATGGCTTTCCAGCTGGCGCCGCCGTCGGTGGTCATATGGACGAACTGGCTGCCCACATAAACGTGCGTGTGGTCGTGCGGCGAGATGGCGATGGGGAAGGTCCAGTTCCAGCGGTATTTCATGTCGGCGGGGCGCCAGCCGTAGCCCGCTTCGGGCCAGACGCGCACGTTGCGCGCGTGATCGGTGCGTACGTCGTACACCTCCAGCCCGGCGTCGTAGCAGCCCGACCACACGGTGGCGTTGTCCACCGTATCGGGAATCGCGAAGCCCGACTCGCAGCCGCCGACGTGCCCCCAGTCGCCTTCCGAGATGCCGCCCGCCAGGCTGCGCGACGGCATGCGATAGGAGCTGCCGTCTTGGCGATTGCCGTACAGGAAGTATGGCACGCGCGTGTCGACGCTGACGTGGTACATCTGGGCGATGGGCAGCACCACGCGCGTGTAGCTCTTGCCGCGGTTCAGCGTGATGGTGGCGCCACCGTCGTGCGCGATCATGTAGCGGTCGGCGTTGAGCGGATCGATCCAGATGTCGTGGTTGTCGCCGCCGCCGCCGAAGCCCGAGCGCGCGAATGTCTGGCCGCCGTCCTGCGAGATCGAGAAGCGCACCGTCACGAAGTACAGCCGGTTCTCATCGTCGGGCGACACCTGGAAGCGGACGTAATAGGGCGCGCGCTCGGCCATGGCGTGATCGCGCGACACGAGACGCCAGGTGCTGCCGCCGTCGTCGGTGCGATAGAGCGAGGGATCGGCGTCCTCGATCAGCGCGTAGACCGTGTTGGGCGCCGACGGCGCCACGGCGACGGCGATTTTTCCGACGGCGTGCGACGCGACCGGCAGACCATGGCCCGAGAGCCGCTTCCACGTCACGCCGCCATCGCGCGACGTCCACAGGCCGCTGCCCGGCCCGCCCGACTGCAGGTGCCACGTTTTGATCTCGAACTGCCACATGCCGGCGTACACGACGTTGGGATCGCTGGGATCGAGCGCCAGGTCGGAGCAGCCGGTGTTGGGATCGACGAACAGCACGCGCGTCCAGGTCTTGCCGCCGTCGGCGCTGCGATACACGCCGCGCTGCTGCGCCGGCCCGTACGACCGGCCGAGGGCGCACACCAGCACCACGTTGGGATCGAGCGAGCTGATCACGATGCGCCCGATGCGGCCGGTCGAGTCGAGCCCCATGTGGGTCCAGCTGCGCCCGGCGTCGGTGGACTTGTAGACGCCGTTGCCCAGCGCCGTCATCGAGCGGATGAAGAAGGTCTCGCCCGTCCCCGCCCAGATGATGTTGTGCGCCGACGGCGCCATCGCGAGCGCGCCGATCGCCTGCGCCGGCTCGGAATCGAACACCGCGCGCCAATGCCAGCCGGCGTCGTCGGTCTACCAGATGCCGCCCGATGCGGCGCCCACGTAGGCCACCATCGGGTTGCCGGGCTCGCCGATCACCGCCACCGCGCGGTTGCCTTCGGGGCCGACGAAGCGGTAGTGGAGGCGACTCCAGATGCTAGTATCTGGTTGTTGGACGGCTAGAGCGGCGGCGAATAGGGAGGCGACGGCGAGCATTCCAGTCCTCATCGGGTTTCGGGCGGCCGTAAGAATGGCGGGCATTCGTCCAGCCGTCCAGCCGACTAGGCGTCCAGCAACTTAGAGCGTCGCCACCCGGTTTCTTCCCGATTCCTTCGCCTGATATAACGCCTTATCCGCTGCCTGAATCACCTGCTCCGGCTTCTTGAGCCGGCCGCCGGCGGCGGCGGCGCCGATCGAGATCGTGATCGAAACCTGCGAGCGCGTGCTGCGGCCCTGCCGCGGCGCATCGGGCTTCTTGCGGGGGCGCAAGCGCCGCCGCACGGTGAAGCCGGTGTCGGCCACGGCTTCGCGCACCGCGTCGAGCGCCGGCAGGACTTCCTCGAGGGTGCGTCCCGGGAACAGAATGGCGAACTCTTCGCCGCCGTAGCGGTAGGAGCGGCCGCCGCCCTGCACGGTGGCGAGCTTGGCCGCGACCATGCGCAGCACGTGGTCGCCCACGTCGTGGCCGAAGGTGTCGTTGAAGCGCTTGAAGTGGTCCACGTCCACCATTGCCACGACGTATTGATCGCCCAGGCGCGGCAGCTCTTCATTGAGCGCGCGGCGCCCGGGCAGTTCGGTGAGTGCGTCCTCGTACACCTGGTAGTACGACGCTTCGATCACGGCGACGGCGAGCATCAGCGCGCCGCTCGTCAACGACATCGTCGCCACCATCCCGGGCCGGCCGGCGAGCATCGCGAGGTACGCAGCGCCCAGCGTCCACAGCGTGCTGCGGCCGGGGCCGAGTGGCTCGCGCAGGGCCAGCACGAAGAGCAACGCGCCCGCGGCCACGAATGCGAGGATGGCGGGCGGCGGCACCTTGAGCCAGTGGATCAGCGAGCCGGACAGCACACTGGCGCGGAACCAGGCGTCGGCTTCGACGGGGGCGGCCGAAGAGAGCGTCGCGATGATCAGGACCTGCACCAGCAGCGCGCCCCAGCGCAGGATCCCGGCGGGCGTGAGGATGCCCTTGTCGGACAGCAGGCCCAGCGCCAGCAGGTTCAGCGGCAGCAGGACTGCCACCGCGTCGAACACGAAGTGGCGGCCCGTGGCCGTGCCCGCGGCGAGCGGTCCCCACGCTGCCAGCGCCAACGCGACGAGTGAGAACATCAGACGCCCGCGGCGGAAGCGCATCGCCAGGAACACGGCGGTGGCGAAGACGGCGGCCGGGTAGAACGTCGACAGCGACACCAGCGTGTCGCGCAGGCTGTCCATACGGACCAGCAGCACGGTGGCCAGCAGGATCACGCCTTCCGGCAGGAACAGGCCGAGGATGCGGCGCCACACGGGTCGAGTCACGGGACTAGAACGGTACTCGGGAAAAGACTGGGGTCAACCGATGATTCTAAATGGGCGGCAATGGGCGGCAGAGGGCGGCAATGGTCGGGAGTGGGCGGGCATGGGCGGCAGTTGCGGGGGATGC
>WNGK01009436.1_pt1 | contig 10699 bp, 10 predicted proteins | sample 5400601 | NCBI WGS metagenome assembly WNGK01 (sample SAMN13153376, study PRJNA577476) | soil metagenome | isolation source: 60 cm soil or saprolite under Garry oak tree replicate 1 | place: USA:California | collected 2016-06-15
ATCGGCGGCCAGCTCACCGCGATCATCGTGTTGCTGCTGCTGCAAAAGGTGTTTCTGACGCCGGAGGAATTGAAGGTCTGGGGCTGGCGGATACCATTCGTGATCGGCGCCTTGCTTGCGATTTTCGCCGCGGTGATGCGGCGCAAACTGCACGAAACCGAAGCTTTCGTCGAAGCGAGGAAACTCGCAAAACCGACCGGCTCGATCCGTGGCCTGCTGAAATATCCGCGTGAGCTGTTGCTGGTGGTCGGCCTCACCGCCGGGGGCACCGCCGCGTTCTACACCTTCACGACCTACATGCAGACCTTTGTCAAATTGTCGGTCGGCCTCTCCGAGGATCAGACCACGTTCGTGATCTTCGGCTCGCTGATTTTTGCAACCTTGCTGCAGCCGATTTACGGCGCGCTGTCCGACCGCATCGGCCGCAAACCGCTGCTGATCTTTTTCGGTGTCGCCGGCACGCTGGCGACGATACCGATCCTGACGACGCTGAAGGAGACCAAGTCGCCCTTCACGGCGTTCTTGCTGATTTGCGCGGCCTGGATTTTTGTCGCCGGCTACACCTCGATCAACGCCATCGTAAAGGCCGAATTGTTCCCCACCAATGTTCGCGCCCTCGGCGTCGGCCTGCCCTACGCGATCACAGTGTCGGTGTTCGGCGGCACCGCGCCCGCGGTTGCGCTGTATTTCAAGAGCCTCGGACACGAGGACTGGTTCTATTATTACCTCAGCGGCATGATCTGCCTGTCGCTGATCATCTACGCGACCATGCGCGACACCAAGCATGAATCGGCGATGCACCGTCACGAATAATGATGGCTAGAGATATGGCCGACAGCGGCGACGAACCTCCGAAACCTCGCGGCCCGAAGAGCAACGCCTGCCGCCGGGACAGCATCTGACCAGGGACTGGCCCACCCTCGACCTCGGCCTGACGCCGAACATTTCCCGCGAGCGCTGGCGCCTGGACGTCTATGGCGCGGTCGAAACTCCGATCTTCTGGAATTTCGCGCAGTTCACGGCGCAGCCACAGACGACGTTTACCTCCGACATCCATTGCGTGACCACATGGTCGCGCTACGACAACCAGTGGGAAGGGTTGGCGACGCACGATCTGTTGATGGCCTGTCAGCCGCGCAACCAAGCGCGGTATGTGGTGATGCATTGCCATGACGGCTACACCTCCAATCTTAATCTGGAAGATTTTGCCGCCGAAGACGCCCTGCTCGCGCACAGTTGGTCCGGCGTACCGCTGGAACAGGAACATGGCGGCCCGGTGCGGCTGGTGGTGCCGCATCTGTATTTCTGGAAGAGCGCGAAGTGGCTGCAGAGCATCGAATTTCTTGAGCGGGACGCGCCGGGCTACTGGGAAGTCCGCGGCTATCACAACCGCGGCGATCCCTGGAAAGAAGAGCGCTATTCCGGTGACTGAGCTCGAGGCCGCGGTTCCTTGCTTCACCTCTCCCCAGTGGGGAGAGGTCGAATTGCGAAGCAATTCGGGTGAGGGGTTACGGTCGATCGAGAGAGCGTAACCCCTCACCCGGCGCTTCGCGCCGACCTCTCCCAAAGGGAGAGGTGAAGGACCACCATCATCTTGGAGAGAACGCTCATGCCAACTGAACGCTTTCAATTCATGGGCTCGGAAGGCCAGCAACTGGCGGCATCGCTGGACCTGCCCGAGCGCGAACCGCTCGGTTATGCGCTGTTCGCGCATTGCTTCACCTGCGGCAAGGACGTGCTGGCTGCAAAACGCATTGCGGTGGCACTGGCGGCAAAGGGCATCGCCGTGCTGCGGTTCGACTTCACCGGCCTCGGCTCCAGCGAAGGCGATTTTGCCAACTCCACGTTCTCCTCGAACGTCGCCGATCTCGTGCTTGCCGCCAATCATCTGCGCGGGACTCGCAAGGCGCCGGCGATCCTGATCGGCCACAGCCTCGGCGGCGCCGCCATTCTGGCCGCCGCCGGGCAAATTCCGGATGCCAAGGCGGTCGTCACCATCGCCGCCCCCTCCGATCCGGCGCACGTCACCGGCCTGTTCAAGGACCGCATCGAGGACATCCGCAAGCACGGCAAGGTGGAAGTCTCGCTCGCCGGCCGCCCGTTCCCCATCACTAGCGAATTCCTCGACGACATCGCCGAACATAATCTGATGGCGCATGTGACAAAACTTCACAAGGCGCTGCTGATCATGCATGCGCCGACCGATGACACCGTCGGCATCGACAACGCCACGCACATCTTCGTCGCGGCCAAGCACCCCAAGAGTTTTGTGTCGCTGGCGGGCGCCGATCATCTGCTGACGGGCAAGCGTGATGCCGGCTATGTCGCCGATGTCATTGCCGCCTGGGGTTCGCGCTACCTCGATCCGGTCGCGCCCGAGCAAGCCGCCGGTCTCGGTGAAGCGCCGCGCGGCGTCGTGGTCCGCGAGACCCGCAACGGCAAATTCCAACAGGATGTCTACGTCGGACCGCATCACATGCTGGCCGATGAGCCCGTGGCCGCCGGCGGCGAGGACACGGGACCCGGACCGTATGATTTTGTGCTTGCCGGCCTCGGCGCCTGCACGTCAATGACGATGCGCCTCTATGCCGATCGCAAATCGCTGCCGCTGCAGCGCGTGACGGTGACGCTGAAGCACAGCAAGATCCATGCGGAAGATTGCGCCGAGTGCGAAACCAAGGCCGGGATGCTCGATCAGATCGACCGGGTCATTGCCATGGAAGGCGCGCTCGACGCCGAGCAGCGCAAGAAACTGATGGAAATCGCCGACAAGTGCCCGGTGCACCGCACCCTGACTTCGGAGATCCGTATCGTCACCCGAGCGGCGGATTGACGAACCGAGCTTGCACGATGCGGCTCGCAGTCTCACGTCGGCGGGCCTCACCGCGCTTCCGACACCAATGGCTGAACGCGGAGTGCTCCGTGCAGACCGGCGGCCGATCCCAGCAATATTCCGGCGACGGCCACAAACGACGCAAGCGCCAGCGTCGACAATCCCGTCAACCCCTGCCCGATCGAGCAGCCATAGGCCATTGCGCCGCCTGCTCCCATCAGCGCCGCACCGCCGGCCGAGCGCAACATATGACGCGGTGACGTGTAGCCTTCCCAATGAAAGCGACGCGTGGCCAGCGCCGTCACCAGGCTTCCGGCGAGCACGCCGGTAACCGTGGCAATCCCGAAGTTCAACGTCAGTCCGGTCGACAGCATCACATATTGCAGCGTATCGGCGATCGGCGCGATGAAGGTGAGCGAGGTGACCGGCGCTGGATTGAAATCGTCGGCGCCGAGATAACCGGTGGCGAACCAGCCGCCAGCGACCAGGATCCCGACGGCGAACCCCGCCGCGATCTGCCCCCAGGCGCGCTGAAACCTCGCATGCGCGAACGCAAAGATGATCAGGGCTCCACTCAACGCCGAGGCCGCGACCATCCGCGCGTATATCTCGTTGATACCGATCTTGGCCAGCAGCGCCGGCAGCGTCGTCACGGATGGCGTCATTTGCGACCACTGCAGCAGCGCGATCCGCGTCGGCGCGACCAGGCCTTTCAGCGTCATTTGCGCTGATATGCCGAGCACGATCACCACGACGAACGAGCGCAGATTGCCGCGCCCGAGCAGCACCAGCGCACGCGAGCCGCAGCCGTTCGACAGCACCATGCCGTAACCGAACAGCAGACCGCCAAAGAACATCAGCGGCGCTGAAAACGACGGCTGCAGGTAGATCGATTTGCCGAGATCGACAACACCGCGTGCCGCCAAAAGCTGCGTCGCTGCGATCGCCACGCCAAGCGCCAGCGCATAACTTCGGATCAGGCGGCTGTCGCCCTGCGCCCACCAGCCGCGCAGGCTGCTCATCAGGCAAAATCCGCTCAAGAGTCCGACCGCGCCATAGACGAGGCCGATCAGCAGTCCGGCATAGACCACGACGTTGGCACCTGATGGCATCGGTTCGTTCCTCGGAGTCTAACCCGTCATTGTGAGGAGCAGAGCGACGAAGATCCAGTAACCGAGCGCCATGTCCGGCTTCTGGATTGCTTCGCGGAGCCTGTCATCGGGCGGCGCTTCGCGCCGACCCGTTGGCTCGCAATGACGGTCTATCATTATTGTGCCTGCGCCGGGCGAAGGATGACGCGATCGCGTGACGAACCGGCGACCGCGACAAAAGCGCTCTTGGCGTTTTCCAGTGAATAGATCGCGCGCGGCAGAATCGGAAACGGCTTGAGATGTCCGCTGGCAAAACCGGGAACCAGTTGTTTCAAAACCGCGCCCGTCGCCACCGACGACAGTCCCAGCGTGTCGATGCCGACATAAGTGTGCTGGCCACGATAGAACTCCAGGATATTGAACTGCACGATCCGCTCGATCGCGGCGATCAGGATTTGCCGCCCCCGCAATGCCAGCGATTGGTGCGCCGCCTGAAAATAGGGATCGCCGACCGTATTGAACACGATGGCGGCGCCCTTGCCGTCCGTCAGTTCGCGAACGCGCGTCGCGACGTCCGTCGCGGAGGCGTCGATCACGTTAACCCTTGAATTGGCGTGACCCTCGTAGGGCTCGCTTTTGCGAACCACGCCGATCACGCGCGCGCCGTGCCAGCTCGCGATCTGCACCGCGGCCTGCCCGACCTTGCCGTTGACGCCCATCACCAGCACCGTCTCGTCCTTATTTGGCATTCCGGCGCGGCGAAAGCCTTCCATTGCCGTGACGAAGGGAACGCCGATGCCGGCGGCCTCATCCCACGACAGATTTTTCGGTTTTTCCACCACGGCATCGGCTTCAACCGCGAGGTGCGTGGCATGGGTGCCGTCGCGCCGGATGCCGAGATCGCCCGACGAGCCGAACACGTCGCGCCCGATCCAGCCGGATGGGCCATCGATCACGACGCCCGCGTAATCGCGGCCGGGCGTGCGCGGAAATACGGCGTAAGCCATCAGGCCGGTCGCGGCCTTGACGTCGGACGGATTTACGGCCGCCGCCGCGACTTCGATCAGCACCTCGTTCGCGGCCCGCGACAGCGCTCGCCGCTCGATCGCAGGCGCCAGCGATGCCGGATCGTCAGCCTTCGCCAGCAGGCGCACGCAGCGCGCCTCGACCATAACAGGCGGACTATGGTGTTTTTTGGAAGCTGACGGCATGGTTGTTCCGATTTCTGGAGCGACTTTCGAACGCGATTTGACGCCTGCCGGGATCGTTGACACCATGGGGGCTTCGCATCATGACTAACCGACTGATCGCTTAGTTCAAGAGGCTTGTTGCAACAAGCTGGAGAACGTCTTGTACCCCAATCTGATCGACGGGCGGCCGTGCAAATTCGCGAGAACACCGCAGTGAAGCTCAAGGCCACGCTTTCCCCAGACGATCTGGCGCGCGCTTGTGTGGAGGCGATGTGGAAGGACGACGACGCCAGCAAGGGTCTCGGCATGGAGGTCCTGCAGATCAAGGCAGGCGAAGCCGTCCTGACGATGACGGTCAAGCCGAACATGGTCAACGGCCACGGCATCGCCCATGGCGGCTTCATTTTCGCACTAGCCGACTCGGCATTCGCCTTTGCCTGCAATTCCTACAATGAGCGCGCGGTCACGGCGCAGTGCAGCATCTCCTTTATCAGGCCGGGCAAGCTCGGCGATCGGTTGATAGCGACGGCACGGGAAATTTCGCGAACCGGACGTTCCGGGATTTACGATGTGCGCGTCACCGTCGATGATGTCGCGATTGCCGAGTTGCGCGGCCATTCCCGCACCGTCGGCGGCGCATGGGTGCCGGCCTGACGCCGATGCCCGGTCGATATGACGCTGAAATGAACCTCTGATTTTAGGGAAACGCGCGATGGCTTCGACCGACCAGCAATTCAAGCCCGGCAGGTATCGCGCCGAGATGGATGATGCCGAGCGTGCATCGCGCGATGAAATCATCGCATTGCAGACCATGCGCCTCGGCTGGACGCTGGCGCACGCCTACGACAACGTCGCCCACTACCGAAAGGCGTTCGACAGGGCCGGTGTGAAGCCTCAGGATTTTCGGCAACTGTCGGATCTCGGCAACTTTCCTTTCACCGCGAAGACCGACCTGCGCGACAATTACCCGTTCAACATGTTCGCGGTACCGCGCGAAAAGCTGGTTCGCATCCACGCCTCCTCCGGCACCACCGGCAAGCCGATCGTGGTCGGATACACCCAAGCCGATATCGACATGTGGTCGGACGTCATGGCGCGCTCGATCCGCGCCGCGGGCGGCCGCACCGGTATGATCATCCACAACGCCTATGGCTATGGCCTGTTCACCGGCGGCCTTGGCGTACATTACGGCGCGGAGCGGCTCGGCTGCACCGTGGTGCCGGTCTCCGGCGGCATGACGGAGCGGCAGGTGCAGCTCATCAACGACTTCAAGCCCGACATCATCACGGTGACGCCAAGCTATATGCTGGCAATCCTGGACGAATTCAGAAAGCAGGGCCTGGAGCCTCGCAAGTCGTCGTTGAAATTCGGCATCTTCGGCGCCGAGCCCTGGACCAACGCGATGCGCGCCGAGATCGAGGCGGCGTTCGATATGGACGCCACCGACATCTACGGCTTGTCCGAAGTGATCGGCCCCGGCGTCGCGCAGGAGTGCGTCGAGACCAAGGACGGCCTGCATGTCTGGGAGGACCATTTTTATCCGGAGGTGATCGATCCCGAGACCGGCGCGGTACTGCCCGAAGGTGAAAAGGGCGAGCTTGTTTTCACCTCGCTGACCAAGGAAGCGTTCCCGATCATCCGCTACCGCACCCGCGACCTGACGCGGCTGCTGCCGGGCACGGCGCGGCCCGGCATGCGGCGCATGGAGAAGGTCACCGGACGTTCCGATGACATGATCATCCTGCGCGGCGTCAATGTGTTCCCGACCCAGATCGAGGAGGTGCTGCTCGCCACCGACTGGTGCGGCGGTCATTTCATCATCGAATTGACGCGCGAAGGGCGGATGGACGAGATGACGGTGCTGGCGGAAGCGCGACCGGAAAGCTGGGACGGCGACGGGCTTGTCGAACACGCCGAGCGGGTCACCACCTATATCAAGAACACCATTGGCATCACCGCGCGCATCCGGGCTGTGCCGCCCGAGACGCTGGAGCGCTCGCTCGGCAAGGCCAAGCGCGTATTCGACAAGCGGCCGAAGGAATAGGTTTTAGCCCCATGAGTTCAGCCATGGCCGATACCACCGTACCCACCGCCGCCGAGATCGTCGCTGACATCCGCAGCAAGAAGATGACGGCCGTCAGCGCCGTGCGGGCCGCGCTCGAACGCGCGGAGCAAGCCAAAGACCTCAACGCGTTCATTGTCCTGAACAGCGATGGCGCGCTGGCGGCGGCAGGCCGGGTCGACAAGGGCGAGACAACCGGTGCCCTCGCCGGTCTGCCTATCGTCGTCAAGGACAACATCAACACCGCTGACATGCCGACATCGGGCGGCACGCCGGCGCTGCAGCATGCGCGGCCGACCAGGAATGCGCCGTCGCTGCAGAAATTGCTGGATGCCGGCGCCATCATCATCGGCAAGACCAACATGCATGAACTCGCATTCGGGATCACCAGCACTAATTTGTCGCCGTTCGCAGGGCCGGTGAAAAATCCCTATGACAAGACCCGGATTCCCGGTGGCTCCTCGGGCGGAACGGCGGCAGCCGTCGCGGCGCGCATCGTTAGCTGTGGCCTCGGATCCGATACTGGCGGCTCGACCCGGGTGCCGGCGGCGCTGACCGGCACCGTTGGACTGCGGCCATCTGTCGGCAATGGCGGCCCCGAGCGGCGCTACGACGATGCCAATCTGGTGGTCCCGATCAGTCACACCCGCGACACCATCGGTCCGATGGGCCGCACCGTCGCGGACGTGGCTCTGCTCGATTCCGTCATCACTGGCACCGCGACGGCCCAGGCAGAGCCATTGCGCGGCAAACGGCTCGGCATCCCCGCATCGTTCTGGAGCGGGCTCGATCGCGATGTCGAGGTGATCGCCAAGGCGGCGCGCGAAAAGCTGGCGGAGGCCGGTGTCGTGCTGGTCGATGCCGATATGGCCGGACTGTTCGAGCAGAACGCCAAGGTGTCGTTCGTGGTCGCGTTGCATGAACCGATCGCCGACATCCCTGCCTATCTCAAGGCATCCGGCATCGAAGCCATCACGCTCGCCGACATCGCCGGCAAGATCGCCAGCCCCGACGTCGCGGGCGCGTTTGGCGCCATCACCGCGGACGCCTTCGGCGCTGCCTATCCGGATGCGATTAGGGTGCAGCGGCCGGCGTTGCAGAAGATTTATGAAGCGTATTTCCGCGACAACAATCTGGACGGCATCCTGTTTCCGACCACGATTGCGCCGGCACCTGTTATCGATACGGAAAAGGGGTCAAGCGAGATGTCGATCAACGGCGATAAACCCGTGCCGACCTTCGACACCATGATCCGCAACACCGATCCCGGCAGCAATGCCGGTATTCCCGGCCTGTCACTGTTCGCGGGCATGACGCCGGGCGGCCTGCCGGTCGGACTCGAGATCGATGGTCGCCTCGGCAGCGACACAAAACTGCTCGGGCTCGGGCTTTCGATCGAAGGCATTTTGGGTGCGGCACCGCCGCCGAAGGGGTGATTATTTGACCCTCATGGTGAGGAGGCGCTCTTGCGCCGTCTCGAACCATGAGACCCAGGTGGTGGTCTCATCCTTCGAGACGCGCGCAAGTGCGCGCTCCTCAGGATGAGGCACCTAAACATGGTCGTAATCCACCACGACCTTGTCCGACACCGGCCGCGCCTGGCAGGTCAGGATAAACCCCGCCTTGAGTTCCCACGGCTCCAGCGAATAGTTCACTTCCATCTGGGCCTCACCCTCGACGAGCTTGGCGCGGCAGGTCGAGCACATGCCGCCCTTGCAGGCGAACGGCAGATCCATGCCGGCGCGCAAGGCCGCATCGAGGATCGCTTCGCCCTCGGCGACCGGCACCTCGCGGCGCTTGCCGTCGATGATCAGCGCGGCAAGCGCCTTGGGCGGCGCGCTGGTCGCCACCACCGCTTTGGGGCGCGGCTTGCCGCCGAACTCCGACACAAAGCGCTCGACATGAATGCGATCGTCGGCAATGCCGATATCCTGGCAGGTCGCTTCGATATCCTCGCTCATCCCAACGGGGCCGCAGATGAAGACGTGATCGACGCTTGCCGCCGGCACCAGCGAGCGCAACAGCACCCTCACCTTCTCGCCGTCGAGCCGGCCGTGCAGGATCGGGATGTCCTGCTCCTCGCCCGATATCACATGAAACAGCGAGAGCCGCTGCATGAAGCGATCTTTCAGTTCCTCCAACTCTTCGAGGAACAGCATCCCGCCGGTGGAACGATTGCCGTAGAACAGGAAGAACCGGCCGTCCGGCTCGCGCGCCAGCACGCCCTTGACGATAGAGAGGATCGGCGTGATGCCAGAGCCGGCGGCGAAGCCGACATAGGTCCGCGCCTGGCCGGGCGCTGATGCTATGCCGAAGCGGCCGGTCGGCGTCATGACATCGAGCTCGTCGCCGGCTTTCAGCTCATCGGCGGCCCAGCTCGAGAACGCGCCGCCATCGACCTTCTTCACCGCGATGCGCAATTCGCCGTCATCGGGGCCGGAGCAGATCGAATAGGAGCGGCGGACTTCCTCACCGTCCATGGTGGTGCGCAAGGTCAGATATTGGCCGGGCGCAAAATGGTAATCGCCGGCAAGCTCCGGCGGAATCGCAAACGTCAGCGACACCGCATCGGGGGATTCGCGGCGCAGATCGTTGACGGCCAGCCGATGAAAGCGTGGAATTGAAGCGGACATCTTCAGTGACATTTGAAATAGTCGAATGGTTCGCGACAAGACTTGCAGCGCCACAGCGCCTTGCAGGAGGTCGAGCCGAATTCCGACAGCACCTCGGTATCCGCGGAGCCGCATTGCGGGCACTCGACCTGCTGCACGCCGAACAGTGCGCGACGCGAGCTCGCCGCTTGCGGCGGCGCGATGCCGTATTCCCTGAGCTTGCGGCGGCCATCCTCGCTGATCCAGTCGGTGGTCCAGGCCGGCGACAGCACAATGCGCACTCTTGAACGGCGAAAACCCTCGCGCTCCAGGGCCAGATCGATCTCAAGCGCGATCATGTTCATCGCGGGACAACCGGAATAGGTCGGCGTGATCGCGACGTCGACGCGACCGTCGGTCACCGCGACATCGCGGAGCACGCCGAGATCGGCGATGGTGAGAACCGGAATCTCGGGATCGACCACGCTGGCTACAATATCCCAGGCGTGTCGCCGCAGCTCGGCATCGTTGAAGATGGCACTCACCATATGGCACCCGGAAAAGTCCGCTGCATCGATTGCAACTCGCTGAGCAGATGCCCGAGGTGCTCGCTGTGCCGCCCGCTGCGGCCGCCCTGCTGCATCCAGCCGCTTTTGGGCAGGATCAACGTCGCTTCGCTCACGACATCGGAAACCGTCTTGAGCCATTGCGGATGCAGCCTCGCGGGATCGACGGCGATACCGGCCTCGATCAAGGCACGCTCGCTGTCGTCGGCCTCGAACATCTCGCCTGAAAACGCCCAGAGATCGTCGATCGCGCTCTGCGCACGGCGATGGCTTTCCTCGGTACCGTCACCGAGCCGGACCATCCACTCCGATGAATGCCTGACATGATACGCACTTTCCTTCTCGGACTTCGCCGCAATCGCCGCC
>WNGK01033841.1_pt1 | contig 10696 bp, 6 predicted proteins | sample 5400601 | NCBI WGS metagenome assembly WNGK01 (sample SAMN13153376, study PRJNA577476) | soil metagenome | isolation source: 60 cm soil or saprolite under Garry oak tree replicate 1 | place: USA:California | collected 2016-06-15
GATGAATGTTTCCCATGGGCCGGGGGTCATGTGGGGGAACATTACACGTGCCAGGGCAATATTCTGGTGGGAGAGGAAACGGTATTGTCGATGGCACGCACATTTGAACAGACCGCCGGGCATCTATGTGATCGATTAATGGCTGCGCTTGCTGCTGGCCAGGCGGCAGGAGGGGATAGCCGGGGACAGGAATCGGCGGCATTGCTTGTCGTGCGTGAAAGAGGCGGATATGGCGGCTTCAATGACCGTTTCATCGATCTGCGCGTGGATGATCATCCCCAACCTATCGAGGAGCTGCAGCGCATCCTGCAATTGCATAAACTTTATTTGTTTCCCCCAGAACCACAGGATATCCTGCCGATAGACAACACGCTGACGAGCGAGTTGCAGGAACTGCTGACTATCAGTGGCGACTACAAGGGAAGCGTAAATGGCGTCTATGATACTGCCACACGGGATGCATTTCGCCAATTCAGTGGACGTGAAAACCTCGAGGAGCGCTGGTTCGAGGACGCTCGCATCGATCGTGCGGTGCTTGAGTTTATGCGGAAGAAATTACGGGAGTAGGGGCGAGGGATGATACCATGCAACATTCCTCGCAAAACTTACTTACGGGGCAGCGATCAAATCAGGGACGAGGGCGTTCCCGACTTCAGTGCCCAGACCGGTCACGAAGTCGTAGCCCTTCTTGGCGCTGCAGATGCCACCCGAACCACCGGTGGTAATATCGTGAAAATCGCTTGCATACTTGCCAGCATTACCCGCAACATTGTACAGCTCGTTGCCGGCATTCTTCATACTCTGCGAGCGCAATTGATCGGCTCTTGCCAATACACCGGCCCACAGTGGAGCAGCAATGCTGGTGCCACCGACCTGGATGAAGCCACCCAGGTCGCTATCGTACATGGCAACATTGGTAGAAACCATAGCAACATCAGGGATACCACGCTTGGAGTTGCTGTTGAAGCCATTCTGGTAAGAGGGGCGGTTCTCAAAGATGCTCGTTCCACCACCGCTGCCGTTCCATGCAGTCTCACTGATGTAAGTGCCGTCAGGTTTAGTGGTGAGGACCGTTCCGCCAACCGACGTGACGAATGGAGAAGCGGCAGGATACTGAGAGCCGCAACCGCTATCGCCTGAAGAGGCTGTGAAGCTTACACCTATTGCATTGCCGGCCGAGAAAACGCCATCAGCGCTGGACCCCGTCTCGCCCGAGAACTCGTGGCCGCCGAAGCTCATGGAAACGATGGTCGCGCCCTGTTTTGTGTAGGCATCTTTGGCTGCGTTGATCAGGTCGCTGAAAGAGGCACTCCTGGCTTCTTCCAGCACAATCTTAGCCTTCGGTGCGAAATCATGCACCATCTGGATATCCAGGTCTGTCTCAACGCCCCAGCCACCTGGATCAGAGCATGGCTGTCCCTGGGGTTGAACGATTTTAATGGTTGTAGATTTCAGCCCAAAAGCCTTGTCATACGCATTAAGATCAGCTTGAGCATGAGAATTGCCGCAGGCATCGTCAATGGCTATAGTAATGCCCTTACCACCATCTTTCTTACTGATCTGATTAATGGCGTAGGCTTTAGTAAGCTGTTGAGCCGTGAAGCCCGAAATATTAGGAGCCTGCGTGCCATGGGTCGTCTGCAGGATGAAGTCGGGGTGTGCGTAAATATGCGCGAGAGGATCCCCCCCCGAAGGGTTTTGAGCAAAAGCGATTACCGCTGAACCAATTACAGTCAGCATGATGGTCAGTATGAGCACTGACCAGGTGATTTTTCGCATGGTAAGCTATACTCCTTCTTGAATGTGAGGTACACAACAGGAGATGCAAGCGCTTTCTTGTCCCCCATGCCAAGTTTAACTGAACATATTGATGTATGTCAATATTTTGTTGACATAAAATTGAATCTTCTGTAAAAGCATGGAGGGAAGGCCGAGAGCTAAGAGGTTAATGCCTTGCAGCGAGCAAATTGTTTTGCTCGTTTCACTTTCTTCCAACACATTATATGTAACAAAGAGCGTCCCTACATACGGATCAAATCCCGTACGTAGGGACGCTCTTTTTATGCTAGCCAATTGGTCTATTATTTTAGATTGAGCATCGGTATCTTCGAGACCGTCCAGCGGTCGTTGGGACTGGCCACTTCGAACTGTACCATGGAGATGGCATCGGTGGGACAGCGTACGATACACAGGCCGCAGCGGATGCACTTCTCTTCGTCGATGATCATATCGGCACCACCGCGCCAGGTTTCCGTTCCCTGGTGCATGGGATCACCCTTGACCACGCGGGAGAGTCCTTCCATACTGATACAGTCGTAAGGACAGATATCTACGCAGCCCGAGCAGAGAATACAGATTGATGGATCAATCATGATATTCAACTGGCATTGCAGGCAGCGCCGTGCCTGTTCCACCGCTTCCGCAGGCGTATAACCTGTTTCTGTCTCACGCGTGTTGCTGTAGCGTTCTTTTAGTGGCAGGGAGGGCATCATCTCGAATGGGATGGACTCGTAGTCATCAACCATGCCACGCCGGTAATCGGGTAGTTCTATCTCTTCCGCCGGTTCGGCAGGCTTGTCGGCCCCACCGAGGTAACGGTTGATGGCGATAGCTGCATCGCGCCCGTCGCCGATGGCGGAGATCAGGTTGCGTGAACCATCCGTATAGTCGCCACCGGCGAAGAGGCCCGGATAATTGGTCATCCAGGTTTCGCGGTCCACCAGGGGAACGCCTGTGCGCTTGTTGACCTCCAGCTTCAGTTCGTCTACCTGCAGCCACGAGGGATCACTGTACTGGCCGAAAGCCGCGATAATGGTATCGGCCTCGAGCACAAATTCGGTGCCCGGGATGGGGATAGGACGCCGGCGCCCGCTGGCATCGGGGTCGCCCAGCTTGTTGCGCACGAGTTTAAGGCCACTGGCGTGGATGCCATCGTTGCTTAACACTTCAAGCTGTGTGACGAGATACTGGAACTCGACATGCTCAAACGTTGCCTCATCGACTTCGTACTCGTCGGAGCCCATCTCTTCTTTCGAACGGCGATATAAGACGTACACCTTATCAGCACCAAAGCGAACCGAGGTACGGCAGCAGTCCATAGCGGTGAAGCCGCCGCCCAGGACGATGACGCGCTTACCAATGAATGCTGGCTCGCCGAAGTTAGTTTTAGCCAGCAATTTAATGCCATCCTCGACGCCTTTCACATTTGCACCAGGGATGACCTTGTTGTCGGGGCCGGTCAATGGATTGGAAATGTAGCAGCCTGCAGCAAGGTAGACCGCATCATATTGCTTGAGCAGGTCGGTGAGCATCACATCGCGGCCAACACGCGTGTTGTAATGGACTTCGACGCCGAGGTCGTCCATGTATTCGTTACATTCTTCGTAGGTAACCGTGCGGGGCAAACGCCAGACAGGAATACCGTTGACCATGACGCCGCCGGCAACAGGGTCTGCTTCGTAGATGGTGACTGGGTAGCCCATTTCGCGTAGATCGCGCGCGCAAGCTAATCCGGCGGAACCCGCGCCGACAACGGCCACCTTCTTCTCTTTCGTGATGGGTGGCCGCTCAGCATGATGACGATATTCGCGGTGATCGGCGGCAGCGCGTTTCAACCAGCAAATGGCAATCGGCTTGCCATCAATCTTGTTGCGGCGACAGACGGGTTCACAGGGACGCGCACACGTGCGACCAAGAACGCCTGGTACGATATTGCATTTGCGGTTCAGCAAATATGCCTCATCGAAGCGCGCCTGCGAGATCAGACCAATATAGGTAGATACATCGGTATGGGCCGGGCAGCCAACCTGGCACGGAATATTTGTCTGGTACCAGTCAGGAGTAGTCACAATCGACCGGTATCGTGCTTCCAACTCGCTATCGGGATCAATCATCTAAAAAATCCTTTCCTGAGCATCCTCCTCGTCAAACGAATCAGCCTGTATTTGAAAGTGTGGAGCTCGGCACCTATCCATCTTGCCTGTTCTTATCCGTCCTGTCAACACCGCTCGCTCGCGCGTACTCAGGCAAGATGAGAGGAGCGGGAATTTGTCCTGTATATGATTTCTTTTTGTTTCACATGCTATACATACCACGCAGACGTGGTTTCTTCTCAGATTATAGCACAGGCCAGGTTGAGGAACAAGGCAGGTTGATCAGCACCGGAAGGAAGGGTATATGAATATTCTGAAAGGCGCGCATCGCCGGATTATACGGAGAAGGCAGACTTGAGGCTCCTCCTACCTTCCCACGTAGTATCCGGTGTTCTCTACAAATCATTCAATAGGGGCACAATTGCACCCAGGTAGACGCGCTAAGATTATGGCCCTGAGAGAACGCATCCACGGCTAAGGTGGTTATCCCATTCCTTCTGCACCTCGTACGTATGACCGTTCCACGTCACATCGCCGCCATACTGGTTGGTGGGCCCAAATATCCAGGCGCACTTGTCGCCGATTTCGTAACCGGCCAGGTCATACCAGGCGTTCAGAAGCGGATCAGTCGCCGCTTCCATCTGCTCGTGCGAGGTGACATTGATCGTACTATCGGCATCGAAGTCATGGTTAGGACTGGTGGAAACGCCACAGGCAGAGAGATTGGTGCCGGTATAGGGCATGGCAGCATAGAGAGTATTACTGCCAAAGTAGCCATGGTAGGCGCAGAAGCTCGTGAAACTGCACGAACTGCCGTCGCAGATGTTCTCCCCCTTTGCCGTGAAGACAAAGAAGACATTATCGATGCTCGACGACCAGTGGTTGACCCCCTTGGCATGCGTCACTTCGCCCTGTACCTGAGCATCTGAAAGGGTCTTGGAGGGATAAGCTGCTGTATCCACCCAGGAACCCGCCAGCACGGCATTGTTGGGAAAGCCACCACCAGTTTGTGTATACTGTGTGTTGTTGTGATACAACGGAGAACCACCTACATCACCAAAATACCGCCGAATTAAACTGTTGTACGTAGGACTGACATACGAGCCTGTTGGTTCCCAGAAGATGGCGTAGGCATTCGCCTTCGTTTCAAGGAAGACACCTCTTTCGATCGATGCGATTGATCTGACCATCCACGTAACAATCGCCATTTCGATGAGCAGGCCTCAGTAGATCGCGCCAGCCCCCGGGCGATCACTACTCATTATTAGGTATATAACATATTTTTTTCTGCTTTGCAAACTCTTTAATTGCAAGGTTGCTCTATTTTCACATGCCCCATACATTTAAAAATTTGTAGAAAATATTAATGGATTTCCTGAGAACCAATAATCGCAAGCAAGCCAGCTAACAAGGCTGTGCGAGGCGCAATGCTGTCCATCAGCAAGTATTCGCCAGGACTATGGTCAAGCCCACCAACAGGTCCCAGCCCATCGAGTACAGGTACGCCGAAGTGTGAGACGTAGCTTCCATCAGAGGAACCACCTGTTGACACGTGGTTCATAGAAAATCCGAGCAGCAGGGCAATCTCCTGAGCCTGATGTGCCAGTTTAAGGCTCTCCGGCGTGGATATCATCGGTTCTTTGGTATCCGGCGAGACCTCCAGCGTCAATTCTGTTCCTGGTACAAGTTTCTGCATCATCATTTCGCGCCAGCGAGCCTCCGTTGCGATTCTATCTCGCGTGTGTAAGTAACGCAGGTCGAAGCGAGCCTGAGCCAGCTCCGGTACGACATTGATTGCCGTTCCGCCGGAAATCAGACCTGCATTGATGGTAATGCCATCACGCCAGCCGTTAAGGCTTTGAAATTGTAAGACCTGGTGAGCAATCTCGGTGATGGCATTATACCCCTTCTCCGGTTCGACCCCTGCATGAGCCGAACGACCGTGGGCTATCAGCGTATAGCCCGCATTGCCTTTGCGGGCGCTGACAATATCGCCGTTCGCACGTGCTGCCTCCAGAACCAGTGCTCCTTGACAATCCCGGCAAGCCTCTTCGATCAAGTCTATGCAGTGCCGCTGGAGAATTTCTTCATCTGAGACGCAAAGGAAACGTAATTCGGCGAAGGGGCGTTTCTCCATTGCCAGTAATGCCTCAATTGCATAGATGGCGGAAAGGAGGCAGCCTTTCATATCGCAAACGCCAGGTCCATAAATGGTTTCGCTGTCGACGCGTAAGGGACGCTCATCGGCTGTGCCAATGGGGTAGACTGTATCTGTGTGGCCGAGCAGTAACACGTTTCCACTACCCTGGCCCCGCAGGCTGCCAAGCAAGTCGTTGCCCCAAACCTCGCGCTCAACGATGTTGACCTGCATACCGAGGTTGCGCATGCGTTCCCCCAGCTTTGCCGCCATGAGATCGAGGCCGGGTTTGTAATGGCTATCCGAGTCAATGGCGCAGAGTTCGCGCAGTTCTTCAATATATTGAGGCAGGCGCTGACGCGTATAGTCATGTACACCAATTACGAGGGATTGTAAGTCCATTGAGATATCTCCCGCATTATGTTATGTAAGGGAGCATAGGGGAGTAAGCGGAAATTGTCAAGGCGAGTCAGATTCATATTTCTCATCCCCTACCCATATAAGATATACTCAACGTGAGAGAAACTTGTGCAAGCTTTCAATAGCAAAGGAGATAGACAACCATGCCAAGTACTGATGATACCTCTTCCGCAATGAAGCCGGAGGCGGGCCGCGGGCCGCGCACCGTACGCGCACCACGAGGAACGACCATTTCGTGCAAAGGGTGGCAGCAAGAGGCCGCGTTGCGCATGCTGATGAATAATCTTGATCCCGATGTTGCCGAGCGGCCCAACGACCTTGTTGTCTATGGAGGATCGGGACGAGCCGCCCGTTCGGGGGCGGCCTTTGACGCCATTGTGCGTTCGCTGCGCAGCCTGGAAAACGACGAGACGTTGCTCGTACAATCGGGCAAGCCAGTGGGTATTTTTCGCACCTTTCCCAACGCGCCGCGCGTGCTGATTGCCAACTCAAACCTGGTGCCACATTGGGGCAACTGGGATGAATTCCGCCGCCTGGAAGCGCTTGGCTTAACCATGTATGGGCAGATGACCGCCGGTTCGTGGATCTATATCGGTTCGCAGGGCATCGTGCAGGGAACGTTTGAGACATTTGCAGAGGCGGCCCGCAAGCACTTCGGCGGTTCCCTCAAGGGCAAGTTTGTGGCCACCGCTGGCCTTGGAGGTATGGGTGGTGCCCAGCCACTGGCAATCACCATGAACGGAGGCGTTTGCCTGGCCGTTGAGGTTGACCCTACCCATATCCAGCGTCGTTTAGAGACAGGCTATTGCGACGAGATGGCCAGCACATTGGATGAAGCTCTGCACCAGGTGCGCGAGGCCTGCAATCTCGGTCAGCCGCTCTCAATTGGCCTGATCGGCAATGCCGCCGAAATCTTTCCTGAGCTGGTGAGGCGCGGCATCGTGCCTGACCTGGTGACGGACCAAACATCCGCCCATGACGCGCTCAATAACTATATCCCTGCCGGCCTATCCCAGGAAGAGGCGGATGCGCTGCGCAAAAATGATCCCCAGCAATATATGCGCCGCTCCATGGAATCGATGGTGACGCAGGTGCGTGCTATGCTCGACTTGCAGAAGATGGGGGCGATTGTATTTGATTATGGCAATAATCTGCGCGGGCAGGCCCTGACGGCTGGCGAGACGCATGCTATGGATTACCCTGGCTTTGTGCCCGCCTACATTCGACCGTTATTCTGTCGCGGCAAGGGACCATTCCGCTGGGTAGCGCTCTCCGGCGATCCCGAAGACATCTATCGTACGGACGAAGCCATTCTCGAACTCTTCTCTTCCCTGAAGATGAATCGCTCAAGCGCTGGATTACGATGGCACGCCAAAAGATTCACTTTCAAGGACTCCCTGCGCGTATCTGCTGGTTGGGTTATGGTCAGCGCGATAAGGCGGGCCTGGTATTTAATGAACTTGTTGCGAAGGGCATTGTCAAGGCTCCCATTGTGATTGGTCGCGACCACCTGGACAGCGGATCGGTGGCCTCACCGTATCGCGAGACGGAAGCGATGAAAGATGGCAGCGACGCCATTGCCGACTGGCCCATCTTGAATGCGCTGCTCAATACGGCATCAGGTGCATCGTGGGTTTCCGTACACCATGGTGGAGGTGTAGGCATCGGCTATTCCATCCATGCAGGCCAGGTAATCGTGGCCGATGGAACGCCGGAGGCGGCAGAACGGCTCTCTCGTGTGCTGACCAACGATCCAGGTACAGGCGTAATGCGGCACGTGGATGCCGGTTATGACGAGGCAATTGACTGCGCAAGGGAAATGGAAGTAAAGATACCGATGTTGTAGGGGTCAATGCCGCTACAGCGTCGGGCTCACTATGGGCTGCTCTGTGTTGTGTTATCAATCTTCCAGGTACCATTCTCATCCAGCAATTTGGCAGGAGCATTCAGTGCTTTACCTTTGTTAGGAGTAATAGTAACTGTAGCTGTTGCCGTTGAACCATTCTCTTGCACATTACTAACAGTGCAGTCTTTGATACCCCCTAGCAGAGGCGAATTGATTATTTGCAGTGCCTGAGATATTTGCGCTACACTCGTTTTGCTTTTAGCTCTCGTTGAGAGTTGATTGTAAGCGCCCTGTGCGTCCCCATTCTTGATGGCGTTACAGTACGCCGTCAATGTTTTGTTAGGCGTAGAACGGTTCACGTAAAGGTAGGCTCCGACAGCGCCAGCGATGATAACAAACGCGAGGACTATCAGTGCAATCCAGAGTCCCAAACGACTCTTCCTCGGTGGCTGCACAGGTCGTCCAGGCGCAGTAATGCCAGATCGACCAGGCTGATCAAACTGGCCGGGCTGAACCGGTGGCGCATATGGCTGCTGCGGTGGTGTACCGTAGTTCGGATAATCGGGAGGTGAAGGTGGATACCCCTGCTGCGGATAATTAGCAGGCGGTTGCTGGAACCCTTGCTGCGGATAATTGGCAGGTGGTGGGTATGCCGGAGCGTCTGGATTATAATTTGGGGGGTAAGCTGCTGGTGCCATTCCCACGGTAGGAGCATAGCTCGAAGCGTTCCATTGACCGGGGTTAGCGGCGATAGTTGCATCATCTTGCTGGTTGCCGCTTGTCTCGTAGGTAAATTCTGTGCTGCCGATGCGAATGAAATCGGCCGGCTTGAGCGCGTAAGGTACATTGGGCGTGAGACGTCGCTGATTGATAAATGTACCATTGGTGCTTCCCAGATCAGAGATGACATAGGCTTCTCCTTCAGGATGCACCTCGGCATGACGCGATGAGACCTGGGGATCGTTTAAAACGATCTGATTATCTGAACTCCGTCCAATTGTTACACCCCCGGACCCTAGTATGGTTCGTCCAAATGGACCGTTAAGCGCGGCTTCCATGATGAGCTCCTTTAACTCGTAATCTATTTTTCAGAGCGAGGATAAGCCATGCCCCTACCATACGAAAAAGTGCCTACCAATCTCGTGTATAGTAGGGGCGACCCTTGTGGTCGCCCTGGCTTGATGTCAATTATTACTGTATGCCATTGATTTTCCAGTCATTGTTGCTGTCGTGATCCTGGCTTAGCGTGATCGTCGCGTTGGAGGTTGTTCCTGCTATTCTGTCTACAAACTTCGCACCTGCCGACGCGTTGATCCCAGATACACTAATCCCACTATATGAACACGTCAGGTTCGCAAAATCCGACTCAAACTGTGTTTCCGTGTGCTGACTTTTCAACGTGCTGGAAAGTTCACTGTAGGCACTCTGGTAATCTCCGTTTTTCAAAGAATTGCAGAAGGTATTCAGGGTCATAGTCGGCGAGGACAGGAGTATGCTTATCTTCCAGTTGTTGCTGCTGTCTTGCAAGAGCGTGACGATGCCCTTATAAGTCTGGCCGGAGGAAACTAGCGTAAGGTTAGCTGTAGCAGTATTTGTAATGATGTTGGCGGAGCTGTGTGTACAGGCGGTGGTTTTACCCAGATCCTGTGAGATGGCGGCATACCGTGGCTCGGTTTCCATATTCTGTAATGAGGACGCAAGCTGGTTGTAGGCGGCCACATAATTTTGTGTCTGTAGTGCCTGGCAATAGGCATCCAATGTCTTCTCAGGAGTAGGGCGAGTGAAAAAAACATATGCTGCGCCGCCCAGTATCAGTAGCACAACCACGCCCAACGTAATCCATATCCAGCTTCTCCCACGGCGAGCTGCCTGGGACGGAGCGGACTCAGCGTCGGTAGGAGTGGAATCAGGATAGCTGGGCATACTGCCCGGGTACGCCGGCTGCGCGAATGGTGGCTGCGGGTACGATTGTCCATAGGGATCCGGCTGCATTCCTTCTGCTATCCCTGATCCATAAGCAGTCTGCTCCATATCCGCGGAAGCGCCATATGGGAAAGCCTCACCATCACCGGCATGTTCCCCCACATCTTGGGAGGGGGGCGTGTATGGTAGGGGCAACCCTTGCGGTTGCCCTGGCTGCGGTTGCCCTGCCTGCACCTGCCCTGGACTGCTATGTGCTGATGGTATACCATCTCCCTCGTAGGTGAACGTCGTATCGCCAATTGTAATCGAATCGCCCGGGTTCAGCAGGTGTGGCATATTCCAGTCCAGGCGTTGCCCATTCACAAAAGTACCGTTGGCGCTTCCCAGGTCAGTGATGCTATAGCCCTGACCTTCCGGGCGAATCTCCGCCTGGTGTTGTGCTACATTGGAACCGTGGAGCACCAGCTGATTATCCGGGCTGCTGCCGATCGTTAGAAC
>WNGK01015898.1_pt1 | contig 10694 bp, 8 predicted proteins | sample 5400601 | NCBI WGS metagenome assembly WNGK01 (sample SAMN13153376, study PRJNA577476) | soil metagenome | isolation source: 60 cm soil or saprolite under Garry oak tree replicate 1 | place: USA:California | collected 2016-06-15
TCAGACGGTTGGAGATACATGCCATGTTCCAGTGAGTCTACGCCAGCATGGGCCGCTGTGTGGCAGCTCGCCGAATCGTTGGCGTGGCACGCGATTTTGAATTTGGCCTTGTGGGCTTCTTCCACGGCCACTTTGAGAAGCTTCTCGTCGAACGGAATATCTGGCGAGTTCTGGGGCCGGGCCCCTTCGTTCCACGGCGCTAGAGCAACTTTGACAAGATCTGATCCTGATTCGATCTCTGCCTTGATAGCATTGCGTAGTTCATTGGCCTCTCCAAAGTGTCTAGCGAACGCGACATATGTTCCACGGTGAGCGATCCATGTGCCGGCCGCATGAATATTCGGAGCGCGTATTTCTCCAGACCGTTGGGCCTGGGCTAGGCGAATGCTGACACCTTGAGGTGCGCCGACATCACGGGCCGTTGTTACCCCACTTCGTAGACTTGTCTCTGCTAGTTCGACTGCGCGCATCGAGATTTCCGGAAGCGGATCAGTGAATCTAGCTATCCAGTCAGGTCCGCCCGGGCTGCTATAATGAACATGACAGTCCATCAGGCCAGGGATAAGTGTTCGTGCTCTTCCATCGATAATTCGAATGCTTGTGCGATTTCCATTCCATTCAGACTGGGGTCCGATCCAGTGGATGCAGCCATCACGGACTTCGACAGACATACGAGGCCGGATGGGGGTCCCGGTTCCGTCCCAGAGCGCGACCTCATCAACTAAGAAACTCAATCTGAGCCCTTGACCACTTTCGGACAGTGGCTTTTGAAATAAGCCCTACAATGATTCGATGCTCGCAACGCGCGAAGCTGAGAAACGTCTGGTAAACGTGGGCAAATATCTCGTCTCTGCGACTAGGACGAGCGCGCGGTTATTGTGGGACTATTGCTTCGATGGTCTCCAGGTGGGCTCGAGCGTTCTCCCGAAGTATGCTCTCACGCGACCCTCCATGAGATAGTAGATTATTCCCAAGTTGATCACGAGGCTTATTCCACTAGCATAGTTGCCGAACACTATCTGAATCGCCGAGTTGATTATTGACAGTACGAGGATGACGATTCCGACTGTCCAAGCCCATCCCTTTCCTTGAAGCACGCCAAAGCCCTCTGCCAACCAGAAGATTCCTACTAGGACGGAGAAGATTCCGAGCGTCGCCAAGACAATAGCGACGTTCGCAGTCGTCACATAGTTGACAAGCTGAGGATAACCTTGCGAGGCCAAGAAATCTTTGAGAGAAGAGGTGATTGTTCCAACAACAAGGGATGCGCCTAGCAGTACTCCACCTGCAACCATCCCAGCCAGTCCCGAGAGAATCGCTAGAGTTCCAAGTATCGTCACTCCTCTAGGTCTGTGACGTACAGGGGTTACTTCCATGGTTATCAGCAGCGACGAATCGTCTGAAGCAGAGTAGTTAAGCCATTTTCCACAAAACTTACGCCAAATAGTAAAACCGATGGCTAGCATGGTCTTTTCCTCACAGCATCCTCTGGATAGCGTTAAATTCCCGAAACAGGTAGCGGACGCCCCTTGTGAAACTCAGTTATGGCTAACCTTCCCCGAGATGTGGTCCGGATTCTAGGTCCGAGTGAACAAGTCGAACTGTTCATCGAAACCAAGATCTATCATCCTAGGATCAACGTAGACTCCGTGGTTCTTACTAACGAGCGAATTATTCTGAGACATCCGCATGATCTTCGCTTCAAAAGAGAGTTCACAGATTACTCCTACACCGATGTTGCTAACGCCATCCTTGACAAGGGTCTGACGAGATCAACGATCAAGTGCGAGCTCAGAAATGCGGAAGAAGATCTGAACTTGGACAACTTGCCCAATCATGACGCGGAGAAAGCCTACGGAGTCATCAGGTCGAATATAGCACGATACCAGACACCATTATCAACGGGCTATCCCACCTTTGCTCAATCAGCGCCTACTGTTGCAACAGCGACTGGCCCACGGTGTCCTAAATGTGGGCAGATTGGTCGCCAAGGGTCCAATTTCTGCGACGCCTGCGGCGCGAAACTCAAGTAATCTGACGCCCCTAATCGGAACGTGTCCGTCTAAAGCCCTGTGAGTATCATGCAACTGTCCTTGTTCACAAGTACTGTGTGTTCCGACTGAGCAACAGGGTTTCCTGTCTGTTCTACTAGCACCGGGTAGGCGCTGACGCACTTGTGTTTTATCAGGTCATAGAGGGCTTTCTTCGATGTTTCTCGATCAAATGCTACTCCCAGCCATCTGGATGCGAATGGTAGGGTCGAAAAATTAGACTGAATATACGCGAGGACTTTTTTGGAGTCTTCAGTTGTTGCTCCCTTTGGTTTGACGTATCTGTAGATGTAGGCGCTGGATCCGTTCACTACGGCGCCGGCCGCCTTCGACAATGTCGTAAACGGTTCTATGGCGTAGACTTCTCCCTCCTCTATTCGGGCCCCGTTCATACCTCCCACATTCGGCACACTCTTTCCCGCATGAATCGTATAGCGCTCGATCTTGTGACCCGTTAGATTGCTTATCGGCCTTAGGCCATACTTCTGTATCGTCGACTGAACTACCCGTCCGATCTCTGACAAACGGACCCCGGGCCGGAACGCACGGATAGCGTTGGCCAACGCCTCATCGGATGCCTGGACCAACGGCTCAAACTTGGGCTCAAAACAGACCGTGACAGAGGTATCCGTAACATAGCCATCAACCTGGACCCCAAAGTCGATCTTAGCCAAACAACCGGGCGGAACAGTCAACGCGTCACCAGGCGGCGAAGTGTAGTGCGCCGCAACCTCATTGATACCAACATTAACCGGGAAGGCTGGCTTGCCGCCTTGCTCCCGCATCTTCTGCTCCAGCTCTTGACAGATTTGGATGGCGGCCACGCCAGGCTTCGCTATGGCAGGAACTTCTTTTCTAAGCCGAGCTACAATCTCGCCCGATTTCTTGAAAGAGCTCAGAGCTTGAGAGTCAAACAACCAAAGTCAGCCGACTGAGGGTTCAGTGCCCCAAATGATGATTCTATCGGTTAGTTAAACTATAATTTTGTGTGTGGGTTTCTACGGTTTCCATTTTCTTCGCCTAGGTGTTGGTACGAGTCCTCCCATCCGGGCCAATACCTGGTATTGAGGGATCGTACCCGGCACAGCGTAATTCGGTTCCTTCTGTCGAACCCGCTTCCTTCTGACTTCCCGTTTGAGAACCTGCACCAGCCCAGGGTGATCCATGACAACTCTGTAATTCTCTAATCCTTCATGGCGGAGCAATTTGTGAAGCGACAGTTTTGCAGTTCTCGGCCTTGTAGAACCCAGCTGGACTTGGCTCCCTCTAATTCTGATCTTGTCGTCGAGTCTGGTGGTCAGATACTGGGTTGCCGGTCGAACCTTTGTGCCCAGGCTTTTCAGATCTATTATCAGCATGAACCTACGCTGTCGGCTCGTCGGGTGTCTTTCATCGTGGTCAACCTTGTCTGGGTTTCGGGCGCGTATCGGTATGCGGAGGTATCACACTTGTCGCTTCGATCTTAACGAGGACTCGTTTCGTTCCCGGAATCCTACCGGGATATTTCTCTATGCCCAGATACTTCTTCGCCATCCGGTCAACATGCTCCTCTGCACCGTTGAAAGTGACCTCCTTGACACGGCCACGGATTACTGCAACGTTGAAAGGGTCAGAAGGGTCAGTAACGGTCAGAGCGACGTTCCGGTTCCTGCGCGCGTTCCTGCTCTTCTGGCTTCCCTCGAACGTATTAACTAAGACAATATCCCCCTCATGATCAACCCAGGTCTGTGTGACCTGGGGAGAACCATCCGGCATTATTGTAGCTATATTCGCGAACGTTTTCCCCTCAATCAGCTTCTTGACAGAGTCCGGCAAAGGTTTCAAAGGCTAATCAGATGTCCTTCAGCATAGGATTGACTTTTGTAGCTTTCACTAGCCAAGCCTACTTTGTTGGAAGCGTATAAGCAATTCTGACGGAGATCTCCAGAGTCTGTTTTTCAGCTAAGAGAGTCTAATGGTTACAGCACGTCTTTATCGCAACAGACGCTGAAGACCAATCTCTCCGAGGTTGAAACTTGTTTTTCGAACGCCTAGCCGGGGCGACGATTAAGCATAGGCGAATGATCTTCGCGGCATGGGTAATCGCCCTCGTCGTGAGCGTTCCAGCCATTCTCCAAGTCCAGCACGTGATTGTCTATTCCGAGACTGCGTTCAATCCGAAAGACTCCGAGTCGAGCATGGCCCAGCAGATCGTCAATAACGAGTTCAATATCCAAGAAGGGTCAAGCAGCCTGGTAGTAATCACCAACAACGACGTCCGGGGCAACGCTACCAGAGACTTTACTCTCGCTTTGAACTGGACCCTGAGAAACGACCCCTCACTTATCAATATCGGAAATATAACAACCATCTACGACATCTACTACCAGCTGCTCCTCGGATTTTCGAACGTAGCCCACTATCAGCTCTACCAGATACAGAACGCTACCAACGAGGCCAACCTGTTGGAGTTTGGAATTCCAAACACCTATGCCTCGACCTGGACGACGCTCGTAAACAACGGCGGTTTCCAACTCACCGGGACGCAGGTTATCGCCTATAATCGAATGGCCAACGCGACGAGCTGGGCCTTCGTCTCTCCGCTTGTCCCGCCCGCCTACGCTCAACTAGCCTTGGGCTATCAGAACCTCTTCTACAAGTCGTGGAACTCCACTTTCAGCCCGCAAGCCCGCTATAACACGTATCAGCTCCTCTCGAACTACTCGCCCTCTCAACGCGCCCAGAACGTTACCAAAGGCTACTCGAGCCTATCCGTCCAACCCTCATTCTACAATATCACCTATGGTTACTTCCAGTCAAAACTACCCACTTCTCAGACTAAGAGCCTCTTTCTGAACGCGATCCGAGCGTTCAACCTGTATCCGTCGTGTTCGAGTTGCAACGCCTGGAACGACCCATCTTCGGTCCGAAACTTTTCGATCTCGACCTTCGAGAAAGAAGCTAACCTTACAGCTACACAGGAAAACCTTGTTGGGCCAATCTACGATCTTGGACCCGCCCCGTCTCAGTCCAGGCTTTCAGACATCGCAGGCCAGCTCTTGCACACCGGCAACATATTCTCATATCCGCTACAGCCCACCCGTCCAATCTACGACCAGTTCGTATCCAGCAGTAACAACACGATGCTGGTGATCATCGACTTCAAACCCCAGGGCGGAGATCCGAGCAGCTCTACCCAGCAGATAAGAAACGATGTCAAGGTAGCCTCGCAGATCAGCGGCCAAGACCCTCCAGCCTACGTCACAGGTGCTCCTGCGTTCAACTATGATGTAGAGACACAGTCTGCAATGGACGTCGAAAGAATAGATCCTGTGACAATAGCACTAATACTCATCATCGTGGGGCTCTTCTTCGGCTCAATCCTGGCACCGATACTCCCGGTCTCAGCCATAGGGCTCTCAGTAGGCATCTCCTTCGGACTCGTCTACGTGATCGGCACAAGTGTCACAAGCGTCCACTTCCTAGTACTCACACTTCTGCCAGTAACAATGTTCGGAGCGGGCTCCGACTATTGCATCTTCCTCGTAGGCCGGTACGCCGAGGAGAGGAAGAACTGCATGGAGAAGGATGAGGCGATCAAACGAGCTGTCATCCGAGCTGGAGAGAGCATCTCGACAAGTGGAGCGACAGTCATCATAGCCTTCGCGGTTCTCGCCATAGCAGGCTTCGGACTCCTGCGCTCAATAGGATTCGCGGTCACGATCGGCATCTCTGTCGCCCTCCTTGTCTGTCTAACCCTGGTTCCAGCTGCACTCTCAGTCTTCGGAGACAGGCTCTTCTGGCCTAAAGGACTGGGAACGAAGCGTCCAGATGCATCTACAAATGGCTACTACAGGAGGGCCGCCCGGTTCACAGCCAGGCATTCGAAGTTGATCATACTCATTGCGCTCGCCGTCTCGCTGCCGTCAACTGGTGCAATATTCTCCTCGAAGACAAGCCATGATCTAATCGGACAGATCCCTAACAATGTGGAGAGCAGACAAGGGTACGATGCTATGACCAATGGCTTCGGCGCGGGGGCAGTCACACCCACCTACACGGTAATCGAGACCCCAGTTAGCCTCGTGACAGGCGCCTCGATCAACATTACCGCGCTCCGGAACATGTCCTCTCTCGAAAATTCGACATTGAAAGTGCCAGGGGTTTCCAGGGTCTACGGTCCAACCCACCCCTTCGGAGACGCAATACCATACTTCTCATTCAATACTCTAGACAGTGCCGAGCAACAGCAAATGGTGGACAGTATGAGACAGTTCATTGGAACAAATGGAAAGTCCGCGATCATCTTCGCAGTTCTCTCCTACGAACCATACTCGGACAATGCCATACGAACACTTGGACGAATCAGAGAAGTCGTAGCTAGTCTACGAGGCCAGAACGCGTTTCTCTCCAGTTCCACAGTGCTGGTCGGCGGAGAAACAGCCTCGGTCGCCGACCTTGCGACATCGAGCACTCCAAGCTATGTCGAAATGGCCGCGCTCGTCTTGGTGGGTGCCTTTCTCGTTCTTCTGTTCGCGCTCAGGTCTGTGCTCACTCCTCTGCGCCTCATCTTTACGATACTTCTCAGTATCTCTTGGGCTCTGGCCGCAGTTCTCTACATCTTCCAGATATTCCTCGGTTCTCCCATCATCTGGATGCTTCCCATCCTCCTCCTCGTAGTCATGGTCGGGATCGGACTCGACTATGACATCTTCCTAATCACGCGGATGAAAGAGTATGTGGTGGAAGGGTCCTCCGATGACAAGGCCATCGACAACGCTGTTGAACACACAGGCGGAATAATAACGGCAAGCGGGCTGGTGACCGCTGGAGCATTCGGGACGCTGATGTTGTCTCGTATACCCCTGCTACAAGAACTCGGCCTCGCCATTTTCACAGTGGTCCTCCTCGACTCAAGTCTTGTCCGGATATACTTGGTCCCCTCGATCATGCGTCACATGAAGAGATTCAACTGGTGGGCTCCCAAGATCATTCAACGATCTTCAAGTCGGACCCCACTCGCGATGAAGCCTGCTGTCGCCTCCGACCGGAAACCTGGAGACGAATAGTCCCGCGAAGGTCTTAGGCTTCTTTCAGGCCTTGAACTCTGGCCCTGTGATGCCTCTGGCTCTTCGACTCCTCGATACTCGTCTATACCAAATGATCCCCCAGCTAGCAGTAGCGACGAGTGAGATTCCAACGATGACCCACAGTACGATCGAAGTGATGATCGAGTATTCAACCGCTTCTAACGGTAGTTGGACCTGAACGCTCGTATTGGATAATAGCGATATCTCTGCCCTGCCGTAGTCGGATTGTCCAGAGCGTTTTGCAATAACCACGAGTTGGCCTATCGGGAGATCGTGGACTAGAATTGTGCCGTTGTAGTCTGTTGTGCCTTGAGCGATTACGACCCCATTGAGGAAGAGGATGACCTGTGCGCCTTCAACTGGATGGTTGCTCTGATCGACGACCCGTGCACTGAGTTCATAGATCCGGAGGTCGAAAACCGGAGTACCATAGGTCGGGTCGAAGCTTGTTGTTGATGGAGTAACATCAACTGAAGAGTTTCTCCGCTCGCATCAAAGAACGACTTGCTAAAGTCCACCTGGTACAATGGTATGATTATTGACAAGCTTATCGAGGCAGGGCGAAACAGTCTTGTCTGGTTGACTAGTATTCCGTTCCAGTAAGAGTCTACAGTGTACGTGAAATTGTCGGGGAGTATAGCCTGTGGTGCGACGTAGCCTGTAGAGTCGGATATTCCGAAGTAGATCGCTGTCCCGGATGTGAAGACTGTGACTTGGACCCCGGGAACAGGTGTCTGCGCCTGGTCCGGTTGGATGGCGTGGATCGTCAGAATCCAGGTCGCAAAGAGGCTGTACGAGAGTGGGCTAGAGACAACCACGCCACTATTATCTACGGCCCCGATATTGATACGGTAAGTTCCGCTCGGGTCACTGCCTGAATATGTGATGTTGAATTCCCATGTGGTAATGTATGAGCTGCTAGATCCAACGATCAAGGCAAGAGGAGCGTTGCTCAGGTAGAAGCCTCCTGAGGGATTCGTGATGTTGATTGCTACTGATTTGAAATCGTAGAGTCCAAGGGCGTCGAAGAGCGTCGCTTGAACAAGTATTTTTCGGGATGAAGAGGTTGCGTTCTTGTTGAACCCTTGACTTGGGACTCCGGTGGAGTCGAAAGTCGCGCTCATCGAGAAGCCTAGAACGGCCTGGAAATCAACGATCGCATTGCTCGGGGTGGATGGGTTGTCGTAGTAGAGCGTAAGTTGAGCGTTGGTAGAGGGGGCATTGACTGTTATTGTGAAATCTAGGATGTCATTGGTCTGCAGCTGCCAAGAGCTCGTGAATAGGGACAAGGCGTAAGGCTGTATTGCCGTGTGCACCTGCCCGGGCAGGCTTGAACTTGAGACAAACGTAGAGGCGCCCGTAGAGTTGACTTCTCTAAGCGTTGCTGTGATTACCGTGCCTCCCCCAGTGTTGCTTGAGGCTCCGAAATAGATTGTGAAATTGATGAAGCCTTGAATCGTTACGTTTCCCTTGAGGCTTGGCTGGCTATAGAAATCGAAGGTTGCTATACCTACACCGAGGTTTCGCTGTTCAGTCTGTGTAGAGGACGGCCAGAGCGTTGTAGTGTTGGCCCATAGGGTCGTGGCAATGGCGTTTATCGTCTTTGAGGTTTGTTTGTGAAAGTAGAAGGTTGAGGGCTGAGACACTCCCGAAGCGTGGACTCTCCCGGGCAGACTCGGAAGCGCCAATAGACAGGCGATAAACAGTAGGCAGAGTACTCGCGCATCCATTCTCGTGACTGTTTCCTTCTTTGACAGAGCAGGGCTAGGTGGAAGGGAGTTGTCAGTACCAAAGTATACTGTCACCCCGGAATCATCGCAAACGGTTACAAGACATGAAGTGATCCCAGATTTGGCCCAATCTGGTCAAATCACCTGTAGGCACGTTATGACCCGATTAGTAGGACGAGTGGATGAATGGGTTGATGAGAAGGGGATGAAAGTTTAACCGTCAGCATGCCTTAGATCTCAACGAGAGCATTGTCAGAATCCGCTTCCCAAACTAGCCTTGCCATAAAGTGTCAAAGCTGCAACACTGCCATGGTCGACATGGGCGACATACCATTCCGGACCGGGGGAACGAGCGGTGCCGCGCATCTTTTCTTCGGAAACTGGGCGGAGCTCGGAGAAGGAATCCTCCACTTGGACGCGTTCCTCTGCTAGAGCTGTGGCAGGGTCCAGCTCTTTGCAGACTCAGAAACTAGAGACTCGCTCCGCTAGGTCCAGTCTACCAATAAAAAACGAACATCGTGGTCAGTGCTGTTAGTCATTAAACCGTCTGACTTGGTGACGGTCGGAATTGGCGGCTTCTTCTCGCCCAGTAGACTATGACCGGTATGATCCAGATGTAGAGTCTGACCGGTTCGGCGAACAAGGTTAGGCTCCAGAAGATGGGGGCGAGAGACAAGACGGTGATTAGGGCGAGGATTGCTTGGACGTTTCTGTTTCGTCGAAAGGTCCTTGCTAATTCTGGCGCGACAAGCTGCTTCTCCTCTGTCGAGATTACATGGGAAAAGGTCGCTAGTATCGTGAGGATAGCGGTCAGGTCTATTGCGAATAGGCTAGACGCATAGTCGCGAATCATCGATGATTCTTCTACGCTAAGCGACGAGTTTGCGAACTCTACGTTGTACAAGAGGTACGGGATTATAGCGATAAGTATGAGCATGACAACGTTCAGATAAATTACAAAGTTGGTCTCAACCGGCAAGACCGACATCTGATACGTGTAGACCATCCAGGCCGTAATTACAAACGAAGCAGTGAAAACAAAGGCGAGTATTCGCCCGTCGATGTCGGACGTGCTTAAAGGCGGGGATGCAGTTATCAAAGCCACAGCGCTTATCGACAATGAGAGACCGAAGATCAGGTCGACTAGCGTCTCAATTCTCGCCCGAGGACGAGCATAACCTCGTTCTTGACTCATCGTGGGATGAGCATTTCCTCGATTCGGGCAAAATATAAGCGACCCCTCGCAAATCGTAGAGTTTATTAAGTAGACGCTTAATTAAGTAGCGGCTTTAGCATGTTGTCTCTTGGGAGAGAAGACGGAAGCGGACTGAGCCAGGAACTGTTCGATGCCATTGCAGATCCTACTCGGCGTACAATAATCGAGCTCTTAGCAGCCAACGGTCAGATGGCCGCCACTGAAATCTACCACAATTTCACGATGAGCAATCCAGCCGTCTCCCAACACCTCAAGGTCCTTCGCGAAGCGGCGCTGGTTCGTATTGAGAAGAGTGCTCAGAAGCACCTCTACAGTCTCAACCCTGACACCATGCACAGTCTCGAAGGTTGGGTCAAGCACACCGCAGACCTCTGGGACCAACGCTTCGACAAGCTAGATAGCGTACTGGAAGCAGAGAAACGAAAAATGCACAAGAAGCGGAGGTGATCATTTGGCAAAGAACAAGACCACGGTAAGAGCAGAACCCGGAAAACAGGAAGCGTTCATCACCCGAGAGTTCGACGCGCCCCGACAACTAGTCTTCCAAGCGTTCATTGATCCCAAACTGTACGTCCAATGGCTCGGACCCAGGAGGTTGAAAATGAGGCTGGAAAAGTTCGAACCCAAA
>WNGK01008430.1_pt1 | contig 10693 bp, 6 predicted proteins | sample 5400601 | NCBI WGS metagenome assembly WNGK01 (sample SAMN13153376, study PRJNA577476) | soil metagenome | isolation source: 60 cm soil or saprolite under Garry oak tree replicate 1 | place: USA:California | collected 2016-06-15
CGAGATCGAATGGTGCGAGCGCCGCATTCTTCAGCGGATTCACAAGCTCACGATTGGAACGCGAAGACGGCAGGTTGAGCCGGTGCCGCCATCCACATTCATGCGTTGGCTGCTGGGATGGCAGCACCTGGCGCCTCAGACGCAACTAACCGGTGAGGAAGGGTTGCTGCAGGTTCTTGCGCAACTCGAAGGATTTGAAGCTCCGGCAGTGGTGTGGGAGAAGACGATCCTGCCCTCGCGTGTCGCCGGCTATGATCCACGCTGGCTCGATCGTCTTTGTCTGTCGGGTGCGGTCGCGTGGGGCCGCGTCTCACCGCACCCTGCTTTCCATGCAGCGAATGGAGAAGGGCCGCGGCGAGTAATCCCTGCCAACGCTGCGCCCATCACCTTCTACCTGCGCGACTCTGCTGCGTGGCTGGATTACGCGCTTCGAGAACAAGCAGTCGATCAGGCTAACCTCACACGAGCGCTGACTCCAAATTCGTTTAGAACGTGGGAACTGCTTAAGGAAAAGGGAGCGTGCTTCGCCGAAGACATACAGCGGCTATTGAGCTTGAGCTCGCTTGAAAGTCAGCATGCATTGTGGGAGCTTGTGGCGGCGGGGCTTGCAGCTGCGGATGGCTTCGATCAATTGCGAGCGATGATCGATCCCGATCGCCGGTACGCGGCGAACATCTCCTATCGAAAGGTGCGCAGCGCTGCCGGCAGGTGGTCTTTGTTGAACGCGGATTCGCCGCAACCTGAGGACCGCCTTGAGCAGGCCCGATTCGAAGAGGAAGCAATCGAGTCCGCAGTTCGCATGCTGTTGTCCCGATACGGCGTAGTATTCCGTGATCTGCTGGCTCTTGAGTCGAATGTCCCTCGGTGGGGAATTCTGCTGAGAATGCTTCGCCGTCTTGAAGATCGCGGAGAAATTCGCGGCGGTCGTTTCGTTGGCGGGTTCGGTGGCGAGCAGTTCGCAATGCCCGAAGTGTTGGAAAGCCTCAGGGCCGCAAAGAACCGCCCTGAACATTACTCCGTCACGATCGCCGGAGCTGACCCGATGAACCTGATTGGGATGCTCATCCCGGGGGAACGAACGCATGCTTCGCCAGGGCGTTCCTTCGTCTTCTCAACTGAGGAGACTGAGAAGACCGGCCAAGGAACATTCGAACAAATCCACCATTCCCGGCAACGAGCGCGAATCGTACGCTCCGCCCCGGCAAAGCCTGAATATCAAAGCCAGCAAGTAAGTCTCTTCTGAGTACGGCGCGTTAACGGGACCTTCTGTCAGGAGCGCGCAGAGCATTGGAAGCCATTCACGGCTCCCGTATCCTCGTATATCGATTCATCCAATTCACCTCTCACGTTTTTCCGCCATTGTCTGAGAAGGATTGCTCAGACTGTGCCATATCGGCCGTGATCCCCCAGATTGAGAGCCGAACAAGCACAGATCTTCCATTGATCGGCTCATAATCGTAGAAATCACCGCGTCCATTCTTGAACTCGCCCACGCAAGGGACGCCAAGCGTTCCGACGTTCGCGGTAGCGAAATCGAGATTCCACTCGCGGGTGGCGGGGTTGAACCAGCGCAGAGATAAGAGTTCGATCGGGCCTGCTGAACCGTCCGCCTTTTACTCCGCCAGATTCGCACGACCGCCCCATACTTTTTTGACGACCGTAACGCCATTCATCTCCACAGCTCGCGAACCAGAGATTATGGTGTCTTTTGCGCGCCATTACTCGTACATTGGCCTGGCCGATCCCGCGCTGCGAACTTTGAAGCAGGCAGCGCAAGCAGGATATGTATGCGCTCCCAAAACCCTGAAATCAGATTTAGTGCGGTGCGCAACTGTGCGGCGTTTAAGTCACTTCCCGTTGATCACCCAGGGCTCGTCTGCCTGGCAGATTGTGTCCGAACTTCAGCCGAGAGAAAACGAAGTCCTGATCGACAAGATCACTATGTCCGCATTCGAGAGCACGTTTCTCACCCTGGCTTTGCGCGACGCCCAGGTGCAGGCATTCATCATCGCCGGCATCGCGATGGAGGTCGGCATTGAGCCAACCGTGCGGCACGGAGCCGATATGAACTTCATTCCCATAGTCGCCCTCGATGCCTGCGGCTCCAAGACGCCAGAGGCGATGGGGCGATCGCTCGCGACTCTGAAAGAGACGGGGGAGGTGATGCTTTGCTCCATCGCTGAAATCATCTCCTCGCTGGCCGTCCATTGAATTGCGGCGAATCGGGCTTGGCCTGAACCTCTCCTCAACGAATCTTTGAGTTCGACATAGACTCGGTCAGAAGCAGCGCAATTATTGGGTCGGATCGATCAGTTTCATACCCGACGCATCGTCCGGCCTCTTTTTCAGGGGAGCGGTATTCACGGTCATAAAGACCTCCAGCGTGGGATTCACATTCAGTTCGAACACATGCCCACCGATCGGATTGCCATTCGATCTGCCGAGCACCGCGTGCATGTGGACAATGGGTTTTCCGTCGAAGGCGGCGATGTCTCCAATAAGAGAGAGAACCTCAACCTGCTCGGCCACGGGGATGCGATGATAGATCTTCTTCGCGGGATCAAGCCACGCCAGCGTTGCGCCGTTCGCCGCCCCGATTCCAGTAAAGTGCGCATCCTGAATTTTGTGCTGAATGGCAAAATCTGTCAGGCCGCTCAGTGCCTCGTCGCCTTTGTAAAAGATCACCGCGTAGACCTTTTCCTCGGGTGAGTCCTTAAGTTGCTTCACCTGCATTCCCGGCGCCTTTCCTGTCGGCACGGGACGCGACGGCGAGATGAAAGAATCGTCCGGGAGCTGACCTCCGCCGGAATGACAAAGCTCGGCGGACGCCATGAAGATGAGCAGGAAGAGCGCAGGCTTGAACTTCATGTGCGATTTCTCCAATTGCCCGATTCGGCAAAAAAACGTTTTTGCCGCGATTTCGGACCAGCAAGCTTCCCGTATCTAATGTATTCCCGTCCAAGGGCCTTCTAATGATCAATTGCATTCGAACTGGTTGCCGCCAGCCTTCCGGTGCACTTGACGAGTGCGAAATCGCTGCTGTGCTCACCGAGGATTTCCCGCCGGGAAACCGAGTACTATTACCGGCAAACCTGAAAGAACTGCGCTGGATCGGCCGAACGTTCCTGCCGCCGGGAGGAAGCATGTGCCGCAGCATCCCGGAACCACGAGAGCTCCGACCGCTCTGCGAAACAATTTGTTGCCCAATGTTCGTTTCTTCGTGATATGTTTTCGGAAAGTCAAGTGCATTACCGCGGTATGCTGTAGGACCCTCTCCAGGGCCACAAATCCCTCGAACCAGAAATACCCGGACGATTGTAAGTACTGGCAGTCATTTTTGGCATCCACATCTCCACTTCCCATCTGCCGCAGCACTCCAGATCGCTTGAGCGAGCTGAAGACACCGCACCAAAGGAGGCGTATGACGATTTTCGGTAAGAGAATTCTCCTGTTTGTGACGCTGTCACTTGCAATCGGGTGCTGTGCTTTGAATGCCCAGGTGCAGGCGATCAACGGCAGCATCCAGGGCGACGTAGTCGATGTCGGCGGATCTGTCATCGCCGGTGCTGAGGTCCAGGCTGACGCGGTGGACACGGCAATCATGATCAAGTCAGTGACAGACTCGTCCGGACATTTCGCGTTTCCCTCGCTCAAACCCGGGCGCTATCAGGTGAAGGTTTCCAAGGCGGGATTCGCGCCCACGATTCAGGAGAACCTCACGCTGACGGTCGGACTTACGATGACGCTGAAGCTGGAGATGAAGGTGGCAGGCACAACCGAATCGGTGGTGGTGGAGTCCGCGCCTCAGGTCGATATCGTCACGGCATCCTCAACAGCCACGCTCAACGAGGTGACCATTGAGACCACACCAGTGCTCGGCCGCAAGTTTGAAGACCTGCTCACGTTGACTCCGGGTGTGAGTATCGTGCAAGGACCCGATGGAGACGAGATCAACATCAACGGGCAGCGCGGCATCTTCAACAACATCTCGCTCGATGGCGGCGACTACAACAACGGGTTCTTCGGCGAGCAGTCTGGCGGCCAGCGCGCGGCAGTCGACATCACGCTCGAGGCCGTGAAGGAATTCCAGGTGGTGGCCAGCGGCGCGAATGCGGAGTTCGGCCGGACCGGGGGTGGCGTTGTCAACGTCATCACCAAGTCGGGCACAAACAACTTCCACGGAAGCCTCTTCCACTACCAGCGCCTGGAGGCTCTCACCGGGACCACGTCGGATGGAACGCCGCTCACGGACTTTCATCGCGAACAGTTTGGCGGCAGCGCGGGCGGCCACATCATCAAAGACAAGCTCTTCTACTTTGGAGCCGGTGAAGGTATCGACGAGAACTTGCTTCGTGCCAATCTGAGCAAATACAACAAAAGCGCACTGGGCTCAGCGCCTTGTCCTGTGGCGAACCCGACTTTCGGCAGCAACATCAGCGATGCGCAGATCAACTCCAATGGCGACTGCCAGCGCCAGGTTCTCATCAATTTCTACCAAACCAACTACAAAGAGAACGAGGGCACACCGGTCGATCACGTAGTCCATAACGGCGCGTTTTTCGGCAGGATCGACTATGCCTTCAACCCCAAGAATCAGCTTTTTGTCTCGTACAACTTCGACTACTCCCGAAACCCTAACCAGACTTTTGACGTGGCCACGTATGGCACAACGGCCAACGGCGTCGAGGGTCCGGCGCATATCAATACTGTCAATTTCAACCTCGTATCGACGCTCAGCGATCGATATCTCAACGAAGCCCACGTGAGCTACGGCTACGAAACGCGCCCCCGTTCCGCCATCAACGGATCGGCAGTGCCCGATACCGGCATCGGCTTTTTCCCGTCGTTTCGTTTTGGCCAACCCTTCTTCCTTGGGCCTGGAGCAAGCGAGAACTTTTACCACGTGGACCTTAAGGACAACTTCTCCATCGTCCATGGAAAGCACTCGTTCAAGTTCGGCGGAGAGTATCTTTACAGCCATAACGCACAAATTTTCGATGGGTTCGCGTTAGGCCGGTATATCTTCGGCGACACTGCCGGTTTTCTGCACTACGCCACACCGGCAACTGCGGGCAACGGCTTCGGGCCGGACACACAGGAGTGCTCTGACGGCTCCTTCGCCTCCACCTCCCTTTGCCCCGCCGGAACCACAAGCAACGGCAGCCCGCTCTTTCTCTACTTGCAGGATGCCGGCACAAAGGCGGGCGAAACGGTGCAACAGGCGGGCTACTCCAACATTGCCAACTCAGAGCCGGCCATCTACGCCCAGGATACGTGGCAGGTTACGCGGCGCCTCACGTTGAACTACGGCCTGCGGTGGGAAGCGCAGATCTTCCCAAAAATGACGATTGCGCCCTCGGCCACGCTGTATGGCCAATACCTCACCGATCCCCGGTTCCCGTCCAACGGTACATTGCCCAATCAGACAAAGGAGTTTCAGCCGCGTTTCGGATTCGCGCTCGATATCGTGGGCAATGGCAGGTCTGTTCTGCGCGGCAGCGCCGGAATCTTTGATGCACGCCAGAACATGCTCACTGAGGTCGGCGCCATCACCACCAATGGCGTTCAGCAGCAGACGCTCACAGAGTTCTCCGGCTTGGGCAATCCAACCTACGCGGGAATCCTCCCCGTTCCGAATTGCCCGTCCACCGGTTGCCCCGGCGCCGGAGTCACGGTATTCGACAAGAACTACCACAACCCGCGCATCTATACCTACAACGTGGGCTACGAGCAGCAGACCGTCGCCGAGCTCGTGCTGTTCGGTGATTTCACCCTCTCCAAGGGTGTCTATCTCACCACGTTTCTGGACCCCAACGTCTCGCCGCCTGCGGTTCTGCCAAAGAACGGCGACACCGCGTCCTATGGCCCCGGACCGTTCACGAACCTCGGCTCGATCACCGACACGGCCAGCGTGGCAAAGAGCCTGTACCGCGGAGTCACCTTCGGCGTACGCAAACACATGTCGCACCATTATCTGTTTGAGGCCGAATACACCTACTCCATCGATAAGGACTCTGATTCGAACGAGCGCGACCCGTTCACATTTCGTTACGCCAACTTCTTCAACCTCGCCGCTGAGTATTCCAACTCAGACCGCGACGAACGCCACAAGTTCAATGCCTACGCCGTAGGTGATCTGCCGCTTGGCATCAAAGGCAATCTGCGCATCCAGCAGCACTCTGCCGAACCCGAAACGGATAATGTCAACGGAACCGGAACCGGCGCTCCTTGCAGCTTCAACAATTCGCTCACACGCTTTGTCAACGGAATCGACTGCGGCCGTAATCACCTGCGCAAGGACAATGCATTTTTTGTCACCGACTTCGGCCTGGCGCGTCCCTTCCCATTCCATGACGGCAAGTGGGCCCTAGAGCCCCGGGTAGAAGTCTTCAACACATTCAACAACAAGAACAACCTCAACCCGCTAAGTTCTCCCGCGCTCTTCGATTTCAGCGGCTTCCTTCGCGTTGGAGTCGGCGATCCGCGTCAGGCTCAACTCGCATTACGCTTCACGTTCTAAGCCCCTAAAACGAGACAGGGTGCCCCGTCCTAACTTGTTAGGGCGGGATACCACCACGCCCCCTCACCCAAAACTTGCCTTCCCGAGCGCAGTCGAGGGATCTGCGGTTGTTCTTGCCTTTGCCTGTTTCCCCCCCAAGCAACAACTCGGGTGCCCCGTCCTAACTTGTTAGGGCGGGATACCACAAACCCCCTTTCCACAAACTTGACTTCCCGAGCGCAGTCGAGGGATCTGCGGTTGTTCTTGCCTTTGCCTGTTTCCCCCAGCAACAACTCGGGTGCCCCGTCCTAACTTGTTAGGGCGGGATACCACAAACCCCAACCAACAAACTGATCGTCCCCAACCTTCACCTTTATGTTCTGTCTCACTCCGTCATTTCCCCTGGAGACCTTCGTGCGCAATCTCGGGGCGTTCCTTCACTCAGACTGACCACCACGCCCCCTTTTCCACAAACTTGTCTTCCCGAGCGCAGTCGGTGAACTCACGACACAAAAATTCCCCGCTTTTTTGTTGTCAAGCCCCCCACCTGTGGAAAACCGACCTAAACAGCTGATTCCAAACGAAAAATAAATCTGTGGAAATCGAGAGTTAATTATTCGAATCTGTCATACTTGAAATAGTGACAAGAAAAGGCCCGCTAACCAGCGGGCCTTTTTCCATTTCACCACCAGACTGAGCACCGTAGCGCCGGTCACCAGACCGGCTGTCGTGCGGGCGTCCATACCCGCACCAACCATTGAAGGGAGCAAGGAGACGACAGCGCACAATCCCGGCCCAATAGGCTCTATCTGCTCCCTGCTTTCCGTTCACTTCTTCACTCCTTCACTGCGGTCCGTTGAGTCCGTCCACAGTGTGTTTTAGATCACATTCGGCGCAAAATCCCCCCAATTTTGCGCATAACCGCATGAGTGCAAAGGAGTTCCTCGTTTTAATTTTTGCAATTGAATGTGACGTATCTCACTTTTTCAACACGTTGGAGAAGTCTGAAGACTGGAAAGACACCGCCGTGGTCATTTGCCTTTGACGACTCCGACGGATGGTACGACCACCAGATGGGCCCAAGTGAACCAGTCGAACCTTGCCGATGACCAGCCGCTTACGCTGTGCCCGTTTAGCATCGGCTTCCGGCTCAGCACTGGCTCTGCGCGCGTTACGACGACGGAAAGCCGACGCGCTTGATCAACTCGTCAAAGCGAGGATCGGAACGCAACGGATCGAGGCAGGGGTCGATTTTGAGATACAGCATGCCCTTGTCTCGCGTCTGAAACGCGGTTTCCAACCAAGCGAACGCATTATCCTTGTCCGCTAGCCCCGCGAATATCAATGCAATCTCATACCTGCCAATGCCGGATTTCTGGACCTCTTGCTTCAGCTGGTTAATGATGAGCTGGGCGTCCGCAGTGCGACCCTGGCGAGCATAGATGTTGCCACGATGACCTATGGCGTGCGGCCCCTCCAATTCCTTGAATTTCTGATCCGCTTCCTGATACAGTCCCTTTTCTGCATAGATGTCGCCGAGAGCGAAGTGAAACTCCTTAGGGGTATGCGGCAAGTACGCGGCTCGCTGCATGTCATCAAGTGCCGCGTCGTAGTGTCTCGCGAAATACTGGATGTAGGCGCGATCCATGTAGGCACGGCTGGAAACCGGATCCAACTGCAATGCAATGTTGGCTTCGGCAATCGCCTCCTCTGCTCGTCCCGTGCGAATCAGGTATTGGGCCTGGGCCCAATGGACACTGGTGGAATTTGGGCTGACCGCAAGTGCGTGCTGCAGCTCGTTGCGGCAAGTCACCCAATCCCAGTTCTGATTCAACGCCGCAAAGGCCAATTGGAGGTGCGGTTCGGGACGCGAGTCGTCGAGCTCAATGGACTTGAGCGCTTCCTCTCTCTGCTTGGCGAATGCCTCCGCATACGGCATCCGGCCCGCTTCCCCCGCCCACCCGTACGCATCGGCCAGCGCGGCGTGGGCGGCGGCGAATCCAGGGTCCTTTTCGACTGCCCCACGGAAGTAGTCAATGGCGTCGCGTGGCGTTACCCCGTTGAACTGCTGCATGCCTCGCATGTAAAGCTCCATTGCCTCAGGAGCCACGCGTTGAGTGCGATTGAGGCGAGCAGCCTCAGTGGGAGTGAGTTCGGCGCTGATCTGATGCGAGATGGCACCAGCCACTTCGCTCTGTAGCGCGAGTGTGTCAGTCATGTCGCGATCGTAAGTATGAGCCCAGAGGTGCTGGTCGCTATGGGGGTCAATCAACTGCACGGTGATGCGGACCCGGTTTTGTTCGCGCTCGACAGATCCCTCGACAAGGGCGTCTACAGAAAGCTCTCGGGCGATCTGGGGAATCGTCTTCTGGGTTCCCTTGTAGGTCATGGCGGAGGTTCTCGATATGACCCGCAGCGACGAGATCTGGCCTAGCTCCGCAATCAGATTCTCCGTCATGCCGTCGGCAAAATAGTCCTGCTTGGGATCTCCGGAATAGTTGGCCAGAGGCAGGACCGCGAGCGAACGAATCGGAGCACGGGAAGGCTGGTTCTTCCAGATAAGAATCGCGACCACGACGACTGCCGCAACCAGCGAGCTACCTGACAACACAACGAACAGGCGAGACATCCGGAGCCGTGAACGCCGGGTTGGCGGCGGAGGCGGTTCCGCTGGCTCGGCCGGTTGGCTTACTCCTGGGGACTTCGGTGCCGCCTGTGAAGCAGCCACGAAGGTGAACTGGGGGACGTACGTGCCGGTGGGGAGATCGATGCGAACTTGTGGAGGGCTCTCCAGGCTTTGATAGTACTGAGCAAGGCGTTTTCGGACTTCAGAAGCCTTGACCCGGACTACAGCGTCGTTCGCGGTGTCGTAGTCCACGGGGCGCCCGAAGATTTCCGCGCCGAGCATGCGTTCGCGCAGACTGTCGAAACGGCCGGCCAGGGCATGTTCTACCACAATCTGGAGAAAATCCTGCGCACGCTTGCCGCCTCTAAAGGCCTCGCTCGCGACGACGTTCCGAAGTTCTTCGCGAACCTGGGCAGGCTCCACGTCAGCCGTCTTCGGCATTCCTTCGCCGGGCATTCACTGTACCTCGGGAACTTCGACGCGAGTGTAGCACAGCGTTAGTTCGATTGCTGAACGAGATTCTTTCGCCAAACGCGCACGTTTGTTGGCGTAGGAGCGAGATTTGCAAATAGCACAAAACAGGCAAGTAACCTTTTCAGGCGGGCCAACAAACTGTTTGCTGTGCGCCCGCTTCGACTCTGAAACGAAGCCCGAAAACGGCAGTTCTGCCCGCCAAATGCCGATTCCGCCCGCTAGATTGTCGGTGGCCAGTAACATACGTCCGTCAAAGGTAGGTTTTTTAAGAACCTCAACTCCACTCCGGGCCGTACCGGAGCGGGAGTTCCTCCATCAACTCTGATTGTAAGCCATTGAGAATAAAAGATGTGCATCGGAAGGCCTTTCAACAAACAGTTTTCAGCGCACCCAAACTGTTTAGTACATTCCGAATCGCGTGGGTATTGCATAGCCTCTGAAGTGAGGGCAAGGGATAAGTGGAACAAGTCCACCGAACCTTGCGCGACGCAATTTCGGGGAAGTGGGGTTTCGGTCAGAGTTCCTTCCCAGTACAGGAGATGTCCATGGATCGATTCCGCGATAGACTACGGCAACCAGCAGAAATCCACGAGCCGCACGCGCTTTCGGAGCGCAAGCTTCATCCCCATCACGGTGTGGCGGCTGCGCAGACCTCTGAATTTCGTCAATTCTCGCTGCGGCCAATCGTAGGCCCGAGCAAACAAGGCTTCGGGTGTGAGGCCCTGTTCCACGCTGATTGGGAGGACACTTTTCGCGGGGACCGCAATAACAACTCGCGGATCATGCTTGACAATTGGCTTCTCTATGGGTTTGAAGAACTGATCGGCGAGCGCGCGGTATTCCTCAATTGCACACGTGACACCCTGACGAGCGGCTTGCTCTCCCTGCTCCCGCACTCGGCCGTCTTTGAGATCCCGGAATCGGTCGTGCCCGACGATGAGGTCTTATCGGTTTGCCGATCATTGAAGGCCGCCGGCTACCGCTTCGCCCTCGATGACTTCGAGTCGCCGGAAAAGATGGAGGGATTCCTCGATCTCGTTGATTTTATCAAGGTCGATTTCCGGCATTCCGGACGCAGAGAGCGCGCCTGCATG
>WNGK01016641.1_pt1 | contig 10691 bp, 11 predicted proteins | sample 5400601 | NCBI WGS metagenome assembly WNGK01 (sample SAMN13153376, study PRJNA577476) | soil metagenome | isolation source: 60 cm soil or saprolite under Garry oak tree replicate 1 | place: USA:California | collected 2016-06-15
GGCCAGTTGGCGCAGGGTTTCCGCGTGGAACGCGCCGATGCGGCCAGTGCCGGCGAGTCCAAGTCTCATGAGACCTCCAGTCGGTGGATACCCCGGCGTTGACGCCGGGGAGGAGTCGATCCATAGAGACGGGCCAGTATCGGCGGGTCCGACATGGACAGCCTGTTTGATCTTCACGGGCGGGTTGGGTAGATTGCGAGGTGTGTCGAGGACACTGGTGAAGCGGGCCTACCGGTACCGGTTCTACCCCACCGAAGGGCAAGCGGCGCAGTTGTCGCGGACCTTCGGCTGCGTGCGTCTGGTCTACAACCGGGCGCTGGAGACCCGCACCACGGCATGGAACCAGGAACAGCGGCGGGTGACCTACGCGGACACGTCGGCGTTGCTGACCGCATGGAAGGCCAGCGAGGAATTCGGGTTCCTCAACGAAGTGTCGTCTGTGCCGTTGCAGCAGTGCCTGCGGCACCAGCAGACCGCGTTCGGGAACTTCTTCGCCAAGCGGGCGCGCTACCCGAAGTTCAAGTCCCGCAAGCGGGGCAAGGCCAGTGCGGAGTACACCCGCTCGGCATTCCGCTGGCGCGACGGGCAGTTGACGTTGGCGAAGATGGCTGAGCCGTTGGGCATCCGCTGGTCGCGGCCTCTGCCCGAGGAGGCCGAGCCGTCGACGGTGACGGTGTCGCGGGACGCGGCGGGCCGCTGGCACGTGTCGATCCTGATCGAAACCAGCGTCGAGCACTTGCCCGCCAGTCAAGGCGAGGTCGGTATCGACGTGGGCCTGACCTCGTTGGTGACCCTGTCCACGAGCGAGAAAATCGCCAACCCTCGACACGAGAACCGGGACCGTGTCCGGTTGGCCCGCGCCCAACGGAAGCTGGCTCGGAAACAGAAGGGATCGCTCAATCGGGCCAAGGCCAGGTTGGCGGTTGCCCGGGTACACGCCCGGATCGCCGACCGGCGGCGTGACCTGCTGCACAAGCTGTCCACTCGATTCATTCGTGAGAACCAAACGATCGTGATCGAGGACTTGGCAGTAGCGAACATGGTGAAAAACCGGTCGCTGGCACGCGCGATCAGCGACGCGGCTTGGTCGCAGTTGCGATCGATGCTGGAATATAAGGCGTCCTGGTACAGGCGCAGGGTGATCGTGGTGGATCGCTGGCTGCCGTCCAGCAAGACCTGTAGCGCGTGCGGGTGGGTAACCGACGCGATGCCGCTTCATGTCCGTGCTTTTGAGTGTGCCGAGTGTGGCCTGGTTCGTGACCGGGACCACAACTCGGCGCTGACTATTGTGGCCGCCGGGCGGGCGGTTGCTGCCTGTGGAGACGGAGTAGGACCAATCCGGCGTTAGTCGGTGCGGCATCTGTCGCAAACCCCCTTTCCCGGGGACGGAAGCAGGAACCACACGCCGCGAGGCGAGCGGAATCGTCGTCGTTCACGACGATGAGAACGTCAACTGCCCACCTCTCAACGACTGACCAGGACGAACTCGAACGAGTAGACCGAAGCCCGGTAGATGTGGTCGCCGTACTCGATGACGCGGCCCGACTCGTCGTAGGCGGTGCGGCGCATCGTGAGCAGTGACGCGCCGCGTGGCTCGGCCAGCATCTTGGCCTCGGCGGCGGTGGCCGGCCGGGCGCCGATCATCTGGGACGCCAGGTGAAACCGGACGCCGGCGGCCCGCATTGTCTGGTAGAGACCGCTTTCCCGCAGGCCATCCGCGGTGAGGCGGACCAGGCCGGCAGGCAGGTAGTTGTGCAGGACAGCCAAGGGCTCCTCGTCGGCGTAGCGGATGCGTTTCAGCGCCAGCACCGCGGTGCCCTCCGGCACGCCGAGCACGTGCGCCACGTTGTCCGACGCCGGGATCTCGTCCAGCCGCAACACGTCCGTGCGTGGACTGCGGCCCTCGGTGGCCAGGTCGTCGTAGAGGCTGGTCAGCTCGATCGGCCGGCGCACCGCGCGGTGCACGACCTGGGTGCCGACGCCGCGCTTGCGCACCAGCATGCCGCGCTCGACCAGGTACTGGATGGCCCTGCGCATGGTCGGCCGGGACAGGCCGAGGCTCTCGGCGAGCGCGATCTCGTTGTCAAGCCGCTGCCCGGGGGCCAGTTCGCCGGTCTCGATGGCCTGCTCCAGCACCTGCGCGACCTGGTAGTACAGCGGCACCGGGCTGGTGCGGTCGACGGTGATCGACGCGGGTGAGAAGGCCACCGTGCGCTCCATTCACTCGTGCGAGCACATGACAGTATGTCAGAACATACGGTTGACATGAAGTCAACTGGAACCGTATAACCGCTGCATGCTACTCGACCGGCTCGCTGGAGCGCCGATCTCATGGGGTGTCTGCGAGGTGCCCGGCTGGGGCCACCAGCTCACGCCGGACCGGGTGCTGGCCGAGATGCACGCCGCCGGCCTGGCGGCCACCGAGTTCGGCCCGGACGGCTTCCTGCCCGCGAATCCCGCCGACCTGCTTGCCGAGTACGGCTTGTCCGCCGTCGGCGGTTTCGTCCCGGTGATCCTGCACGGCGACGACCCGATGACCCCGGTGCACACCGCGTTGGACACGTTCACGGCGGCCGGCGCGACCACCCTGGTACTGGCCGCCGACACCGGCGCGACCGGCTACGACCAGCGCGTCGAGCTCGACGACCGGCAGTGGCGCCGCATCTTGTCCACTTTGGATCGTATTCGGGACGTGGCCGGCGAACGCGGCATCACGGCCACGCTGCACCCGCACGTCGGCACGGTCGTGGAACGCGCCGACGACGTGGCCAGGGTGCTGGACGGCTGCGGCATCGCGCTGTGCCTGGACACCGGCCACCTGATGATCGGCGGCAGCGACCCGGCGAAGCTGGCGGCCGAGGTGCCCGACCGGATCGCGCACACCCACCTCAAGGACGTCGACGCCACGATGGCCGCCCTGGTCCGCGACGGCAAGATCGCCTACTCGGCCGCGGTCGCCGAGGGCATGTACCGACCTCTTGGCCAGGGTGACGCGAACATCGCCGCGATCATCGGCACGCTGACGGCCGCCGGCTACGCCGGATGGTACGTCCTGGAGCAGGACACGGTGCTGACCGCCGAGCCGCCGCCCGGCCACGGCCCGATCTCGGACGTGTTGGCCAGCCTGGTGTTTCTGCGGGGACTGGGATGACTTCCGAAGAATCGCTCGCGGGTTCGAGCATCAGCTTCGATGTGATCACCATGGGCCGCATCGGGGTGGACGTCTATCCACTCCAGACCGGCGTGTCGCTGCGCGAGGTGACCACGTTCGGCAAGTACCTCGGCGGCAGCGCCACCAACGTCGCCGTGGCCGCCGCCCGGTCACGGCCCGATCTCGGATGTGCTGGCCAGCCTGGTGTTTCTGCGGGGACTCGGATGACTCTCGATGTGATCACCATGGGCCGCATCGGGGTGGACGTCTATCCACTCCAGACCGGTGTGTCGCTGCGCGAGGTGACCACGCTACCGCCAGCCCAAGGCCCCTGATCTGGAGATCGACACCGCCGAGCTGGACATGCCGGCGATCACGGCGGCCGGCGTGTTCTGGGTGACCGGAACCGGGCTGTGCCAGGAACCGAGCCGGAGCGCGACGCTGGATGCGTTGCGCGCCAGGAACAAGGCCGGCATCACGGTGCTGGACCTCGACTATCGGCCGATGTTCTGGCCCTCCCGCGAAGAAGCACGGCACTGGATCCAACAGGCGCTGCCGCACGTCACGGTCGCGGTCGGCAACCTGGACGAGTGTGACACGGCCGTCGGCCAGACCGAACCGCGTCAGGCCGCCGCGGCGCTGCACGGGTTCGGCGTCGAACTGGCCGTTGTCAAGCAGGGCCCGAAGGGCGTGCTGGCGAGCGGCGACGGCGAAACGGTGGAGCTGCCGCCGGTGCCGGTGACCGTGGTCAACGGCCTCGGTGCCGGCGACGGTTTCGGCGGCGCGCTGTGCCACGGCCTGCTCGCCGGCCGGCCACTGCTCGACGTGCTCCGGTTCGCCAACGCGGCCGGTGCGATCGTCGCGTCCCGGCTGGCCTGCGCGGACGCCATGCCGGACGATGCCGAAGTAGTGCATCTGTTGGGGCACGCCGATGCGGGCTGACCACCTCCGCACCATCCTGGACGCCCGGACCACCAACCCGGGCGCCATCGCCGATGCCGCCGCACGCCGGCAGAAGCCCGCATCGCTGCTCGGGCCGCACGGCCGGCTGATGATGATCGCGGCCGACCATCCGGCCCGTGGCGCGCTCGGCGCGGGCGACCGCCCGATGGCCATGGCCGACCGGTCCGACCTGCTGGACCGGCTGTGCCTGGCGCTGTCCCGGCCTGGCGTGAACGGGGTGCTGGGCACGCCGGACATCATCGAGGACCTGCTGCTGCTCGGCGCGCTGGAGGGCAAGGTCGTGGTCGGGTCGATGAACCGGGGTGGGCTGTCCGGCTCGGTGTTCGAACTGGACGACCGGTTCACCGCGTACGACGCGGCCGCGATCGCGACCATGGGCTACGAGGGCGGGAAGATGCTGTTGCGCATCGACGCGGCCGATCCGGCCAGCGTGCGCACCATCGAGGCCTGCGGGCACGCGGTGAGCGAACTGGCCGGCCGGCAGGTACTGGCCATGATCGAGCCGTTCCTGGCGCAGCGGGTGGACGGGCGGGTCCACAATGTACTGAGCGCGGATGCGATGATCAGGGCCGTGACAGTCGCGGCCGGCCTCGGCACCACATCGGCGCACACCTGGCTGAAGGTGCCGGTCGTACCCGAGATGGCCAGGGTGATGGCCGCGACTACGCTGCCCGCCGTGATCCTGGGCGGTGAGGTCAGCGCGGATCCCGATGCCGCGTTCGAGAGCTGGCGGGGCGCGCTGGCACTGCCCACCGTGCGGGGGCTGGTGGTCGGCCGGTCGCTGCTGTATCCGCCGGACGACGACGTCGCCGACGCCGTCGACACCGCGGTGAGTCTTTTCTAGAGGTATCACCAGAACCGGAGGTCGACAATGGTAAGAAAGAAGTTCCTGGCCGGGTTGCTGGTGGCACCCCTGTTGCTGCTGGCCGGCTGCACGAGCGGTAACAACGCGAACACGGCCGGCAGTACCGGTGGCGGCGGCAAGGTGTGCTCGTACACCTTCGCGGTGATCACCCACGGCGACAACGGAAACTTCTGGAGCGTCGTCTACAAGGGAGCGAAGAACGCCGCGAGCGACCTCGGCTGCAAGCTGTCCGAGGTCTACGGCTCGCAGCAGCAGGGCCAGGCCGAGCCGGACGACAACGCGGAGAACGCGCAGATCCAGAACGCGATCAACGCGCACGTCGACGGCATCGCGGTGTCCGACCACGATCCGGCCGCGATGAACTCGGCGCTGGCATCGGCGTCGGCGGCTGGTATTCCGGTCGTGCTGCTCAACGCCGGCTGTGACGACGCGGACATCGCGCAGTCCAAGGCGATCACGTGTGTCGGGCAGCCGGAGAACCTGGCCGGGCAGAAGGCCGGCGAGCGGTTCCTGGCCGAGAAGGCCAGCAATGTGCTGTGCGTGATCCACCAGTCCGGGCAGAACCTGCTCGACCGCTGCAACGGCATCGCGCAGGGGCTCGGCGTGAGTTCGTGCTCGACCGGCAACGCGCCGGCCAGCGGCCCGGCGTGCACGGAACTGATCCTCTCCACACCGAACGCGGCGTCCAACCCGCAGCAGGCGGTCGGCCAGGTCACCGCGTACCTGCACGGCCACCCCGGCGTGAACGCCGTGATGACGCTGAACAACGCGATCGGCCAGGCACTCGTGGTCGCGAAACCGGCCAACGTCAAGATCGCCACGTTCGACCTCGACTCGGACGTCCAGACCGACCTGTCGGCCAGCCCGCCGACCCTGGACTTCGCGGTCGACCAGCAGCAGTACCTCCAGGGCTACCTGCCGATCAGCTTCCTGTACCTGTACAAGAAGCACGAGGGCAACTCGGTCGGCGGCGGCGGCACGGTCGCCAGCGGTCCGCTGCTGGTGGACAACCAGAATGTGCAGAAGGTCGCGGCGGCCATCGCGGCCGGCGACGACTAAACGGAACCCACATGACAACGCAATCACGGGATGTTGCCGCGGCGGCGCCGGACGAGCGGCTGGCCACGACCAGCAGGCTGACCCGCGCGCTGCGGCGGCCCGCCTTCGGTGCGCTGCTGGGCGCCGTCGTGGTCTTCGTGCTGTTCGCCCTGACCGACCAGCAGCACCAGTGGCTGACCCAGTCCGGGTTCCAGTCGTGGGCCCAGCAGGCGTCGTTCTACGGGATCATGGCGGTGCCGGTCGGCCTGCTGATGATCGGCGGCGAGTTCGACCTGTCCACCGGCGGCATGACCGGCTTCACCGCGATCATCACGGCGCTGCTGGTCAAGGCCGGGTGGAACGCGTGGGCGGCGATCGTGGTGACGTTCGTGATCGCCGGCCTGGTCGGCCTGCTCAACGGCTACGTGGTCGTCAGGTCGAAGCTGCCCAGTTTCATCGTGACGCTGGCGACGTACTTCGTGGTGCGCGGCATGAGCATCGGCGGCGTGCTGCTGGTCAACGGCGGCCAGTCCAGCGTGAGCGTGGCCGGCGGCACGCATCCCGGCCTGGCCAGCGCGAAAGCCGTGTTCGGCAGTTCGTTCGCGAAAAGCGCGTCGCTGGCCAACGGCTACTCGACCGAGATCCTGTGGTTCGTCGCGGTCACCGTGGCGGCCACCTGGGTGCTGGCCAGAACCCGGTACGGCAACTGGATACTCGCGTCCGGCGGCGACCAGGACGCGGCGCGCAACGTCGGCGTTCCGGTGCAGCGGACCAAGATCTCGCTGTTCGTCATCACATCCCTCGCCACGGCGCTGGTCGGCGTCATCACGTTCACGCAGACCTCGAACGCGGTCGCGGAACAGGGCGTTGGCAACGAGTTCTACTTCATCATCGCAGCCGTCGCCGGTGGCTGTCTGCTCACCGGCGGCTACGGCTCGGTGGTCGGCGCCGCGCTCGGGGCGTGCATCATCGGCATGGCACTCGAAGGCGTCATCGACGCCGGCTGGGACAGCTCGTGGGACTTCACGTTCCTCGGCGCCATCCTGTTCCTGGCGGTCGGCGTCAACACGATCATCTACCGTCGAGCGATGAGGGCGCGGCGATGAGCAACACACCGATTCTGGAAGTGCGCGAGATCAGCAAGTTCTTCGGCAGTGTCAACGCGTTGCGGGACATCTCGCTCGCCGTGTATCCCGGGCAGGTGACGTGCGTGCTCGGTGACAACGGCGCCGGCAAGTCCACACTGATCAAGATCCTCTCCGGCGTGTTCGGGCCGGACCGGGGCGAGTTCCTGGTGGACGGCAAGCCGGTCCGGTTCGCGAGTCCTCGGGACGCACGGACGAACGGCATCTCCACCGTGTACCAGGACCTGGCGATGGTGCCGCTGATGTCGGTCTGGCGGAACTTCTTCCTCGGCTCGGAACCGACAAAGGGCTGGGGCCCGTTCCGCCGGTTCGACGTCGCCACGGCGAAACGCCTGACCAGCACGGAACTCGGCGCGATGGGCATCGACGTGCGCGACCCCGACCAGACCGTCGGCACGCTGTCCGGCGGCGAACGCCAGTCGGTGGCGATCGCACGGGCCATCCACTTCGGCGCCCGCATGCTGATCCTGGACGAGCCGACATCGGCTCTGGGCGTCAAGCAGGCCGGCGTGGTGCTGCGGCGGATCGCGCAGGCACGGGAACTCGGTCTCGGCGTCATCTTCATCACCCACAACCCGCACCACGCCTACCCGGTCGGCGACCGGTTCGTGGTCCTGAAACGGGGCCGCAGCCTCGGCGACTTCGCCAAGTCTGAGATCGAACGCGACGAGTTGGTCCGTCTCATGGCCGGCGGCGCCGAACTGGACGAGCTGAGCCACGAACTGCGACGGCCACCCACCGAGTACCCGGCCGAGACGGCATGACCGGTCTTGAGGTCACCCCGGAAACCGCCGGCTGGACCTACTGCGGCCTGCGCGTCATCGACCTGGCGCCCGGCGCGTCGTTCGAGCTGACCACCGGCCAGCACGAGACACTCGTGCTCCCGTTGTCCGGCGGCTGCACGGTGGGTGAACTCGTCCTCACAGGCCGGCCGAACGTATTCGCCGGTCCCACTGATTTCGCTTACGTACCAATAGAATCCACCGTCACGATCACCAGCCGGCACGGCGGCCGATTCGCCTTGCCCTCCGCCCGCGCCGAACATCGTCTGCCGGACAGATACGGGCCGTCGGACGATGTGCCGGTGGAACTACGCGGTGCCGGCCGCGCCAGCCGTCAGGTCAACAACTTCTGCACACCCGACACGTTCGACGCGGACAAGCTGATCGCCGTCGAAGTGTTGACACCGGCCGGAAACTGGTCGTCGTACCCGCCACACAAACACGACGAGCACACCGAGCATGAACGCCCACTCGAGGAGATCTACTACTTCGAGATCGACAGGAACGGCATCGGCTACCAACGGGTGTACGGCCCGGAAATCGATATCCTCAAGGAAGTCCGCACCGGCGACGTGGTCCTGATCCCGAACGGCTACCACGGCCCGTCGATGGCCCCACCCGGCTACCACATGTACTACCTGAACGTGATGGCCGGCCCCGACCCGGACCGGGCCTGGCTGTTCAGTGACGACCCGGCGCACACCTGGATCCGCGACACGTGGGCCGACGAGCCGATCGACCCGCGCCTGCCGTTCGGAGGGACGGCGACATGAGACTGACCACCGCACAGGCACTCGTTCGCTGGCTGTCGGCCCAGCGGACCGAACTGCTGGACGGCACGACGGCGCCGCTGTTCCCGGCCGTCTGGGCGATCTTCGGCCACGGCAACGTACTCGGTCTTGGCAGCGCACTGGCCGAGGCGGACCTGCCGGTATGGCGCGGACACAACGAGCAGGGCATGGCCCTGGCCGCCGTCGGCTACGCCAAGGCGACCGACCGCCGCCAGGTCGGCGTGGTGACCACGTCGATCGGTCCAGGCGCGCTGAACCTGGTGACCGCGGCCGGCGTCGCCCACGCCAACCGACTGCCACTGTTGCTCCTGCCCGGCGACACGTTCACCAGCCGAGCACCCGACCCGGTGCTGCAACAGGTCGAGCACTTCCACGACCCCGGCAGCACGGTCAACGACGCTTTCCGTGCCGTGACAAGGTATTTCGACCGGATCACCCGGCCGGAACAGCTCATGGCGACGCTCCCCCAGGTCGCCCGCGTCCTCACCGATCCGGCCGACTGCGGCCCGGTGGCACTCGCGCTGCCACAGGACGTCCAGGCCGAATCATTCGACTACCCACCATCACTGTTTGATCCAATCATCCATCGAATCCTCCGCCCCCGCCCCGACCAGCGAGCGCTCGCCGAGGCAGCCGAACTCCTACGATCCGCGCACCGGCCGCTGCTGGTACTCGGCGGTGGCGTCCGGTACTCGGGCGCCGGCCCCGCCACCCTTGCTTTCGCCCGTCGCCACGGCATTCCGGTCACCGAGACCACCGCCGGTCGCACCCTGGTCCCACACGGCGATCCACTGCACGCCGGCCCACTGGGCATCACCGGCTCAAGCTCGGCAAACACGATGGCAGCAAACGCGGATGTCGTCCTGGCAGTAGGAACCCGGCTACAGGACTTCACCACCGCATCCTGGACCGTATTCGCACCGGACGTACGCATGATCGCCATCAACACGGCCCGCTTCGACGCCGTGAAACACGGTTCCCACGCCCTGGTCGGCGACGCGGCCGCGACCATCACCGAACTGAACCTGGGCGACTGGCACGCCGATCCCACCTGGACCGCCCGCGCCACAACCGAACGAACACAGTGGGACAACCACATCGACGCCCTACGCGCCGCCCCCACAACGGAATTGACCTACGCCCACGTCATCGGAGTGATCAATACCATCTCCGGCCCCGACGACTACGTCATGACCGCATCCGGCGGGCTGCCCGGCGAACTGATCGGCGGTTGGCGGGCGACCGGTGGCGCGCCGACCATGGACGTCGAATACGGCTTCTCCTGCATGGGCTACGAGTTGGCCGGCGCATGGGGCGCCGCGATGGCCAGACGAACCGGCGTCGTGACAACACTCCTGGGCGACGGCTCCTACCTGATGGCCAACTCCGAACTTTTCTCGGCCGCCTTCGCCGGCCACGGCTTCATCGCCGTCGTCTGCGACAACGACGGTTACGCGGTAATTGCCCGATTGCAGGAGGGCCAGGGCAGCCAAGCTTTTAACAATATGTACGCCGACTGCCGCTCCGACCGGAATGACCCACCCCGCACGGATTTCGCCGCGCACGCCGCCGCACTCGGCTGCGCGGTGTTCACCGTGACCGGCGGCGCCGACGAGTTGGCCACCGCGTACCGAAAAGCCAGGACCGCCGCGACGGACCGACCGGCGGTCGTCGTAGTTCGCACCGATCCGAGCGCCTGGACCGAGTCCGGCGCGTGGTGGCAGATCGGCGTACCGGAAACACTGCCAGGACACGCCCTGCCGAACCCGGAACAGGTGCGCTACCTGGGCAGTTGAGTGCCGGCCACCCGATGTATGTGAAAAGTTCGCGGCCCCGACCGTTGTTCAGGGGGCCGGCGCGCGGTCACGATGAATCACGGACCGTACCCGATTCGTGACCCGTGAGGAGCACCCGTGCCCACAGGCAGTCTTCCCGGATTCGGCGTCGTGGCCGGCG
>WNGK01026211.1_pt1 | contig 10691 bp, 10 predicted proteins | sample 5400601 | NCBI WGS metagenome assembly WNGK01 (sample SAMN13153376, study PRJNA577476) | soil metagenome | isolation source: 60 cm soil or saprolite under Garry oak tree replicate 1 | place: USA:California | collected 2016-06-15
TCGGGATCGGCGCCATGGCCATCGCCTCGACCTCGACGTCGGTGCGCGTCTGATCAGCGTCGATCTTCAGGAACACGTCACCGACGCGCAGGGTCGCGCGCTCGTGATGGGCGACGACGACCTCGACCTCCTCCACGTCAGCCATTATCGCGGGATGACCACCGATAGTCGCCGGGTTTATCGCGTGCGACGGCTCCGGCTGGACCTGAGCCGTGGCCGGGGCACCTCCTAGCCGGTCAGGTCATCCCGGGCGGCGCTGCGGAAGGCGGCTGCGGAACATGGCTTCCGGTCGCGAACGGGGCCGCTGCTGGCCAGCCCTGCCGTTGCGCTGGCGTCGCTGACGCTGCCGGACGGTACCGCTGTCATCGCCGCCGCGGGCGATGACGGCAGCCTGCGATGGTGGGATGCCCCGGCCTGCCGCCCGCTTGACGGCGCGGCGGCTGCCGGCGCGGCGCCGGTCCTGTCGCTGGCCCCGGTCCTGATGCCCGCTCCGGTCCTGACGCCGGCCAGCGCGCCAGGGGGGCTCGCCGGCCGGCTGGCCGGGCTCCGGGACGGCCGTACAGTGCTCGCCGCCGGCGACGCTGACGGGGTGGTCCGGCTGTGGGATCCGGTGACCCGCGTGCCGGTGACCACGCTGTTCCAGCGTCCTGGGCGGCGCGTCGTAGCGATGACGGCCGTGAATCTCGCAAACCATCCGCCGTGGCGCGGCACCGACCTCGTCGCGGTGTACAACGACCTGCTCGTGGACGTGTGGCACTCCGGATCCGTCAACGGCACCCTGTCGGCCATGGCGCCCGGCGCGGGCAAGCTCGCCGCAGTCGGCCACCAGTGCATCATCGGCGTCGGCGTATCACCCAGACGACTGGGGTACCGCCAGCCGGTCCTGCTCGCCGACCGGAACGGCACGGTGTCGATGTGGGAGACCTTCGGCACACGGCTCAGCGACCCGCTGCCGCCCGATCCGGCACACCGCGAGATCACCGGGACCGCCGTACTGCCAGGAGCAGACGATGGCATCACCGTAGTGACAGCCAGTCGAGCCGACCGCAACCTGCGGATCTGGGAACCGCAGCGCGGCAGTGCCGCGCTCCTGCCACTCAGCATCCGGCCGCGCTGCCTGCTCACTGCCGGCGATGCCCTGGTCATCGGGCACGACGACGGGCTCCTGGCCCTCTCCCTCACCACCGGTACCGCCGAACGCCATAGACACCACCTGTAAAGACCATGCACAGATCCACCCATTCAGCATGTAGCCGATGCTGACTGGCATAGCATGCGACGACGTACCGAACGGCGGTTCGCGGTCACTGTCAGCAGTTGCGTTTGGTGATTAAGTCCGTGCCCTGATTCGGGGCAGCCGGTCCTTGCGAGCGGCCCGGTCTCTTTGACCGAAAAGATCGGGTTGGCGACACTGCTGCAACGATGGATGTCGCGGGACATCACGGTAAGGTCGCTGGGTGGGAACCTGGGGATCAGGGGCGTTCGACAGCGACGATGCCCTTGACCTGCTCAACACGCTGGTAGAACAGAATGCCGCCTCGCGCCGCGAGACCCTGGAGCGGATATTCTGCACGGCCAGGGAGCGCCCGCAGGACCTGAACTGGACGCTCGGCCCGGCCGAGGTCGTCGCGGCGGCCGCGATCGTGGCGGCCGGCCTGCCCGCCGGCGGGGCATTCGTGCGGGAGATCGCCGGGCACGACTACGATGCGGCTGCGCTGGTGATTCCCGGCGAGGACCCTGAGTTTGCCCGACGCCGGCCTCGCCGCGCTGCTCATCGCTGCCGGGCGCGATGGGCCCTGGCATCAAGGCTGGGTCGATGCCGAGACAGCGCTGCAGGCCCGTTCGACGACTGACCAGCTAGCCTCGGTCTTCTACCGCTACCAGCACCGGCACGACCAAGAACTGCCTCTGCAGTCTTGACGGCCCGTCGGGACGGGCCGACCGCTGCCGAAGACCACATAAGGCGAATACTTACACGCTCGCCGAGGACGGGCACCGGTCACGCAACGTGATCTGCACCAAGGACCGGGACGCGATAGATCGATGCCGAGTATTGTCTGCGCCGACTGGATAGATTGTCCGGTTGCCTGCGCATAGATCCGTCTGTTACGGCGGGTGGCTGGGCGGCCGGTTTGCGGGACCGTCGGCCGGCGGGCGAGTGCGCCGTGACCGGCCACGGCGATGCCCGTTCGTGGCGCACGGCTGCCGCCCGGCCTGTCCGTGCGCCATCGCGCGGTCCGCCGGCTTGGCCGCTTCTTCAGCTGGCTCTGGGAGAGCAGCCCCGAGGCTGCTCAGATGAAAACAACACTTGCAGTATAATAAACAACAAATGTAGTCTGAGGGTATGCCGAATCGCAGAGAGACGTTGCTGGACGCGGCGGTCCAGGTGCTCGGCGAGCGCGGGATGCGGGCGCTCACGCACCGGGCCGTCGATGCCGAGGCGGGCGTGGCGGCCGGCTCGACAGCGAACTATTTCCCGACCCGCGAGTCGCTGCTCGAGGCGATCGTCGAGCGAGTCTCGGCGATGGAGCGCGGCCACTTCGACAAGATCGCCGCCGAGGTGTGCCCGGCGACTCCCGCGGAGCTCGGCCGTGCCATGGCCGGGTTCGCCCAGGACGTCACCGGCGGCCGCCGGGCCCTGACCCTGTCGCGTTACGCGATCCTCGTCGAGGCCGGGCACAACCCCAGAATCCGGCACCAGCTCGCCGAGACGGGAAGCCGGGTCAATGCCTGGTTCGCGAACTGGCTGCGGCTGATCGGGTCGGGTGACACCGACCGTGACGTGCACGTGCTCGGCAACTACCTCACCGGGCTGATGCTGCACCAGCTCGCCATGCCCGACCCGGGGTTCGACCCCGCGGACAAGATCACCGCCCTGCTCGAGTCCCTGGTCCAGCCCGCAGGTACACCCGTACACCACGACGGGACTGAGCCGGCGCGGAGCACTACCTCGTGACCAGCGTCAGGAAGGGGACCGGCTGCGGGCCGGGAACGGAGGAACCGGTGGACCGCAGCGAGGCGTGGACCGCGATCGACGATCAGCGGCGCGCCCTGGTGCACCTGCTCGACGGCCTGTCCGAGCAGGAGTGGCGCCAGCCGTCGCTGTGCGACGGCTGGACGGTCCGGCAGGTGGCGGCGCACCTGGCGCTGCAGAACACGACCTGGTCGGCGATGCCCCGGGCGGTGCTCGACCTCCTCCGCCACGGCGGCATGAACGGCGCGATCCACGCGATGGCGTGCCGCTACGCCGAACTGCCCGTCCAGGTCATCATCGGCGAGATCCGCGACCGGATCGGAGTATGGCGGCCGCTGCCGGCCGTCACCTTCCGCGAGACGGCCATCGACTATCTGGTGCACGGCCAGGACATCGCCGTCCCGCTCGGCCGGACCCTGCCGATGCCACCAGGCCTCGCCGTCATCGCCGCGGACCGGGTGTGGTCCAGCCCCCGGATGTTCCGCGCCCGGAAGAAGCTCGCCGGCTACCGGCTGGTGGCCGACGACGCCCCGTGGGCCGCCGGGCAGGGCCAGGAGATCTGCGGGCCGATCAGCGCGCTGCTGCTGCTCCTCACCGGCCGCCCGGCCGCGCTGCCGCGGCTATCGGGCCCGGGAGTCGCGGGCCTGCGCGAGTTCTTCGCGCCCTCACTGGCGGCGTGAATCTATGCAACCGCTGTCATCGACGCTCCCCGCGCCTCGCAGAGTGCTCCTGGGCCCGGCCGACGTGGAGGACGACGAGCTCGCCGCCTTCGTCGCCGCCAGCCTCGGCGTCCCGCACGCGACCGTCCTGACCTCGACGGCCGCGGTGTTCCCGTACGACCGGCCGGCGATCACCACCGCGGGACGCTATCTCGTCACCGGGTCCGCCCGGACCGGCACCGGAGAGGTCCGGGCGTTCTCCTTCTTCGTCAAGGTCATCCACCCTTACCAGCGGTCGCCGCTGCGGTTCGCGATCCCCGCGCACCTGCGTGCCCGGGCCGCCGCCCTCATCCCCTGGCACACCGAGGCCGACCTGTACCGCTCGGACCTGCGCGACCGGCTGCCGCACGGCCTCACGATCCCCCGCGCCCTCGCGGTGCGGGACCTGGGCCAGGATTCGGCCGCGCTGTGGCTGGAGCACGTGCCAGCCCGCCGGGTCATCTGGGACGCCGGACGGCACGCCCGGGCGGCGTACCTGCTGGGCCGGCTCGCCGCCAGCCGCGCCGTGGCGCCGCTGGCTACCGCGGTCCACGGCGCGCGGACCCCCCGCGTCTACGCCGACGCGTGGCTCAAGCACGTCGTGCTGCCCGCCCTAACCGAAGACGGCGCGTGGGCGCACCCCCTGGTCCGCGGCGTGTTCGACGCACGGCTCCGCCGCCGCCTGCTCGCCGCGGCCGATGCGCTCCCGGCCCTGCTCGACGAACTCGACGACGCCCCCGCCGCCACAGCGCACGGCGACGCGTGCACCGCCAACCTCCTGGTCGCCGGCGATCGCGACGCCCTGGTCATGGTCGACCTCGGGTTCTGCGGCAAGGCTCCGCTCGGCACCGACCTCGGACAGCTCATCCTCGGCGAGGTGCAGACCGGACAGCGCCACCCCGCCGACCTGCCCGGCCTCGAGGCGGCGTGCCTGCCCGCCTACGTCGCCGGCATCCACGCCGAAGGCGGCACCGCCAGCCTGGCACAACTCCGCCGCACCCACGCGGCCCTGCTGACGGTCTTCTCGGCCCTGCCCTCGATCCCCATCGAGCACCTCCACGACGAACCGACACCCCGGCTGCGGAGCCTCTTTCATGGACGAGCCGCCATCGCCCGCTTCGCCCTCGACCTGCTCGACGACACCCGCCCGCCGGCATCCGCCCGCCCCGCACCCGCCCGGGTGCCTGCCGCTACGCCGCCAAGCCTCCAGGAGGACACCGTGACCTACGCCGTGACCATCGACGTCCACGCACCCGCCGCCGCCTACCAGGCCCTGCACGCCCAGCTCCTCGAGCGCACCGGAGGTCAGGTCGACGGACTGCTCGTCCACCTCGCACGACCCACCGCCGACGGGTTCCAGGTCCTCGAGGTCTGGGACACCAAGGCCAGCTACGACCACTTCAACGACACCGTCATCGCACCCCTCACCGCTCAAGCCGGCCTCGCCCCGCCCGCCGGAACCACCGACGACGACGCAACCGCCGGCCCGCCGACCCCGGCAATGTCCGTCACCCAGATCGACGTCAGCGGGCTCATCATCCCCCGCGGCCCCGTCGCGTACTGACGTCCGACAGGCAGGCGACCCGCCCGGTCGGCAAACAGGGATTCACCCGGCACGCAGATGAACCAGCTCTGGATCTTCAGTTTCCTGACCGGCACCGAGCTTGCATCCGTGCATATCGGCGGTTCCGGTATGCGTCTAGATCGGATGGCTAACGTGGCGTGACGACCATGGTTGCGGCGGCTGGGCGGGCGCCAGGCGTGAAGATGGCAGCCACCTGCGCTGATCCCGGGCGGTGCCCGCCTGGGGATCCCGTACCGGCGAGGCAACCGGGCTCGCTAGCCCCAGTAGTGTTACTGTGAGTACACAGCCAATGCACATCTTGCCCACGGGGGTGGCAGCGATGGCAGGAATGATCCGCAAGAGCCTCGACGCGCCGGAGGAAATCCGCCCGTTCGAGGGCGGCACGGGCAAACTCGAGCTCGTCAACACCGAGGCCGGGCCGGTCGGCCGGGCGACCTTCCAGCCCGGCTGGCGGTGGTCGCAGCATGTCAAGCCGATAGCGCAGACCGACAGCTGCCAGGCAAGGAGATAGAGTTCGGGCCTGGCGACTTCTCGGTGATCCCTCCCGGGCACGACGCGTGGGTCGTCGGCGACGAGCCGTGCGTGGTGATCGACTGGCAGGGCTTCGCGGACTACGCCAGGCGCTGACGGGCCCAGGTTCCGCGTTCTTACCGCTACCGCTGCCATCCGCGCCGGAGCTGTGCCCGCTGGCGCTTTCCGCGGGATGTGACCGGCCCTGGCCGAAAGGGGGAAACGATGGCGTTCGTGCAGGTAATCGAGATGACCACAACCAAGGTGACCGAGATCGAGGAGCTGATGAGCGAGTGGGTGGCAGCGACCGAAGGGCGCCGCAGCGCACGCCGCAGCCTTCTGACCAAGGACCGTGAACGCCCAGATACCTATGTGCAGGTGGTGGAGTTTCCTTCTTACGAGGAGGCAATGGCCAACTCCGCCCTTCCCGAGACGGCGGCGTTCGCCGAGAAGCTGGCGGCCTTGTGTGCCTCGGCACCCACTTTCCGGAACCTCGACATCGTCCGCGCCGACGTACTGTAGCCTGCCAGCTTCGCATGCTGGCGAGCAGTGGCCGGGCCGGCCGCGTCATGAGGGCCGCGCGGGATACCGAACGACCTATCTCAAGCGCTCTCCTCAGGTTGAGGCTGCGATCTGTGACCCATTGCTACCGTGACCTTCCGCCTGGCGGCCATAGCCGCCAGGCGGAAGACTTCTCAGCCCTCGGATTACCGGGCGGCGCCCGCGACGTAGCGGCGACGATGTAGGTCGCGTGCCGGTCCAGGCTGCCGCGGGCACGGTCACAGCGCATCGTGGTCCGCGGATCCGCGTGCGACGCCGCCTCTTGCACATAGCGCAGCGGCACCCCGGCATCCAGCGCGGCGGTGATGAACGCGTGCCTGAGCGTGTGGGGCGTGACGGCCTTGGCGATCCGGGCGCGGCGGGCGGTCTTGCGGACGATCGGCCCGGCGCCGTGCCGGTCCAGCCACCGCCGGTCCGCGGCCAGGAACACTGGCCCGTCCGTCTGTTCCCCGATGGCCAGGTCGATCGCCCGGGCCGTCCGCGGCGCCAGCGGAATAGTCACCACCTTCCCGCCCTTGCGCGTGATCGTGAGAGTCCGGTGCCCGCGCTCCAGGCCCAGATGCTCGATATCGGTCCCTGTGGCCTCCGAGACCCGCAACCCGTTCAACGCAAGCAAGGAGATCAGCGCATGCTCGCCCGGAGTGCCGAGCCCAGCGGCGACCAGCAGCGCGCCGAGCTCGCTGTGGTCCAGCGCGGTCGCATGGGACTCATAGTCCACGCGCGGCCGCCGGACGTGCGCGGCTGGGGAGTGGCCCAGGAGCTCCTCTTCGACCGCGTACTTGTAGAACCCGGCGATGGTGCACAGCCGCCGGGTGACGGTCGCGCGGGCCCTGCCCCGGCCTTCTAGGTAACGGGCGAAGCCTTCGACGTCGGCGCGGCGGACGGCGAACAGGGCCAGCGAGCGGGCGCGGCACCAGGTGGTGAACTGGCGCAGATCGAGTGCGTAGGCCTAGCGAGTCAGGCCGCGGTATCCGGCCAGGAACCCAGCGAGGGCGACCCGTCCGGCGTCGGTGAAGGCGGGCTGGATCGTGGCGAGCGCAGCGGATGGGGCGGCAGTGGTCATCGGGCACCTCCCGGCCGGGCTGAGACCCGGGAGGCTGGGCCAGCTGCCAGGTCCCAGCGATTGAGCGGAAACTCAACGTGAGCCGCGACTGCCGGTCACGCCATGTAACAGCCCACCGGAATCAGGGAGATACCGACCACCAGGAAATACGTTCCAGACCGCCGATTCCGGGTGGGTGAGGAGTTGCTCAGGTCCATGGGTGACGGCGCGCAGATTATCCACATCGGCGGAGGCGAATGCGGCGGGCGGAGGGTTCGGGTGCTGCCGGGGGCTGCCTCGCCGCCGCACGCGGCTCATCAACGCGGACGTGCGTGCGTGCCGTTGGTGTGATCGAAGCGTTCGTGGTGCTGACGCAGCAGGTCCAGCCCGTAGTCGCCCCCGTTGGGGGTGCGCACCACGGTGTGGATGTGATTGGGCGAGGGGACGGGGTTGTCGAACGCCACGCCGGGGTGGTGATCGAACTCGATGAGCACCACGGGGCTGTGGGCCCGGTAGTAGAAGGGCCCGTCCTCCCCGGTGGCACCCATCCAGGCGAAGTAGGTTTCGTCGAGATGACGGTCGACCTCAGACATCGTCACCCCGCAGTGACCCTCGCCGGCCCAGCCCGCGTAGGTGGCCACCAGGGCCCGCAGCCGGCGCCGCTGGCCCTCGGACAGGTCGGCCGCGCACACGCCCGCGTACGGGATCACCGCGTTGTCGCGGAAGGCGCCGGCCACCATCTGCCCCTCGAAAGGATCCTGCAGGCCGGGTGGAAGATCGCCGGGATGGATCGACGGTTGCAGGATCGCCCGCTTAGCCTGCTGGTCGTCGAGGGAGCGGATAAGGCCAAGGCCCATCCGCTCCTCGGCGGTGAAAACCATCGTGCCCGCCAGCGGGCCGCTGAAGACCTGGCACGGTTCGGAGCCCATGAAGGCCGGGGTGAACACCAGCTGATCGCCGATGATGGTGCAGTTGAGGCACAGGTGGTGGCCGTCGAGCTGCCAGGCCCAGGGCCGCTGCTCGCCGGGTTCCCCGAAGAACGACAGGAAGTACAGCCACTCACCGTATTCATCATCCCGGCCCGTCACCCCGGCGAGCAGCCCGTTCAACCGCATGATGTCGCGCGCCTGGGCAAAGCCCCTAGCCGACAAGGTGGCCTGCAACAGGCCAAGGCCAAGCCGGCGGGTCGCCGGCGGGAGGTCTTCCAGCATCACGCCGTGACGGAAGACGAAGGGGTGGGGGTACAGCCACTTGCGGCGCTCGTCCGCGCCGAGCGGGAACACAGCCCGCTGGCGCTGCTCGCCGCTGAGCGCACCCACAAACGCGGCCGCGGCCTCGGTGACCGGCGCGGTGCTCACGCCGGTCGCCCGCAGCGGAAACAAACCCGGCCTGGCCACACCGCCGGTGGTGAGACCCCGGAACGGCTCACGCAGCGGCATGGCCCGCTCTTCGATCATGGCCTGCATCGCCGGCGGGAAGTCGGCAGGCCGGCGCGCCGACAAGGACGGCATCTGCCGGAGCCCGAAATCAGTCCAGTACCTCATGGATCCCCGCCCTAGCGCCGGCGCCTGTCCCGCCACCCGCAACGCCTGGCGAGTAAGGCCGCACCTCACTCAGCCCGGCGGCCCATTTCGACCCTGCTTGCGCGTTCCCAGCAGCGTACTCCCCACGCATCAAGCCGAGCGCAAACCCATCCCATCTGGCGGTATGGTGCCGCAGTGCCCCCACGCGCGTCCTCATACGGCTATCGCCCGAGTGTCTCCGGTCACACCTTCGCCAAGACCATAACAACCATTCGGGTGTGACGATCACAACCGACTGGCCTGCTGGGCTAGCGTCCCATAACGGCGGCTCCGAGCGCGTCTGGTCACCTGTTGCGTTCCGCAGCCGGCCGGGCGTCAAGTGACCCTGCGCGACTGCCCTCGGATGGCACGGATCCGAGGGCATGACGCCTCAGTGATCTCCGAAGAGGCGTTCGTCAGCCGCGGATCTGAATCGGCCCGGCCGGTACCTTGGGCCAACCGGCATAATGGCGGTCCAAGATCTCAAAGCGGGTCGCGATGGCGGTGCTGGCTGGCCGGGTGGCGGTGGTGACCGGTGCGTCGGTCGGGATCGGCGCGGGGCTGGCGGCGATGCTGGCGGCCGAGGGCGCGAAGGTGGTGCTGGCTGCCCGACGGGAAAGGGAACTGGCCGGGGTAGCGGACGGTATCCGCCAGCGGGGCGGCGTGGCCATTCCGGTCCTCACCGACCTGACCAGCGACGAGTCGATCGGCCGCCTGCTGGAAATGGCCCAGGCCGAGGCCGGCCCGGTCGACGTGCTGGTCAACAACGCCGGCTACGCGGTGTGGAAGCCGCTAGAGGAAACCGCGCTGGCCGAATGGGACCATGCCTTCGCCGTCAACGTCCGGGCGGCCGCCTGCCTCAGCGCGGGGGTGCTGCCCGGAATGCAGGCCCGGCGGTTCGGCCGGATCATCAACATCGGCAGCGAGGCCGGGGTGGCCATCGTCCCTGGCCTGGCCGCCTACTGCGTCAGCAAGCATGCCTTGGTGGCCCTGACCGAAGTCATCCAGGACGGCAACCACGACAACGGCATCAAGGCCTGGGTCATCTGCCCCGGGTTCGTCGACACCGGCGCCAACCCGGCCAACTTCCTGACGGTGGAGGAGGTGGTCGACATGGCCCGCTACCTGCTGCACACCGGGGACAACGTGAAGCTTGGCCCGCAGATCTTGCTGCGCACCATGCGCAACCCCATGGGGGGCTAGCACACGGGACCGTCATGACCGGCATCGCTGAGCTGCATGCGCAGGCGCTGGACGCGACAGGCTGCATCGTCCGTGGCGTACCGGCAGATCGCCGCCGGCATGCCGCTACCTCTGCGCCGACGCGGATAATGAAGCCATGGCTAGCGGGCTGATCCGGTGTGGGCACTGCGGCCAGGCAAACCGGGTGCCGGCCGCAGCGGCCGGGACGCCTCGCTGCGGCAAGTGCCATCAGCCGCTGCCGTGGATCGCTGACGCCGACGACACGACCTTCGGCGAGGTCGCCGAGGCCGCCAAGATTCCTGTCATCGTCGACTTGTGGGCGCCCTGGTGCGGGCCCTGCCGCATGGTCAGCCCCGCGCTCGAGCAACTCGCCCGCGACCTGGCAGGCAAGGTCAAGCTGGTCAAGGTAAACGTCGACACCTCGCCGCAGATCTCGCAGCGGTTCGGGGCCCAGGCCATCCCGACCCTGCTGGTACTGCGCCGTGGACAGGTGATCGCCCGGCAGACCGGCGCCATCCCCCTGGCCGCTCTGCGGACCTGGGCCGACAACGCGCTC
>WNGK01029791.1_pt1 | contig 10687 bp, 5 predicted proteins | sample 5400601 | NCBI WGS metagenome assembly WNGK01 (sample SAMN13153376, study PRJNA577476) | soil metagenome | isolation source: 60 cm soil or saprolite under Garry oak tree replicate 1 | place: USA:California | collected 2016-06-15
ACATTCGGCCGACGGCTCAATTTGAGCAGGACGAGACCCGCGAGCATCCACCCGGCCCATTGCCAGCCCGCGGTGTGCAGCAAATCGCGCATCGCCTCGTTCTTGGCGGCATGCACCTGTGCCTCCCGCGCCTCGGCCATCAACGCCGCCGCGCTCGACAGCGCCTCGGGCAGCGCCAGCCGCTCACAGCCGCGCGCGCCGGCACGCGCAGCCGCCGGCAACAGCGCCGCGGCCGAGAGGGCGCGCGTCGCGCCATGGCCGTCCAGCGCCGCGCCGAGCAACAACAAGGCGTTGGCGGGCGCACTGTCGCCGCGCTCGCCAGCGGGTGTATCAGGGCGCGCGATGGCGGCCCTTACCATCCCGAAGGAGCAAGCGAGCGGCAGCGGGCCGGCAGTGTCGGGGCCGCCCAGCGAATAGCGTTCGATGTAGGGCTGAGTGTCGGCGTCGATCGACTCGATGGCATCGCCGAGCGCGAGCAGGTCGCCGAGCCCTTCGCGTTGCTGCAGACGAAGCTCCGCACGCCGCTTTTGTGCGTCGACAAGCGGGCGCTGGAACGCTCGTCCCGCCTGGGCGTAGGCGTCGACCAGTGCCAGCGGGATGGCATCGACTCGCGCTTCGCCGGATCGCAGTTCGGATCGGCGGCACAGGCGGTCACGCACCAGAGGCTCGGCAAGCAAGCCGTGACTCGCACACAATCCGGGGAGGGACCGCTCGGGCAGGCCGCCGATCACCAGGGCGGTATCGGAAAAACGGCCCTCACGCCCCAGGTCGTCGGCGGCGAGGCGATCGAACGCCGGAAAGAGCGCGACGATCGCAGCGATGGTGAGCAGGGATTCGACCCGCGACGGCCACCTCGCCGCAGCTTCGGCCGCCGGGGCGACGCCGGAGCCAACAGTGACGGCTACGGCCACACACCGCCCTTCGCGCCTACGGGCGAGGCCCCACAACTTCTGCGTCGTGCAGAAATGACGTGCCGCTGCACGGATCGGGCTCCAGGCAAAGCGAAAACGAGCGTCTTGGTGACACTTGCAGCGCGCTCTTGTTACACGCTGTTACAACAAGAGAGCCCAACGTTGTTCGCGCTTCTGCAGCCCCGCGGGAACCGTAGCAACTGCGGTTTGCGTTGTCAAGCCGATCGCACCGAGCGGCGTGCGGCGACCGCTGGCCGGGATTCAGCCTTGGCCGCGTGATCGAAACGTGGGGTCGAGCGCGATCAGGCACAGCTCGGTGAACAGCATCTGCGCCGCGACCTGCGCCGTGTTCGTCGTTGCATCGTATTGCGGTGCCACCTCGACCACGTCGCCTCCGATGATGTGCGCGCCGCCCACCGACCTCCGGTGTGCCCGTGCCCGGCGCGAAGCCCGGGTCGATGCCATCGATATCGAACGTAATGTAGGTCGGCCCGTCGCCAATGACTTCACGGGCCTTGTCGATGACCGCCGGTACGCCCATCTCGATCACGTCCTCGACGTGCAGCACGGTCATGCCGCTGTCGACGGAGAACTCCCACAAATACTCCGCCCCGCCGTGGATTCCAATCTGGATCGACCGTTCCGGATCGAGGGCCCCGTCGAGCACCGCCTGTCGGAACGGGCCACCGTGATGAAACTTGGATCCCTCGAATGTTCCACCGGTATCGCAATGCGCGTCGATATGAACCATGCCAACCGGCCTGTCGCTGCCCAGCGCTTTGAGGATCGGGTAGGTGATCGAATGGTCGCCGCCCACGGCGAGCGCGATCATGCCCGCCGCGCGAATCGACCCGAAGAAGGCCTCGATATCGGCATGACACTTTTCGAGACTGAAGCGACTTTTCATCGGCACGTCGCCAATATCCGCAGCATTCACATGCAGCGCTGGCGCGATACCCAACGCGTGCTCATAGGGGCCGATCCTCTCTACGGCCCGCACGGCGCGTGGGCCGAGCCGCGCCCCGGCGCGGTTGGTGACGCCGAGATCCATCGGCACACCGACCAGCGCCACATCGAGGTCACCGAAATTGGAGGTTGCGGCCAGCTCGGGCCGGTAAGGCAGCCCGAGAAAAGTTGCCGCGCCCGCGAACGGCCATTTTCGCTGATCGGCGTTGGAAAACACCTGAGCCGCGACTGCGGCAAAAGGAGGGTGAAAAATGTCTCCGCCCTTCGTACCCGCGTACTTCTGTCTGAGAGCTTCGAGCTTATCGGCGTCCATTACGTTCCTCGCGTCAACTTGAGACAGCGTTCGAGTAGTCGAGGCGCTTCCATCCGTTTCGTCCACGAAGCGAACGCGGTGGTGGGACCGCGCCACCGCAGGTCGTCCACATCGCGGAACAGCTCGGCATCGGTTCTGAGCGTTGCCAGGTTCTTGAAGAGAAGCGCGAGATCGCGGCGCTCGCCGAGTACCGCTGGCGGAAAGTTCTCGATCGCACCGTGCCGGTTCAAAAGCTGTGCCGCGGTGACCGACCCGATCCCGGGAATGCCGGGATAACCGTCTGCGGCGTCGCCGACCAGGGCAAGGAAATCGGGGATCAAAGCCGGCCCCACGCCGAACTTCTGGTGCACGCCCTCCGCGTCCCGGATCTTGTTCGCCCTGCGATCCATCTGCACTACCCTGTCACCGCGGACGCACTGGGCCAGATCCTTGTCGACGGTCCAGATACAGACTTTCTCGACGCGCGGATCGTCGGAGGCGATCCGTGCAGCCGAGGCGAGCGCGTCGTCGGCCTCGAGCTCGATCATCGGCCATACCGCGACGCCCATCGCGGCGAGCGCTTCTTCAAGCGGGCGGAATTGCGCGAAAAGCGCGGGCTCGATGCCCTCGCCTGTTTTGTATTCAGGCCAAAGGTCGTTGCGAAACGACTCGATGATGTGATCGGTCGCCACGCCGACATGCGTCGCTCCCTGCTCGATCATCCGTACCACGGTCTGCAGGACGCCAACCACCGCACCCAAAGGGCGATCCTTTCCCTTGTTGAAGCGACGCAGGCCATAGAAATGCCGGAACAGCTCGTAGGTTCCGTCCACGACGTGAACGATCATGCGGCACGCAGAATCGTCTCGGCGCCTTTTTCGCCGATCATGTACACCGCGCTCGCGATGAACAGTCCCGGGATTCGCGGAAATCCATGGAAGTTACGTCCCGGTTCTGCCAGCAAGCAGAGCGCGCGCGTCGTTGACATCGGGCGCAGCGACGACCTCGCCGAACCAGTCATGGACCGGCGCGAGTATGTCGCGCAGCGCCGCCTGCTGGCGCGGCGGCTCGAGCAACCGGCAAAGACTCGCCGCGTTTCGGAGCTCGAAGAGTTTTGCCCCCTGTCTCCTGGCCATGTCGATGCCTTCGCGCAGGCAATGCTCGGCCTCTGCGAGGCTACCGTTCTTCCCGAGGACCTCCCCTTTCAAACGCCACAACTCGGATGCATAAAAAAGCTCACCCGTGGCCTCGCTCATGGTCAGCGCCTGAGACAAGGCGTCGAGGGCTTCGTCCAGTCTGCCCGCTGCGATCAACCCCTGCGCAAAAAGCGCCATCGCAAACGGTTGATATGCGGTGGCCTCCATTCCGGCGTGGGCCTTCATGCCGCGACCGAGCTCCGCGAGCCCTTCCTCGGATTTGCCATTGCTCACCAAGGAGGCGCCGCGGATCATCTGCGAAATGCCAATCCAGGTCGCAAAGCCAAGTTCCCGCGCCGATTCGAGCGACTGTGTCGCGCGCTCCAGCGCCGAGAGCGAATCGCCACGGATGTGGTGCACGGCTGCCAGATAGCATAACGAGAAATTGATCGTATGCAGGCCACCGAGCGATTTCGAATGGGCTAGGCCGCTCTCGGCGGCCCGCAACCCGTTGTCCAGGTAACCCATGATCGTCAGGGTCAGACCCAGGTAGCAGAGCCCTGTCGATTTCTGATCCTGAACGTAGAGCACCTGCTTGCCTCGACGAGCGACCTGATCCTGCTCATAGATCAGAATCGCTTCTTCGAGGTGCTGGCGAGCGGGTGCGAGCTCGCCTTTAAGGAACAAGGTGCCCCCGAGCAGGAGATGCCCCATGATGAACGGCGGCTTCGATTGCTGCCCGGCCGCGCGGGAAAGGCACTCCTCCGCGATCGCCTGGCATTTTCCGAAACCGGCACGCGTGATCTCGTATGAGCCGAGACCGGAGAGCACGGAAAATATCTCGGGCGCGTCGCCCAGCTCGCGACAGAGTTCGAGCGCAGTCGTGTACGCCCGTCCGCACTCTTCCGAGGAGAAGCCGCGGTACTCGGCGTTGATGCCGCCGAGCGTACGATGCACGGAGAGCTCCAGCCGCATGCGCTCCCTGGACCTCGGTTGAGTGGCAAGCAGGCTCAACGCGCTTTCCAGCTGGGCGATGGCCTCGACGAAGCCCGAGCGCTTTGCCGACAGCTTCGCGGCTCTCACCAGGTAATCCACCGCATGGTCGACGTCGTTGGCCGCCTGAAAGTGATAAGCCAGCACCTCCGGTTGCGATTCCGCCGTTTCAGGAAACTCCTCGACCAGGACGCGGGCGATTCGCGAATGGAGCGATACCTGCTTCTTCTTCAGCAGGCTCGAGTACGCCGCATCGCGCACCAGCGCGTGCTTGAACGCATAACTCAACACTGCGGTCGAGCGACCGCCAACCAGGAGTCCCGCATCAACCAGCCGATACAGCTCCTCCCTGAGTTGCTCTTCCGGCAGGTCCACCAACTTGGCGAGAAGCTCATAGGAAAATTCCCTGCCGATCACCGCGCCGATCTCGGCAACTGTCTTCGCGGATCCCAACCGGTCCAGGCGCGACATGAGGGAGTCGTTGAGCGTCGTCGGGATTGTGAAAAACGAGTCGCCACGTTTCGCGGCGCCGTTCTCGCCTTCCCGCAGGTCTGCGCTCTCGAGCACGTCGCGGGTGAGATCCTCGATGAATAGCGGCAGTCCGTCGGTCTTTTCGGCGATCTGACTGATCGTCGACTCCGGGATTTTTCGGTCGCCGCAAACGAGCTCGATCATGGTGATGGAATCCCGGCGTTCCAGGGGACTCAGAACCATATGGTGCAAGTGAGTTTTTTCGTCCCAATGCGATTGGAATTCAGGACGCGCCGTGAGGACCGCGAGGATCGGCAGCCCTCTCAACCGGTCGATGAGGGTCCCAATGAGCTCGTCCGATGAAGGATCGATCCAATGAAGATCCTCGACCACCAGCAGCACAGGTCCACGGGCGGCGAGCCCTTCGAGAAGGCGCATCAGCACCTGGAACAGCTGGTGCTTCTGCCGCTGCGGGGACATGGTGAGGGGCGGGTACTTGCTCTGGTATCGAACGGACAGCAAATCGGCAAGCAGCGGCACTGTTTCCGCTGCGTCTAGCGCTCCGTTCGGAATGAGAGTCGCGATCTTGCGCAGCTTCGAATCATCGTCATCGCCTTCCGAGAAAGCAGCGGCAAGCGTCAACTGGCGAATGAGCGGCGCCAGCGGGCTGCCCTGCAGATTCGGCGAGCAGTGATACCAGAGTCGAAGGCAACCCGGGTCCACGATGCGCTTGGCGAGGACCTCGGCAAGGCGCGATTTTCCGACACCCGGCTCGGACGACAGGAGCAGCGCCTGGCCGTGCCCTGCCCGAACGGACTCCCATAGCCGCCGCAGCTCCTCCTGCTCGATCTGACGGTCGACGAGCGGCGTGAGCGCGGGGGCTCGCAACGCGTGAAACCGGCTTCGCACCCTGCGCTCGCCGACCACTTCCCATGCCGGCACTGGCTGGTCGAAGCCCTTGAGCTCCTGTGGACCCAAGTCGCGATAGTCGAACAGCCCGCGACTGAGACGCCGCGTCTGCTCCGACACGACGACCATGCCGGGCCCCGCCAAGGCTTCCAGTCGGGCGGCAAGATTCAACGAGCTGCCGATCGCGGAGAGATCTTCTCCTCCTTGCGGAAGGTTCCCCACGACAACCACCCCCGTCGCAATGCCGATATGGACCTTCATGTCCGCCGTTGCGACCGGCGGCCACTCCGTCTTGGCGATGCCGAGAGCGGCCCGGATAGCTCGTTCAGCGTCGTTTTCGTGAGCGCGCGGATAGCCGAAGTAGGCCAGGATCCCGTCGCCGACATGCCGCGCCACGATGCCGCCCTGGCCGACAATGACCTCGGCGCAGCGCTGTCGATAAGCTTGAATCACTTCGGAGAGCTCTTCCGGATCGAGTCGCAGCGAGAGTGCGGTCGATGCCACCATGTCGCAGAGCATCACCGTCAGCTGGCGGCGCTCGGCAGGTCGGACGCTGCTCATGAGATCGGGCGACTTCCGGGATCGGGCGGGACTCGACGCATCGAATCCTACTGCGTTTCCTTGGCCGGCGCTCGCGCCGCGACCTCCTCGACCCCGTTGATTGCAAGTGATCCGTCGCGTGTCGGCCGACAGCGGCCTCGGCCTCCTTGCGCGGTTCGTACGAGTGCGTCGCACAGCGTCGGCCTCGTATCGCGACTCGCCTCGCGCGATCCCCACGCTCACGCGTGGGGCGACCGGCGACGCCGCGGGCTCGCGCGGGTGCTCGCTCCGCTCGACCCCCCTCCGCTCGACCCCCCACGCGCTACGCAAGCGGGGCGACCGGCGAGGCGGAGCGAGGCTCCGCGAGCGAAGCGAGTGGAGGCGACCCGAGCCGGGCGCAAGGGCCGACAACGCCACGCAACAAATTCACGCGACTGTCGTGGAGGCCCCTCTCGCTGCTCGCGCCGCGACCTCCTCGACCGCGTTGATTGCAACTGATCCGTCGCGTGTCGGCCGCCAGCGGCGACTCGCGGACGCTCGACCCCCACGCGCTACGCGCGCGGGTTCCCCTCTCGCTGCTCGCGCCGCTACAACGCGTCGGGGACTGCTCGAAGCCGCACGCTGAAGTGGTCGTAAAGGTACGGAATGCGCCCCGGCTCTATGGCAGGACCAATCAGCTCGAAGCGAAACCGGGCAAGCAAGGACGCGAGCGTCGCCTTGAGAGGGCAGGACCAATCAGCTCGAAGCGAAACCGGGCAAGCAAAGACGCGAGCGTCGCCTTGAGAAGAAACGTCGCCAACGTCCTGCCGGCGCAACTCTGCCGATGGCCGCTGAAAAAGTAGACGGTTGGAAATTCGTAGGCAGTCGAGTCGGGCAGGAACGTGTCGGCGTAGGCGCCGAAGTACCGGGCATCCCGATGATAAAAGCCGGCATGGATCAATATTTGCTGCTCGGCCTCGATCGGAATCTCGTCACGCAAGGAAAAGGCCTTCGTCGCGCGGCGCAGCAGGATCGGCACCGGCGTCCACAGTCGCAACTGTTCGCGCAGGCACGCCTCCAGATAGTGCAGGCCCTCGATGGCCTCAACGGTCAATGTTCCGGCAGCCCGAACCTCCTGGCGCACCTTCGTCTGGACTTCCGGGTGCGCTGCGATCAGTGCCAGCGTGCGCGCGACATGCAACTCCAGCGCATCCTTGAGAACGAAGAACCAGAAGCCGATCTGCGTCGGCACCCGAGTGGTTTCCTTGGCGCCGCCGCTTCCGAGCAAGGCGGAGCTCTTGTGCATCAGGCACGCCGTCGATGCCGCCGACTGCGGTCGAGTCAGGTGACGTTCGAGTTGCTCATAGAAAGTCGAAAAGGACGCTCGATTTCGCAGCAGGATGTTGCTGAACCGGACCGCCCGCGCAAGTTGCCTGGTCATTTCGGGCTTGATCTCGCCGGCTCCGAGGATGACCTGGTGGGAAATGCGCTCGGCCAGTGACTGAAAGTCCACCCAGCGCAGCTCGCCGGGGCATTCGCCGGTCAGTTGCCCTGCTTCCCGGGACGCGATCCTCCTGAACGTCTCACGGTCTTCGTGCGGCCTTCCGGTGGCCAGCACGTTTTCGTTGAAACCTCGGCGATCGCGCCATTCGTCACCGCTCGAAATGACGAGCGCGTCCGGAATGAATCGGGACAACGCGCGCTTCTTGAGGAACGGGTCGGCGGCGTTCGCGTCGGAGAGGAGAACGGCCTCCATGGTTTCCGGCGCGAGCACGAGCAGCGTTCTGCCCATCGGAAACCATACCCAGAGATGGTCGCAGCGGTACTTGTCCCTTAGATCGCGAAAAAAACGCATCGCGGACTGCCCTGCGCCGATCCGCGAGAAACACCACAGGACCCAGCGGTTCGTTGCGACCAGCCCCAGGAGGAAGGCGGGAAAGCTCAGGACCAATTGCAGGCGGAGCGTGTCCCACAAGGATATCTTCTTGACCTCGATAGCCATCGAACCCTCCCCTGGGCTCGCCTGTCGTTCAGGCGACGCCAATCGTAGCGCTAGATGCCTACAGAAGATGGGCTTAGGATCGCTAGCCTCGCGACCGTCCCAAGATCTGAATCTCCATCGGCCCCACGTTGACCGGAACGACGCAGGCCGGGCCCGTGGAAGTCCCGCCGTCCACCTCATTAATTTCCGCGGCGCCCGTCGACCGGACGAGTCCTGGCCCGGCTGACCTGCTCTTGTTGGTGAACAGGACTTCCAGTTCTGAACCCACCGGAGTCAAGCTCGAGTCGACGATCACGACGCCCGTGAAACCGGCCTGCGTGTTGGTATTGGCGACGACCACTACTTCCTGGTCGTTGAGCACACGCGAAAACGCCAGCACCCCGCCCACGAACGTGGAAACGCCAAATTGCATCCCGTTTCCGGAGATTGGGCGGAAATAGAATCGGCCATAACGCAGCGCCGGCTGTTCGTTGCGCACCTGCGTGAGCCGCTGGATGCCGATGTAGAAAGGATGGTTCGCGTCGAACGCCTGCGGCTTGCCCCACAGAGCCTCGCGCACGCACTGGTCGCTATCACCGTTGCCGTGCAGGCCCTGCTCGGTCCCGTAGTACAGGCATGGAATACCAGGCAGTGCGAACAGGCAGGCGACGGCCATGCTCGTCTGGTCGTCGAAGCGACTGGGATCCAGCGGGTCGCGGTAATGGAAGCGTGAGTGCTGGTCGTGATTGTCCAGGAAGGTTACAAAAAAGCGCGTGGCTTCGCCATGGGAGCTGATGATGTCCCGTTCCACGACCTTTCGCTCCTGATACATGTTGATGACGTCGCTCGGCGGCAACGTACCCTTGAGCACGGACGGAAGCCGGAAGAAGAGCGGAAAGTCGAGCGATGCATCCACGCCCACCATGTCGCCGGAGACCGAGACGTTGCGCCCGATGTACTGCGAGATCTTCTGCTCGTCGTCGTAGACCTCGCCATAAGTGAAGAAATTCTTCTTGCCGACGGAGAGCGCGAATTCGCGGATGGCGTTACCAAAGCGCAGGGCGAAATCCTGATCCAGGTATTTCAGGGTGTCGATTCGAAATCCGTCGATATCGTAGGCGGCGATAAGGTATTGGAAACTGCTGATCAGGACGTTGCCCAGCTCGTGGTTCGTGGTGAGCAACTGTTTCAACGACGCGAAGTCCCCGATGGTCTCCGACCCGCCCGGGCGCGGCGTGCCCTGCCGGCGGAAGAACTCGTTGCGACGCAGCTCGTCGGGATAGACCGCGGCGTCGCGGGCCGGGTTGGGGATAGCCTCGGCGACGGTCCAATCTACGCGGGCGTTGCCCGCCTCGTCGCGCCAACGCACCGGATCGTAGGCCGTATCGCTGAAAGGTGCCTGTGAGCCGGACGGGTAGGCGAAGACATCGCCGGTATGGTTGAGCACGATATCGAAAATGACGTAGATGCCCTTCGCGTGCGCGTCGTCCACGAAAAGGCGCAACTCCTCACCTGGGTGTTGGTGGTCGGACGCAAGGCGGGGATCGATTTCCAGAAAATTCTGGATCCCGTAGCCGTGATAGGTTCCCTCGTCGGGCTTCCCCTCGAGGAACTGGCAATTCTTCAGCACCGGCGTGAACCATACTGCGCCCACACCCAGCGCCTTCAGATAGTCGAGCTTCTGGCGCATGCCCTCGATGGTGCCGCCCTGAAAGCCGCCGAACTTGGCGTCAAAGACGCCCAGGGGTGGCCGAGCCGGATTGTTGAACCGGTCCACCATCAGGAAATAAATCCAGCAATCCCGCCAGTCTTCCGGGGAAGGCGTGAGCCTGTGCTGCGGCGCCGGTCCGCGTGCCTGGTTCAGAACGGACCGGACGTCAGTATCATTGATCGAGGTGGGCATGAAATCCTCCCTGTTACGGAGGCTAGTGCGACCGGCAAGCGAGTGCCGAGGATGAGTGGCGCTTTTTCGATCCCGAAGTTCGCCGCAGTCAATGCTGGCGGTGCCGGCTCGAAGCCAATTGACATATCCAATTGGACCATCGGAGACCCATTCAAATGCCAGCCCGCGCGAGCACTGCGTGCAGCAGCACATTGGCGCCCGCCTCGAGGTGCTCGGGACGGGCATCCTCGATCTCGTTGTGGCTGATGCCATCTTTGCAGGGCACGAAGATCATCGACGTCGGAGCGACGCGCGAGAGATAGACTGCGTCGTGCGCCGCGCCGCTCACGATCTTCCGGCGCGAAAGCCCAAGCATCTCCGCCGCACGGTCCACGGAGCTCACGCATTCGTCGTCGAAGTGCGAAGCAGGGAACTCGACCACCTGCCGCACGTCGCATTCCAGGCGCAAATCGCGCGCAATGACCGCGGCAGCCTCGCGCAGCTCGCGATCCATCGCCGCCAGCGCCTCGTCATCCGGATGTCGGACGTCGATGCTCATCGCGACCTGTCCCGGGATGACATTGCGGGAATTCGGCTTGACCTGCATGAAGCCCACGGTGGCCCGAC
>WNGK01008442.1_pt1 | contig 10685 bp, 12 predicted proteins | sample 5400601 | NCBI WGS metagenome assembly WNGK01 (sample SAMN13153376, study PRJNA577476) | soil metagenome | isolation source: 60 cm soil or saprolite under Garry oak tree replicate 1 | place: USA:California | collected 2016-06-15
ATTATCGATTTTGCGAAATCGATTGCGAACAAATGTAGTACCGGGTGAGCATCGTTATCTCACTGCAACGCGCCAACAGATTGCAGATTATTTCTCCGGAAGGAATTTGGAATTTGATGTTCCACTAGCGCCAGTTGGCTCAGCGTTTCAATTGCGCGCATGGAAAATCTTGCAGTCAATTCCAGCCGGCGAAACACGTTCATATTCGTGGATGGCAAAACGGCTCGGCGATGAAAATGCACGCCGCGCAGTAGGCCGGGCGAATGGCACGAACATGATTTGCATCATCATCCCGTGTCATCGCGTCATTCGTGCCGATGGCACGCTATGCGGGTATGGCGGCGGTTTGTGGCGCAAGAAATGGCTGCTAGACCACGAGCGTCGCTGGAAGAAGTGAGGGTCATCGATGATCTCTCATCCGTAAATCAGCGCCCCCGTCTTTATTAAGAGCGCTTCCGCGATCACTTCGCGAAATCCTAGGGGCTATTGCCCAATCTCAGGGAACATCTCAAAATCTTCTCTGATCTTCTGTAATTTCTGAATACAAACGTCGTTTCGATGTGAAAAGATGGATTGATCAGCGAGAGAATAAACCATCGCATTGAAGAAATCTTCTACTGCGATCTCAAATTGTGGCGGCCGCGCCCGCTCCGAGAATAAGACTAAAATCTGCGGCGACTTTGCGAAACACCGCACATAATCACTTTCTCCGGGCACCTGTAACTCAGCGACCGGATGATCGGACGTTATCAGGAAGCGATTGTTCTTGCACTCATGAATGTCTACGTTTGGATAGCGATGACGAGAAATCGCGAGTTCTCTGTTGAATTCTGAAATGAACCGATTGTTAAAGTCTTCCGCTGAGCTAAAGAATTCCATTCGATTCTTTCTGTTACGTAGCAAATGCAATACAACCCACGCGCTGATTGCATCATAATCTCGTTCTTCCCATCTTGCTGCATTCTGAAACGCGGGCGCGGCTCGTGTTTCGATCTTTTGTTGAAACGATTCCAAATCAGAGGTTTGAAAATCCGTCTCCACGGTGATCTTTCTCGCGGGAAGCGGAAACGGTCTAGCACCTTCCTTAGGGTAGATCCACACCTTGTTAATGCGTTTATCTTCGAACAACTTTAACCGTGCTTCCTGATAATTATGCTGCTCCATGTTGGGGAGGTGGCTTCTGAAAGTATCAGACGCCACTCTGTTTGCCGGCGGTTCCTGATTGCATTGCCTCCACGCCAGTGACTAATCTTTGCTAAGAAACAATGGCGCATGGTTTTTTTATCGTAGTGAGCGTTCTGCTTTGCGCGAGCATGGACGCAAAAACGATACGAGGCGATGTGTTCATTGTGACCGCTGGCGGCCCCGCCATAAAACTTGCGCTCGTGCAAGTGAAAGCCATCTCAAAAATCGAAATGGAAAACCACATTGCCAAAATTGAGCAACAAATCGCGCCCGAGCGTGCTGAAGCAGATTCCGCTGTATCTCGCGCGATGAAGGAATCCGACGCCAGAATCAAACAGATGCAGGCGATGACCTTGAAAGAAATCCAGAAGCAAATGGCGGATGACCTTAAACGAAGCCGAGCAGAGAGAGATAAGGCGATTCAAGCGCCCATTCTAGCGCGCTTGCAACTAAGAGAACTGCGTGCACGGCAAAAAACTCTTAATTCAGCCGCGCCCTTTTTTGTCGATCTCCCCCAACCGGTTGCGACAGCAAAAACGGACGCGGACGGTCGGTTCGAACTAACTATTCCTGACAAAGGAGAATACGTGCTAGTGGCGAGTGCGGAGCGGACTGTCTTCAATGATGTCGAGAGATATTTCTGGGTCGTTCGTCTCAACTCCGAAGAATTCAAAGCGACGCTGTCGAACGACAATCTTACGACATCCGGTAGTGCCGATTCATTACTCACGACGAAAGAATAGACGCTGGATTAGCTGCTCGGCGGCGGTTTGTGGCGCAAGAAATGGCTGCTCGACCATGAGCGGCGGTGCGTACCACGTGATCAGTGAGCCCCTGATGAGTGACCTAAAAATCCCAAGCGCGACCGACCGCGGTTCACTGATCACCGATCTCAAAAAGCGCGCCCGGAGTGACTCGAACACTCGACCTACGGATTAGAAATCCGTTGCTCTATCCGGCTGAGCTACGGGCGCAATTGGCGACGCAATATTGCGCTGTGCGGGCGAGGAAATCCAGTGGATCATTAAAGCATTGGAGGGTTGAACCGATGAAACGGACGGAGGCTTTAACTCTTTTAACGGCTCGACGAGGCCTGTGTGACCGATCCGCAGAACGGATCAAACAATCCCGCGTTTTTCGTATAAAATAAACCGTGACATCCGTCCGGCTTGGTTGATAGTCTCGCGCAAATCTACCATGAAAACAAAATCCCCGTCCGAATCCGCTTTCTTCAATCCGCGCATCCTGCTTAGCTTCGTTCTTTGCTTGATCGCTGTTTTACTGGCGCTGGTAGGCTTGGGTTTGTCTTCAGCCGGATCATTGTCGGCGCAGGCGCCAAATGCAAACCAGCAATCCAGTGGTTCTGCTGTCGGCGCTTCGTATAAAAACGACATCTCGCCGCCGCTGCGCAGTATGCCGCCGTGGAAGGCGTCCGACTTGAAAGCCGAGCACGAGGCGAACGAAAACCCGAAAGTTCCTTACCGGCACCACGACACGCCTGACCCGGTCATCCAGAAGAGCCACGTCTCCACGCTCAATCTGCTCGCACCAAACGTGCCCGCCACCATCCTCAACTTCAACGGTATTCCGTTTCCTGGCGTGGGCTGTAATTGCGCGCCTCCTGATACGAATGGAGCCGTTGGCCAAACCCAATACGTTCAAATAGTGAACGAGGGCTTTCAGGTTTTTGACAAAGCCACCGGCAGTTCTCTTCTAGGACCGAATAGCATTTCTTCGATTTGGAACGGATTCGGCGGCGCATGCCAGAACGGCGGAGCCGGCGATCCAGTCGTTCTCTATGACCACATCGCGAACCGCTGGCTGATCTCTCAGTTTGCCAGCGCTACAGGCGGCGCTCCGATCACCGACGAATGCGTCGCCATTTCCACGACGGCGGACGCCACCGGCACCTATGCTCGCTATGGTTTTCACCTTGGCTCGAACTTCTTTGACTATCCGCACCTGAGTGTCTGGCCCGACGGTTATTACATGAGTATGAACGTGTTTAACTCGACTGGCACCTCTTACCTCGGGCCGCAGGCGTTCGCGTTTGATCGCGCGAAGATGCTGGCCAACTTGCCGGCGACATTTGTCAGCCCGCGCGGACCACTCGGCGGCACCGTTGACCCGTTCCTGCCCGCCGACCTCGATGGCCCGACATCCCCGCCGTCCGGTGCTCCCGCCACCTTCGTTGGATTCCCGGGTCAGGGCACCAGTCCTAATTACACGACCTATCATTTTCACGCCGACTTTACGACGCCTGCGAATTCGACCTTTACCACTTTCGCCTCACCAGCCGCGGCGGGTTTTACCGCTCTCTGCCCCTCCACTCGCGCGTGTGTGCCGCAGGCGGGGGTTGCCTCCAATAGTAACTTGGATGGTATCGGTGATCGTTTGATGTTTCGACTGGCTTACCGGAATTTCGGCACCTACGAGTCAGTGGTAGGCAACTATACTGTCAGCGCCGGTGGCGTGGCAGCGGTGCGCTGGTTTGAGCTGCGCAACGTGACGGCTGGACCGGTGACCGTTTATCAGCAGAGCACCTATCAGCCGGACACTACCTGGCGCTGGATGGGTAGCGCCGCCATGGATGGACAAGGAAACCTGGCGATCGGCTTTAGCGCGTCCAGTTCGACCATAAATCCACAGTTGCGCTACGCGGCCAGGCTCGCGGCGGACCCAATCAACACGCTCGCTCAAGGTGAAGCTCATCTGTTTGATGGCACCGGTAGCCAGAGCGGCACCAGCAACCGCTGGGGCGATTACAGCTCCTTGACAGTCGATCCAGTAGACGACAGCACTTTCTGGTACACTAACGAATACTATTCAACGACAGGCTCCTTCAACTGGCGGACGCGCATCGGCAGTTTCAAGATAGCATCGGGTAGTCCAACGCCAACGCCAACACCTACACCTACACCAACGCCGACACCGACACCCACTCCGACGCCAGCACCTGATTTTTCGCTTTCGATCAGCCCGTCAACGGTCACCCTGACACGCAATGGTGGAACAGCCCACTATACCGTGACTATCAACCCGACAGGCGGCTTCAGTTCGACGGTGCAACTTTCCGTAAGCGGTCTTCCTTCCGGCACGACTGGCAGCTTCAGCCCCAATCCCGCAACGACGTCCTCAGCTCTGACTCTAAACGTCAGCTCTTCAACCGCGCCCGGCTCGTATACCTTCACAGTCTCAGGCACCAGCGGAAGTCTGACACATACTGCGACCGCGAAGCTCAGTAAGAATAACAAACCGTAGTAGGCGTCGGCAACGGTGCCGATACGGATTAGATCGACGTCGCTCCGACAGACACGGGCAAAGAAATCATTTCCCTCCGGTAACAGTGTAGCCTTCAGCTCTCATATCTTCAGCGAGATCTTTCTCCATTTGCACTGCTGCGTCGTACGGCATCGGGTTCAGATGTTCGTAAAATTGTGGCATCAATCGAAGCCCGTATTTCCGAACAACCCAGGCTGATTTGTAGCCGTTCTTGTGATTTTCGAATCGGTGATCAACGGGAAGTCCCGTCATTCCAACATAAACACACGGTTTCAATGGATCGCGCTTTGGATTGACGCGTAAAATCGATCGGTGCTTGGCAACAGCGTTCTCAAGCAGGACGACATAGACGCTGTGATGAAATTCTCGCTCTTTGGGGGTCTGCACAATTGGCGACGGCAATATTGCGCTGTGCGTGTGAGGAAATCCAGTGGATCGTTAAAGCGTTGGAGGGTTGAAGCGATGAAGCGATAAAGCGGACACACGTTTTAACTCTTTTAACGATGCCATTGACTGCCTCAACCAGGAGAGGCAAGCCATACGTGTTCGCCTTTCCCCTGTTCGTGGGAATGTCTGTTACAGAAGCCATGACCGAGCATGTGCTCTTCGTCACGGGAGCTGGATAAACCTGGGGTCGATTGATTCATGTTGTTTGGCGAAACTTCTCAAGCGCCAACAAACGGTGGTTGAACCAACTCCGCAAGCGGGGACGAACCTTCGAGAAAAGCGCTTGTGCACCCGGCGGTTCTCCGGCAGTTTCGTGCCGTCATGGCAGATCGTAGACTCGGTTGTCTCAGTATCTTTTTGTTCATTGCGCTCTGCGCCAGTCTCTTTGTCAATTTCGTCCTGATAGTGGCTGGGTTTCAACGCATTGGCGGGGTACGGGAAACGGAACCGATCCCGCGCTTCCGTGAGATTCTCCTTCAGCGAGGGATGCGGGGGACCAGCGACAAAATCGTCGTCATTACAATGCGCGGCTTAATCAGCTCTTCGCTGCCCGGAAGTGTGACCGATTCCATGGTTGATGACATGCGCACGGCGCTGCAACAAGCCCGCGACGACGATCGCGTGAAGGGAATTGTCCTGGAAATTGATTCGCCCGGTGGAGAAGTGACGGCCTCCGATGCAATTTACAGTGCCCTGGTCAAAGCCCGCGCGAGAAAACCTGTCGTGATTTATATGGATTCGCTCGCGGCTTCGGGCGGCTACTACGTTTCCTGTGGTGGCAAATTTTTGATGGCAAGCGAAACGACGATCACCGGCAGCATCGGGGTCATCATCCAGACGTTGAATTACGAACAATTGCTCAACAAAGTCGGACTAGCTTCCGTCGTTTTTAAAAGCGGCAAATTCAAGGACATGCTCAATGGTGCGCGACCAATCACCCCGGAGGAACGCGAACTCGTCCAGAGTTTCATCATGAAAACCTACGACAAATTTCTTGGCATCGTCGCGAAGGAAAGAAATCTTCCGGCCGATCTGTTGCGCAATACGATCGCCGATGGCCGAATCCTTTCGGGCAAGGATGCATTCGACCATAAACTGATCGATGGGCTTGGTGAATTCGAGGACGCATTTGCTAAAGCCAAGCAACTGGGGAATGCGCCGGGAGCGAAAATTGTAAAGTACGGACCGCCCTTTAGCCTGAGCCGGTTCTTCCGAATATTTGGACAAGCCGATTCTAAGATCGAACTCCAACTTCCGAAGCAGCTGATTCCACAATTGGAAACGGGGCGGGCGTATTTCCTGCCGAGTTATTACGCTCCGTAAACCCGGGGACACATGCCAGCCGAAAGCCTTTTCGCGGCAGTCGGAGCCGCTTCAAACTTTGCCCTAAATACCCTTTTCTCTCTTTACTTTCTCGCCAGCATTTATGTTTACATTTCGCTGATTCGCCAGGTTAGTCTGCGACCAACGACAGCGGACGTCGGATCGACGAGGAGATTCGGGTTGCCCGAAGCAATACTCGCTACCGCATTGATCCTTTTGCTTTTGCTCAACGTCAGCGCGTCAGTTTCGAATCGGTCGGTGCAACTGAACGCGCGCAATCTTCTGGAAAATCTCCTTTTTACGCTTGGGGTGGTGCTGTTCATCGGCACTTTCCTGCGTCTTCGCGGGTTTGACCTAAGCGCGTTGGGCGGCTTCTTCAAAATCAGTTTTCCTCGCGCGCTCAGCACGGGGATAATTTTGATATTGGCGGCATATCCTTTGATTGCGCTGACTGACACTGTTACGCAGCGTCTTTTCGGAAGCGGTTCGAGCCGGCAAAGTATTGTAGAGCTTTTCAATGGCTCGCGTACGATCGAAGAGCGAATCATGATCATCGTTTTCGCGGTGGCGATCGCGCCGGTGGCTGAGGAATTTCTTTTTCGGTTTTTTCTTTACGGCGTACTCAAGCGTTACCTCGGTCGTTTTTTCGGAGTTACCCTCAACGCCCTGCTTTTCGCCGCCGCGCACACTCATTTTCCCTCTTTCGCACCGCTGTTCGTTCTGGGAACCTGTTTCACTATTGCCTATGAATGGAGTGGTTCGATTCTCGTCGCGATGACAATGCATTCGCTGTTCAATTCCGTGTCGCTCACTGTGCTGGCGTTTCCAGAACTCTTTCCGCAATGAAACTGCGCCAGCTCGGCGAAGACCGGCTGCTCGATCAACTTTTGCCCCGTCTGCCAGTTAGCAAATCGGTGGTCGCTCGTGCTGGCGACGATTGTGCTGTGGTAAAAAGGCCTGGCGGCCACGACCTTCTCGTGCTCAAAACGGATTGCATTGTCGAGGGCGTCCATTTTACGCCCGAAGCGAACGCTCTCGAGGTTGGATGGAAGGCAATGATGCGCCCGCTCAGTGATTTTGCCGCGACGTCAGCTCTGCCTCAATTCGCGTTGATCACCCTCATCGTCTCAAAAGAAACCGAGCGTAGGTGGGTGAACAAACTTTATCGGGGACTCCGCAAGGCCGCGGCGCGGTTCAAAGTCAACATCGTCGGCGGAGAAACGAGCAGCACACTGGGTCCGGTTGTCATTTCGGTTAGCGTCATGGGATTTGTTGAGAAAGACCGCTGGGTATCGCGTCGTGGTGGCAAATTTGGCGATGATCTTTTTGTGACTGGCAGGCTCGGCGGCGCGACGAAGCGAAAGCATTTGCAATTTGTCCCGCGGATTGCGGAATCACGCTGGTTGACTAAAAGCTTTTCGATTCACGCAATGATGGATTTGAGTGACGGACTCGGTGTCGATCTGCCGCGCCTCGCGCGTGCCAGCAAAGTCGGGTTCACGATGGAGATGGAAAGCCTCCCGCTCAATCGCGGTGTAGAAATCAACGATGCAATTTCCCAAGGGGAAGATTACGAGTTGCTCTTCGCCATTTCGCCCCGCGACAGCGCTCGCTTGCAAAAGGGTTGGCGCAAGGAATTCCCAAAGCTTCCGCTCACACGCATCGGCTGTCTAAATCCGCACTCCGCACTCCGTAATCCGCAATTGAAAGGTGGCTACGTTCATTTCCAATAGCGCATCTGAGACTGAGGCAATCGGCCGGCAATTCGCGAGGGAACTCGATGCTGGGTCGATCCTGGCGCTCAAAGGCGAACTTGGAAGCGGCAAAACTCAGTTCACCAAGGGGCTCGTTGCGGGATTGGAAAGCAGCGTCCCGGTTACCAGCCCCACCTTTACAATTATTCACGAATATCTCGATGGGCGTTTGCCCGTTTATCATTTCGATTTTTTTCGTCTCGAAGATCGAGAATCGGTCGCGCAGCTGGGACTCGACGATTATTTCTTTGGAGATGGCATTTCGGTGATCGAATGGGCCGATCGATTTCCCGAACTCATTCCCGAGCAAGCGCGCTGGATTTTGTTTGAGGTAAAGTCAGAAAGCGCGCGAATGATTAGCACAAGGTGAAAATTCTTGCGCTCGAACTTTCCACTACGCGCGGCGGCCTAGCCTGGCTGAACGACACAGTCGATCTTGTCGTGCTCGAATGGCCCAACGATCGCAGGAATTCCAGTGCGTTCTTCGAAAATCTTGCCCAGGTCCGGCAGCAATTCGGTTTGCCCGACACAATCATTGTCGGACTCGGCCCCGGTTCGTACGCAGGTACGCGAATCGCAATCTCGGCCGCAATCGGATTACAAGCCGCTTCGAAAGCACGACTGCTCGGCCTTCCTTCAATTTGTGCAATCGAAAACGCAGACTACTGCGTCATCGGCGATGCTCGCCGGCAATCGTTTTTCTTCGCGCGCATCCGCAACCAGGAATTGATTGAAGGTCCAAGTTTGTTCAGTCAGGGAGACTTACAGAGCAAACTCGACGGGCTCCAGGATGACGTGCGAATCTTTTGTTCCGACTCGCTCCCGCAATTTCCGGTTGCGGTTATCGGTTATCCTTCCGCAGAACTCCTGGCGCGACTTGCTCACGATTCAAATCGCAATTTTAAATTGCCTCCGCTCGAACCGATTTATTTGCGGGAGCCGCACATTACATTGTCAAAGGCTCAAAGGATCGCGTCATGACCACAGCAATTTATCGATCCTGGGCGGAAATTGATCGAAGCGCCCTGCGGCACAATGCAGCCGTTGTGCGCGAGCGTATTGGATCGGCCGAGCTTCTCGCCGTTGTCAAAGCGGATGCTTACGGACATGGCCTGATTGGCGTGGCGCAGGCGCTGGCGAACGATGTGCAATTATTCGGTGTCGCGAATCTGGACGAGGCGATCGCGCTGCGAAACGAACTCTCTCATCCGATCATCATTCTTGGCCCGGCCCTTTCCGAAGAAAGACCGACAATCGTCGAGCGCGGATTCATTCCTTCCATTTCGACCTTCGCAGAAGCACAAGATTTTGCTCGTTTCGGGCGAAGTACGCCCGTTCTCATCAATTTCAAAATCGATACCGGCATGGGGCGCATGGGCGTTCCGGAACCGGACGCTGTCGCGGTTTTCAAAAGGATCTCAGCGCTTCCAAACATCAAAATCCACAGCATTTCGACACATCTTCCTGTTTCGAACGAGGATGCGCAGTACACGCTTGATGAGCTCTTGCGATTTGGACAAGACGTGAAAAAACTTCGGGCCGAAGTTCCGGGCGATTATAAAGCGCACGTATTGCAAAGCGCAGGCGTGCTCGCGTTTAACGAAGAGATTTTCGACATCGTGCGCGCTGGTATCGTGCTCTACGGAATTTCGCCTCTGCCGGAGTTTCAAAAACTTCTTAAACCGGTGATGACATGGAAAACGAGAATTGCCCTCGTGCGTGATATGCCCAAGGGCAGCTCCATCAGCTACGGTCGAACCTTCATTACTCCGCGAAAGATGCGGGTTGCAACGTTATCGGCTGGTTACGCCGACGGTTATCCGCGACATCTTTCCAATCGTGACGCCACCGTTTTGGTTCGCGGTCGGCGCTGCGCTCTTCTTGGCCGCGTGACGATGGATTTGGTGTTGATTGACGTCAGCAAGATCGACAACGTGCAAGTCGGCGATGAGGTGGTGTTAATGGGACGCGACGCGAACGAGGAGATTTCATGCGCCGAACTGGCCGATCGTGCCGGCACGATCACGTGGGAGATTATCACCCGGATTGGCAGCCGCGTACAACGCGTTTACGTTTAATCGGCAAATGTTCCAGATCATTTTCAATGAATTGAGCGCTGCGGAGATATCGGCGCTGCCGAAGAAATTGCAGCTCGACCTGCTGGCTGAGTTCCAAATCTTGCCGGAGGACCTCGGTCATCTCGACTCGAAGCGATTCGGCGTGATCGAGCGCGAAGGAAAAAAGTTATATCGCTATCGGGCGAAAGATTACCGAATCTATTTTGAAAAACGAGAAGAAGGGATCACCGTCCATCGCGTCCTGCACAAGAACACGTTCCGCGATTTCCTTTTCCGCACCAAACTCCCGGTCTCGGAGGACGCGCAACTTAGCGAGACGCACGAGTTCTGGAAGCTAATCGAGCAAGGCGAGCGGACGCGGAAGGCGTAAGGCTGTGGTTGCGTCGCTGTGCGACGCGTGCTCGCGACCCAACAGGGCCGCGGCTACAATTACTTCATCAAGAGCACCGAACGGCTGCGTTTGATCTCACGCGTGATTCTCCGGTGAAGATGCGCCGGCATGCCAGTAATGCGGCGGGGAAGAATCTTGCCGCTCTCGGTGACGAATTTCTTCAGGAGATCGGGGTTCTTGTAATCGATCGCCTCGATGGCGATGTCAATCCTGCGGCGCGGCATG
>WNGK01031134.1_pt1 | contig 10685 bp, 8 predicted proteins | sample 5400601 | NCBI WGS metagenome assembly WNGK01 (sample SAMN13153376, study PRJNA577476) | soil metagenome | isolation source: 60 cm soil or saprolite under Garry oak tree replicate 1 | place: USA:California | collected 2016-06-15
GCCCCCGAGATAAAGCGGGCTATGGAGCTTGCGCCGGCGGATTATCGCTTCTTGACTCAGCTCTGTTTCTTCTACGTGGCGAGGAAGAAAGCAGCGCTTGCCCGGCCGCTGATTGAACAGGCAGCGCGCATCGAGCCTCGTTACGCGTGGGCGTTTATCGCTAAAGCTGAAACCGACGTGCTTGACGGAAAACTCGGGGATGCGCTGGCGACGTTGATCGGTGCGCAAGCTCAGGCAGGGTTCGCGACGCTCACTTTCGAGCTGGCCAAGGCGTTGATGGCGCTTGACGGCTACGATCAAGCGACCGAAGTAATGGGCAAGGCTTTCACGGTGAACAGCGACGACGAATTCGAGACGATGCTCGGCGGCGCGATCAAAGCCAGATCGCCGAGGCTTGACCTGCTGCTTGAACGCGAGCGACAAGCCGCGCTGTTCCTGAGCTACGATCCAACGACGCCGTTTCAATACAGGCTGGGAGAAGCGATGGCGAGAATAGATCATTATTCGCAGGTCGCGCTCGCCGGCGCGCAACTGCGCCCGGTTTGACGGCGGAGCTTTCGGCAGGTCGTGATGCGAATCTTCCTGGCATGTCTGAGCTTCTTCGGGCGATCACCACGTTCACAACACTGGACGATGGGCGACAGGCATTTCGTATGGTGTGGGTTGCGCGCAAGCTGACCGAAGCTGACCTTGCGATGGATGCGGCTGAACAACTAGCAAGACGGGCGATTGCGATCGCTGATACGGCGACTGAGCCTGCGGGTTCGATGCGAGACGCACCGAAGCTTGACCGTAAAGGCCGCCGTGCGATGTTCACCGGCCGCGCTTACGATGCGCTCGGATGGGCACAGTTCAAGAAGGGCAATATGCGCGCGGCGCTCGAAAGCTTGATCAAGGCGGTTGATGTTTATCCCACCAGCCTCGATCGCAAGACCGCGATCTGGCATCTCGCTGTCGCAACTCAAGAGGCAGGCGACGACCGGCGGGCGCTTGAACTGTACATAGCGAGCTACGAGCCTGAGTCGCCGACAGCAGTGGTGCGGCGGGCCCAGATTGAGGCACTCTACAAGAGGCTAAACGGGTCCCTTTCGGGTCTTGACCAAAAGCTCAAGTAACGATGTCGGATAATCGCAATACTGAAGCGGCGTGGCACTATCACGATCTGACAAAACATTCGTATTGGAGCATCCGCGCCAGCCCGCACTATCTCGACTGGGCGAACAAGCCGTCACCATTCAAGATTTATCCAGACATTGGGCCAATACCCCTGCCGCGCACGCTGGTGCAGACGCTTGCTCCAGCGGTTGAAGTCGTCGCGTCAACCGGCGGCGCGTTCACCGCCGAGAGGAGTCCCGACCTCGCGAGGCTTGCCAGCATTTTGTACTACTCGGCGGGAGTCACCAAACACAGGACCTATCCTGGTGGTGAACTTTACTTTCGGGCGGCGGCTTGCGCGGGCGCGCTCTATCCGACGGAAGTCTACGTCGTCTGCAGCGACATCGATGGGCTGGAGGCTGGCGTCTATCACTTCAATCCCGGCGACTTCGCCTTGAGACGGTTGCGCGAAGGAGACCTTCGCGGAGTCCTGGCGCGCGCGAGCGGGAGCGAGCCGAGCGTAGTGTCGGCGCCGGTCACGCTGGTGTTCACGTCGATAAGCTGGCGCAGCACGTGGAAGTATCGCGACCGGGCTTATCGATATCACTTCTGGGACAACGGAATGATCCTGGCGAATTCGCTTGTGATGGCTGCGGCGCACGAGCTGCCTGCTAAGGTTGTGATGGGGTTCGTTGAGGCGGATGTTAACAAGCTGACAGGTATCGACGGTCAGCAGGAGCTTCCGTTGAGCTTTCTCGCCCTTGGCCATACAGATCAGTCTTTACCTGACGGCGCCGTAATCGAAGACCTGCCCGAAATCAACTTCGAGATCGTACCCATCTCCATATCGCCGGTTGATTATCCTTCAATCCGTGAGGCGCATGCCGCGTCGTCGCTTACGAATCACGATGAGGCGCGCGAGTGGCATAACGCGAGAATCGATTCGAGTCCACCTTTACGTGAGGCTCTGCAGGCAGGGATGCCTGCGCTCCCAGGTGCGATCGAAGGCGAGGCGTTTCCGCTTGCCCCGATGACTGACGACGGAATGCCGGCTGACGCGATCGAGGACGTGATTCAACGCCGTGGCTCTACACGCCGATTTGCAAGGAAGGCGATGCCGTTTGCGGATCTTTCGACGATCATCGATAGGGCGACGCGAGGCATAACGACTGACTTCCTAAAGCGCGACGCGGCGCCGCTCAATGACATCTACGCGATCGTCAATCGAGTGGAAGGCCTGCCGCCGGGCGCTTATTTCTATCGCAGGCAGGATCGCGCTATGGAACTGCTCAAGCCCGGGGAATTCAGTGCGAAGGCGGCATACTTGACGCTTGACCAGGACCTGGGGGGCGATGCGTGCGTGACGTTCTTTTTCATTACCGATCTGGGACCGGTGCTCGACGCATATGGCAACCGCGGATATCGCGCGGCACAGATGGAGGCGGGAGTGATCGGCGGCAAGATGTACCTGGCTTCTTACGCGCTGAAGCGCGGCGCAACCGGTTTGACTTTTTACGATGATGACGTGACGAAATTCTTCTCGCCTCACGCTGCCGGGAAGAGCTGCACATTAGTGGTTTCTGTGGGCATCCCCAGCAAGCGACCCATTTATTGATTTGGATCATTGGATGATTGATTCATTGAATCATTAGGAGCGAAAAATGGATCGATGAATCGATCAATGAATCAATGAATCAATGAATCAATCTTATGCTCGGTGCCCTCATCATCGACAAACCCGAAGGCCTCACCTCTCACGACGTTGTCGCGCGCGTTCGTCGCGCTACGGGCACGCGGCGAGTCGGACACGCTGGCACGCTCGATCCTTTCGCAACCGGAGTGCTGGTCTGCTGCATCGCCCGCGCAACAAGGCTGGTTCAATTCCTGGTTGGTCTGGACAAGGAGTACATCGCGACCGTCAGACTCGGCTACGCGACGGATACCCAGGACGGTACAGGCAAACAGATTACGCCACTTCGCTCATCAAACGAATTGAGCCTCGAAGAGTTGCACCGGGTTTTGAATCAGTTCACCGGCCCCCAGTCGCAAACACCGCCGATGTTCTCAGCTAAGAAAGTCGCCGGCGAAAGACTGTACCGCGCGGCCCGCGCCGGCCGGGAAGTAGAGCGTGACCCGGTGAGCATCATCGTTCATTCGATGAGGCTGATCGAAGATAAGGGACCTGCATTGAATGTCAACGAAGATGGGACAGCTCGGCGTCGGGGCGCACCTGGTCAAGCTTCGCCGTACGGAGGTTGGGCATTTCCGTCTTGCTGATTCGTTGACGTTGGATGAAGTAGAAAGGATGTGTCCTGAAGATCTGCGGAATGCTCTGATAAACACGTCGGATATGGTTTCACATCTGCCGGCGGTCTTGCTGGATGAGGGTCGTATCAAACTTTTGACGAATGGGCGGGCATTCTCCTTGTCTGAAGATGAAGCCGAGATCGCGGCACGAAGTGGGATTTCGTTACGGTTGTGTGATCGGGCTGGCGCGCTCGTGGCGGTTGGCGAGTACGATCCGATCGTCAATCTGGTGAGACCGCGCGTGGTAATCGGAGCCGAAGTTGTTTGATCACTGCGAATGATCGACACTTGTCGATTGATTTTCGCGGCGAGATTCGACTCTTGCGGCCTGTGCTATAATCGCGCTAGCAGCTAGAGGCTGAAGACAGATCGTTGAGTTCGAGCTTGTTTTGATAAGATGCTTCGCTTTGATTTATCGAGGTTGAGCGTGCATCCAGTCGAGCCACGAGCAGCCGGACTACTATCTCCGACTGTGCGCCCGAAAGGGCATAGACTGAGTGTCGTCCTAATCCTCGCAATGAATGAGCCGCTGAAGCCGTTTATGGTTGGCCCCCCAGCAGGAACGGTTTCGAACAACAATCGAATGGCACGCAGGCAGTGTGCGCGCGACTGACAATCGTCCGCAGGTCCGCGTACCGGATCGATTCGGAGGTAGACATGGGAGAGAATAAAATAAACCTGAGCGACCTCCTCGAGACTCACCGCCGCGACCGCGAGCGGCTGGCCTGGGAAGGCACATTCAGAGACTACTTCGAACTGGTGACTCAAAACCCGAATGTATCGAAGCTCTCACACGCGCGTATATGCGACATGGTCCTGGCTGCCGGTGTGGACAAGATCAATGAGGGCTCGCGCGACGAAATAGTAAAGTACAATTTTTTCAGTGAGGAACTCTTCGGCATCGAACGGCCGATCTCTAAGATCGTCGAGTATTTCAAATCTGCCGGCCAACGCCTGGAAGTGCGCAAGCGAATCCTTCTATTGATGGGACCGGTCGGTGGCGGCAAATCGACGATCGTGACGATGCTCAAGCGGGGCCTCGAGAGATGGTCGCGCACAAGTGACGGAGCTGTCTATGCGATCAAGGACTGCCCCATGCACGAAGAGCCGTTGCACCTCATTCCGCCGGAGCTTCGAGCCGAAATCGAACGGCACTATGGCATCTACATCGAAGGCGAGCTGTGCCCGCAGTGCCGCTACAATCTCGAACACGTCTACCACGGCCGCCACGAGGACGTTCTGATACACCGGATTGTTTTTTCTGAGAAGGACCGCATCGGCATCGGTACCTTTGCTCCCTCCGACCCGAAGTCCCAGGACATAACCGAGCTGACGGGCTCGATCGACCTGTCTACCATCGGCGAAGTCGGCGTCGAATCAGATCCACGCGCTTACAGATTCGACGGCGAACTGAACATCGCCAACCGCGGACTGATGGAATTCGTCGAGATGTTGAAGGTCGACGAGAAGTTCCTTTACAGCCTGCTCACGCTCAGCCAGGAACAAAACATCAAGACCGGCCGCTTCGCGTTGATCTACGCGGACGAGGCGATCCTCTCGCACACAAACGAGAACGAATATGCAGCTTTCGTGGCCAACCGCAAGAGCGAGGCTCTGCAGGACCGAATCATCATGATTCGCGTTCCCTACAACCTGAAGGTCTCGCAGGAGGAACGCATCTACGATAAGTTGCTCAAGCAGTCCGATGCGCTTCGCAACATTCACATCGCGCCGAACGCGCTGAAGATCGCCGCGATGTTTGCCGTAATGACGAGACTCGAAGAACCGAAGAAGGCGAACATAGACATCGTCAAGAAGATGAAGCTCTATGACGGTGAGGACGTCGAGGGTTTCAAGTCGAAGGACGTGCGCGAGCTTCAAGAGGATACCGTGCGCGAAGGAATGGATGGTATCAGTCCGCGTTACATCATCAACCGCCTTTCGGGAGCGCTGGTTCGCGACAACATCACCTGCATCAATCCAATCGACGCGCTGCGGGCGATCAAGGACGGATTCGAGCAGCACACGGGCATCTCCGCGGAGCAGCGCGACCGGTACCTGAACCTGGTCTCGGTCGCCCGGCGTGAATACGACGATATCTCCAAAAACGACGTTCAACGGGCATTCGTCTACTCGTTCGAGGAGATGGCCAAGACGCTGTGTGATAATTATCTCGACAACGTGGAGGCGTACTGCAACAAGGAGAAGCTCAAGGACGCGATCACCGAAGAGGAGATCGAGCCTGACGAGAAGCTTATGCGCTCGATCGAAGAGCAGATCGGCGTCAGCGAAAACGGGAAGAATACGTTCCGCCAGGAGATTCTGATACGGATCTCAAGCCACGCGCGAAAGGGCAAGCCCTTCGAGTACAAGTCGCACGAGCGCCTGAAGGAAGCGATCGAGAAGAAAATCTTCTCCGACCTGAAAGACGTTGTGAAGATCACGACCTCTACCAAGACGCCCGATGCGGATCAGCTTCGCCGGATCAACGAGGTGATAGACCGGCTTGTTTCGCAGAACGGCTACTGCACGGTATGCGCGAATGAGTTGCTGACGTACGTGGGGACGCTGCTTTCGCGCTGAGCGCGCGGGCGCTCCGAGGTTAGGTTGCGACGGGGCAAATGTGGATCAGATCGCGAAGGTGATATCAACGCAGGTTCGACGAGGCCAAGTCAAAGGAAACGAGCTTTTCAATGCAAGAGCAAACGTCAACTTTGCGAGTGGTCAACGCCGAGGAGATCAAACCCATACATGTGTGGGAGCGTCTGTATCCTGACCTCCGGATGCTATTGAGATCCGAGGCGAGTACACCGAACCTCAACCCGCGTTCGTAGGTTGATGTCGAGAAACTGGTTACAGTTCAGCTAAAGCGCAGTCCAGTCGTAAGCGTAAGACTCGGCAATGGTGCCTTTCGGGCGTTAGTCGATACGGGCGCCGAAGTCAGTCTGATTCTACGTTGCTTGAATAGGAATCAGGATTATGTCAGTTCAGCGAAACGATTGGTCACTCCAACGCAAAGGGCAGATCGATCAGGATCGTCACAAGGAACGAGTCCGTGACGCCATCAAGAAGAACCTTGGCTCGATCGTATCCAACGAGTCGATCATCCTCTCCGATGGAAAACGAGTTGTTAAGGTCCCGATTCGCTCGCTTGATGAATACAAGTTCCGCTTCGACTACCGCAAAAAGAAGCACGTAGGCACCGGCGATGGAAACAGCAAGGTCGGCGACGTGATCGGGCACGAAGGACAGCCCGGTCAAGGCCCGGGGCAGGGTCCGGGTGGCGGCGATCAACCGGGGCAAGAGTACTACGAGGCTGAAGTAGACATCGACGAAATCGCAAAGCTGATCTTCGAGGACCTCCACCTGCCCTACCTCGAGGAAAAGGCGAAGCATGCTGTTCCTTCCAAGACCACCAAGTTCACCGATATTCGCCGCTCGGGCATTCTGTCCAATCTCGACAAGCGCCGCAGCATCATGGAGAACATCAGGCGCCAGGCGCGCGAGACCGGCGAGGCGCATATCGGGCCCTTCAAGAAAGAGGACCTCCGCTACAAGACCTGGGAAGAGCAGATGACCTACGAGTCGAACGCGGTCGTTATCGCTATGATGGATGTGAGCGGCTCGATGGGCGAGTTCAAGAAATACATCGCGCGGTCGTTCTACTTCTGGATGGTGCGCTTCCTGAAGACCAAGTACGACAACGTGAAGATAGTCTTCATCAGCCACCACACCGAAGCCAAAGAGGTGACCGAAGTACAGTTTTTCACCCAGGGTGAATCTGGAGGGACGGTCGTGTCGTCTGCTTATCGTTTGGCGCTCGACATCATCGACGGACGATTTCCCGCGAAGGATTGGAACATCTATCCATTTCATTTCTCGGATGGCGACAACTACTATTCGGATAACGACGAGGCCGTCAAGCTCGCCGATGAATTGATAGGCACCTGCAATCTGTTCGGCTACGGCGAGATCGGCGAGGAAGGCGCGTCGAGTTATCGGCGCTCATCGGGCGCGTTGCTGTCGATCTTCAAAGACAGGCTGCGGAGTCAGGACCGCTTCGTTGGAGTGCGCATCGATGACAAAGAGGACGTGTATCCCGCGTTGAAGGAATTCTTCGGCAAACGCGGCGAGGACGCGTGAACATTTTCTGTTTTCTATTTTTTATTTTCTACTTTTTATTTTGGAAGAGCTGCGCTAGACCGATTCTTATCTTCAGTTTTCAAATCCAAAATTCAAGAATCAAAACATAGAGAATAAGAAATAGAAAATAGAAAATAGAAAATCACATGGTTGACCGGGAAGTACAAGAACTCGAAAAGGCAGTCGACCAGATCTGGGAAATTGCCACTACCAGATTCGGCCTCGATCCGTTCCCGGTGCGCTTCGAGATCGTTCCGGCTTCGGTCATGTACGAAGTCGGCTCCTATGCCCTGCCCGGCCGTTACTCGCATTGGACCTTTGGGAAGGCCTACCATCGCATGAAGATGATGTACGACTTTGGCCTGTCGAAAATATACGAAGTCGTCATCAACTCGAACCCCTCGTACGCCTTTTTGCTGGAGACCAACTCTCCGACTCAAAACAAGATGGTGATCGCACACGTGCTGGGTCACATCGACTTCTTCAAGAACAACGTTTACTTCTCGAAGACCAACCGAAGAATGGTGGACGAGGCCGCGCTGCACGCGCGCCGAATGGGCGAGTACGAATTCAAGTACGGCAGAAAAGTGGTCGAAGAGTTTCTCGATGCAGTGCTCTCGATTGAAGAACATGTTGATCCGAATTTCTTCATCAGGAAACAACGCGAGGATCAGGACGAGGAGGCCGATAAGAAGCCAGGCCGCCGCGAAGGCCGCTACGACGATCTCCTTTCGAGGGAAGAGCGCGATGAGCATAACGGAGGTATCGATAGTCGGGAAGACGTCCGCAAGCACAAACCGAGTCTCGAGGTACCCGAAAAGGACCTTGTCTATTTCATAATGAAGCAATCGCCTTCGCTTGAACCCTGGCAGCGCGATGTCATGGCGATGCTGCACGAGGAAATGGAATATTTCATCCCGCAGCTCCAGACCAAAATCATGAACGTTTCGAAGACATCGAAAAGCGATGGGACTCTCCCACCGATGAACATCGCGAGAAGTTTGGGCGGCGCGGAGGCGAAGGCCGCGAGAAGATGTTCGAGGTTCGAGAGCTTGATAACGACATTTCATTCCTGCGCAACTACCTGACTGAGGAACTCTGTGAGGAGTTGGATCTATTCGTCTATCAACTGGTCGATGACGAGGACTGGACGGTGACCGAAAAGAAGTGGGAGCGCGTCCGCGATCAGCTTGCCGTGAACATGACGAATTTCGGGTTCCCCTACATCGAGGTCGTCGACGGCGATTACGACGGCAATCGCGAGCTCTACCTGATGCACCGCTATGAGGGAGTCGAGCTTGATATGAAGTATGCGCGCAAGACGCTCGAGTATGTTTACAAGCTCTGGGGTCGCGACGTGCATCTTGAGACCCAGGTCGATGAAGAACCGCTGGTGATGCACTACGACGGTCACGAACACGACGAAGAGTGAGGGTCCGACAAACTGAAGTTTGTCGCTCCGACAACCTGACGCTCGCAATTGCGGGCGTATGTCGACAAACTGAAGTTTGTCGGACTCTCAAATTGAGCTAACTTGAATCTCCTGCCTTGGCCTGCGTATTGTCTATCCTGCATTTTGAATTCAACCGTGAGGGGATGCAATGAACCATTTAAGACTCTTTGGAACCTCGCTTGTCATCGCGGTATTCCTGTTACTCAGTCTAGCGCCTCCGGCAAGCGCCTGGGGTGAAGAAGGTCACCGCTACATCAATCGTGTCGCAGCCGAGCACATGCCGGCTGACATGCCGCTTTTCTTTCGCAATGCCGGCGCACGACTTACGTTTCTTGGACCGGAACCCGACCGCTGGCGCGACACCAAAGAGCTGAATAAGGCGCTCGGCGAGGTCAACGGTCCCGATCACTTCGTCGACATTGATAAACCCGAGAACTTCGAAGCGCTGCCGAACGATCGCTACCTGTACGGTGACTGGCTGCGTGCGCAGGGAAAAGACCCGAAGGTCATCGGGTTCCTGCCTTATTCCATGCTCGAGGGCTTCCAGAAAATTGAAGTGTTGTTTCGATTGTGGCGCGACCCTCAGCACGAAGCCGAGCGTGATCAAATCGAACAGAACATCATCTACTATGCCGGCGTGGTCGGGCATTACGTGGCCGACGGTTCCCAGCCTCTTCACACTTCGATCCACTACAACGGCTGGACAACAAGCTCGAATCCTCAGCTCTTTACGCGCGAGCCGCTGCATGGGCGGTTCGAAGGCGAATACATAAAGGCGCAGATCAAGCCCGAAGACTTCAGTGGGCTGGTCAAAACTGCAACTAGGCTGCAGGACCCTTTTGCCGACATCGTCAAGTACCTGGTGGATTCTTACAATCACGTGCCGGAGCTTTATCGAATGGAGAAGAAGGTGCGTTGGGACGCTAACAATCGAAACGCCGACTCAAAGAAGTTTGTAACGGAGCGATTGGCGGCCGCTTCTCAGATGCTTTCCAACCTCTGGTATACGGCGTGGCTTGGTTCCGCGAGTACCAAGCCGGAAGGTTAAGAAGATACAATGTTAGGTCTGAGTGGGGGCTTTTCGCGCGCTCAGCGGAAGTTCTCCACCAGCATGATGTCCACGTCCGCCCGGTCCTCCTGCGTATATAAGATCCGTCGCCCGTCTGGCGACACGCTCAGTCCCTCAGGATTCGTCCAAGGTTTAAATGGCTTCGCCAGCGCGGCCACCTCAGTCACCTTGCCTGTCGTAAAACTGAAGAACTCAATCGCCGGGCGGGCCAGCTTCTCCGCCGTCAAAAAATAGACGCCCTGCTCAACCAAGGTCCAGGCACTCCAGTACCCCGCCTTGTGCGTGTCCAAGACTAATGTCTCTTCGCCCCCCTCTACCGGAACACGCCAGATTCCCGGTACATCATGCCCCTTAGTGTAATATAGGAACTTGCCGTTCATAGACTCGTAAGCTACGGACCCGCCGGCCTTCGTCACCTGCCGAGCTTCCCCACCTTCTGCCGGCATCTTCCAGATCTGCGAGCTGCCGCTGCGGTTCGATTCGAAGTAGAGCCACCGCCCGTCCCTCGACCAGCTCGGCGCGATGTCTTCGGAAGGGTCTTCGGTCAGGCGCCGCGGCCTGCCCCCTTCGGCGCTGATCACGAAGATGTCGGGGTTGCCTTCGGGGCGGGCGTCGAAG
>WNGK01013837.1_pt1 | contig 10684 bp, 10 predicted proteins | sample 5400601 | NCBI WGS metagenome assembly WNGK01 (sample SAMN13153376, study PRJNA577476) | soil metagenome | isolation source: 60 cm soil or saprolite under Garry oak tree replicate 1 | place: USA:California | collected 2016-06-15
GGTCATCGAGCTCGGCGGCGGCTTCTCCACCAGCGACCTCGACGCCTACTTCGGCGGGCTGGGCATCGCGGTTCCCTCGATCACCGCGGTCGGCGTGGACGGCGCGTCCAACGCGCCGGGTTCGGATCCGACCGGGGCCGACGTGGAGGTCGCGCTGGACGTCGACGTCATCGGCGCCGCCGCGCCCGGCGCGGCGCAGGTGGTCTACTTCGCGCCGAACAGCGACAATGGCTTCGTCGACGCGATCTCCGCGGCCGCGGGGGCCACTCCGGCGCCGGTCGCGATCTCGATCAGCTGGGGCCAGTCCGAGGACTCGTGGACCGTCCAGGGGCGTTCGGCCATGGACGCGGCGATGGCCGACGCGGCCGCGCTGGGCATCACCGTGTGCGTGGCCTCCGGCGACAATGGCAGCGGCGACGCCGTAAGCGACGGCCAGGCGCACGTGGACTTCCCGGCGTCCAGCCCGCACGCGCTGGGCTGCGGCGGGACCAAGCTCCTCGCGAACCCGGCCACCGGCGTGATCAGCTCGGAGGTCGTGTGGAACGAGACGGCCGCCGGCGAGGGAGCCGGCGGCGGCGGGGTAAGCGACAGGTTCGCCCTGCCGTCCTGGCAGGCGAACGCCGGGGTCCCGGCCCGGGCCGGCCGGTCCTCGGGCTCTTCTGGGTCCGGCGGACGCGGTGTGCCCGACGTGGCGGGCAACGCCGACCCGGTGACCGGTTACCAGATCTACTCCGGCGGCCAGGCTCAGGTCGTGGGCGGAACCAGCGCGGTCGCCCCGCTGTGGGCGGCGCTGGTCAGCCGGCTCGCGGAGGCGACCGGCCAGCGGTTCGGCCTGATCCAGCCGACCCTGTACGCGGGCGTGACGCCCGGCGCCGAGGTGGCCGGCTTCCGCGACATCACCAGCGGGAACAACGGCGCCTACACGGCCGGCCCCGGCTGGGACGCCTGCTCGGGTCTCGGCAGCCCCGACGGCACCGCGCTGCTGACCAGGCTCAAGGGCTGATCTAGCCGCCCGGCGAAGGCGCCGGCCCACGGCGACCGGCGTCTCCGCCCGGGTCAGGGCTGACCTAGCGCCTGGGCCGGAAGCTGGAGATGATCTTCCCGACGGCCACCACGAGGAACAACTGCCCGATCAAAGCCTCGAGCACCGCGAGGCTCTGCCCGGGATTGGCGGCCGGCACCAGGTTCCCGTACCCCACGGTCGTCATCGTGACGAAGCTGAAGAACAGGTCCTGGCTGAGCGAGCCGCGCCCCGCCGTGCCGAAGAACGGCACGCTTCCGAATTCGCCGGCGGCCTTGTAGGCGAACGCGAAGAACATGCCGATCAGCAGGTAGGCGGTGACGGCCCCGAGCAGGGTTTCTATGTCAATATCCCGCCGCAGCATCAGGTGCCGCACGATGGAGAACGGCGCGATCAGGTAGAGCAGGCTGCAGACGACGAAAACCCCGCCCCGCTCGTTACCCGGGCGGTGCGCGAAGAGGCTCACGATGGCGGCGGCGGCGGCGATGCATAGCACGATGTCAGCGACACGCCGGACCACGGGGCGGGCCCGCGAGGTCCGGAGCGTGAACCAGACCGTGGCCAGCTGAACGGTGAGCACGATCGAGCCCGCCCACGTCTGGGTCACCGAGACGGACACGGTGTAGGTCACCATGACCAGCAACAGCACGAATCCGTAGCTGTCCGCCGTGACAAAAGAGCGCCTGAGGCGACGCCACGGGCGGGAGCCGGCTGTGGTCGTGCCCGCAGGCGCTGTCATCTGTCCCCCTGCGCAGGTCGGAGCCGTCTGCCCAGCAGCAATTCTCATCATTGGCCGGGTGGCCGTCATCACCTGTGCCGGGTGGGTTTCTCCGGGCGGCGCGACAGCAGCGGCGGGGGGCTGAGCCCTGCGGAGTCACCCCTGCGGGGTGATGCTCACGGCCACGGACCGCGATGGACTGCTGGTATCTCCGGCGAGGGCCGCCCGCCCGCGCATTCGGCTACCACCCAGGAGGACTCCGTGACTTCCGAAACATCCGTCCTCGATACGCTCGTGGATCTGACCGCGGTTTCGGTCGATCACAGCTCTCTCCCGCCGCGCGATTTCATGCTGGCCAGGCTGGCCGCCTTGATCGCGGTGGACGCACCGCCTGCCTCCTACCTTGCCAACGCCGACGCCGCCGAGAAAAGCGGGATAACCGCCGACGACATCGGGGAAGTCATGATCGCTATCGCCCCGGTCGTGGGCACGACCCGGGTGGTCTCGGCGGCCGGGAAGATCCTCAGGGCCATGGGTCTGGCCATCGCCGTGGGTGACGCCGAGATGGCGGAATACGGCGACATGTCGTAGCGGCAGAGAGACAAGGACGATCGGAACGAGAGGTAGACCCGGTGGCCGTAAAAGAAGCCGCGAGCAAAGTCGCGCACATGAGTCTTGATGAACGTCAGGCTAAGGGCAGGCAGGCCGCTGACCAGACGCCTCCCTCCAGCCATTCAGGGTGGCACCCGGCCGCGGACCGTCCCGATCCCGTCGCCCTGCTCGAGGAGCAGGATCTCACCCGGGAGCAGGATCTGGTGCCGGTGCGGCATGGCCGGATGATGGTCTCGCCGTTCACCTTCTACCGAGGCGCCGCCAAGATCATGGCGGCGGACCTCAAGGACACGCCGGTGGCCGGCCTCGATGCCCAGCTAACTTCGGCCTGTTCGCCTCCCCGGAAAGGCTCCTGCTGTTCGACCTGAACGACTTCGACGAGACCCTGCCGGGTCCGGTGGAGTACGACGTGAAGCGGATGGCGGCGAGCTTTACGATCGCGGCCCGCAACAACGGATTCTCCAAGGCCGACGCGCGCGCGGCGACGCAGGCGTCGGTGACGGCCTACCGGGAGGCGATGGCCGCGTTCGCGCAGATGCCGACGATGGACGTCTGGTATGCCCACCTGGACGAGGACGAGCTGAGGGGCGCGATCCGGAGCACGGTGGCGGAGACGAAGAAAGAAGCCAAGGGGGCGCAGAAGGGGAAGAAGGGCGGGGAGCAGGGGAAGCTGGCCAAACTGGGGGCGAAGCGGGCGGAGAAGACCGCCGCGAAGGCGCACACCCGTGACAGCCTGCAGGCGCTGTCCAAGCTCGGCGAACTGGTCGATGGGCAGTACCGCATCGTCAGCCAGCCGCCGGTCATCGTTCCGTTCCGCGACCTGGCCGCGACCTTCGGCTTGTCCCCGGACGAGGTCATGCCGGTGATCGTGGAACAGTTCCGCCGGTACCGGGCCACCCTGCAAGGCGACCGGCGCCACCTGCTTGAGCGGTTCGAGATCGTGGACGCGGCGCGCAAGGTGGTGGGGGTCGGCAGCGTCGGGACTCGCGCGTTCATCGTCCTGCTGCAGGGACGCGACGCGCAGGACCCGCTTTTCCTGCAGATCAAGGAGGCGACGGCCTCGGTGCTCGAGGCCCATCTGCCCAAGAGCCGCTACCAGCAGCATGGGGCACGGGTGGTGCACGGACAGCGGATGATGCAGGCCGCCAGCGACATCTACCTGGGCTGGACCAAGGGGCTGGACGTGAACCGGCACTTCTACTGGCGCCAGCTGCGCGACATGAAGGGCTCGGTGCTGGTCGAGGCGATGACGCCGCTCGGGCTCACCTTCTACGCACGCATCTGCGGGTGGACACTGGCACGCGCCCACGCCCGTTCCGGCGACCCCGTCGCCATCACCGCCTACCTGGGCGCCACCGACGCGTTCGACAAGTCGATCACCGACTTCTCGCAGCGTTACGCCGACCAGAACGAGCAAGACTATGAGGACTTCGTCAAGGCGATCGGGTCCGGACGCCTAGAAGCGGTGGAGGGCGTCTGAAGGCGCAGAAGACCTGACGGCCGCGCCGGGAGCTCGGCCGTCGAAGGACGCGGGCGGACAGCGGGACGCTCATGGCGGGCCCAAATTTGCGATTGACACCCCCAAATGATAGCTGCATACTTTTGATAGTGACTTCCAAAAGGATGTGACTACCTAAGGGATGTGAGTGTCATGGCGGAGAACCCGGCCCGCAAGTGGTGGGCGCTGATCGCGATCGCCGCGAGTGTGCTCGTCGTCGGGCTCGACCTGACGGTGCTTAACCTGGCGCTGCCCACGATCGCGACCGACCTGCACGCCTCAACCAGCGACCTGCAGTGGATCTCGGACTCGTACAGCCTGGTGCTGGCCGCCGCCATGCTGCCCGCGGGCCTGCTCGGCGACCGGCTCGGGCGCAAGAAGGTACTGCTCGTCGCGCTCATCTTGTTCGGGGTCAGCTCCGCGGCGTGCGCGTACGCGACCAGCACCGGCGAGCTGATCGCCGCCCGGGCGCTGCTCGGGATCGGCGCCGCGGCCATCTTCCCGCTGTCACTATCGGTGATCCCGGTGTTGTTCGCGCCGGCGGAGCGGCAGAAGGCGATCGCGCTGATGGCATCGGCCACCTTCATCAGCTTCCCGATCGGCCCGATCGTCGGCGGCTACCTGCTCGACCACTTCTGGTGGGGCTCGGTCTTCCTGATCAACGTGCCGGTCGTGGTGCTGGCCGTGATCGCCGTCGCGATCCTGCTGCCCGAGTCGCGCAGCGCGCAGCGGCCGGGCGTGGACTACCTGGGCGTGATCTTGTCCAGCGCGGGGCTGGCCGGGCTGACCTACGGATTCATCAAGGCCGGCCAGGACGGCTGGACGGACGCCGCGGCGGTGGGCACCATCGCCGCCGGGGTCGCGGTGCTGGTCGTCCTGGTGGCCTGGGAGCGCTGGCTGACCGGACGCAACCGGCCGGGTGAGGACGGAGCCGATGGCGGAAACCTTCGCGGGGGCAAGGTACGTCCGCTGATCGAACTCCGGTTGTTCCGGTCAGCCGGCTTCACCTGGGGCACGATCTTGTCGACGCTGGTCTCGTTCGCGATGTTCGGCATCTTCTTCGCGATGCCGCTGTACTTCCAGGAGGTCCGAGGCGTGAACGCGATGGGCAGCGGGCTGCGGCTGCTGCCGATGATCGGCGGCATGATCATCGGCATGATCGGCGGCACCCGGCTGGCCTCACCGCGCAAGGCGGCCGACGGCCAGCTGCGCACGCCGATGGCGAGCGGGAAGGGACTGGTCACGACGGGGTTCGCGATCATGGCCGTGATGCTCGGGCTCGGCGCCACGACCACCGTTAACAGCGGCACCGGGTTCGCGGCCGCGTGGTTCGCCGCGTTCGGCCTGGGCCTCGGGCTGGCGATGCCGCAGGCGATGAACGCGGCGCTGTCCGCCCTGTCCGCCGAGCGCAGCGGCTCGGGTTCGGCCCTGATCTCGGCACTGCGCCAGGTCGGCGCCACCATCGGGGTCGCCGTCCTCGGCACCGTGCTCGGCTCGGTATACAGCAGCCATCTAGTGGTGACCGGCCTGCCCGCGGCGGCCGCCGCGGCTGCTAAGAGCAGCGTGGTGGCGGGCGTGGCGGTCGCGCACACGCTGGGCTCGGCGGCGCTGCTCGACTCGGTGCGCCACGCATTCGTGCAGGGCATGGACACGATGCTCTGGATCTGCGGCGGCATCGCGCTGGCCAGCGCCATCCTCGCGTTCCTCTTCCTGCCGCGCCGGGCTGAAGGGGTTCCCGGAGCTTCTGGGGTTCCAGGGGGCGAGAGTGCGACCCCGGCTGCTACCGGTGAAAGCGGCCCGGACCGGGCAGAATTGGAAGTGTGACAGGAATGCCCGGCGCGAGCCAGGTCCGGCGGGCCGGCTCGCCCGAGCGGAAGGAAGCGTGACAGCGATGCTCGGCACAGGCCAGGACCAGCCGTGCGGCTTGCGCGAGCGGAAGAAGGCCAGGACGCGTGCTTCCATCAGGGAGCACGCGCTCCGGCTCTTCCGTGAGCAGACCTACCAGGGCACCACCGTAGAGCAGATCGCGGCGGCGGCCGAGGTGTCGCCGAGCACGTTCTTCCGGTACTTCCCCACCAAGGAAGACATCGTCCTCCAGGACGACATGGACACCCGGATGATCGAGGCGCTCGAGCGGCAGCCAGCCGCCCTCGGCCCGCTCAGCGCGGTCCGTGCGGCTACTCAGGAGGTGTTCACCTCCTACACCCAGGCCGACCTCGACCTGCTCGGGGAGACCACGGCCCTCACCATGACCGTGCCCGAGGTACGGGCCCGGGCCATGGACGAGTTCGCCCGGACGATCTCGGTAGTCGGCGAGGCCCTGGCCAAGCGGGCCGGGCGTCCGGCCGACGACCTGGCCGTCCGCGCCACGGCCGGCGCGATCATCGGCGTCATCATGTCGATCACGATGCCGTGGGAGGGCTGGTCCAGCGACCGGCGGACCATCGAGGACATGTTCGAGCGCATCGACCAGGCCCTGGCCCTGCTGGAAGCCGGGCTCCCGCTGTAGGCCGCATCCTCATCAGCGTTTGATTTGGTGCCAGGCAACTGCCCTCTGCGGCTCCATTTCAAGAACGGAACGACGCCTGCCGGCTTCCCTGAGCGCGTCATTACCATCACGAGATGTGGCGCCAGAGCCTATTTGATGTTGTAGAGGGTCACGGTGCCGTCGGGGGCGATGGTCTCCATCGCGGCGAGCACCTGCGTGATGTTCTCGTAGTTGGCCGGGGTGCGCGCCCACACGATGCCCAGCGTGTTGATGTCCAGGTGCTGCAGCTTGTGCATGACCGTGGTCTCGTCGAGCGTCCCGGCGCTGGTCACCGCCCAGTTGATCTCCAGGCCCGCGTCCCAGCCCTCCTGGCTGTTGTCCAGCTGGTTGGCGCTGGTGTAGCCGGCCGACTTCATGCCGGCGAAGTAGGCCTGCAGCCCGGCGGCCGTCTGCTTGGCCTCCGGCGAGGTGCCCTTCGAGGCGGCGGCGAGCCAGTCCTGCATCGAGCCGAGCACGTAGATGTTGTGCATGACCGGCTTTTACGTGTACGTAGCCTTGCGGAAAGGCGCGGGTAACAAATCCTTCTTGCCCGGTACGCTAAATTCGCCCGGCCCGGCTGGCAAACAAATGAATTGTCTGCCTGGCATAAACGCGGTTTATACCGTGGGAACCGGGGCCGCCAGGCACAGGGCTGGCGGCCCCGGTTAACGGCCAGGCCGCTTCAGCGCCGCGTCAGCGGCGCTTCAGAGGCCTGGCGGATAGTGAACGGGTCCATTGCTGTGACGGCGACGGCGGCTCCGTGGGCCCCGCAGATCCCATAGCTCGGGTAACCGCCAACCCCGGGGCCGGGGCGGCCGGCAGCGTGGCCGGCCGCCCCGGCAGTTCCCCGCCGGACGGTCAGAGGCGGCGGGCGGTTTCGACGATGAGGCGGCGCAGCCAGGCGTGCGCGGTGTCGTCCTCATGCTGGCGGTGCCACCACAGCGCCTCGGCGATGGGCTCGGGCTGGCCCGGGCACTCCAGCACCCGCAGGTCCATCCGGTCGGCGAGCCGCGCGGCCAGGCGTTCCTGCATCAGCGCGATCCGGTCGGTGCCGGCCACGAAGTGCGGCACGGGCAGGTAGCTCTCCACCCGCACCGCGATCCGGGGGCGGATGTCGAGCAGCGCGAGCTGGTGCATGATCGGCGCCGCCGACGGGCTGGGCGAGCTGCGATAGTAGGGCGCCACCCAGGGCAGCCGGGCCAGGTCCTCCAGCCGCAGCCGCCCGGCGTCGAGCGCCGGGTTACCCGCGTCCACCAGGCAGACCCAGCGGTCCCTGAACAGCGCCACGAGCAGGTTCAGGTCGAGATTGGCCAGGTGAGCGACGGGACGCGGCATGGTGCCACCATCTAACGACGGCGGCGCCCGCGTGACAAGATTCCGTCATGTACCGTGGCGTGCTGTCATCGGCGTTGGCCTCGCACTGGCGGCGGGAGGTGCTGCGCACCAGCTTGTGGTTTGTGCCGGCCATCGAGGTCGTGGCCGCGATCGTGCTGTTCGCCGGCACGCTCGCCGCGGACCGCGCCGCCTACGGCGGCGACTTCGCGCTGCCGGGCTGGGTGATCAGCGGCAGCGCGGACGCGGCCCGGCAGATCCTCACCTCGATCGCCGTCGCCATCATCACCGTGGTCGGCGTGGTCTTCTCCATCATCCTGGTTACCCTGACGCTGGCGTCGACCCAGTTCGGGCCGCGGATGCTGCGGAACTTCATCCGCGACCGCGGCACCCAGGTGACCCTCGGCACGTTCGTCGCGACGTTCGTGTACGCGGTGCTGGTGCTCGCCTCGATCGGGGCGGGGTCCCGCGGCGAGTTCGTGCCGCACATCAGCGTGACGGTCACGCTCGGGCTCATGGTCGCGGACCTGGGCGTGCTCATCTACTTCATCCACCACACGGCCGTCTCGGTCCAGCTGCCCCAGGTGATCGCGAGCATCGCCGCCGACCTGGCCGAGGCGATCAGGGAGCAGGGCAGCGGCAATCCCGAGCCGCACCCGAAGGCCGGCCCGGCCGCGGTCGAGCTGGTGGCCCGGGCCGAGGCGGGCGGCGCCGCGCTGCTCGCGCCGGTCAGCGGGTACGTGCAATTCATCAAGCACCAGAACCTGGTCCGGCTGGCCACCGAGGCGGACGCGGTGATCAGCCTGGAGCACCGGCCCGGGCATTTCGTCGTGCGCGGGCACCGGTTCGCGTCGGTCTGGCCGCCCGAAGCGGCGCCGCTGGTCCGCCAGGCGCTGGGCCGCGCGCACATCGTCGGGCCGCACCGGACCCTCAGCCAGGACGTGTCGTTCGGCCTCGACCAGCTGGTGGAAATCGCGCTGCGCGCGCTCTCCGCCGCGGTCAACGACACGTTCACCGCCCTGACCTGCATCGACTGGCTCGGAGATAACCTCTGTAAGATCGTGGCCCAGTGGCATCCGGCGCGCGTGCACCGGGACGCCCGGGGGTTCATCCGGGTCATCGCGCCCGAGCCTTCCTACGACCGGCTGGTGCAGCGCTCCTTCGAGAAGATCAGGCAATCCAGCCTCGGCCAGCCGGCCGTGATGATCCGCCTGCTGGACGCGCTGGCCAGGATCATGGCCGAGACCACGAGCGAGGGGCAGCGCCGGGTGCTGCTCGAGCAGGCGGCCATGATCAACCGGGCGTGCGAGCGCTCGGTGCCCGAGGCCGACGACCGCGCCGACATCCAGCGGCGCTACGAGGCCATCCTCACCGTGGAGTCGAGGCTGACCGCCAGCGGGCGGAACGCCTGAACCTTTTTCTGCGGCACTGTCGGAAACGGCGGCGCCCCGTTCGTGGAAGTGATGCAGGGACGCCGAGGGCGCCCCAGAGAAAACTGGAGGCAACGTGAAGTACGTCATTCTGCTGCTGGACACCGAGGCGGCCAAGACCATGTCCGAGGCGGAAGGCCAGGCCTGGTACGCCGAGATCGGGGCCTGGTACGAGAAGGGCGGCGGCGGGTCGGGCAAGCTCGTCGAGGGCGGGCACCAGCTGGCCCCGCCGGCCACGGCCAAGACGGTGCGCGCCGGCGGCGTCACCGACGGCCCGTTCATGGAGACCAAGGAGGCGCTCGGCGGGTACTCGGTCCTGGAGACCGACACCATCGAGGAGGCCGTCGAGATCGCCAAGACGTGGCCCGGGGTGGACCGGGGCTGGATGACGGTCGAGGTCCGGCCCGTCGTGGAGATGTGACGCTCCCGGCAGATACGTGAGGGGGTAACTGCCGGGCCGTCAGAAGGACAGGCGGCGGGCGAGCAGCTCGCGCTCGGCCGGGTTGCCGGCCAGCGCGAGCGCCCGCTCGCTCGCGTCGCGGGCCTCGTCGTCGCGGCCCAGGCCGGCCAGCAGGCCGGCCCGCAGCGCGTGGAACAGCCGGTACCCGTCCAGTTCGGCGGCGAGCGGCGTGATCTCTGCTAGCGCGGCCTCGGGGCCGACCACGTAGCGGGTGGCCACGGCCCGGTTGAGCAGCACCACCGGCGACGGCGTCAGCGCCTGCAGCCGGTCGTAGAGCAGGCGGATCTGCCCCCAGTCGGTGTGGTCGTAGTCGGGCGCCTCCGCGTGCAGCGCGGCGATGGCCGCCTGGACCTGGTAGGGACCCGGGCCGCGCAGCGCCAGCGCGCGGTCGAGCAGCCCGGTGGCCTCGGCGATCAGCGCCCGGTTCCACCTCGTGCGGTCCTGTTCCGCCAGCCTGACCAGGCGTCCCCACCCGTCGAACCGGGTCGCGGCCCGGGACTCGTGCAGCAGCAGCAGCGCGAGCAGGCCGAGGACCTCGGGCTCGCGCGGCATCAGCCGGTGCAGCAGGCTGGTCAGCGACACCGCCTGGGCGGCCAGGTCCCGCCGGGCGGGCTGCCGGCCCGCGCTGGCCAGGTAACCCTCGTTGAAGACCAGGTACACCACGGCCAGCACCTCGGCCAGCCGGTCCGCGAGCTGATCGGGGTCGGGGACGCGCATGTCCGCGTGCGCGGCACGCAGCGTCTTGCGTGCCCGCAGCAGCCGCTGGTTCATCGCGGGCTCGCCGGCCAGGAAGGCGGCGGCGATCTCGGCCGTGGTCAGGCCGCAGACGGCGCGCAGCGTGAGCGCGATCTGCGACTCGCGCGGCAGCGCGGGATGGCAGCAGGCGAAGATCATGCCGAGCAGCTCGTCGTCCGCCGCCGCGGCGTCTTCGCACGTGTCCGCCCCGCTGCCGGTTTCCGTCGCCGCCAGCAGGGCCAGCTTCTCCTGGCCGGCCCGGGCCCGGCGCAGCCGGTCGATCGCCTTGCGGCGGGCCGTGGTGGCCAGCCAGCCGCCCGGGTTGGGCGGCGGCGTGTCCCGCCAGTGCTC
>WNGK01008445.1_pt1 | contig 10683 bp, 9 predicted proteins | sample 5400601 | NCBI WGS metagenome assembly WNGK01 (sample SAMN13153376, study PRJNA577476) | soil metagenome | isolation source: 60 cm soil or saprolite under Garry oak tree replicate 1 | place: USA:California | collected 2016-06-15
CAGTTCAGTGCTCGACTTATAGAGGATGAACTGTTTCCCCGCAAGCGGCCCTGCGCTCACATACAGCCAGCGATCCTTGAGTGCGCTTTCGACGAATCCCATGGCAGCACCCGCTACCAGGCCGAGCAGCGCGAATCCGAAAGCACGGCTCTGAGCAGCGTTATTAACCAGGATCGAAATCGGATCGAAGGCAAGGCCACCAAGAAATGCTCCGATCGAACCGCCGGCGACTCCGTACTTCGCCTTCTTTGACGATTTGCCGACGAGACCGTAAATCAGTCCGGCGGCGACTCCGAATACAGCCCAAGCCAAAGCGCGGGCAAGCCACCAGCCGGGATTGCGATAGTTTTCGACACCAATAGCATGCACCGTGCCGAGTGCGATGGTGTAAACGATGTTCGCCGCGCCATCAAACACGAATCCGAAGATCAAACCCAGAGGCACCACTTTCAGGAGACGAATCGCCGCTTTCTTCCACGAGCGTTCCACGATGCTCTCCGCCAACGCGAAGAAAACGAGCATCAACATGACCACCATCGGAAGCATCCAGATGTTGCCCCATCGTCGACCGAGACCTCCATCGACGAATGCGTGTTCGCAGATTCCCCAGGCAGACTCGGCGCCGAGAAGTCCGGCGGCGCCGAGGTAGAACCAACCTTGCAGCAGGAAGCTTGGACGCTCGGACGGAACCGGCTCCGCGGTGGTCGCGGCCGTATTGATGTTTCCATAGGAGCGCGTCGCGCCCGTGGTAGCCGCTGTTTGCCCGACGCTCTCCGTGTTTTCACTCGGCGTCGTCCCTGACGCAGCAAGGTCTTCAGCCGTAACTCGGATCACGCCATCTCTATTTTCTGCCATCGGTTGGGCCTTTAGGTTGAGTTTGCGATTCGGACGCCTTGGGTTGTTGAACCATGGGAACCGACGGTGGCGACATGCGCATCTGTTCTGACGCGGCCTGCATTGCCCTGAGAATCTCGGCCGTTACGTCCGGCGGAAACATGTGTACGCCCTGATCATCGACAAGGAACATGCCGATCGTGTCCTTCGGCAGAATGTACACACGCGTCTGGACGTAGTAGAAAGTCGCAACGACACCAAGCGTGAAGAAAAGTAGCGATATAGCGATCTGCATTACGTAGGGCCGCCATCCTCCAACTTCTTCATCTTTCTTGACGCGTACGACGACTTCTTCCGACTCCGCGACTTGCGGTTGTGCGCTTTCGTTCTTTGCAAGAGTGAAGCGGAAGGAAACATCGTCGATCCGCTCGATCGATCCATCGCGCCAACCGAAGCAGCCCTCTTCATCGCTGTGTGGGTCATAAACCCATGCAATTTGCTGCGGAGAAGAAAAGAAATTCTGGTGGATGAACAGGTCGTGTTCCGAAAGGAAGATTCCGAAGCCCGGATGCGAGTGATACCAGCCGACGATTCTCTCGTTCGGATAATCGTGATCCTTGATCTCGTAGATATGCTCCCACGTGTCTTGGGTGAACGTGACGTGCGCGCCTCCCTGAGCGGCGTTGGCTCCAGCGATGCACGCCTCGACAACCGTCGTGGAACCCTCTTCATGTCCAATTAACACGCCGCAGACTTCCGTTTTCATCGACGATCGAGAATGTTGTCGCACCTGACGTACGACTTCGGACTGTATTTGCACGTGGAGCGCCGATTGGTTCTTCGTTCTATTCTTCATTCGCGCTCCTGCGTACTTGAAAGTTCGCCAAGCACTTCAGCCGCATCGCCTTCGATCAGATAAGCGCATTCCGTGTCATCGTTTCGCGCAACGAACACATCATAGACAGGCAAGCCGAGCTCGTTCAGATGTCTGCTTCCAAACGTTTCGCTCCCCGTGTAGGTCTGCGCTGTTTGGACTACGCGCATCTCCCCTGAGCAACGGCAGCGGCCGCGCTCATACGGCACAGTGCCCACGGCGCCAAAAATCTCTTCTTCATCGTTGCAGAGCGGACAAACCAGCTTCTGAATCACTTCGCGGCTGAACTCGATCACGACGTTTCCGCCGAGCTCGCTTTTCGCTCGTGACCATAACTCGTGCAAGGTAGTTTCGCCCGAGCGGATGGGAAGCCGCACCACAAGTTCATGCGTGTGGTGACTCATGCAATCGGGGTTCTCTGTGTAGGCGACCTTATAGGAAGTGTGGTTCATCCCTTCGAATACGAAGGCCTCGCCCGACAGCGACTTGATGCCGTGGATCAGCTTGAGCGCTTCCTGCACTTCGATGGCTGCAATGATCGAAGCACTGGTCGGCGTCGTTGGAACCTTCCCCGATTCCATCTCTGCTCGCGTCAGGAGATTACACGACAGCCGATGTTGCAGGATCTCCCAATCGACCTTGCCGAGCGTGCATTCATAACAAGGAGGAATGCCGGGAAGGAACACGCGCGCGACACCGTTAATGCCTTCGATCGCGCCGTCAATGAACGGCTTGTTCATACGCCAACACGCACGATTCAGCCAGAGACGCGCCTCGCGATTATCAAGCCCGCCAAGCACGACGTCCGCCCAATCGAAGAGTCCCAAACCTATTTCTGAAAGCACGTTTGCAGCCAAGGGTCTCGTGACCGTCGCGGGCGAAATGCGCTTGATGGATCTCGCGGCGGCTTCCGCTTTACCCGTTCCGATATCGGCTTCAGAAAACAGCACCGAACGCGAGAGGTTTGAGATTTCGATGGAATCGAGATCGACGACCACGATCTGCAGGAAACCGAGCAGCGCGAGATTCTTCAGAAGCTCGTTTCCGATCGCGCCCGCACCGATGACCAGCACGCGCGCCGCTGCGATCTTCTGCTGATCCCACCAGCTGATCAGCCGCAGCCTGCTGAAGCGATCTTCCTCCGCGACTTGTATCTTGGTTCCTGAGGACATCGTTAACCGGCCGTGATCTCCGGCTGAATTCGAAGGATGTCTCCATCTTTGACTTCAGCCTGTGCCAGCGTTTGGACGTCGTGGATCTGGCGTCCAGAATTCTTGTGGTGGAACTTGTAGCTCAATGGAGCACCATCAGGGCCGTTCTTGGGCAACATCAGCTTATCGATCAGGACGGCAATAATCTTGTGCACCGGAGCGTCGTCGGGGACTTCGACCGGAACTCTCTTGTTTTCCGTGGAATCGTAAACCGTGACGTTCAGCGTAGGCATTCTTCAGGTTCCTATTACTTCGAATTTATTATCGTCGTGGCGGGTCTCTGGAGTGCGTTCACATAACCGGCGAAATGCTGTGCACCGTCTCCAATGAAGTCCCATCCGCCGCTGCGACTCAAAAGGTCCGCGGTGGCAGCAAAGTTGAGGTTTTCCGCATTGGGATCGACTGAGCGATTCATCTTCGCAATTACGATTCCCAACAGGTTTCCATGATCGTCGTAAACCGGTCCGCCGCTGTTGCCGGGACTCACGGGCGCCGAGATCTGCAGAATGTCAGAACCGAGCCGGGAAATGATTCCGTTCGAGATCGTGAAATTCAATCCTTCCGGATGCCCGATGGCGAAGACTTCAGCGCCAACTTCCAGATCCTTTGACGACACCAGAGGCTGAACAAACTCTGAGCTTCCCTGGTGACGCGGGATCCACAACAAGGCGAGGTCGGCCGTTCGGTGCCAGGCGATCACTTGCGAACTAGCCCATCCGCTGGTTCCAGTCGTCAACAGTACACGTGCGGCGGAGCCACGACTTCCACTGGAATCTCCGGCCGCGACGTGACCGGCGGTGGCGAACAGAAATCCGTCGGAATCGGCATGCAGCAAAACCGCAGCTCCGATGTAACCCGATGCCACCAATCCTCGACCGAACCAACGCTTACTCATCGGCGAAGCAACCATCACGAGCGGCTTCAATTCCTTGGCGACGGCCACGCCTGTCATGCGTTCCATGATCGGAAGCGAGGGAAAATTTGCGCGCTCATCAAGGTCGCTCAAGCCGGCGCTGAATGACTGAGGCGGAGTCGGCATGTAAGAGAAGAACAAAACCGACGATGCCGTAAAGAAGAACGCTCCGGCGATGAGAAGCGCCATGAGGTACGAATGCCAGGCCTGTTGCGTTCTTGGCGGCAAGGGGCGCAATGCAAAGCGCAAGACCAGCGCCACAAGCGCGAGCACCGGCAACACAAGAACCAGGGGCAGCATGACTAACCGCCCCCAGATCGGAATGAGACGCTGCAGTTTTGTCGGTTCCAACACATTACTGGGAACCACAACTGTCGCAACCTCGGACGAGCTGATTACGATTTTCGGAGTGGATTCGTTGCCCTGCACTGGCACTTAGGGTCGCTCCGGAAGTCGATCTAGAAATGACATGCAGGCGCCTCGAAAGATTCCGCCCTCTTCATCGATCTTCTTGCACGCAATGCCGAGCTGGCTCTGATTGTAGAAAGCGAAGCTTGCGATCATCATCGCCGTTCCTGTCACCCACCCGAGCACTTCGGAGAAATAGTTGCCCAACAAAGCCCCGACCGGAATGAAAGCGATAAAGAATAGTAGGGCAAGCAGCTTGTAACGCTTTCGATCTTCCAAATGGACGTCACAGATTGGAAGATTCAGTTCCATCAGCTTGCGGACGAACATGGCCACGATCGCGTAGATCAGGATGCCGGGAAAAAGGATCATAAGGAAGTATGCCGGATGATGCCAGTAGAACTTCTTCCGCCACGGCCTTGTGGCTGGTTCGCCACACTTTAGGCAGAACGGTGGCAACGACGCGGAGCGTGGGACATAAAGAGTTTTGCCCTTGCTTGAAGCCGAAGTAAGGGCAGAAGTTGGCGATGCCATGGTCGAGTGAGAATAATCGAGAAAAGCCCGACTTCACAATGAATATTTGCTCCAATTGATACAAACAAGGCTGAATCGACACACAACTAAAGCTTTTACCGCAAGGCGATTGGCTTCGCCGATGACTTTCGTAATGTCGGTCAGTGAACTTCCTGAGCTTTCGCACGACGCTTGTTAGCTCGACGCGGGTATCGGACGCTTGGAGATTTCAAGCGACGACATGGGAAAACGTCCCGGGAGCGTCTCGACCTGGTAACTGGAAACATGGAGGCGGTTGATAGCCGACCCTGAAAGGAACGAAGAAGAGAACAACCGGGTGATCTCTAAACCTGTTCGCAAAACCACGATCGGAGGTACTTGGGAACCCCAGGGTGCTAAACCCAATCAATTCTCAAGGCAAATCGTTGAAAGGATTAGTCGGGGACAGGTCCCTAAAGTCCACGTCGGGCCAGGAAAGGTTCAGTGCTTCAAATACCTTTACGCCAGTTTCTTCCTAATATCAGTTGATGCTTAACATTTCTTCACGAAGATATTGCACTTTGTTTGCAAAGAAAGGGGTTTGTACCTGTGATTTCGCAGAGAGAAGGACAACAGGGGAGATTGTTCCAAATATGCGCACCTCCAAGATTGCTTTGATAACCGCCACGGTGATCTTGACGGTGGCAACTGGCTGTAATGGGTTCTTCCTTTCTGAAAATGATCTTGATTCGGTTTCGATCTCGCCGACAAACGTGTTCCTCGATCCCGGAGTGACGTTGCAGTTTTACGTGACAGGAACGACCGTCGGTGGAGATTCGGTCGACGAATCAGCGAATGCGACCTGGACCAGCAGCAATGCACAAGTCGCGACTATCGATTCGAGTGGTCTCTTGACGGCCATATCGAGTGAGGGCACGGTCAGCGCTACCACCGTCAAAGTGACCGCCAAAGGCCAGAGTAGTTCGACAAATGCGGTTGTTACCAGCGCAGCCTTGAGCTCTTTGACCGTGACACCGAGCACAGCAACGATCGCGGCTGGATATTCGCGACAACTTCTTGCAACAGGAACACTCTCAACGAACGCGAGTGTATCGATTACGAATTACGTGACGTGGTCGTCCTCGGATACTTCCGTCGCTACGGTTTCATCGACTGGAAAAGTAACAGCAGTCACTTCTGGTTCGGCGACGATCACCGCAACGGCGACTTTAGTCAGCGGCACACTGACGAGTTCAACAACTCTTACGGTTTCATGACCAGTTCGCCGATATTCGAAGGAGAACTCGATGCATATGCAAGACAGACCAATCAGGCGAGCTGATGATCTCGGCAAGACGGTCGAGAGCGAGAGACCCTTGAGGCTGGTGATCGTTGATGATTCCCAAGATGTGATTGAACTCATCCGCTGCATTATGGAACGGGAAATGGAGGTGGATATCGTCGCCGATGGCAACGATGGAACAGAGGCGCTCTTCGCGGTCAGTGAAACGTGTCCGGATGTCGTGCTGATGGACTGCGAGATGCCTGTCATGAAGGGCCCGGTCGCCGCGCGGCTTATCAGACGGTACTTCCCCGAGGTTCGCGTAATCCTGATGTCAGCTGATGATTCCCAAGAACATCGAAAAGCCTCGGAGGAGTCGGGCGCCTTCTGCTTTCTTTCAAAATCAAAACTGGCTAGCGAACTGCCTTATGTTTTGACACAAGTGCAAACCGCAGCGCTGCACTAGATTGCAACTGAACTCGGTGGTTGTTCCCCCTTTGGCGCCGTGGATAAACAGTGCCATTCTCTATCGGGGCAGGTGAATCGTAACGAGCAGGCCCGAAGATACGGCATTTGTAGCTTCGATGGAACCACCATGAAGTTCGATTGCGTGGGCGCTGATTGCAAGCCCGAGACCATGGCCGCCGGTATTGCGTCCGCGATCGTCGCCGACGCGATAAAACGGCTGGAGGATTTTCCGGAGTTCTTCCTTCGGGACGCCCGGACCCTGATCGCGAACCGTGAGCACGATGGAGGCAGGACTTGAAGAGAGTCCAACCTCGACGTTCGTTCCATTCGGTGTGTAGTGCACCGCATTACGCACAACGTTTTCAACAGCGCGGTGGACCAGTTCTCTGTCTCCGTTGATACAGGGCGTTTCACCAGCCGTTTCGAATAATACTTGCGTAGATTTTTGTCTTCCTTCGAAATTCGCATCTTCGGCGATTTTTTCGGTCAGCACTCCGAGGTCGAAATTCGTGAACTGAAGACGCTCGGCCGATGATTCGAGGGAAGCGAGGCGAAGAATCTCGCCAACGAGAGCGTTCAGCCGCTCGGCCTCCAATTCAATGCGGTCGAGTGAGCCCTGCAGTTCAGGTGTTGATTTGTTGCGTGCGATACCCAGTGCAACTCCGAGACGCGCGAGCGGCGAGCGAAGTTCGTGTGAAATATCGCTAGTGAGACGTCGCTCGGCCCCGACCAGAAGTTGGATCCTGGCCGCCATATCGTTAAAGTCACGTACAAGACTCGAAATTTCATCCCTGCCGACGCTTCGTGCGGAGGAGGCGCGAGCGGAAAAATCACCGGCGGCAAGTTTCTTCGCCGTGTTCCGCAAGACCACGAGAGGGGTGGTCAGATATCTCGCTACACCGTAGCAGATGAGACCAGAAACGAAGACCAGGATGGCGAATCTCGCCAGCTCTCCCTTGGGCTCCGGCCGCATGAAATCACGAAGCAATGCCACAAGCGTGTAGCGTTTGCCGGAAGCAGAAGTGAATGTTGATTTTCCTACCGTGCGATCTTCGCTGAGATTTCTCACTGTCTCGGAGGAATGCAGGAATGACTGAACTTCGAGCTCCGGCGGAAGTGTTCCGCTCAACACTGAGTTACCATCTGCGTCGAAGATGGCGATGGTTGCGTTGCCATTCTCGGAGAGTCGAGACTGCAGTGCTGAGGCGGCGGTGCGATCACCCCGTTCGATGTCATCAACCATTGACTCGGCGACCGGGATCACTGCGCCCCTGGCCATCGTTTCCCAAAGCCTTTTCGAAGGAGGGTCTTTTGGGGCAAAGAGAAGAAAGGATGCAGCGATCGAGATGATTACCGCCGCCCAAAAGGCGAGAAAGAGGCGGGTGAAGATGCTCATGATGCGCTGTTGCTCTCGGTTGTGCTCACGTAGAGATATCCCACTCCGCGAACGGTCTTGATGACGTCTGGCAAAGTGGAATTGCAACTGAGTTTGCGGCGAATCTTGCTGACATGAACATCAATGCTGCGATCGAAGGGTGATAGGACGCGACCGAGTGTCTGCCTGCAGAGATCATCACGTTTAACGATCTTGCCTGCCGAATGAAGTAAAACCGAGAGAATGCTGAATTCGACCGAAGTGAAGTCAACTTGGTTTCCTGAACGCGTGACTTCGCGACGCGATGGGTCGAGTTTGACATCGGCGACTGCAAGTTTTGACTCCCTCAATTCGGGGGTGGCCGAAGAGCGGCGAAGGATCGCGCGCATGCGTGCCAGCAATTCGCGCGGGTTGAAAGGTTTCGGAAGATAATCGTCGGCACCGAGTTCGAGTCCGACGATGCGATCGACTTCGTCTCCTTTTGCGCTCAACAAGAGGACAGGAATGCGCGACGACGCTCGTAGTTGTCGCAGAACGTCGAGGCCGTTGATACCGGGCAACATGATGTCGAGGATGACTAGCGAAACCTCTGAGGATAACGCCGCTGCAAGCCCCGACGAGCCGTCATGAACTGTTCTCAGTTCAAATGCTTCCGGCTCAAGAAACTCGCGGAGCAAATGGCACAGTTCTACATCGTCGTCAATCAGCAGCACCGAATCGCTCATGAACTGTATAGACGAGGTTTTCGGAAATTAGTTGCGCTCGTGTAAAGCAGAAGAGCGAGATACTTTACAGAACTTTACAGTGGCTTCACTGAAACTTAACGACCTCGCGTTCTCTCGCCGGGTTAACACGACAGACATCTACTCCGGATCCAAGCGGAAAACTCTTCGTGGCGAATCTGCGGAACTGCGCTTCGGATATGAATGCGGACCGCTCCGCGCTCAAGTTCGATGCACGAATATGTTCACCGTGCTTTTTGCATGTTCAATCAAAATCATAAAGGGTTGTGATGAACCTAGTTTCCGTTAGCGCGTCTCCGTACACGTGCATGCCACCAGCAACTGCTCGCACTCGAGGTCGATTCAGGCACTCACCGATCATCTTCGTATTGGCCCTTGCCCTCGGTCTTACGGCGTGCGGTGGAAGTTCTTCGAGTTCAACGACTGGGACTATCGCCATCACCATTACTCCGACGAACGCGACTCTGGCGATCAATACGTCGCAGACGTTTTCCGCGACGGTGACCAACACTACCAATACAACTATCACCTGGCAGGTGAATGGGACCACGTTGGGCAATTCAACCTACGGAACGATTACTACATCAGGCTTGTACACGGCTCCTTCCACGGTTCCCTCCGGCGCAGTAACTGTGACCGCGATCTCGCAGGCGGACACGACGAAAACCGCGTCAGCGACCGTAACCCTTTCGAACACGAATACATTGAGCGTGAGTCCTGCGCTAGCGACGGTGTCTGGCGGCGGGCAACAGACGTTTACTGCATTACTCGGAGATCAAAGTATTGACGCGGTTTGGTCACTGTCTTGTACGAGCAGCGTGATCGGCGCGTGCGGAACCATCTCGAGCACCGGCGTCTTTACTGCTCCGCTTTCACCACCTCCGGGCCAGGGGGTCATCGTTATCGCAAGTTCCAAAAACAACACCGCTAATGCTGCGAACGCAGTCGCAACGATCACGTTGGGCAATGGCACTCTTTACGGTCAATACGCGTTCCTGTTGAGTGGTGTTAACGGTGCCCAGCCATTCAGCGAGGCGGGAAGCTTGACGTTCAATGGAAAAGGCGGCATCAGCGGCGGCACGATCGATCGCAGCGGCTCCGCGACGGTCGCCATCGTTACCGGTGGCACCTACGCTCTCATCGGTGACGGGCGAGTGACGGCGACCATTCACACCGACAGCGGTGATGAAACATGGCAGATCACGCTCATCAACCATGCAAAATCGTTTGCCATGAGGTCCGATGCGGTAGTCGCGCGAGGCGACCTGGATCTACAAGACAGTTCGCAGTTTGGTCGAGCACTGGCGGGAAACTTCACTTTCCGTATAGCCGGAAGCGCTCCGTCAACAACTATTCCGATCTCCTCCATGGTGGGCGCCCTCAATATCGATGCACTGGGGAACATCACCTCCGGAGTGATGGACGTAAACGATGGTGGTGTGGTCTCAACCAGTGTGACTGCGAGCGGAACCATAGCGGCCACAAGTTCCAGCAGCGGACGCGGGACGTTGTCCATCGCAAGCATCTATGGGTCTGAAACGTTCGCCTACTACTTGGTTGACTCCTACACCGCAAAGTTGATTGAGATCGACGGCTTGCGCGATTACGCCGGCAAATTGGCGTACCGGACTTCGAGTTCTGCTGTGACTGCAAGTACTTTCCAGGGCAACTTCGGTTTTGTATTCACCGGAGCGAATAACAGTGGGACTGTTGGGCAGGGCGGCACGTTCACAGTCAATGCGTCGGGAGGAGTGACGAACGGAACGTTCGACCTTGCGACCGATACCGTGTCGGGACTTGGCAATCTATTTACAGGATCACTAGTGGTCGAGGATCCCTCCACGGGACGAAGTGTCATGACCATGAACGTCGGTTCCTCGACGCTGCAGTATGTCGTTTATCCGGGGAACCTGAGCTATGAGTTCCCCTTTCTTGAAATTGACGACAACAATGCGACCGCGGGTCTGGCGTTACGACTCGGAAGCACTTCGGTGGTCGTTGGTATGCCTGTTTCGACAGGCGATTTCGCGATGGCCGGAGGAGAGATCAGCAGTTCTGTAAGTAAAACATTTGGCGGAGGGCT
>WNGK01023255.1_pt1 | contig 10682 bp, 8 predicted proteins | sample 5400601 | NCBI WGS metagenome assembly WNGK01 (sample SAMN13153376, study PRJNA577476) | soil metagenome | isolation source: 60 cm soil or saprolite under Garry oak tree replicate 1 | place: USA:California | collected 2016-06-15
ATGGCCGCGAGCTCCTCGGCCTGCCGCTGCACCTCGCGCACGATCAGTGCGATGCCCTCGGTGGTCCGGTTGAGCGACAGCGACAAGAAGCCGAGCTCGTCCAGCTCGGGGTCGTCCAGGCGGACGGTGAGATCGCCACGCTCCACCTCCGCCAGTGCGCCCCGGGCGACGCGCAGTCGGTCGCTGATCTTGCTGAGCATGGGCACCAGCGCGAGCAACGCGAAGAAATACGCGGCCGATTCCTGGATGAACGTGGCCCAAGTCCAGGCCCCTTCGGCCACCTGCAGGCCGCTCACCAGGGCGAAACCGGTGACGTTGATGGCCGCCGCGCTCCAGGCCTCCCGCCGCCCGAGGTGGAGCGCCGCCTGCAGCGGCGCGATCATGTAGGCCACGTACAGAACGTGGCCGGTGGGACCTACGGCGTACAGGACGGTGGTGATCAACGTCGCGCCGATGGTGATGTTCGCGGGCGGATACCACGTCTGGAACGCGGTGTCGCGCGCCAGGCGGAACATGGCGTAGTTGAGCCCGGCGAACGCCGCCCCAAAGACGGCGATGAAGAGCCACGAAGTGGGAATGAGGTGCAGCAGGCGCGTCACCGCGAGCAGGACGATGGCGACGCCGACGAGCGTCCAGCGCGTGCGCGTGTTGGCGATTACGTACTGGCGCTGCTTGTCACGCTGCTCCTGCGCCAGCTGCTCGGCGAGCGACGACGGCACGTTCATGGGCCTGGAAGATACAGAAGGGCCTCACATCCGGAACAGGTAGCTGAGCTTCACGAAGAAGCCGTCCTCCGAGCGCTGCAAGCCTTGGAACTGGAACGCGTCGGGCTCGGCGAGCGACGCGCCGTACCCGAAGAAGAACACCGTCCCGGGCGTGGGTTTGTAGGAGAACAGGAAATCTGAGCGGAAGTTGTTTTGGGAGACCGCCCCCGCAGGCCCCACGCGGGACTGCGCCGCGGCGGTCAGCGCGAGCGGCTGGCCATTGCGCGGATCGAGCAGCGCATCGCGCTGCTGCGCGAAGTACTGGCCCACGTAGCGGAAGAAGATGGCGCGGGTCAGCTGGTATTCGAGCTTCACCCGCGGGATGTTCGCCACCGACTCGCGGCTGCCGTCCCGCGCGCGTGTGATGCGCTGGTGGGCCCACAGGGCGTCCGCGCGGATCGACGACGTGGGATGCCACACGAGCGAGAGGGTGGCCGTCACCTGCCGCCCGCGCGCCGCTTCCGCGAAGATCGGCACGGCGCTGTAGCCGCCGCCGACGCTGGCGGTGAGCTTGCGGCTCGGCGTGTTGACGGTCGCGTTCGCGTTCAGCAGGCCGTACAACCCATGCGGCACGGTGAACGCCGTGCCGAGCGTGTCGAGCTCGTAGTAGCCTGCGTAGAAGCTCTGGTCGAACACTTGCTCGCCGTCACCCGCGTTCATGGTCACGCCCCACCCGCCGCGCAGGTTCGCGGTCCACGTGGTCTGCAGCGCGCCCTCGATCGTGCTCTTGCCATTGAAGAAGTCGTCGTAGCGCCACAGCGGAGCCAGGCCCGTGAACGTCGAGAACTGCTCGATCAACGCACCCGGCCGGCCGTACCAGCTGAAGCGGTTGAACAGCCGCCCGCTCACGAAGTCGGTGCGCGGCACGAAGCCAGCCGCGCTCACGAAGCCGGCGCTCACACCCTGCAGCTCGGCGTGGTTGCCGTAGGAGCGGCCGGTGCGGTCGTACAGCGTGGCGTCCCACATGACGCCGTTGCGCGCGCCCACGGCGTCCTTGGTCCAGGAGCCGACGATCTGCAGCTGCGTGAACCACAGCTTGCGCCAGATCACGCGGAAGTCGCTGCCGAAGACGCGATTGTAGGCGCTGCCTTCCACGCGGTCGGTGTAGACGAGGCCGACGGTCGAGCTCGCGCCCAGGTCGCGCCGCACCCGCAGCAGGTTGTAGATCGGGTTGTCGCCCGTGGCGGATTCAGACCGGTCGTCCACCGAGCCCAGATACGCGATGTTCGTCGTGCCGACTTTACCGGTGAGCTTCGCGCCCACGAGCGGCTGCGTCATGCGCCGCGTGTAGATGAGGCGGTTGGGGGTGTCGTACTGCTCCAGACCCTCGAGGAAAAAGGGCCGCTTCTCGGGGAAGAACAGCGGGAAGCGCTGGTTGGCCGTCACCTGGCCGACGTCCGCTTCGACCTGCGAGAAATCGGGGTTGGCGGTGGCGCTGAGCGAGAGGTTTTCGGTTACACCCCACCGCAGTGTGCCGCCGAGGTCGGCTGCCCCTTTGTAGACATAGTCAGACGCGCTGGGAGCGCCGTTCACTTTGGTCGTGAATTCCGGCGTCGCGTCCATCACGAGGCCGCGGTGCAGCTGCGTGAGTCCCGCGAGCCGGCCCGACTGAATCAGGAAACTGGCGTTGGCGCGCACCGCCGGCGTCCACGTGTCTTCGTATCCCGAGTGCTGCGTCACCCGCACCACCTGGAATCCCCAGCGCTGCGGATCGGCGCTCTGGTACCGCAGACTCTTGAAGGGAATTCGGATCTCGACTTCGTAGCCCCAGTCGGTCACGTGGCCGCGCGACTGAAACACGTAATCGGGGTTCAAGTCGATGGTCGCGTCGAAGCGTCCCCCGGCCTGGGGGCCGCCCGCTGAGGCTTCCACGCCGTCGCTCCACACGCCGTCTTCCTGCACGCCCAGCGGATTGACCGCGAAGAGCCAGGCGCGGCGGTGGTCGTCGTAGGTGTCGAGCAGCAGCTGCACGCGATCGTCGGCGTCGATGTTGTCGCGGTCGGCGAGCGTCGCGCGCACCACCGGTCCGTGTCCCTCGTACGCGCGGATGCCGAAGTAAATCGCATCGCCCGAATACCACACCAGCACCTGCGTCGAGTCCTCGGCCGGCCGGCCGTCGACCGGCCGGTATTGCGAGAACCCGTCGAGCAGCGCGGCCTGCTGCCACGCCGGCTCGTCGAGGCGGCCGTCGATCGTGACCGTGGTATCGCGCCGCGGGATCGCGACGTCGAGCTGCCGCAGGCGGCCGCTGTAGATCGGTCCAGGGTCGGCGGCGCGGGCTTGGAGCAGGGCGAGAAGCAAGGGGGCAAGCATGGAAAACAAAATACAGCGTGGGGAGTGGGGCGTGGTACCATCTGGGACGGAGCGGACTTCCGGTGTGCCGGAACGTCAGCTACGAACCGTCAGGAACCAGTCCCCACCCCCCACGCCTCAGGAGAAGGAACCGTCTATTCGTAGCGCAATGCTTGAATCGGATCGAGCGACGCCGCCCGCTTGGCGGGCCAGATGCCGAAGAACAGCCCCACCAGCGCGCTGAAGAAGAACGCCAGCAGGATCGCGTAGGGGGAGATCAGCGTGTTCCAGTGCATCAACGTGGACAGCAGCAACGCGCCGAGCGAGCCGAGCAGGATGCCCGTGACGCCGCCGGCGAGGCACAGCACCAGTGCCTCGACCAGGAACTGGAACAGGATGTTGCCGCGGGTGGCGCCCAGCGCTTTGCGTACGCCGATCTCGCGGGTGCGCTCGGTGACCGACACCAGCATGATGTTCATGATGCCGATGCCGCCCACCAGCAGGCTGACCGCCGCAATCCCGGCCAACAGGAACTTGAACGTCTCGGTGGTCTGCTGGAACGTCGACAGCACGTCGGTCTGGTTGCGGATCTGAAAGTCGTTGTCCGCCCCGGGCCGGATCTTGTGCGCGCGCCGCAGCACGCGCTCGATCTCGATCATGGCCAGGTTCATGGAGCTCAAGTCGGCGACCTTGACCGTGATCTGCCGCAGCCGGTCGGTGCCGACGACGCGGTAGCGCGCCGTCTGGTACGGCACGAGGATCTGCTCGTCGGGGTTGTTGAAGCCCTGCGACCCCTTTTCGCTCAGCAGGCCGATGATCTCGAACGGGATGCCGCGGATCTGGATCGTCTGTCCGATCATGGCGATGCCGTTGGCATTCAAGTCGGTCGGGATCTGCGACCCGAGTACGGCATAGCGCTGGCGCGAGCTTTCGTCGCCGGCGGTGAACATGCGCCCCGCCGTGACGGTGTAGTTGTGCACCGGCACGTAGTTCGGGGTCGAGCCCACGACGCTGACGTTGATGTTCTGCGCGCCGTACTGCACCTGCATGTTGCGCGTCAGCTCGGGCACCACGTCGGTGACGTAGCGGATGTTGTTGGCGAGCGCCGTGTCGTCATCGAAGGTCAGGCTGACCGCGCCGCTGATTGCCACGCCGCCGCGGAAGTTCTGACCCGGGAAGAGCGACAGCAGAGTGGGGCCTAGCGCCTGGATGCGGTCCTGGACGGACTTCTGCGCGCCCGAGCCGAGTGCCACCATCGTGATCACGGCGCCGACGCCGATGATGATGCCGAGCATCGTCAAGAGCGAGCGCAGCTTGTTGGCGCGGATCGCCGACAGCGCGACCTGGATGATTTCCCCGAGCAGCACGGCCTACCTCACGATCACCTGGTTGCCGCCACCGCTCTTGGTGGGCGTCTGCTGCTGCAGGCCCGGCAGGCCGCCGCCCGTCATCGACTTGAAGCGGTTCTGGAAATCCTTCTGCGCCTGCACCAGCGACGCGCTCGGCAGCACCAGCACGGTGTCCTGCTCGGTGAGGCCGCTCACGACCTCCGTCTGATCCAGATCGGTGAGGCCGGTGCGGATATTCACCGCCGTGGGCTGTCCTTTGCGCAGCACGAAGACGATGTAGTTGCCGCCGAAGTCATTGGAGCGCGCACCGCGGCCCGAGAGCTCCTGGCCGCTGCGCCGCTTCTCGCGGATCGCGTTGAACTCCTCCGCCGTGACGGCCGCGGGGAGCGTGATGGTCATCTCGCCCCCTTGCGTTTGGATCGTCACGGTGGCGGGGCCTTTGCCCTTGCTCGTGTCGGGCTTCGCCGGGTTGCCGCCGAGCGACGCCTGGCCCTTGGTGGAATCGCGCGGCGTGGGCGCCTGCGCGAGCTGTTGCTGCACGACGTTGGGGTCGAGTCCGAGCACCGACGCAGCCGACGCCACATCGCGCTGCGTGCGCAGGGCGGCGTTGGGAATCGCCAGCACGTTGGTGCGGTCCCCGATGTGCACGGAGACCTCCGTGTTCATCCCCGGCTTCAGCAAGTGGCCGGGGTTGATGATGTTCACGTCCACCGCGAACATCGTCACGTTCTGGTTCACCGTCGCCTGGGGCTCGATCTTCAGGACGGTGCCGGCGAACGGCCGGTTGGGGTACGCGTCCACGGTGATCGTGACCGGCATGCCCGGTTGGACCTTTCCGATGTCCGTCTCGTCGACCAACGCCTGCACCTGGACCGTGTCGAGGTTCGCCATCGTGAACATCGCGGTGCCGCCGGTGACGTCGTGCGTGGGGCTCGAGATCACGGTGCCGATATCGACGGTCTTCGTGATGATGGTGCCGGCGAGTGGCGCGGTGACGCGCGTCTGACTGTACGCGATCCGCGCGTCCGACAGATTCGCCTTGGCGTTCACCAGCGACGTCTTGGCCTGCTCGAAGCTCACGCGTGAGTTCTGGAATTCCTGCTCGGTGACCGCGTTAGCATGAAACAACGTGTCCTCGCGGGCCTGCTGCGCGCGGGCGTAGTCGTACTGTGCCTGCGCCTGGTCGACCGAGGCTTGAGCCTGATCGAGCGCGCTCTTGGGGAGGCGCGGATCGATCACGGCGAGCAGCTGCCCGGGGCGGACTTCGTCGCCCGTCTGCACCCGCATCTCCGTTACGGCGCCCGAGGCCTGCGACTTGACCTGGACCGTGAGGATGGGCTGGATCGCCCCGGCGGCCGACGCGCTCACCGTGATATCGCGGCGTGTCACAGGGACTTTCTCATATACCGGCGCCGGATCGGCCTTTTTGCAGGCGGCGAACGCCAGCGGCAAGGCAGCCAGCAGGAATGTGCGTTTCACGGCTTGGTCCTCTCGTCTCGCTCGACCTTACCGTCGAGCAGGTGAATCTGGCGGTGCGCGTGCTCCGCGATGTCGCGCTCATGCGTCACCAGCACGATGGTCTGCCCTTGGTCGTGCAGCTCTTCAAACAGCCGCATGATCTCGTTGCCCGTCGCCGAGTCGAGGTTCCCCGTCGGCTCGTCGGCGAGCAGGATGCTGGGCTCGTTCACGAGCGCCCGGGCGATTGCCACGCGTTGGCGCTGGCCGCCCGACAGCTCGTTGGGCTTGTGTTCCATACGGTCACCCAGCCCCACCCGCTGCAGGGCGTGCGCGGCGCGCTCGCGCCGCACCCGGCCGCTCGCCCCGGCGTAGATCAACGGCAGCTCCACGTTGTGCAGGGAGCTGGCCCGGGGCAGCAGGTTGAACGTCTGGAAGACGAACCCGATTTCCTTGTTGCGAATCCGTGCCAATGCATCGTCCGATAATTCGCTGACCTGCTGGCTGTTGAGCCAGTATTCCCCCGCCGTGGGCGTATCGAGGCAGCCGATCAGGTTCATCAGGGTGGACTTCCCCGAGCCCGACGGTCCCATGATCGCCACGAACTCGTTGCGGCGGATCTGGATGTCCACGCCGCGCAGCGCGCGCACGACTTCCGCCCCGATCTCGTACTCCCGCGCCAGGTGGTGCGTCAGGATGACGACGTCGGGCAGCGGCGTATCGCCGGTGCGGAATGCGACGGCCGCGGTGGCGGTCACAGTGCGTGTCCGACCAGCGCCTCGAGCGTGGCGCGCGAAATCAGATAGTTGAAGCGGGTCTGGACCACGTTGACGCCCGCCGTTGTGAGCGCCGCCTGGGACGTGAGCAAGTCGAGAATCGTGCTGGCGCCCACGCGGTAGCGCTCCTGCTGCACGCGCATGTCCTCGGTGGCGGCGGCGAGGTTTGCCTGCGCGATGTCGAGCTGCGTGGCGGCGGTCTCGAGCCCCGAGATCGCCTGGGTGAGCGACGCGTTGACGGCGCGGCGCGTGTCGGCGGCCTGCGCTTCGGCGATGTCGCGCGACACGCTCGCGTTAGTGACCCCCTGCTCCCGGCCGAAGCGGTTGAAGATCTGCCACGAGAATCCAACGCTAATCCCAGTGTTATCCGAGTACTTGGATCCGGACGTCCACGGCGCCAGGTTGCCGGAATACCCCTTGCTCAGCGATGCGGTGAACGTGGGCCAGTAGGACGACCGGCTCGCCCACACCTGCGCGCGCGCCGCGCGCGCCAGCGCATCGGCCTGGCGCACCTGCGGGGCGGTCCCCAGGATCGCGTCGCGCAGCCCGGTCGTGTCGGGCAGCGGCGGCAGGATTGTGTCGGGTACCGCCCGCACGGGCCGGTCGACGCCGATCTGGCGGCCCAGGGTCGCTTGGGCGAACGCGAGGTTCGACTGCGCCTGCAGCAGGGCGATGCGGGCGTTGCCGACATCGACCGCCGAGCGGAGGGAATCCGAGCGGGTGGCGGATCCGACGCGCAGCTTGTCCACGGAGGTCTGCAGCTCCTGCCGGGTGCGCGCGAGCTGGGATTCCGCCACGTGCACCAGCTCGTCGTCGGCGAGCGCATTGTAGAAGGCCTGCTTGGTCGCCAGCGTCGTCTGGTAGCGCTGGTTGATGAGCCCGGCGTCGGCGGCGTCCTGCGACGCACCGGCCGCGCTGCGCTGCGCGACGCGCCTGAAGCCGGTGAAGAGATCGATGCTGGCGGACAGGCCGGTCGAGTACGTTGTTTTCCACCCCTGGTCGGAAATCTGATTGCCGAACAACACGCTGCCGCCCGATCGATTCGAGCCCCCGGTCACGGTGACCGACGGCAAGAACGCGCCGTTGGCGGCGAGCCGCTGCGCGTTGGCGCTGCGCACGCTGCCTTCGGCCGTGACCATGCTCGGCTGCACCTGCAGCGCGCGCTGCACCGCGTCGGCCAGCGTGATCTGGAGCGGCTGCGTGGTCGTATCCTGCTGCTGGGCGCGCGCGGCCCCGGCTGCGAGGCACAGCGCCACCAGTATCAGCTGCGATCGCATGCTACCGTCGCCCTCCATTGGACGCCGCCGAATCGGCCGCCGCGCGACGACGGTCGTGCTCGGCCACGAGCGCCTTGTACTTGTCCTGTTGTGCCGGCGTGAGCTGCGCGTTGATCTCCGTGCGCATCACCTGGCGCAATGAATCGAACTGTGGATGTACTCGCTTCCACACCGCTTCCATTTCGCTGCGATGGCGGTCGAACACGGCGCGCACCGAGTCCCGCTGCACGGCCGTGAGCGACAGGTCGCGGGTCAGATCTTTCACGACCGCCGCCGTGCCGCCGGAGCGCCCGCACGGCGTGTCGCGCCGGCCGGCCCACGCTTGCGCCGCCCCGCCCAACGCGAGACCGGCGACGAACACGGCGGCCAGCAGACCCACGGCCCAAGCCTTCGATTTATTCGGCATGCGAACGGCTCTCTTTCAGTCAGTAGTAAGGGATGCTCAGCGCTCGATCAGCGACGCAAAGGCGGCGCTGGCTTCGGGCGCCCGTTGTGCGGCGAGCAGCGCGGACGGCGGCAGCGACGAGCCGGATGGCGAGCCGAGCGCGTCCTCGATGGTTCCGGTCGCCGGGCGCATCGCCCGGCCCACCAGCAAACCGGCCGCGAGTGCAGCGAGCGCCGCCGCGGCCACGCCGCGACGGCCCCACGACGCGAGCACGTCCCACGCCGGCGGGGTCGCCCGCGCGGCGTCGTAGCGCGCCAGGACCCGCGTCACGAACGCGTCGGCTTCGCCCGGGGCCAGCGCCTCGCGCAAGGCGGCACCGAGCTGCACGTCCTGCAGGTGATTGAACGGCGTTTCCCGATCCATCTCGCTCATCCCTCCTCTTGCCAGCCCGCCAGCAGGATGCGCAGGCGGCGTCGCGCATGAAATACTTCCGAGCGCACCGTGCCCTCCGGAATGCCCAGGATCTCCGCGATCTCCGCGTGGGAGTACCCTTCCACGTCGAACAAGGTCACGGCCATCCGTCGCCGCTCCGGCAGCTCCGCCAACGCCGCGCGCAGCCGGTCACGCAGGGCGCTGCGCTCCGCATCGCGGTCCGGTCGCGGTCCGCCGCCCACCAGACCGACGTCGAGCGGCTCGACGCGGCGCACCGCGCGCCGCCGCCGGCGGTCGGTCGCCGCGTTGGCGACGATGCGCATCAACCACGGCCCGAACGGCCGGTGCCGGTCGTATTGGTCCAACTTCATGAGGGCCGAAAGAAACGCGTCCTGTGCGGCATCGTCCGCTTCGTCGGGATCGCCCAGCACCGCCCGTGCCACACGGCGCGCCTGCGCCTGATACCGCTCGACCAGTGTGCCGAACGCCGCGCGATCGCCGGCGAGCACCCGCGACACCAGGGCGGCCTCGTCGCCACCCTCTTTACGCGCGGCCTCGTCGGGAGGTTGGGGCTTAGGGGACATCGTCCCCCAGACGCCAGCGACGGCGGGCGATCACGTACCAGCCGAAGACGAGTGCCAGCCAGAACGCGCCCCCGGCGAACGCGATGCTCATCACCCGCGGAAACAAGAGCAACAGGGTTCCCACCGTTGCAAACGTCAGCGTCGCGAACGCGGCGAGCTGACGGCGCACGCCGCCCGCGACCTGCCGCAGCGCAATGACCGCGGCGGTGCGGAGCTCGCGCACCGAGCGCTTGTGCGGTACCGCGTCGGGCGTCGCGAGGGCCGCGGGCGCGCGCTCGAGGCGCGGCCGCAGCAGCCGTCGCGGGACCAGGACCACCTCGCGGCTGTGCGCCAGGTCGCGCCGGAATTGCTCCGCCATCTGGGTCGTGAGCGCTTCGTTCTCGACGACGACGTCCAACTCGTAGTTCGTCACCAGGCTCGACACGTTGAGATTGCTCGATCCTACGCGCACCCATTGGCGATCGGCGATGGTCGTCTTCGCGTGCAGCATGGGGCCGGTCCACTCGAACACGCGGACGCCCGCGTCCAGCAGGTCGCGGTAGCCGATGCGCGTGAACGCGCGGACCACGGGGATGTCGCTCGTGCCGGGGACGAGCAATCGCACGTCCACGCCATCGCGGGCGGCGTCGAGCAGCGTGGCGAACAGGGTCGCCGGCGCCAGGAGGTACGCGTCGGTGATCCACAGCCGTTCCTTGGCCGTCGCGGCGAGCATCTGCACCACGCGCCACGCGCGCGTGCGCTCGGGCTCGCCCTCGATCACGCGCACGGCGCACGGACCGCACTCGTCGGGATCGGCGTCGCGCTCGGTCTCGGGCAAGGGCGCGCCGGCGCGCCGCCACACCCGCGCGAACGTCTCGTCGAGCGCCGCGGCCGCGGGCCCGCACACCCGCAGCATCGTGTCGCGCCACGCCTGGTGGCCGCGCGCCGGATTCCCCGCCCACTCGTTGCCGATGCAGATGCCGCCGAGCATCGCGTCGCGGCCGTCCGCCACCACCAGCTTGCGGTGGTCGCGACGCAGCACGCCCAGCGGGCGACTTGCGAACAGCGGATTGAAATTACGGACGTCGATGCCCGCGTGCCGCAGCCAGCGCCAGAAGGCGCCGCTGGTGCCGAACGAGCCGATACCGTCGTACAGCACGCGCACCTTCACGCCGGCGCGCGCGCGCGCGGCCAGCGCTTCGCCGAAGCGCCGGCCGGTGGCGTCAGCGCGAATGATGTAGTTCTCGAAGTGGATCCAGTGCTCCGCCTCCGCGATCACGTCGAGCATGGCGGCGAGCGCAGCGGGACTGTCGGCGTAATGCGTGAGTGTGTTGCCGGGGATCGGGCGCACGCCGGCCGCGCGGTCCAGCGCGGAGGTGAAGCGACCGA
>WNGK01008450.1_pt1 | contig 10678 bp, 5 predicted proteins | sample 5400601 | NCBI WGS metagenome assembly WNGK01 (sample SAMN13153376, study PRJNA577476) | soil metagenome | isolation source: 60 cm soil or saprolite under Garry oak tree replicate 1 | place: USA:California | collected 2016-06-15
ACTTCATCTTTGACCAGACCGGTTTTTTCCAGGTCAGCGCCGACGGTATTTCGTTCCAGGTCAACGGTGGGAGCAATGTGATGGGTGGGAAGATGGTTGGTCCCACTGAGCTCAATCCCCTGATCATAGGAGGCTTGTCCCACCCAGACGAGTTGTCCCTCGATGAGCGTTCCTGTCTTCCAGAGTCGAATATGCCCGCGATTTTGGACATCGTTTGTTGGCTTTTCAAAAGCCAGGTCCTGTACTCTTCCAAAGACGTAGAGATTACTGACTGGCGCAGTGGGGTAACTTCTGTGCGCGAGACTAGCAGCAGCAATTTTCTCAGCTGTTTGTGATGTAATGGGATCAGGAATGAGCCATCCCACTTTGTGAAAGCTTTGCAGAATCTGCTCTTTCCTCCCGACAAATACCAGGTTTACAGGGTCTCCATCTGCCCCTGATTGTGTCTGTGTTATTCTTGGAAATGCAGGGAAATTATAGGTGTAGGGATAAAAACGGATGAGCACTATACATGCTATAAAGAGCAACAACAAACTACTTATCATTGTCATTAGTCTGGTTCTCTTTTTACTCACCACAACAGTATACCATCAAAGGTCCTGAGCCACCTTCATCTGCTGTGTATGGTTGACTTGTTTCTCCTCCTCTCAGATCACCCCACAGGGCAGCAAGTACATCGGCGTTAATACCGGGGAATGCGGTTTGTGTGGATCAGGTCCCTTTAGGGGTATCCATATCCACCCTCATGCATTATGAAGGAACGTCCCAAGTAGCCAGCACGTGCATTCCATCGTGTTTGTTCGTCGGAGGGAAAGCCTACAGACGGAAAAAATTTGACGACGAGCCTCTACTCTTCCTCCAATGCACTATACGCTGACAGTTCGGCTCTCTACGCCGGTCCTGCAACAGTCCAGTAACACTCCTTTCAGACATCGTTTCCGCCTTTTTCCGTCTGTTTCCCAGGTGTTAACCGTCTCCTGCCACTCGCCGGTCCGTCTGTGGTCCGAGAGCCCCTGCTACGCTGCTCTCGTATTGTGCTCGTGTCGACGCACATGTGATTTGAGCAGCGCGAAAGAGAGCGTGAGATGGATCCCATTAGTCAATTGATTGTCAATCTGTTGAACAACATCCTGGGAGGGCTCAGCGGCCCTATTCAACCGCTGATCAACCTCATCGGGTTTACACCCCTGGATGTGAGCACGGCCAACCCCATCGTGGATGCGGGCTGGCACCTCATGGTGGGAGCCGCCGACGCGTTCCTGGGCCTCATTGTCATCGTGGGAGCCATTCAGGTCATGTACGGGCAGAGCACGGGAACCCTCTACATGCCGATCGGTCAGTTCCTCTCCAAGGCGGTCCTCACGGTCGTCCTGATCCATTTCAGTTTCATCATGGGGCAGGACCTGATCATCTTGAACAACGAACTGTGTGGGGTCTTCCATGTCCAAGTACAGGATTTCATCAGGCAGGTCAATGGTGGCCAGCCCTTCAACACAGGGCAAACCTTGAATCTCTCGGCGGTTCTGGCGATCGTCTTTTCGGTCAGCCTGGTACGGGTTGCCTTCCAGGCGGTGAAGCGCGTCGTCTTCTTCAATGTCCTGTTCGTGCTCTCCGGCCCTGCCTTTCTCCTGTCGTTTCTCCCGCAAACCTCTGCCTGGTTCGCCTACTGGGGCCGTACGTATGTCGTCACCGCCTTCACCCAGTTTGTGCAGTTTACGACTCTGAGCCTCGGCATGGACTTTCTCATCGCGTCGAAGCAGACCGGCACGACGGGGTTTCTGCTTGCCATCGCTATGCTCAATCTCACGGCGGAAATCCCGGGGCTCCTCTCGCGCTTCGCCGCCTCGGCTGGGGCCTCTGTGTCGGGAGCCGGGTCGTTAGTCCGCTCCGCGATTACTGCGGCAGCGCTATTCGTGTAAGCCATTCCGCGCTCTCTCGGTAGGGCGCGGGAGACACCAGAAAGGATATCTGAACACATGGGAGCACTCGATAAACTCAACCAGGTCGTGGCCGCCCTGCAGCAGCATGCCGCCACGATCGGCATCACGACCGCAGGGCTCATGGTAGCCATCTACGCCATCTGGATCATGATGGACAACGACCAATCGCCCATGCACCGCACGGAGCGCTGGGCCAAGCTCAGAAAGGTCTTCATCTGCGCGGTCATCATTGCCGCCACCGGAGCCTTCGTCCAGTTCGCCCAGAGTATTGGCGGCATGCTGTAGGAGAGGGAGCCATCTCGCCAACAGGACGAGGAGTAACGCTCATCCATGCGAAAGGAGAGGAGCGGCGGCGCTTCCTGAAAAGGCCCTGGTGGTCACGTGCGGCATGCATGTAACACGGGAATCGCGCCGCTTCAGAGAAAACCATGCACGAGCACGAAGAACACCCACTGGTCAAAGAAGTGCCGGGCCATCTCTTTCAATTTGAAGAGAAGATCTTTGGCATGTCCCTCACCCAGCTCCTCAGCGACATTGGAGCGGGTGTCGGTATTCTGTCGATCACGGCAGGACTCCCGCTGGTGGTCCGTATCCTGGTCTCCACACTCTTGGCAATTCCGGTGCTCATCCTGGTGCATGGGAAAGTGCAGGAGCAAACGCTCCTCCACTGGCTCTACCTCTACGGGCGGCAGCTCTTCATCCCGAAGCACACCACCTGGCAATCGCTCGACGAACTGGCAGCCGCGGGCAAACGGAAAGGCAGCGTGCCCCCGGTGCAGACGACGTGGATCGCGCTGGACTCCCTTGAGCAGGGGATCGCGGGCGAAAGCTCGCCGGGGGGCACAGGCGGCGCTTGGGGCCGCTACTGGGTGGTGCTGGAATGCGAGGGGCGCAATACCCGCTACCTGCCGGAAGCCGACCAGGTGCGGGCGTTCGGGCGGTTCGAGTCGTTCCTCACCGGTCTCGGGTTCCAGCTGCAGTTCATCTCACACACGGAACAGGTCCACGTCGCCAACTACCAGCCCCTGCGCGTCCAGAAGCATGCGCTCCCCAGGCTCGTACAGACGCCCCGGCTGGCCTTGCTGCTGCAGGAGAGCATCGCGTTCCAGGAGCGCCACTTGCACCACTGCACCATCACGAGGCACTTTGTGGTGGTCTCAGCCTCGGCGCGGGAAGAAGTCGCGCGGCAAGCTGTCGGATCAGCGCCTGGCGGTGCGCTCACGTTCCTGTGGAAGCTGATCTCCCGGCCAAAGCGGGTGGAGGGCTCGCGCGACCAGGTGCTCGACCAGCTGCGCATTCGCCTCTCAGTGGTCAAAAAGATTCTGCAGCAGCTCGAAGTGCGGGCGTGGCTGCTCGATGATGCCGATCTCCTCAAGCAGTTCGCCTCCTGCCTCGCCCTCGGCGCCGAGATCCCGTCGTTTGCACCTGAGCGCATTGACGATCCTTCAGATGCGGTTCTCGCCCTGGCAGGGCATCCAGAGGCAGCGGAGCAGCCCCAAGGGCAGCCTCTACCGGCGGCCCAGCGGTGTCAACCCGCTGTCAAAGCTGGTCGCCGCACCTACAAGAAGCGTTTTCGGGGCCTGCACGGCACGTTCGTGTACACGAGCAGGCATGAGCAGGCTCGTTTCGAGGCCGGAGTGGTGCGCCTAGCCGATCTGGTGGCCCCATCCAGAATCGATGTCCTGCCCGACATCCTGGAGGTCGAAGTACGCGGAAAGACGCGCTACCAGCGCTACTTCCATGTCACCGGCTACGGGCACCAGCTCGTGTGCGGGTGGGTCGGAGACCTCTCCGAACTTGGACTCCCCATGGTGATTGCCAGCGCCTTCACCCCGATCGACTCGGACCTGATGAGCAAAAAGCTGGAGCTGCAACTGGTCAAACTGGAAAGCAGGCGTCTGGCCGACCAGAAAACGCTGCGTATCTCAAAAGCCAGCCAGAACATCGAGGCCGAGCAGGTGCGCAGAGTGGTCCACGCTCTCGCCGGCCGACGCATGAAGGTCTTCACGGTGCAGATGACCATCGGCATCCACGCGGGCAGTCGCGAGCGCCTGGAGCAGCGCACCCACTACCTGCTCTCGCACCTGCGGCAGAAGCAGCTCAAGGTCCGCGCGGCCACGCGCCGCCAGGAGGCGGCCTGGCAGGCCACCCTTCCCACCTGCCCGCCACAAAGGGAACTGGACCTGCTGGTCAACCTGCCGTCGGATGTGCTCTCCACGTTCCTTCACTGCAGCTCCGGGGTGATCGGCACACCTACCGGTGTGTTCCTGGGGTTCACCGGATCAGGCGTGAGCCGCCGCCCGGTGTTCTTTAACCCCTGGTCGGAAGACAAAAAAATCCCGAACCCCCACGTCGTGATCGTCGGCGAAACCGGCATGGGCAAAAGCTTCACCGGCAAAGTGTTCGTGACCGGCCTCATGGGCATGGGGATCGCGGATGTCGTGGTTCTAGACCGCGACGACGACTACCTCCCGCTCCACGAGTTCTTGCGCAACGAAAGCCAGCGCTATAACCTGGCGCGCGGCTGCCCGATCAACTTCTTCGATATTCCCTTCGGACCGCAGGACGTGGACCCGGACGATCCCTCGGTCCTTCTTGCGGAATACATCGACAACCAGTTGCTTGTGGGGCTCACGCTGCTGATCTGTGATGAGGATACGCGGCTCTCTAAAATCGAAGAGGCCTACCTGATGCACGTCGCGAGGGCCGCCTACGCCGCGAAGGGGATCACCAGCGAGGCCATCCGGCACGACCCGTCGACGCTCTTACGGCCGATGCCGACTCTTGCAGATTTCATCCAGACGATGAAGGTCACACCCGCGTCAAGCGAAGCCATGCATGCCTCACTGATTGAGCGCCTGGAGAAAGCGTCGTACCTGTTCGGCGGCCAGACGAGCATCAGCCGCGAGAAGCCACTCACCGTCTTCTCGATCCGTGAATTGGACGAGAAGTGGTACCCGCTCATGACCTTCACCGTGCAAAACTTCCTAATGCGGCACAGAGCCTTGCGGCAGGACGAGCGCTACCTGGCCTATGTCGTCGAAGAGGCTTCGTATATGCTCAAGCACCCCGCCGGGCGGAAATACCTGGAGAGTGGCTCACGTGGCTTCAGGAAGCTTGGCATCGCCCAGTTCACCCTCTCGCAGCATCCACGCGAGTTCCTGCAGGAAGGCGCGGTCATACTTAGCAACGCCGGGACCGCGTTCTACCTGGGCATGCAGCGCAATGCGGCGCAGGAGCTGTGCCTCTCGCCGGAATTGGAGCGCATACTCACCGAAGCGGTGCCTGGGCAGGTGGTCATGCGCTGCGGCAACGAGTACGCGGCGGTGACGATTGCCACCGGTCCCAAACACCGCGCCATCTTTACCACGGATCCACAGGAGCGCAGGCGACTCCGCGAGCGGGCGCGCCAGAAGAAGCACACCATCGCCTCATGAGCGGAAGAAAGGAAGGCAAATCTTGATGAAGATGCAGCAACGACTGCTCACTCTGTGCGAGCAGATACACAGGCCATTCGTGCAGCGCCTCATCGCCCTGATCGTTTCGGGGCTGATCGCGTTGCTCCTGGGTGGAGTCCTCCTGCTCTCCGGGCACGGCGCCCTTGTCACCCACCTGCCAACGCAGGCGGGGAGGGCAAGCGAGGGGATGGTTGTCGAATGGCCAATCTCGACCTCCTTACTCGCCACTGGTAGAGCGGCGCTGGCCTTTGCCCCGGTCAAACATGGGTAGCGGCGTCCAAAAGAGCACCTGGTAAGCGAGCGCGAAAGGAGCAGCATAGGGACATGGCGCAGGCAACTCCGGCATCCACAATTCACGATCTCTCCTCGGCCACGACCATCCCTCTCGCAACGCACGAGAGCTCCCCCGTACAGCAGGAGGGTGGGGCGCACCTGGTCATGATCGTGCCACACGAGGAGGGGGAGCGCCAGGCGCAGGCCATGGAAACCTGGTTCCAGGCTTGCGCCTCCGACGAGCCGTTTACATTGGAACTGGTGGGGACGCGCAGAGAACAGGGCTTTGTGCTGCGTGCCAGTTCCGAGGCCCAGCTCACGCTGCTCTCGAAGCAGTTCGAGGCCCAGTACCCCCAGGCCGAGATCCATCGCATCGCACAAGCAGCCGATCCTCTCCTCGTCCACCAGGGTGAACTCGCAGTGGTCGGCAAGTTCGCCCTGGCACGCGCCTCGTGGATGCCGCTCAAGACCTTTAGCGGGAAGGTGCTGGCCGAACCCGGCAGTGATCCGCTGGCAGGGATACTGGCGGCCATGGAACCCCTTGGAAGCGGCCAGCGCATCATCTGCCAGCTCGCGCTCGTACGGGCGCCGGACAGTTGGATCGCACCGGACATTCGCAAGACCGTCGAACACCCCCTGCAGGAAGAGCGTGACGCGCTCTTCACCGCCCAGAAAGGCGTCCAACCCAACGACGATGACGAGGGTGCTAAGATCGCCATATGCATCGTCGTGGCGCTCCTGGCCCTGCTCGGCTACCGCTGGTATCTTGCGCACGCCTGGCTGCCCATCGCGCTGCTAGCCGTGGCGCTCGTTGCAGGGGGCATCGGGTGGCTGTGGTGGAAGCTTGCGCGCTCGCGTTCCGGCATCTACGACATGAAGCTGGTTGCCGAAAAGCTCATGCGCCAGGCGTTCTATTGCCAGCTGCGCGTGGTGGTGATCGGGAAAGCGCCGCCGCTTTCTCACGAGGAGCAGAAACGGCGGTCCGGGATGTCCACCAAAGAGCGGGCCAGGGCCGAGCGGGCAGATCGCTCGCAACTGGAAGAGCAGCTGGGCGTCCACCTCTTGCGCCTGGAAGTCGCCTACCGCCAGTTGACGCTGGCCAGCGCGAACAGCCTGTACCTCAAGCGCGTGCGCTACCTTGACGCGGAGAGTACCCTGGCTGCAACCCTCACGAGCGCGGCGCATGCGTTCCCCTATCGCCACGCGGCGCTCCGCTTTTTCCGCAGCGGGGCGTGGGGCCGTGACGTGTGGAACGGGCTGGAGCTCTCCGGGGCCTTTCACCTGCCGCAGGAGATGGCGGAAGTGCCCCTGGTGAAACGCATCGCGGTCAAGCACCTCTTGGCGTCGCCGGAGATCGCCAACCGCATCAAATATACGAGAGGATCGCTTCCACCTGCCTTGATCGGCTACTCTCAGCATCGCGGGCACCGCGTGCCGGTGTATCTGCCCTATAGCACGCTGTTCTCGCACAAGTTTCTCGTGGCCCGCTCCCGCTACGGCAAGTCCACGCTGATGCAGCTGCTGCTCTGGGCGGCGATGCAGGAGGTGCGCGACGGCTCGCCTCAGCCGGGCATTTTTTGCATCGACCCCCACCGCGACCTCATCGAGGATGTGCTGACGCTGATCGCGCTCCTGCCAGCCCACCGCGCTCAGGAGGTGCTGCTGCTCGACATGACGGACACGCAGCGTCCCGTGGCGCTGAGTCCCCTGGACGCCTCGATGGGCTTTACGCGCGACCAGGCCGTCGCGAACCTGATGTCCAGCTTTGAGCGCATCTGGCACGATTTCTGGGGACCCAGGATGGCCTACTTCCTGCGCAACGTCTGCCTGCTCTTGTACACGCTGAACGAGCGGCTGGTGCAGGAAGGGCGGGCCGACGAACAATTCACCCTGCTCGACATTAACCCGCTCCTGCAGTACGAGGACTATGCCACGCTCGTCCTCAACCAGCTCGATATGAGTGAGACGTGGCACCAGGAACTCTTAGCATGGTGGAAAAACACGTATTTTACGCTTCCCAAGAACAGCTCGTTTCGCCAGGAAGTCATCCTGCCCATCCTCTCCAAAATGGGCGTCTTCAACGACAACCAGCAGCTGAGGAGGATTGTCGGCCAGCCCGTGACACGAGCGCCCATCCACGAAGCGGTGACAAAGGGCCGCATCGTCCTGTGCGCGCTGAGTAGCCGCGATATGGACGATGCGGCGGTGAATATCCTGGGCAGCACCCTGATCAACCTGCTGCGGCGCAGCTTCCGCTTGCAGGAGGCAGTGCCATTCCAGGAGCGCCGCAAGGTGTTCCTCGCGATCGACGAGTTCCAGTCCTTCAGCGGGGCGGATATCGGCAAACTGCTCTCCGAGGATTCTAAATTCGGGTGCGCGGCTCTCCTGGCGACACAGTTCCTCAAGCAGCTGAATACGTTGCGCGAGGGCCTGCTGGACACGGTGCTGGGCAACTGCGAGAACCTGTGCGCCTTTAACGTCTCGGCGTCCGATGCGAAAATCCTGGAAGAGGAGCTGCAGAAGAAGGTCTCGCAGAAACACATCATTAGCCAGCCCCGGCTGCACTGCTACGCGCGCCTGGCCATTCCGGACGAGCCCCTGCAGATCGTCTCGGTGGCACTAGCGTTACCGCCGAGCTGGAAGCGAACGCCCACCCAGAACGCGCGGGTCCAGGCCATCCGCAGTCAGAACCAGGGCCGTTTCAGATCCTCTCCGGAGGTAGATGGCCTGCACGATGCGCACCTGAAACGATTTTTGGATGTCAGTCTCTTCGCGGCCAGGATCAGGCGCGAGGTAAAGGCCATGACCGACAACAAACAGCGCCGGGAAGATGCCGCGCGGCGCGAGGAGCAATTACGAGAGGACGCCGAGAGCACTGCAGCATCCGGGCATGGCCCAGGCCAATCGCCTGCGTCTCCTGTGCAGGCGGGCGACCAGCGTTTAGGCATGCCTTCCCTTGGCAACAGCAGTGCAAACCAGGGGCACAGCAGCGCTCCGCGCGCTGAAACGGGTGGGCAGGCGCAGGCAGCAACACCGCCCACGGGCGCCAGTCCTGTGCGCAGTCAGGGAGGCCGCAGACGCAAGCAGCATCGCAGCAGGCGTCTGGGCAAACTCAAGAAAACGCCGGTGGGCGCGCCCCCGCCCGACCTCCCAGAGGACGAGCTTGTGGATTCAGGCGATAGCACACGCTCTCTGCTGTTTCCCAACGGGATTGGCCACGGCTCGAGCGGCAGGGAACGGGAGCGAGCGTGATGGCAGAGACACCAGACTTCCCGTGGTCACCCCTTTCCAGGGAGGCGCTGGACCAGGTGCTGGCCTCCGCAGAGCTCCGCAAGATGGATCTCGAACTCCTGCGCTGGCTGGTCTGGCTATCGCTGCTCTCCGTCCAGGAACTGACACGGCTCGTGAAGGTCGATGGGCGCTCGTTCGATGAAAAAACCATCGGGCATCACCTGCTGCGCCTGGAACGCCTTGACCTCGCCGCGTCTGTTGTGCTCAGCGAAGCGGGGTGGCCAAGGGGTCAGCACCGCTTTTACATCACCGATACCGGCCTGTACGCGCTGGTGAAGCGCTACCCCGAGTCGATCTCCGTCCCCAGGCTGGTGACCTGCTATCCGGTGACCCGCACCGACTTGCTGGCGCGCCTGGCCCGGCCCGTTGTCCACCTGGCGCTCTCTGACCTGGTGAGCAGGCTGATTGCCGAAAGCCCGGCAGGCTACCGGCTGACGAGCTACCAGCAACCCTGGAAACAGACCTGCGGCACGATCACCGGGGGAGGGCACCAGACGTGGAGGTGCGATGCCGCTTTCCTGCTGCAAACGCCGCATGGCACACAGCATGCGTTTTACGTGCGCGTCGATCAGCCGGAATGCCTGTTCAGCCAGGCCGAGGCAAAGCGCTGGCTCTCACGCCTCTTTGCCCTGCGAAAGTATCAGCATCTGCACGGAGATGTCATGCCCCAGCTCTTGCTGCTTTCCGTACCAGCACGGTTCCCCTTCTGGGCCGAACAGATTGAGCACGTCACGCTCTTGGGGAACACCTCGCTCCCCAGAGGATGTATCGCGGACTACACCCGGCTTGCAGGCGGTGCCTACGCCCCCATCTGGCTGTCTTTCGGCGAGCTGGTCTCCGGTGGCGATCGCGATCCGGGGTGCGGTCAGGCGTCCCTTCTCTCACTCCTGGACCTGCCTGCTTTGCCGGACCTGGTCGAACAGTTTTCGCAGTACTTCACCTTCCAGCATCTTTTGATCCGCCGCATGACGGGGCCGCTCTCATGCCGCACGAAAACCCTGCCGCGCTTTGTCGGCGATTCGCTGCAAGAGGAGGCGAGGCGCGAGGTACAACCACCCGGGGGAGCGGATCTCACAGGTGTACCGGTGATGCTCGCTGAAGAACTCTACGGGAACAAGGCCGCCCGTTTGCGCATCGCCGCCTTGCTGAATCTGGCCCTCACCCGGCAGCAGAAAGACATCCTGGCCCTCCTGGTTCGTCACCCCCATCTGAGTCTGCCCGACCTGAACGCGCTGCTGCACCCTGAAAGCCAGGACGAGAGAATCATCCAACGGCAGCTTGACCCCCTGCTCATCGAGTTGAAACTCGCGCGGAAGGACCGATGGAATGCGGGAGTGGGCTGGCGGGAGCGCGAGCGGTACCAGATCTCAGAGATAGGCCTGCGTTTCCTCGCCATGCGGCATGGGCTCACGCCTGCGTACTACCTGATGCCGGAGAAAAAGGTGCGCGACGAGAAGAAGAGGGTTTCACCGCGCGATTCCACAGTGAACTGGGAACAACGCGGGGCTGTGTTGCTCGGAAGGCAGATGGGTCACACCAACGCGCTCTACCAATGTGTGAGGGGGATCATAGAGGTGGGGGTGCGCAGCGAGGCGTACCGTATCATCTGCTGGAAGAGCGCCCGCGAATCCGCGCGCTGCTACTACGATTCCGATGAGAGGGACTGGATGAATGTGCGCCCGGATGCGGAACTGCTCTATGTTCGGACCGATGGCG
>WNGK01008451.1_pt1 | contig 10677 bp, 13 predicted proteins | sample 5400601 | NCBI WGS metagenome assembly WNGK01 (sample SAMN13153376, study PRJNA577476) | soil metagenome | isolation source: 60 cm soil or saprolite under Garry oak tree replicate 1 | place: USA:California | collected 2016-06-15
CGGCAGCATCCGGCCACGGCGGCGGCGCCGGCGGCGGCCACGCCTGAGGCCGGCCCGACGGTCGGCGCGAGCTGGCAGGGACTGAACGACCCGTCCCTGTCTCCGGCCGACCCGAACGGCGCGGTGGGGCCGAATGGCTACGTCGAGATCATCAACGAGATGCTGGGCATCTATCACCGCAACGGCACCATCGTGGCCAGCGCCACCCTGCACACCCTCACCGGCGACAACGGCTTCCTGGCCGACCCCATGATGCTGTGGGACTCGGTGACCCAGCGCTTCTTCTACAACGTGTGGGACATCGGCACGCAGGAGATGCACTGGGGGTTCAGCAAGGACGCCAACCCCACGTCGATCCCGAGCAGCTTCTGCGCGTACGCGGCGAACTTCGGCTACAACCCAACCACCGATTTCCCCGACTACCCCAAGCTCGGCCAGACCCGCGACTTCCTGATGATCGGGGCGAACCACTACCCGAGCCTGTCCTCGCTGCACGCCGACCGTTCGGACCTGCTGTGGATCACCAAGCCGAAGGGCTCGGCCCCCATCACGACATGTCCCCCCTCGACGGACTTCAAGACCGGCAAGTTCACCGGCCTGAAGAACGAGGACGGCACGCAGGCGTTCACGCCCGTCCCCGCCATCGAGGCGGACCTCACGAAGTGGGGGTTCGTCATGACCGCCTCCGACGTGGAGTGTCCCGACATCTGCGGCACCGGCCACCTGGTCACCGTCCACCTCCTGAAGCCGAACCCCGCCGACCCGACCGTGCCGACGTTCGAGGTCACCGGCAGGTCCATCACGGTCCCGGACTTCCAGCCTCCGCCCGACGCGCCGCAGAAGGGGACGTCGAACCTCCTGGACACGCTGGATGCCCGGTTGGAGCACGCCGTGGCCGCGTTCGACCCCACCATCGGCAAGATCGCCATCTGGACGGGACACGCGGTGATGGGCGGGGCGGGCGCGGAGTACCGCTGGTACGAGATCCACCGCGACCCGTCGCACGCGCCCGTGCTGGTGCAGTCGGGCGTGGTCACCAGCAGCTCGCGGTACGTGTTCAACGGGGCGACCTCGCCGGATCGAACCGTGACGGCGAGTGGCAAGGGCCACGGCGACGCCATGGTGTCCGGCTTCACCACCTCGTCCTCCAGCTCGTTCCCCGCTTCACAGATGGTGTCGAAGATCGGGGCGGGGGCGCAGTCCGGGATGGTGTTGGTGAAGCAGTCGACCACGTTCGACGCCGACTTCACCTGCGCCCCGACGTGCCGGTGGGGGGACTATGCGGGGGCCACGCCCGATCCATCGCCGACCCTCCTCACGGGGAACCACGGCGAGGTCTGGCTGACGAACCAGTGGACGAACGGCAGCAACCAGACGTGGAACTGGGAGGCGCTCCCGTGAGACGGGAGCGCCTCGGCTCGATCCGGCTGGGCGGGCCCGGCCGACGTGCCTAGGAGCCGGCGTCGTACTTGAAGGAGATGTTGACCCGGGCCCGGTAGCTGGTCACCTTGCCGTCGTCGATGGTGACGTCGAGCCGGACGATCTCCCCGACCCTGAGGTCGCGCAGGGTCTTGGCCGCAGTCTCGACCGCGTTCTTCGCCGCTGCCTCCCAGGACTCGGTGCTCGTCCCGATCACGTCGGTGACGCGGTAGATGCTCTCCGCCATCTCGGTCCTCCTCGGTCGGTGGTCGGGCCACATGGTCGCACGGACGGCGGCCCCGGGCGAATCCAGGAGTGGCCAGGTCGCAATTCGTCTCCCCGATGATCATGCTGGATCGACGGCACGGAGGGACGGGAGGTTCGACATGATCTCGGCCGCTGCGTACACCAACGGCGACGACGTCTTCCTCGCATGGAGCTCGCCGCCCATCGCGAGCTGCTGGGGATTCGCCATCTGGCGGGACCGGAAGACCCCGGGCGGACAGGCCTTTTCGGGCTACATCCACAATCGGGTCGGCTTTCCCGACGACAATCCGAAGCCGCACGAGCACAGGCCGTCGGACCAGTGGCCCTTCCAGCGCTACACCTGGACCGACCACGGGGTCGACGAGGGTGATTCGGTCAGCTACATCATCCGGCCGGTGCTGAGGGCTTCCTCGACGCTGAAGGCCGACACGACGAACCAGGCCGTCGCCGGCCCCCTCAAGGTCACCGCGGCCGCCACGGGCCTGGAGCACGCCTATTTCAACCGGGGCGTGCTGCTGTCGCAGTTCGTGGCGAGCAAGCTCCCCCCGAACTTCACCACGGACGACCTGAAGAAGCTGAAGGCCGAGCTGGCCAACGACGCCGACGAGCTTCGGCTGTTCCTCACCGGCCAGCTCGGGGCGCGCTTGGTGAAGCTGCTGTCGGACGCCGGGGCCAACGGATGGCACCTCTACGCGGCGCTGTACCACTGGCTCCCACAACTTCTCCCAGCCCGCCAGCCAGAAGAACGACGAGAACCTGCTCATCGTGAAGGGCAACAAGAAGCTGGCCCAGCGCTACGCCGTGAACATCATGAGCAACTACCAGCACTACCGGTGGCGGGCCTACCTCGTGCAGTGCCTGGCGCAGAGCAAGAAGCCGTGGGACCACCTGGTGAGGTCGAGCACCTGGCAGAAGCGACAGGTCGGCGACGAGATGGAGCTGAGCTTCTGGGTGCCGTCGCAGCGAACGTCCGTGGCTTCCTGACCTGACACGCGCCGGGGCTCACACCCCGATCGGCTGGGCGAACATCCATCGATGCCCTCGAGGTCAGCCGCCCGGCAGTGCCGGTCGCCGTGGGGCTGGTCCTCCGGCTCCGAGAGGATGGTGGCTCCATTTTCGCCATCCTCACTGGATGCCGCGGCTGACTTCCCTTGACGCCCCAGTCAACAAATTTCCGTATTATGTACCCCCAACCGATAGGAGGACGTGGTGGCCGAACGGATGATCCTGGTGTGTGACGTCTGTGGCGAACCGGCGACCAGCACGGTGGCCATTCGGGCGAACGGGAAGTCGCTGAACAAGGACCTGTGCCGGAAGCACCTCGATGAGCTCACCTCCGGGAGCAGGCCCGCCCGGCGTGGACGTCCCAGGAAGACGGCGGTCCAGCAGCCGGTCCGGCGTCGACGGACGGCCGCGAAGTCGACGGCAACGTCGAAGGCCACGTCGAAGGCCACGGCCAAGAGGAGAGGGCGGCGCCGGGCCCCCGCAGCCGAACCGGCACCCGCGCAGGCCTGACCGGACGGGTCCCTCGCCCGGGGATGCCGTTCCCCGCGAATGGCGGCCGGGACAGGGCCTGTTACGCTGGGTTCCCATCCATCCTCATCTCGTGGTCATCGCGACTGGGGCGAACCGAAGGGAGCCGCATGGGCCGCACGATTCGTCGCACCGCCGGGGAATCCAAGCCCCTGACCACCGGCCAGCGCCTGTCCATGCTCATGGCCGATCGGGGGGTGACCTCCATTGGGCTGGCCGCGAGCCTTCGTATCCAGGAGAGCACGCTGGCGAACTTCCGGGGGGGCCACCGCAACATCCCCTCGGACGTGATCGCCGCCATGGCCCGAGAGCTCGACACGAACGTCGCCTTCCTGCTGGAATCCTCGGAGGACTCCCGTCCCGGAGCCGTCATCCTGGAGGAGGCCCGCCTGCGCGAGGTGGCCCGGCTGAAAGGGCTCGCCCGAGTCGGTCCCTAGCCGACGGTCAGCCGAGATCTCCGTCAGCCAGGACACTCGATGAGACCCATGAGGAGCCCACTGGTCCTCGAACCCACCGATCTCGCCTCCGATATCACCTCCGAGCCGCGGTCCGAGGATCCCGATCAGGCCAGGACCGAGGCAACCGAAGCCATCGCGACCAGGGCTCGGGAGCGTGGCTTCGCCACGTTCGAGGACGTGCTGGACGCGCTTCCCGACATCCAGCTCTCGCCCGAGCAGATCGAGGAGTTCCTGGCCCACGTCGAGCACGTCCTCAGGGACGAGGGGATCGAGATCATCGACATCCCGGGGGAGGACGGTGCCGGTGCGCCCGAGACGGAGGGTTCGCGCCGCCGCCAGCGGGAGGAGCTGCTGAAGGCCCCGGCCCAAGACCCGGTCCGGATGTACCTCAAGGAGATCGGCCGGGTCCCCCTCCTGACCGCCGCGCAGGAGGTCGACCTGGCGATGCGGATCGAGGCGGGATGGCTGGCCTGCGAGCTGCTCGACACCGCCGGCGGCCCCGGAGAGGCGCACCGGAAGCGGCTCCGCGCCCTCGTGGAGGCGGTGGTTCGCATCCGGGAGCACCAGATCGATCCGGAGAGGAGGCTCCGGCGCGAGGGGATCGGCCGGGAGACGTTCCGCCGGAGCTACCGGCCGAGGGGGCCGGACGAACTGACCGACCTGCTCCGCCGGGTGGAGCGCGACGCTCGGGTGGCCAAGGCCAGGCTCATCGAGGCGAACCTCCGGCTGGTGGTCTCCATCGCCAAGCGGTATGCCACTCATGGCATGACCTTCCTCGACCTGACCCAGGAGGGGAACCTCGGGCTGATCCGGGCCGTGGAGAAGTTCGACTACGCCCGCGGGTACAAGTTCTCCACCTACGCCACGTGGTGGATCCGCCAGTCGATCAGCCGGGCCATCGCCGATCAGTCCCGGGTCATCCGGATCCCGGTGCACATGGCCGAGTACGTCAACAAGGTCAGCCGTGCCCAGCGCGACCTGGTCCAGACGCTCGGTCGCGAGCCGACGCCCGAGGAGGTCGGGCGGCACGTCGGGCTCTCCGCGGAGAGGGTCGAACAGGTCCTTTCCATGGCCCAGGACCCCCTGTCCCTCCAGACCCCCGTCGGGGAGGAGGAGGACGCACGGCTCGAGGAGTTCATCGAGGACCACGGGGCCGTGGCTCCTCTGGAGGCAGCCTCGTTCGGGATGATGCAGGACGAGGTGCTGTCGGTCCTCCGAACCCTGGCCGCTCGGGAGAGGCGGGTGGTGGAGCTGCGGTTCGGCCTGACGGACGGGCAGCCCCGGACCCTCGAGGAGGTGGGTCGGGAGTTCGGCATCACCAGGGAGCGGATCCGTCAGATCGAGGCGAAGGCGCTGTCGAAGCTTCGCCACCCGTCCCGGGCCCAGAGGCTCCGCGACTATCTGGAGGACCCCGGCTGACGGTTCGGCCCGAACGACAACGGGACCGCTCTGTGCTCCCTGGACGTGAGACGGGACGGATGGAAGGTCCACCGCGTCCTGTCAAGCACCGGCGTCTTCGGTGATCCGCTACGCCGCGCGCTAGCTGCGAGCTTCTGTCGCGCCGGCGAAGGCGATGGTGAAGGGAGGCAGCCCCAGCGCCGACCAGACGGTGTTCGCGCCATCTCGCAGCATGCGCTCCGCCGCGGACCTCGCCGCCATGTCGTCTCGGGCGTCGAGCGTCATCCGGACGAGGATCGTTCCCCGGTCTCCCCGAGTGAGCACGGGATCCACCCGGTTCTCGGCGAGCAGGCGGGCCAGCGCCTCGATCCCCTCGTCGCTCACGGCTCCGTCGTCGTCTCTCGCCACCTCCAGCCGCACCAGCCAGGTCTTGACCATCTCCGTCCGATTGTAGTTCCGGGGGGTCACGCCACGAGATCGAACCAGCCAGGCGCCGAGAGGGGCAGGTCCGAACGGATCAGGGCCTCGCGCCGTTCACCGTCCAGGGTCACGGCGACCAGCTCCGCCTCGCCCCCTTCGGTCGGGGTGGCCACCGGCCGGGGACCGAGCCGTTCCAGGCGCACCGTGACGGCCCTGGGGCCGGGTGCGTCGAACCCGATCGCCGCGGCGGCCATCTCGCTCCGGCCCGACGCGCCGAGGAGCCGGTGCACCACGAGCAGCGAGCTTGGGGAGGACGACCAGGCCGCGGAAGCGCCGGCCACGGTTTCGGTTCGTTCGTCGCCGGGCCGGCCCGTCACGACCTCGATCCCTCCGCCGGCAGCCCGGGTGGCCTCGATCCGGGCCCCCGTTCTGTCCAGGAGGCGGTGCCGGACCAGGCCCCACCGGGCATCGACCACGTGGTCCACGGTGAACAGCTCCTCGTCGGAGTCAGGAGGACGAACCCGGCCGAAGTACCGCCAGCCCATCGGCCCGGGGGCGGCCACGAAGGACTCCAGGAGCTCCCTCCCTCCGTGCCACACGCGGTAGACCCCCTGCACCGTCCCCCCTCAGCGGGCGACACCGCTCCGTGGAGACGGGGTCGCCGGCAATTCGAACATGCTCTAGCAATTCGAACATGCTCTAGCAACCGCGGTTTGCCGCCGCCTCGTACCGACGAAACGTCGCGGAATGCAGCGGTTGCGCGGATACATCCACGAGAACCGCCGTCGGCGAGAGCCCGGTCCCTCCGACGACGTAGCCGCTGGGAGGGCTCGACGCGTTCGTGATCCTTGCCCCCGCATCGAGCTGCCAGCGCGCGTGGAGGCCCTTCGCCCGAAGTACCGCGACGGCCTTGGCCACGGGTTGATCCAGCAGCCCGGTGCAGTGCAGGACCTCGCCCGGCCCGAACATGTCCGCGCTCGAACCGTAGGTCTCGCCGGGCCCGGCGGCGCGGCCCACGGAGACGTTCCCCCCGCCGGTGAAGTTGGCCGGGATGACCATGCCGATCCAGCAGCGAGCACCCCCGCCCGGGAGGCAGCCGCCTGTGTGCAGGTCTCTGATGGTACGGACGTCGCTGTAGACGATCGTGCCCACCAGGCTCGGCGAGACCGGAAGCGTCCGCACGTGGATGTTCAACCCATGGGCCCGGAAGGCGGCGGTCAACTGCTCGGCCGGAGCGGTGGGATCGGTGATGCGGGCGACGATGTCGGACCCGTGCCTGGTGAACACCACCAGCCGTACCCGGGTGCCGCTCGAAGGCGTGCCCGCTGGCCAGAGGGCCACGGCGAGGAGGACGGCCGCGGCGAGCAGCGCCGCGGCCAAGCCGGCCGCCCAGCCCGCCCGCACGTGCGCCCGCCGGGTCAGGGCACGACTCCTCGGAGCGCCTGCCTCCGGGCCGGCCAGGATTCCCTGGAGCAGGGCGACTGCCTCGGGTGAGCGAGCGGCGCCCGAGACGTCCCCCACCGGAACCGGGTTCGCGTCCGCGAGTCGTCGATCGATGTCGTGCATCACGTGATCTCCTTCCTGGGAATGGCGACCGCCCGGGACGGGCCAGGAGCCGGCTCGGCGCATCCCGGCTCCAGCAGCCGGGAGAGCCGGCGGCGGGCGCGATGCAGCCGGACCGTGAACGTGGCCGGCGAACAGCCGAGCACGGACGCCGCAGCGGCGCGGTCCAACCGTTCCCACGTCGCCAGCCGAAGGACCTCGCGGTCCCTTTCGCCGAGGGTTCCGAAGGCCGCCGCAAGCGTGCTCGCCTCGGTCACCGCGTCGGCGTGGTCGGCCTGCACCCAGGCACCGGCGGCCAGCAAGCCGGCTCGGCCATCGAGACGTCGGCGGCGGGTCGCTCCTCGATGCTGGGTGGCGATCGCCCGGCTGGCCACTCGGTACAGCCAGGGGAGTGGTTCGCCTCTCAGGTCGTCCAGATGCCGCCACGCCGTGAGGAAGGTGTCGGCGACGACGTCTTGGGCGAGGTCCGGCTCGACCCGGCGACGAGCGAAGGCAAGGACCGGTCCGTAGCAGTCGGTGAACAGCGTCGTGAACCGCTCCACCGCGCTTCCCGGAGGCACGCCATGTTCGCTCATCACCCTGTATAGGTCGGGCATCCGCCCATCGTTACAGGGCTTCGGGAAAGCCGTGGCGGGGTTGCCGTTCGAAGGCAGCCCCAGAGCGCGAGCCAAGGAGCCTGACCCCCTTCTCCGACGGGTCCTGCGGCGCTTGTCCTACGGCGCCGGGTTGACGAGCACCCAGTGGGCGAGGGAAAGCCCGTGAGGGAGCCAGACGTCGGGGCCGTCCACTACCAGTTGGGCTCCCGCGTCATCCACGTCCGATCGCCCTGCGACAGCGCCCTGCCCACTCACCTGGACCAGGGTCTCGGGCGCGTTTCCCTGGGAGAACAACGCCACCAGGCCGGTTCCCTGCGCAGCCGCCGCCTCGAGGCCCGGACCGAGCACGGGCGCGGACAGATGCCCCGTGGGGTCGACGCGACGCGCGAAGTCCCCCCCGGTCAGCCAGACGGACCCGGGCCCGGCCACCACTCGGATTCCCTGCCCCGACTCGGGGACATCCCTCCGGCTGAGGACGGCGAGCGAAGCCGGGTCCAGCCGGTAGAGCGTGGTGTGCCGGGCGTCGCCGAAGGTCGCCCAGAGACCGCCCGGCCCCCGTCCGAGCGAGCTGAGGCTCGAGGCACCGCCGGAAGCAGCGGTGGCATCGGGGATGACCACGGAGGTCCGGACCGCCAGAGAGACCGGATCGAGCCGAAGGATTCGATCCGGCAGGGCCACCCACAGGTCCCGGAGATCGGAAGAGAGGGCCACCACCGCACCCGGCAGTGGGGCCCGGGCGGTCACCGTGAGGGTCGAGGCATCCAGGCGGAGCAACTCGTCGGAGGCACTGGTGAACCGCTGGATCACGCTCGTTCCGATAAACAGGGCCTGCCCCTGGGCGGTGCAGTGAGCGAAGTACGAGGCGAGCGGATCGGTCAAGTTCCGGCGGGCGACGGTTCCGTCCGGGTCGATCCGCAGGACCGTGGCCGAAGTGTTCGACCCGGTGGGGGCGACTCCGAAGATTCGGCCCGAGGCAGCGGCCATGATCTCCGGCTGGACCCGGTACAGGTGGACCAGCCGAACGGACCGGGGGACCGAGGTCTGACCGGGGGTGGTGGGCCGAACCGCCGGCCTCGGCGATGGCCTCGGCGCGACGCGAAGCGCCTGGGCCCCCGCGAACGCCCCGTACCCGAGCAGCGCCGCCGTGGCTGCCACGACGGTGGCGGTCCGAGCCCTGCGGAGACGTGCCTTTCGAACCATCCTCGAGGGCGGCCGGAGCTCGGTCGGGACCTCGCGCGCCAGCCCGTGGAGGAGGTTCCGAACTTCGGCTTCCGCGTGTTCGCTGTCATTCATCGCGCATCGCGCTCCTCAAGGTCTCCATCCCTCGGGACACCAGTGACTTCACGGTCCCGGGGCGGCATCCCAGGATCTCTGCCGTCTGAGCCTCCGAGAGGTCTTCGTAGTACCGGAGCACGATCGCCGCCCGCTGGCGCTCGGAGAGCCTGTAGAGCGCCTGCCGCACGGCCTCTCTGTCCCCACGTCCGGGCCCCCCGCCTCCGGTACCGGCCTGCCGGCCTCGCGCTCCAGGTAGGCCCGTTCCACCTTCGTGTGCCGGAAGTGCGCCCTGGCGAGGTTCACCACCGTCGTTCGCAGGTAGGCGTCGAGGCCCCTGGGATCACGGAAGCCGATGAACCGGCCGGCGAGCCTGACGAACGCGTCCTGTACCAGATCCTCGGAGAGGGCGCGATCACCGGTCAGCAGGTACGCGAGGCGCACCGCCCCGGGGGCGTGGCGGACGTACAGCTCTCCGAGCCGTCCACCCTCGAGTCGCTCCGGCCGTCGCACGTCCGTCCGCATCATCCAACCGCTCCGCCGTGTTGAATGCGGAGGTGGCCGGGACGGTTCCCGAGGAGCGCGGGCTGGGGCACCGAGCAGGTCTGGCCGAAGCCGTCGTCCACGCACCGCGCTGTGGGGCCACCCACACCCGCCGATCCCGGGTGCTCGGGGCGCTCGGGACCTGCTATCCCAGATCGGCCACTGAATGAGAGATCTCGTCTCCGCGCCTCACGGTGCGGAGACCAGGCCACATCCGCCGATCCACCGACTCACGTTCGGGACTCTTACCAGCTCTGGGCTACCAGCTCGTAGGATTCGACGCTGACGACCTTGCCTCCCATCGCGTCTGCCACCTCAGTCCGCATGTGGCCGACGGCCTCGATGCTTCCTTCGAGCGCGGCCTCGTCGGCGTAAAATGCCACCGCCACCAGCTTTCCAGCGGACCTGTCGGCCAAGAAGTTGGCTGCCGTGAACCCTTGCAAGCCCTTGAGCGCGGGAATGATCTTCTCGTTGATGATCTTGACTGCGTCGTCGATCTTTACTGCGTCACCTTCGATCGTGCTGATTCGCGCCTGCATAGCCATGATCTGTCCTCCTGTCTAATGGGCCAAGCGATCCTGGCACCGAGCCGTGGATCCGTGAGGCCCCCTCCTTAGCTCACCGCTTTCTTCACGAGCCCGCCGATCGCTGCCTCTTCGGCGGCGGTCAACCCCTTCAGCGCGAAGTAGATCGGCCACAGGGCGCCTTCGTCGAGGTTCGCCGAGTCGTTGAAGCCGAACGTCATGTACCTCTCTTTGAAGCGCTGCGCGCTACGGAAGAAGCAGACGACCTTGCCGTCCTTGGCATACGCGGGCATCCCGTACCAGAGTTTCGGCGAGAGGACCGGCGCGCTGGCTTTGATGACAGCATGGAGCCGCTCGCCCATGGCGCGCTCCGTTCCCGGCATCGTGGCGATCGCCGCGAGCACGGCGCTTTCCCCGTCCGCCTTATCCCCGCGCGGGCCGGGGCGCGCGGCCGCCTTCTTCGGGGCCTGCTTGGTGGTGCTCCTAGCGGACTGCTGCGCGCCCTTCTTTGCAGGTTTCCTCTCAGCCACTGCGAAACACCTCCGTGCGCCGAACGAGCCCCAGCCGCTTGACCTCCGGAGATAGTAAGGGACGAACCGTCGCCGACCTAGGAGACACGTCCTAGGCGCCGGGGCCGGGCTCGAACGGCCCGACGTCCACCGTCGACGGCAGGCCGGGCCCGTT